>Ga0335081_10017476_pt1 | contig 11611 bp, 9 predicted proteins | sample Lox_Sample_35_FD_206713 | JGI IMG/M metagenome (GOLD analysis project Ga0335081, IMG submission 206713) | Soil microbial communities from Loxahatchee National Wildlife Refuge, Florida, United States - Lox_Sample_3.5 | ecosystem: Environmental > Terrestrial > Soil > Wetlands | place: USA: Florida... | reverse complement strand
CCGCGCTCGCGCAGCCCTCCACGCTCCCCGACGAGGGACCCGTTGTTTCGCGTCCCGCACACGCAGCACCGGTCTTGCTGACTTACGATATTAGCGACTGGCTCAAGTCGGGCGACAACCTGATAATTTGTCGAGTTCAGCCGGAAAACGGACAAGTGGCGCTACTGGCCGAGCTTGTAAGGGATCTACATAATGGACAGCTCTCGAGGGTTGGTACCGGCTCCGACTGGCAAACTATCGTCAACGACGTCCCCGGACTGGTGGAGACCAAGAGCGCGCACGTCGTAGGGGTTTACGGCGACCCGCCTTGGGGGGTGCTACCGCAAGCGCTGAGCGCAAATTTGCCATCGGCGCCAACTCAGGATCTCCGCACAATCCTGACGTGGCTGGTTATCATCGTGGCGACGCTCGCGCTCGTGTTTCTCCTCTGGATAGCAACATCGCTGCTGGGAGCGAAGATCAGCGGTCGGCCGCTCACCCAACACTGCAATTCAGATGCACTGGTTCATCTGGCAGCTGTCGGGCCAGCGTTGCTCATGCTTCTACTCGCGTACGATGTTCGGTTCGACTTGGATTGGTGCTTCACGCCCACCATCACGGCGGGCCTGATTCTTCTGCTGCTTTCAGCTAAAGGGTTGGTGCTTCTGTTTTCCAGATCGGCCAGTGAACCTGCTTCCGTTCGCGAACCACAGCCAGTAAACGCCCGGTGGCGCCGCTTTTGGAAGCTTGCGGCCATCGGCGTGATCATGCTCGTGGGCTTCGCCTTGCGCGCTCCAAATCTAACGGCCGTCTCATTGGACAACGACGAGTTCGGCATCGTCCAGTACGCCGACGGAGTGTTGACAGCGGGCTACCCATTCATCACGCTTGGCAGCTTTAAAAAGACCGCGACCACCTATGAGCTCGTTTCCTACAGCGTCGCGGCGTCTAGAGCTTTATTCGGGACCAACGAAGCTGCGTTTCGGTTTCCATCTCTATTCTTCGGAATTCTAACCATCGGCCTTATCGCCTGGGTAGGTTACCGCTTGGTTGACTGGCGCGTGGGACTTGTCGCGGCGGTCATTTACGCTTTTTTTCCCTGCGCCGTGTGGTGGAGCCGCAATGCGTTCTATCCAATGCAGGAGCAGTTCCTGGCCCTGCTAACTATGTGGTGTTTTTACGAGGCGATTCGCACTCGCCCGATTCATCGTGCTTACTTGACTGCGGCGTCGGTCGCTTTCGTACTGGCGTATCTATCCTGGGAGGGGTCTGGCTTTCTGATCCCGGCGATGTTTGTCTGCATGTTCGCAATGAAATGGGGCGAATACGACTGGATAGGGGACTGGCATCTGTGGCGTTGCTTTTTCTTGGTAACTTGCGTCGTCCTAATACAGTTGATTCACCGTCAATTCGCATCGATGCCGACCTACCTCCAAATCGGAGTCAGTATCGCCGACGTTAGTACTCCCGAATTGGTCTACCTCGATCCGACCACATACGATCCCGGGTTTTATTTCCGTAATTGCCTGTTGCAGGAGAATTTCTATGTGATGAGCCTGGTACTTTTCGCCGGCATTGCCTTTTGCTGGAAGCATCGCGGAATCCGTTACTTGTTCGTCATGTTCGTCTCATTGTTGATATGCTACACCGAATTTCTGCCCGCGTACGCCATACGCTACTCCAACAACTATCACACCTTGATTATACTGATCTCAGTCGCTGTGCTGTTCGAGCTGTGGGATCGGATTTCATCGATCGACATTCCGAATGAGATTCGCGCGCTTCGAACGCTAAGATGGGAGGCACCCGCGGCGTTAGTCCTCATTCTGATCTTGAGTGCCAACGGCTACATACTCAAAACCTACCGTCTATCAAATAATCCGGACGTGCCAATTATTGGTGGCCGCATCGGCGTTTACAAGACCGACTATAGGGGAGTGGCGCGATTCGCGGCCAGCAAGTGGTCGCCGGGCGATGCGCTGATAGTTACGATTCCGCACATCTTCGAGTTTTATGCAAGAAGGGATGTAGACTATTCCAGCTCCACGACGTTTGGGAAGGTGGTTACCTACGATGGCGGGCAAGCGTCGCCAGCGTTTATCGACAAATTTCGCGGCCGACCGGCGGTCCGTGGCGTGGAGGAGATTGATTCTCTCAGGAGCCGTTACCGCCGCCTTTGGGTGCTGCAAGTGGGGGCTGCCGACTTATTTGATGATTTGACTACGGAATATCTGCGGCAAAAGGGTCGCGTGGTTTATGAAAGCTACAGGTGTCGGATAGTTCTGGTGGAGGGTACACACGCTAGCGCAATTGACATAAAACAAAAAGAACGGGAAATTAACAGACCTTCCTGGCGTGTCACGTCGGATTAGTACGGAGATTATGCGCCTGCCGGCTATTTGGACGGATTTTTGCTGACCTTTCATGTATCGGCGAATAAGAAGTGACTGTTGGCGCCGGAGAGAAAATCCTTGCATGTTGCCGCAGGCGAGTGTCGGTGGCCAAAATCGCAAACGGCGCGGCAGGTTGAGAAATCGCTTGAGCCGGCGAACCCGGCAGCGAGTACGATCGCCGCGCACTCAAACCGCCCGGCCGCGAGTCCGAACAGATAGTTTCGACCAATTGTAGAATGCGATTGCGGGCCGCGCGGGCCGTGCTGATCCGCATAACCGCGGTCATCAGTTGGCGGCGGGAATCTGTCCAGGCACGATTCGTTGGCGCTGGTTGCTTCTTCCCTTTGTGGCCGCAATGTGTTGGTGATTAACCTTCTCTCTAACAGGGAGGGGAGCATTCGATGGAACCGATACGCGCAGTAGTCATAGACCCCAAGGCCCCGGAGCGCTTCGTCATCAGCCAAGTCGAGGCACCATCGCCGGGACCGTCGCAGGCGTTGGTGCGAGTCAAGGCGATCTCGCTCAATCTCGGCGAGCTGCGGCGCTCGATGACGGCGGAGGCGGGAGCGCGGCCCGGCTGGGACTTCGCCGGAACGGTCGAAAGAGCCGCCGCGGACGGTTCCGGTCCGCGCGCTGGTACGCGCGTGGTGGGGATGCTGATTTCCGGCGCGTGGGCCGAGCTAGTCGCCGCACCGACCGACACGGTGGCGCCGCTGCCGGACAGCGTGTCGTTCGCTCAAGCGGCGACCCTGCCGGTCGCCGGTCTGACCGCGCTCTACTCGCTGGAGCGCAACGGCTCGGTGCTCGGGCGCAACGTTCTGATAACCGGAGCCTCGGGTGGAGTCGGCCATCTTGCCTGCCAATTGGCTCGTCATGCGGGCGCGCACGTGGTGGCGGTCGTGCGTCGGCCCGAGCGCGAGAAGCACGCTCGCGACGCGGGAGCGCATCAGGTGGTAGTCAGCGAGGATTCCTCACCTGCGGCCAAGTTCGGCCCCTACTATCTGGTTCTGGAATCGGTCGGCGGAGCCTCGCTAACCGCGGGGCTTTCGATGCTCGCGCCCGAAGGAGTCTGTGTGCTCTACGGTGCTTCCGCCTCCGCGGAGACGAGCTTCGACGCGCGGGCCTTCTATCTGAAGGGCGGCGCCAGCATCTACGGGTTCATCTTATTCCACGAGCTCAGGCGCCAACCGGCGGCCGAAGGGCTGGAACGCCTGGTTCGTCTGGTGGCCGAGGGAGCGCTGCGCCCGCACATCGAGATCGAGGCGCCGTGGACCGAAATCGCCAGCATCGCGCATCGCTTCTACGACCGCGGCATAGTCGGCAAGGCCGTCTTGCTTTTCTGACCCTTTTGGGCCGGTGAGGTTAGGAACTCTGATGACGATCAAATCTGGCGCCAGGATCGTGACTGCGGCCGCAATCGTCCTGGCATTGACATTTACTTACGCCCGCGTGCAGGCGGCTGGCGATGACCAAGCCGCAGTCGTAGCGTCGTTAAAGACTATCCTCGCAAGCCGCGAGCGATCGCCGGAGAACCGAGCGCGCGACCGCTACCGCCATCCCCTCGAGACGCTCACCTGGTTCGGAATCAAACCCGATATGACGGTCGTGGAAATCTCACCGGGCGCGGGCTGGTATACCGAGATTCTCGCGCCGTTTCTGAAAGCGCACGGCAAGCTTTACGAGGCGGTGCGTTCGGGAGAGGCCGCACAGCGTTTCAAGCGGAAGCTCGCGGCGAATCCCGCGATGTACAGCAAAGTGATCATCACCGAACATGGGCCGCCCGAAACAACCGGGATCGCGCCGGCGGGCTCCGCTGACATGGTGCTCACCTTTCGCAACGTCCACAACTGGATCAGCGGCGGATACGCCAAGGACATGTTCAAGGCGATGTATCTGGCTCTGAAGCCGGGCGGGGTCCTGGGCCTGGTTGAGCATCGTGGCAATCCGGCGCTCCCGCAAGATCCCAAGGCAAGCTCCGGCTACGTGCGGGAAGACTATGTAATCAAGCTCGCCGAGGGGGCGGGCTTTCAACTCGTCGGGCGCTCCGAAATCAACGCCAATCCCAAGGACACCAAGGACTATCCGGACGGCGTTTGGACTCTACCTCCGACGCTCAGGCTCAAAGCGCGCGACCGACAGAAATATCTGGCTATCGGCGAGAGCGATCGAATGACGTTGAAGTTTATCAAACCGCGCGCCACCGCTGGTGACACGCCGCGGCCTGCTATGCCGTCGTAGACCGCTGCGGAGTCGGGGAGCATGAAGTCCCCGACTCCCGCGCGGACGACTTCGCCGTAGAAGGGCGGTTCGGTCGGTTACGCCGCCTTCTTGGCGCCTTTGGTGGGGGGCGTGATGGCGTCGAGCAGCTTGAGCGTGAACTCCTTCTGGTTTTCCGCGACTTTCTCCCAGAAGCGGAAGGTCGCCTCCGCGACCTCGCGCGGCCGCGGCAGATCAACCGGCAGCGACAAGCCCGCGCTCGGGATCAACTTGGCGAGCGGGTTGCCGATACCCTCGACCGCGGTGACGGTCGAATCCTGGACCGCACGAATGCTGCCGATCAGATCGTCGCCGGCTTTCTCTAAACTCTTGATGTAATCCATATGTGCCACCTCCTCAGTGCTGGTTGACTAGAATATAACCGCTTGCGCTTGGTAAATCAAGCGCTACAATCAAAATATTTTGCGCGCATGGTCCGCACCCCGCTCGCTAGGTGAACCTAGCGCATGCTATACCAAGCTTATGGCGCGCAAGCAGCCCCGCAATTATCTCGGCGACTTTATTCGCGACCAGCGCGAGATCACGCGCTTGTCGATGCGGCAACTGGCCAATCTCGCCCACATCTCCAATCCCTATCTCAGCCAGATCGAACGCGGCCTGTATCAGCCGTCGGCCAACGTGCTCAAGGGCATCGCGGACGCCCTTGGTATCCCGCCCGAAAAGCTTTACGCCGCGGCCGGCTGGTTCGAGCCCGAGAAGGAAGACGAGGCCGACGTCGAAGCCGCGATCCGTACCGACTCGCGCCTGACCGCCAGCCAGAAGGAGGCTTTGATCGCCGTCTATCGCGGGTTTCTCGAGGAGGGCGAGAAATAGCTTGCCGGTTTACTTGCGTTACGCGCCGGCCCGCGCCAACTTCGCGATGGCGATCGCGGGAACGCGAGTCGATGGCAGATCTGTCGCGGCCGGTTCCGCCACCGCCTGCTATCGATTAGTCTGGTGATAGAAGCGTCGTTGGCGGAGCAATCGCCACGGCCGCGTGGGCTCGCGACTTCGAGCCTGTGAAGCTTCGGAAAGAGGAGCGATTCTTCATGGCTGAAGGCCAGCAGCGATTTTCAGTGATCACTGACAGGAGTCTGGGCGACCTACGAAAATTGATCGGCGTTCCGATCGAGGAATCGCTGGAGCCTTGGTGCTACGAAGCGACTCGCGACAACATCCGCCATTGGGCGCACGGCATCGGCGACGACAATCCGTTGTGGTGCGATCCGGCGTACGGCGAAAAGTCGCAATACGGCCGGGTTCTGGCTCCGCCCTCGTTCATCTTTCCGCTGAATCGCGCGTTCAGCGGATACGTGGGCGGGCTCGCGGGCATTCACGCGATGTTCGCCGGAATCGACGTGACCTGGCACAAGCCGATCCTGCTGGGCGATCGATTCACCACCAAGGTGTGGCTGAAAGATTTGGTTGGGCATGAGACGCGTTTCGCGGGACACTCGATTCAGCAGATATATCGCTGCGAATTCCGCAATCAGGATAACGAACTGGTGGCGGAGGGCGACAGTTGGTGCTTTCGCACCGAGCGCGACACCGCGCGCGAGCGCGGCACCAAGTACGAAGAGGTCAAGAAAAAAAAGCCGGTCTCTTATTCGCGCGACGACCTCGCCAGGATTTTCGCGCTTTACGAAGCGGAAGAGATTCGCGGAGCGAAACCGCGCCATATCGAAGACGTCAAGGTCGGCGATAGGCTCCAAACCATGGTGAAGGGGCCGATGACCGTAACCGGATTTATCGCCTTCGCGCAAGGATGGGGCGGGCTGTACATACGGGCCAACAAACTTGCCTGGAAACAATTGCAAAAGCATCCCGGGCTCGGCATTCCCAACAAATTTGGCATTCCCGACGTGCCCGAACGCGTGCATTGGGAGGACGATCTGGCGACGCTGGTGGGCACTCCGGCGGCCTACGACTACGGTCCGGAGCGCTGCTCCTGGATGTCGCATCATCTCACCAACTGGATGGGAGACAGCGGTTTCCTGCGCAACTTGTCGGTCAAGATCAGGCGGCACAATCCGGTCGGCGACACGCTCTTCATCGACGGCGAGGTGACGCGGGTGTTCGCGGAAGGCGGCGCGCACTACGCCGAAATCACTCAGAAGGCGGTCAATCAGGACCACGAACTGTCGGTGCTGGCGACCGGCGTGGTGCGTCTGCCATCGCGCTCGCGGTAGCGAGAAAGCGCTTAGTGTGGCGAGAAAGACGTAATCGATCGGTCACATTAAGTAGCCAATCTAATAACAATATCTTTGTTGACCTAATCTGGTTATTGAGCATATCGTGGTTTCATTCATCGAACGGGTCTCAAACGCAGAGATCTAGCTGAAGAGGCTTTGTCAGATGACCCAATTAACGCCTCCCTAATTCTCGCCACGAAAAAGCGCTAAGCGCTGCCCGGCCCGCAAATCCGATCGCGAGCTTTACGACGCCAGGTTCGCCTCCCGGCGTTGGTAAGGCGCCTCGGTGGCTTGCCGCTTTCGGCACGATAGCCTCCGCGTCGTGTCGCGACCGATTCTCAACTCGTGCCGAAGCCTCCGCGGCGGGACGCGCATATTCGCCGGCCGACCGGCGCCGACGCTTCGCGATCGATGGGAGAAACGACCCCGCGATCGGCGCAAACGCGAGAACTCCGATTGGGCAAATTAGTTTGGAGCAGGTTCTCAAAGAAAGGAGATTTTCTCGATGAGCGATACAACCAATGTCGAGACGCTTGAGTGGGTTAAAAAGATCGCCGCCGTTTACATCGCGAGCTACGAAAGATTGCTCAGAACGATGGCAAACTCTTCGAAGAAATCGACTGCGCCGGCTCGCCGTCGCGAGAGTTCCGCGACACGCGCAACCAAGCGCCGGCCGCGCCTGTCGATCGACAATCTGGATCGCTACGCGATTGCCGCGACGCTTCGCGATGGAGAGTCGATAAGCGTTCGGGCAGTTGGCGCCGGCGACCAGGCGTGCTTGCTCGACCATTTCGCGCGGCTCAGTCCGGCGTCGCTCTATTACCGCTTCCTCGGGACGCGCGGCGCGCTCACCGGCGAAGAACTCGAGCGCTTTACCAGGCTCGATTCCGAACACGTAGCACTGGTGGCCACTCTTAGCGCTAAGCAAGAGGTCATCGTAGGGTTCGTTCAGTACGTTCGCGCTCAGGATCCTTCGCGGGCGCAGATTGCATGCTCGGTGATCGATGAACACCAGGGACGCGGCATCGGCAGCCTGCTGTTCGACCTACTGAGCCAGATAGCCTTGGCCAACGGGATCACGGAATTCGAAGGCGATGCCCTAGCGGACAACCAGCGCGTTCTGACCATCGCGGCGAAGAACGGACGCCAGGTTCGGCAATCGACCGAAGCCGGAGTAATGCGCGTGCGCATATCGCTGCGGCCGCAGCGATCGATGACTCGCGAACGAAGAATGCCGGCGACTTGCGGCTCGCGGCCGTCAGGCTCGTCGCGGCGGCGGCGAGACGGTACCAGTGGATGGCTGATGTGACGATAGTGCCCCCGGAGCGAAAATTGGGCCGTGATTATAAGCTCGAGTTCGGAGCTCCAATATGGGGCAGTTGCACTATTCGCATAACTGATCTATGTGAGGGTTCATCCTCTGGCGAATAACTAGGGAGGGTGCAGCGCGGCTTGTTGCCCCTAAAGCACGAAAGCGCCCATGTCGAATCCCGAATCAGCGCTGCTGAGCTTGAGAGGCCGAACCTTGAGCTGATCGAGGAGTGGCGAAAGATCACCAGGTTACGAAAAACCTTAGCCGGAACGCAGACGCGTTTCTTCGGGATTCGGAGGACAAGCCATGGAGTTCGTTGAATACGACCAGACGCTGACCGACGAGCAGCGCGAGATTCGCGACACCGCCCACAAATTCGCCAAAGATGTGCTGTGGCCGGCCGGTATCGCGTTCGACAAGTTGACGCCGGAAGCGGTGGTCGCACCGGGCTCGAGCTTTTTCGACGTGCTGCGCCAGGCGCATGAGCTGGGTTTCGATCGGATGAGCGGACCGGCCGAGTTGGGCGGTTTGGCAGCGTCGCCGCTGACCCAGCATCTGGTTTACGAAGAGCTATCGTGGGGCAACGCGGGATTGGCCGGTTCGATCCTGCTGTCGGCATTCCCACCCGAGGCCGCGCTGGGAACCGCGAATCCGGAGCTGGCTGAGGAATTCGTCACGCCTCATTTCGCGGGTGGCGGTCCGCTCAGGATAGGCGCATGGGCGATCACGGAGCCCGACCACGGCTCGGATCAGCTCGGGCTGTCGAGTCCGGAATTCCGGGTGAAAGGGCCGGGCCAGCTCACCGCGCGCAAAGACGGAGACTCGTGGGTAATCAGCGGTCAGAAATCGTCGTGGGTATCGAACGGACCGGCGGCGACTCACGCCGTCTTGTTCATGAATCTTGAGCCCAAGGTGGGACTGCATCGCGGCGGCGTCGCGCTGCTGCCGCTCAACCTGCCCGGGATTTCACGCGGCAAGGCTCTGGATAAGCACGGATTACGCGGGCTGCCGCAAGGCGAGATCTTCTTCGACGAGGTCCGCATCCCGCGCCGCTACATGTTCGTCGAGGCGGACGCATACCCGCAATACCTAGATTTTACCTTGACCGCGTTCAACGCGGCGGTTAGCGCGATGGGTCTTGGGATTGCGCGTGCCGCGTTCGAGATCGCACTGGCCTATTCCAAAGAGCGGATCCAGGGCGGACGGCCGATTTTTGAGCATCAGTCGGTTCGCGCGCGGTTGTTCCGGATGTTTACGCTGGTGCAGGCGTCGCGCACGCTGTCGCGCCAGGTGTTCGTTTACAACCTGACCCGGCTGCACGAGGGCAAGCCGGCGCCGCTCCATCATTCGATCGCGGCCAAGGTGTTCTGCACCGACGCGGCGCTCGAAGTCGCGACGCTGGCGGTTCAGCTCCACGGCGGCAACGGGATGACCAAGGAGTATCCGGTCGAGATGCTGCTCCGGGACGCGACCGCCTGCACCATCGCCGACGGCGAGAACGCCTTCCTGAGCCAAGTCGGCGCCTCGATGCTCTGATCGGGTTGGCGGCTTAGAGTCTTGGCGGGCGGTTGAAAAGATTCCTTCAGCAGCCTGCCGCGCCTGCTGGGGCGTCTGTCCGACAAGCTCTCGCGCGAGTTGATCGGGGCGTTCTGCGCCGTCGTAAGGATAGCCGGGTTCCCGTCTGATCTGAGCGGAGCTAGCTCACAGCGGATAACCGACGGGGTGGTCTCCTTCGATCCGCTCGATATACTCAGTCATCCCGTAGCCCACCGCGCCATTCCAGGTAAACCGCGTGAACCCTTCGGCAATCCGCGAAATTATGATGTCGTTGCCGTCACGCCGCCGATTGCGCAGGGGCGCCATGACCTGAACTTCACCGACGATAATGCCACGCCGCTTCGGCGTGCTCACCGCGATGCGCATCCGTGCGGGATCTTTTTGCTCGGACCATTCGGTGATCAGATCGAGATCGAGGATCTCCTCATAGCGGCCGTCGACCAGCAGCACGCCGACGCGCCGTGACTTCCCGTCCGGCGCGGTAATCTTGAGCAGCATCAGGCCGCGGTCGTCGCCGAAATTGGCCATGAACAGCCGATAGAAATAGATATTCTGCCAGTAGCGCGGTCCCCACGAATGGTCGCGCCATCCGTTGCCGTCAAGCGGCCACTCGTTATTGCCAACCTTTATCGAGCCGACGACCTTCGTGTGCTGATTGAAGTGGCCGAGCGAGAAGTCGCGGCCGTACATCGTTTCCTGGTTGGGCGAAAGCGGCTCCCCGCCATGCACCGGCGAGATAGTGGTCTGATCGAAGCGGACGGCGCACGCAACGCGAGGAGCCGACTTGAACATCACGTCGGGCGTGCGCAATTGATTGGGATCGTCCAGCAGCATCACCTCGCCTTCGTAGGTCATCGTTACGTGCTCGAACGGCTTCGTGACTTCGAATCGCAGGCCGCCGGCGTCGAATCGATCGTTCGCATGAATCTTGGGGCGCCCGAACTGACAGGCGATTCGGCCATCCGGCAAATACAAGCAGACCGAGAGCTCCGCACATCCTTCGTTGACGCGGTTGCCGAGCCGCATCCATCCTCCGAACCGCTGCACGGGATCGAAGGCGTTGGCGTATACGCTCTCGTTGAAATTCGCGGACTTGTCGGGCTGATGCATCAACTCGTCGGACGGAGCGAGGCGGAAATCATCCATGACAAATCTCCATTTTCGAACTTCTGGCTTTTAGTCGTGGCCGACCGCGCCGATCTAACTATGGAACGGCCGCGAAATCCAGAATCGCTGTCTAAATACGCAGCGGGCGAGTTCCCATCACAGCCGCTAACGGTTTGTCCCGCCAGAGCTCGGGTTGGACGTCGATGTAAAGTTCGATCTCGTTTCCGTCCGGGTCCTTGATGTAAACGCTGTGGGTCACGCCGTGGTCTGACATCCCGACGATCGGCACGCCTGCCGCGCGCAGCTCCGCGATCGCCTGGCGCAACTCGTCGTCGCCGTCGCCTAGCTTCAGACCGAAGTGATAGAGGCCCAGGCGCGGCTCCGACGGAATCGGTGTCGCATCCGCGCCGACCTGGATCAGCAACAATTCATGATGGGTCCGGCCAGATGAAAACGCCGCCGCCAGCGGACCATATGATGCAACTTCTTTCCAGCCGAGCAGCGTCGCGTAAAAGCGTCGCGACCGCTCGAGGTCTCTGACGTAAAGTACGACATGTCCCAGGTCCTTCACCACCATGATGATGTCTCTCCCGTCGGTTTCGAACTCAGCGCGGGGCGAGCGCTTCCAGCGTGCGTTCGTCGGGCAGCATGCTCCCGTCCGATCTGACCGGCAGGATGCAGACGTGGGTGGCTCCGGCCTTGTAATGGGCGCCGATGCGCTCGCGAATCTTGTCTTCGGTGCCCCAAGCGACGATCGCGTCTACCAGGCGGTCGCTTCCGCCATTGGCGAGGTCGGCGGCGCCAAACCCCATCGG
>Ga0335081_10017475_pt1 | contig 11611 bp, 7 predicted proteins | sample Lox_Sample_35_FD_206713 | JGI IMG/M metagenome (GOLD analysis project Ga0335081, IMG submission 206713) | Soil microbial communities from Loxahatchee National Wildlife Refuge, Florida, United States - Lox_Sample_3.5 | ecosystem: Environmental > Terrestrial > Soil > Wetlands | place: USA: Florida... | reverse complement strand
CCTGGTCACCCGTGAGGAAATCAAGTCCGCGCTCTGGGGACAAGACACTTTCGTCGACTTCGAACAGGGCTTGAACTTCTGCATCCGTCAGATCCGTCAGGCGCTCAACGACAATGCCGACTCGCTAGCAGCCCACGTCTTTACGAGCGGAAGATAATAGATTTTCGCTCATTCCATGAGCGTCGACGAGAATTCCGTCCCAAGGTACCGTGAAAGGTTTATAAGGGACCCTGATTTGTCGTCCCGGTTGCTCATGACGTAGGATGGTAACGCAATTTCCAAATATCAGTGCGTGAGTGACTCCGGTTTTCTTCTCTCACCCCATGCAGCGTATTGGATTACGTCCAGATACTTGTCCCGTCCTTTCGTTTTGGGAGTCATGAGCGGATGACGGGCAAGCCCGAAACCACAACCGCCTCAATGGCCTCGTCCACGAAGCCTGACTTGAGCTAACAACAACTCCGTGCATCGCCCAGAGGTCATTCGCGACAGGAATCGCTCTACTACAATGAAAACACATTCGTTGCGCGGCTTCCCGGTAGCTCAACGGTAGAGCGCTCGGCTGTTTACAGGGAACCTAAGATTCAATAACTCGTTTCTCTGGCGTCAGTCAACAGCTTCGGGAGCAGCGCCGAACACTCTTTGTTGTCCCTGGAGTGTCCTCAGACATTGACTACTCCAGCGGCACTGTGTCGATCCGCTTGCCTAAGGCAGGCCGATGCGCTGCACGAGGATGGCGTAACGCGGGTCAGAACGCAGGGAATCCCATTCCGGATCAACCTTCATAAGCATCAGGAAGCCTTGGCGCTGGTTGAAGTATTCCTCCAAGTGCGCGAACGCCTTCTCTTTTTCGCCGAGCTCGGAATCAAGAGCCGCAAGGGAATAAGGGAGCGCGTGCCCTGGCCTGGCTGAATTCTCGAGTTCGAGTTGGATCGCCTCGGCTTCGTCTTTCCGTGCGGACCTAGATTTCACTATTCCGAGGAAAGGCAGGGTCCACATTTTGCCTCCGGGCATTTCCGAGGCTTTGGTGAGCTCGGCTGAGGCCTCCGGCAAGCGGCCGGAGTACAGATCGACGACGCCCAACATGGCACGCGCCAGCATGAAGTCCGGATCCATCTTCAGCGTGCGTTGTAGCTGTTCGATAGCGGCATTGTAATCCCGTTTGTGCATCAGCAACTCCCCCAGATCGGTATTGATGATCAGGGAGAGCGGATCGAGTTGGCGAGCACGCGACATTTCCGCGATGGCGGCATCTTTCTTTCCCACGACCATGAGGAGGTAAGCGTGCCATTCGTGAGCGGTGGCGTAGCTGGGATTCAATTGAAGGGCGCGCTGAAATTCTTTTTCAGCGCCTGACCAGTCCCACTCGTAATGCATCTTCACGAATGCGAGCGACGTGTGAGCCTCGGCCAAAGAATCGTCCAACTCCAGTGCATGCATGGCCGCGGCTTTGGCTTGCGACATTGCTTGACTTCTTGGAATTGCGGGGTCGGGAAGAGAACCAATGAGAGCGAGCGTATCTGCGAGACCGGCGTAGGCCTGGGCGTAGTTTGGATCTTTGGCGATTGCTTGGCGAAAGTACTGCGCCGCTTCCACGTACGCTTCCGGAGTCCGCCGATTCCAGAAGAAGCGCCCTTTGAGATAGGCCTCATGAGCATCGGGATCCAACCAGCGATGAATTTCCAGGCGGGCATGCTGTTCGGAGCTGAGCTTGAGATGGATTTCGTCGGCAATTTTGGCGGCGACGTCGTCTTGGAGTTGGAGGACATCGCCGGGTTTGAATTCGTAGCTCTGCGCCCAGAGATGAGTCTGGTCTCGGACCTGAATGAGCTGAGCGTTGACGCGTAGCTTATCGGTGCCGCGGCTGACGCCGCCCTCGAGAATGTAATCGGCACCTAGTTCGTGGCCGATCTGACCAGCGGTTTTTTGCGTGCGGCGGTACTGCATTACAGAAGTGCGTGCGATGACGCCGAGGCGCTCGGGCTGCAGCTGCCCAAGGTCCGTAATGATTTCGTCGGTTAATCCTTCGCTGAAATACTCCTGCTGCGGGTCGCCGCTCATGTTTTCGAAGGGCAAAACCACCAACATGACCTTTTCAGAAGCGGGAATCTCGCGGGTGGCCAGCCATTTGTGGCCGACGTAGAGACCAAGCAAGAGAGATAGGACGACAGCAGCCGGAATTGCGAACCACCGGTACCGCGAGGAGGGCCGGGTGGTTTCCGGGAGGGGTGCCGAGACTGGACGCTGCGCTTCGGAGGAAGGCGGTGAAGAGCCATTTATGGGAGCAATGAAGCGATAGCCGCGGCGCGGAAGCGTCTCGATGTAAAGCGGCGAGTCGGCATTGTCGTTGAGCGCCTGACGGATCTGACGGATGCAGAAGTTCAAGCCCTGTTCGAAGTCGACGAAAGTGTCTTGTCCCCAGAGCGCGGACTTGATTTCCTCACGGGTGACCAGGTTACCGGCGCGGCTGGCCAGGAGAGCGAGAATTTTGGCAGGATGAAGCTGAAGATGAATCGGGATTCCGGACTTGCACAGTTCTCCCGAGGGCAACTCCAATGCGAAGGGCCCGAAACGCAGGACCGACCTGGAGAGACTGGGTTGCAAGCAGACCCACCTCCGGGGGGACTCTTGCGAGTTGGCGGATTATACCGAGGCGGCGGCCTTCCTCATAGAGGCACGTAAGTGCAGGCCCGGCTTGGGCTTATCTCCTCACAGGGAACTCACGTTTTTCTCCGTTGCGGCCGAATGCGTTGTTTGGATAGTGAAAGGCACGCCATTCCCCCCGGAGCACGCGATAGAGGGCCCGGCACAACGACTGACGCGGGTTGCGCGGCGCCTGAATCGCACTCGTCACCGGTTGACGAGGGAGGTCGCCGATGAAGTGGTGCCGTTTGGTCGCACTGGTAGTCGCCACTGCGGCCTCATATGCAGTCACTGGCTTCGGTCTAGCAGTCATCCTTCATCAGTCACCGTATACGGACCTGTTTCGTGGACATTCCTCCTTGAGTCAAGCCCCGTTTTGGCTACAGGCATCCCATCTTGGCCTAACCCTGCTGTTAGCTTCAGTTGTCGTTGATCTGGGTCAAGCTGTTATCAAGAAAATACAAAAGCGTGAAGGGAAGTGGAGTTGGCAACTGCGTTTAGTGCCTGTCGCTGCGCTCATTGCGGCGGCGGCAATCTTGCCACATCCAGGCTGGTTCGCTTACGGCACAAACGTTCCACTCGGCCCGTTCTCCGATTTTCGCACCGACAAAATGAAAAAAGGTGCTGACCGCGCGTCAGACCAAAGCGATGCCTCAACTGTTGTTGACGGCGCCGTAATGCCCGAACCCGAGTCTACGAAATTCGACTTGGCTCTCGAAGAGAATGGCGGGTTGGTCGAAAGGATTACCGGGGATGACGTGTTCGGTCAGCGTTTGGTCGACGGAGATCCGCAGACGGTATGTTGGGTCCATGCTCCCGTTAAGGAACCCACTGAGATCCTCTTGTCATTTTACAAGCGGCAAACGGCATCCATCGAAAGTGTGGTCATCAGCGTGCCTGATCCCATTGGCCCTCAAGCGCAGCAAATCGGCGCTCACTTGGTCAGCGTACCCAAAGATATAGAGATTTGGGCGTCGACAAAAACCGGCGATTCCAACTACCAGAAAATTGGGAGTATCTCGTTTGCCTCGGCACCGGCGACGCAGACGATATCCGTTTCTGGCATCGAGGCTCGCTTTCTGAAAATCAAAGTGCTATCAGCTCAACGCAACCCATTCGAAGAAATGGGCATTGGGATCAGCGAAGTTCAGGTGTTCGAATCCCGGCGACCCGGCTATGTTCCGCTGCGAGACCGAAACCCCGATTTAGCCACATGGAAAGACACGCCGCGATACGCTGCACAGCGCGGTATCAATTGGCTGCAACCAGCGACAGTGAGATGGCAGCGAGACAAGAAGTGCTTCGGCTGCCATATCCAGGCGCAGACGGTTATGGGTCTGGCCGTTGCTCGCAACAACAACTACGTGGTGAACGACGACGTCATAAAGCAGCTCAGCGAATTTACCCAAACGCAGCAACAGCCCAACGGCGCATACATCCGCGAGCCGAATGAACCCTCCACTCAGTTTGCGGCCATGGGGCTTGCTTATTACGACGACGCCTTGACCATTAAGCGCGACCCCACACTGCTGAAAACCACCGAATGGCTACTTGCACGGCAAAAGGCTACTGGCGATATGCCATACGGTGAGTTCGGGTGTCGCGGCGATGCGGTGGTGCAAGGACCGATCATGGCCACCAGCAACACCCTGCTGGCCTTCAAGCGTGCCTACGCGGAAACCAACGATCCACGCTATAAGCAGGCAGCCGACCGCGCTCTATCGTGGATTGAGTCGGCACAACCAGTTTCAACACAGGATGAGGTGTTCAAGATTTTGACGCTGGTCAATTTCGGAAGCGTTGATCAGAAGCCCGCCGTACAAAGTCTGGTGGAACGGCTTATTGGGGAGGAACGCTCGGGCGGAGGTTGGAGGGAATGCCCGGACCATGCAGACTTACAGGAGCCGAATCCTTTCTCCACTGGGCAAGTACTTTACGCATTCAAGCAGGCGGGTGTGAGCGTCAGCTCGTCGCCGTTCATCAAAGGTGTGAAATACCTCATGTCCATTCAGCAGCCGGATGGATCGTGGAAAGTGGAGCCGCACGCGCTACATGGCCAAGGTGCGCCCTATGCCCCTTCGATGTGGGCAATCATTGGGCTGGCTGGCTCATTTGGGGATATCAAGACCGCGGGACTGCAGATTGTGGCGGAAACAGACCCTGCGAAAGCGGCGGCGGCGCATAACATCGAAATCATTCTCGATTGCTCCGGCTCGATGTTGTCACCGCTCGGCAAGAGCACGCGCATAGCGACCGCCCGCGATGTCCTCCGCGATGTATTAGCGAAGATTCCCGACGACTTCAATGTGGGGCTGCGCGTTTATGCTCACCGCTATCCCTGGAAGGATATGCAGCATTCCTGTACCGATACGGAGTTATTGCTGCCGATCCAGAAGCTCGATCGCCAGCGCATCCTTTCTACCGTCGAGAGCCTTAATCCCAAGGGCGATACGCCACTGGTCTATTCCGTGCGGCAGACACCGGCGGATCTGAAGGCGGTAGGCGGGGGATCAGTCATTGTTATCACCGACGGGCAAGAAACCTGCCACGGTGACCCCGTGAAAGCGGTTGCTGAACTGAAAGCCGCAGGTATTCCGGTGACGCTAAACATTGTGGGGTTCACGCTGAAGGGGCAGGAAAAAGAGAGCGTGGAGCGGATGATGCGCCCCTTTGCAGAGGCGACCGGAGGGCGCTACTACTACGCCGAAGATGGCCGAGCGTTGGCAAATGCCCTTTCGATGGCAGCTTTAAGCAAATTTCCTTATGAAGTGCTCGATGCCAAAGGCCAGCAAGTTGCGAAGGGACAAGCCGGAGTGTTGTCAGAGTCGCTTCCGCCCGGCAGTTACAAGGTCATCGTCCATGCTGGCAGGCAGGAAGTAGCTGAGAATGTCACGCTCAAGGCTGATACCGATACGATTCTCAAGGTAGTGTACAAGGGCAATCAGTTTGCGCTCGAACACGAAAAGAGATAAGCAGCCAGCTTTAGCTGGGTTGTTGGCAGATGCGGAAAAATCATGGCGAACGGTAAACGAGAAATGTTGATCAGTTTGCGCGGGTGCAGCTTGCGTGGCCTCGTCGCGCTGGTGACAAGCGTGCTGCTGGTGACTTCGCGGTTCGCCGTGGCTGGAGCCAACAAACCACCAGCAGCGGAAGAGATTGCCGTGTACAAGGCATTCATGGTTTATTTCGCCGCCAGAACCCCCAACGCGCAGGTCGCTGATGTGACGGTCCCGTCTCTCCTCGCCAATGGGAACCACTGTCTGCACGGCATCAAGCTCGAGAAGAGCGACGCTGCATCGAAGGATGTTCATACGCTTCCACAGGAAATCATCTCCGCGACAGACAGATTCGAGCTCGTCACAATCCGCCCAGGCTCTCGGTATTCTGAAAGTCTCGTAGGTCTGTTGCAATTATCTGAAATTGGCTTCGATGCACGCCACCAGTACGCAGTTCTGAACTACGACTTCCATTGCGGAGCTCTCTGCGGAGAGGGCGCCACGGTTGTCTTCAAGAAATTAGGGGGAAGCTGGAAACACATCCGCTCCTGCGTGAATTGGATGTCATAACAGTTCCTCACTAGGATTATCGGCGTGACGCATGAACCGTCAGCATCAGGGGGATGAGTCATGAAAAAGCGCAAACATAAGTCATTTTCTTCGATTTGGATGTGCGGCTTGCGTTCTGCGAGCGCCGTGATCATGAGCGTGCTATTGGTAACCTCGCAGGCGGCTGTTACAACAGTTGACGAAAGGCAGCCCTCAGCAGCGGAAATTGTCCAACCGATGGCGAAGGCGTATCAGGAACTTCAGCAGGCCCTTGCCGGACCCGCACCTAAGACTCCGGTGACCCCAGATCAGATTGCTGCTCGATTGGATAAGCTGTTCCCGATGCTGGAGAAGGCCGAGAAGCAGATTCCGCGCGACACCTTCGATCCACAAGCAATCATCGACAAGGTCGGCAAGGACCCGAAGAAGATATTCGAGTGGGTACGTGATAACACATATTTTGTCCCCTATCGCGGTCTGTTGCGAGGAGATAAAGGGGTCCTGATGGACCGGCTGGGGAATAGTCTAGATCGAGCCATGCTGCTCTATTCCTTGCTCAAATTAGTCGATCAACCAGCCAGGATGCTGCGCGGAACCCTGACGGAAGCTCAAGCAGCTAATGTGCTTGCGAAAGTACGGGCGTTTCAGAGTTTTGACCAGAGAGCTGGCTCAACTGCGTCGCGAGTGGCGACGGAAGAATCTATCCAACAGTACGCGCAGCAAAACCATCTCGACGCACTCCGTATCCGCAAGGCCCTTGAACAACTGACAGAGCAACAAAAGCACATGAAAGAAACAGTGCAGAAACGCGCCGCGGCCCAGACCGCGATGATTGCGGCCGTGGTCGGCCCACCGCGAACAAACGCCACCGACGACGAAAGCGCGGAACAGGTGAAGGCCGTGACGGATCATTGGTGGGTGCAGTGGCAAAACGGCGGAAGGTGGACCGACTTCGATCCGACCATGCCCACCTCACAACCAGGTGAAACCATGACATCGATGCGAAGCACCGTCTCTCCGAACGCTTACGTTGACGTGGGTGAGGATCTAGTCCACACGGTGCAAATTCAAGTGGTCATTGAGGTTTGGAAAGAAGGGCAACTTAAGGAAGTGCCGGTGCTCACCCAAAAATTAGTGGCAGCGGAGTTGATTGACAAACCGATCTCGCTACATCAGATTCCTGTGCACTGGCCACACGATCTCGATCTGACGCGGGAAAAGAATCTGATGGAGACTCTTAAGAAGACCGTGCTCGCTCAGACTGAGTGGCTACCGATTCTTAGCGTCGGACCCGAAAATATCTCCAAATATTCATTCGACGAGTATGGCGCTCTGAATGATTCAACCGCGGCGGGTGGGAACCAAGGAATTGCAGCCCTTGGCCAAGGCATTGGCAACATGTTAGGTCAGCATCAGATACCCAGCAACCAGCCGATCGCTGCACCAGCGCAAGGACGCTCTCCGAATGCACCTCAGGTAACCGCCGAGTGGATCGAATACGATATACGTACACCAGGTCGACCGTCACAAGTAATTCGCCGCGATATTTTTGATCTCATCGGACCAGCCATTCGATCAGCAAAAACTACGCCGAAGATTGATTCTGGTGAAGCTGCACGACTTGATCGTGGTTTGAAGCTGATGAGCGAGATTGAAATCTTAAGCTTAGCCAGCCAACTGTCCGCGCCATTCTGTAAGTATTTAGCGCTCGAGAACACTGCGGCGAATAAAGAGACTCTACCAAGTTTAATTCGGATGTCGTACTCACGGAATTCTAACATCAGCGCACAGGTGGTAAACCTAAAGCGCTTTCCAAACGAACTCTATCTCTTCGTGCTCGTCCGTACTAACGCAAGTCTCCTCCATGGGAACTTTCTATACTTAGATAAATCCAATATTGTCACCTACTACAGAAGCCTCAAGTCCGACGTAAGAGGTGCAGTCTTATCTGAAGAGGGCTACGACATCGTAGAGAATCACATGGCCGTCTATTCGCCTAAGGCAAGCAATCCATTCCGGGTCCGTCTAGAACAGGGTGTGCTGGACACCACTGTTGAGGCTGTACTCGCTGCCGCGCATTGCGTGAGTCCGGAAGACAAGCGAAGTTGTGGAGAGATTGAAAATACAGCTGAATCGTTCGCTTCATCAACAGCCAATGACTCTCGATGGCTGTTCTTTGCTGACGTGCGAGAATTCGCGAAGAAACACCCCGAAATGCCGCGAGACGAAGTTGCAAGAGTCCAGCAAGACCTTGTTGCTGGCTATGCCGTATTAGTTCCGGGGAAGGAACTGACAGTAGAAGGATCAAAAGTTAGTTGGTGGCGAGTCAACCCGATAACCGGTGACGTTTTGGGATTAAGTGGATATGGTAGAGGTCAGGCTGGTAGTGAGAGCACTCTCGTAAAAGGGCTCGGGCCGACTCTCGTAGCACTCCTTCCTACTTTTCTGATGTTCGGGATGGAAGTTTACTGTCACGGGAGGGACGAGCGAGGGTTGTGCCACCCATGCGCTTTTATGGGATACGCTGGTATTGCGCTCCTCGTGGGTGGCTTTATGTTGGCGCCCGAAGCCGTTGCGGAGTCCGCTGTGCCGGCTGCATGGGTGGACCTCACCGCTGGTATAATCGACGCAATAAGATACGCCGGAGACTGTTTTGATTGGCTCGCTAGCGGGGCCAAGAGGTGGGGCAGTCCCACTCAACCATTTCACTAGAGTGGTTTTCCGAACCGTCGGAACCGAGACATTGGAAGCTCGCAGGATTTAGGCGAGTCTTAAGCTCTTAACGACAGCCCGTATGTCTTTGCTGCTCCTCTCGAGTGTGCTCGCGCTTGTTGGGTCAGTGCAGGTTTTCGCGAGTGACCTGGAAATCCCGCAGCACGCTGCATCGCACCACGCAAATGGCCGCGGGTCAATTGGTGTGTCCATGCATCGCGCGCTGCTACCGCTGCGGCGTCACGACCAAGCTCCCCGAGAGTTCGTGATGCTCCGGTGCACGGAGCGGGACAAAAAGCTCATCGTTAAGTGCGGCCTGTGCCGCTGGCTTACGACGACCCAGGCCGGGCGTTCGTACTTTCCCGGCGCGACCGCGAATGCCGTGCAGAAGCGCCTCCGAAAACTCGTCGAGGCGGGATATCTTCGGTCTCATCGCGAGAGCCTGCTCTCGGAAGCTCTACATGCGCCCGGACCGAAGGCGAAAGCCATTTTCGAGGAGAAGGGCGTCGAATACGCGGGGGCGAGCGATGTTCCACGGCAGGTCGCGCACTTGGTGGGCGTGAACGACATCCGCATCGCGGTTGAAACGGCAACGATTCCCGTCGCATATTTCTTCGCCCACTGGCAGATCGGAGGGCTCGGTTGGCCGCATCCGGTGATCCCCGACGCGGTATTCGGTTTGCTCGCCCCTCACCGCCGGAATTTCGTAGTCGAGTACGACCGGGCGACGGAGAGCTCGTCGGTGCTCGTCGCGAAGCTCTGCGCTTATCACGAAGGCTTGCCCGGATTTCCTATCGAAGCGGTCGTGATCGTTACGGAGCGTGATCGGCGCATGGAATCTCTTCGCCGCGAAATCCGCAAGCGCGATCTTTCTGTCCGCGTGCTCATGGCTCCACTCGCCGAACTGCAGACGAAAAGCATGGTCGATTGTTCTTTCATCGATTTGCGAGACGGGGGACACCGGAAAATTCTCGACACTCAGTCGGCTTAGTGGAATAATCCGGCAATGGTTATCGGCGACCGCCTCCGCGAAATACGCGAGGAAAAGAAACTTTCGCAAGGTGACGTGGAAAAGCGCACCGGCTTGCTTCGTTGCTATATTTCCCGCGTCGAGAACGGTCACACCGTTCCCGCCATCGAAACGCTCGAAAAGCTGGCGCGCGCTTTCGAAGTTCCTATGTACCGACTTTTCTACGAGGGCGAGGAGCCGCCACAGGTGCCGAATCTGGTCAAGCGGAAGTCCTCAGACGAGAGCGCGTGGGGTAGCGTCGGCAAGGATGCGCGGTATCTCGGCAAGCTGCGCCGCCTGCTTGGCAAGACCGACGAGCAGGACCGTAAGCTCATTTTGTACCTGACGCAGAAGATGGCTCGTCGATAGTTTCGCGCGATTTTTTCTTTCCGACGCTTCATTTCGCCATCAGGTGAATCGCCCCTTCGGTTCGTCGCGGAACGCGTCGTCTTCTTTCCACACGACTCCGATGTGCAGTTCGGAAAGCCACTCGGTCGACTTCGGATCTGGTTTCTTGGGGAGCAGGATTGCCATGTTCGGTTTCCCGAAGCGTTTTCTTCCGAGATACGCGTAGTCGAATAGCTGTCCGACCGCCATCCGGATATATTCCCGCTTCGTGGAGCACTTGGCTTCGATGAGGTTCTTGCGGTCCACTTCGTAGAGGTCGCACTGGAGGTTTTTGTAGTTCACCTTTCCCAGTTCCCGCTGTCGGTCCTCCAGCCACACGCGATAGCTATTCACCAGTTCGAACTCCTTTTTCTGGGCGAGGATGACCTTTCGCTTCGTCCTGACTTCATATTCCAGTTCGCCTGGGTGCGTCAGTTTTGTGAGTTGCGCATCCGTCGTTTCAGGCTCATGCAATCGACGCTTGTTCGTGCCTGTCTTCCCGGTAAGCTCTTGTTCCATCCAGTCGCAGATGAGCTTGTGGGCCGGGTTCGTGCGCGGGTGAAGCCTGCGCAACGCCGTGGTCTGACCGAGCGCCTCCATGATGAGCAGTTTCGGCGGCGCGGCGCTCTTCGGCTTGAATGGCGACAGCCTGCGGAGGGAGCCGAACTTGTACTTCGGTTTGAAACCCTTTAATTGCGTCTTGAACTCACCAACCACGACTCCGAACCCGACGACTTCCGGCTCTTTTCGATGGCGTCTGGCGATGAGCAGGATGTCGTTAGGGCGCACGTCATGGGCGAACTTGTAGCCGATCTCCTTGCCCGTACGGTTGTCGGGTTTGTATCCCATGAACGCCGCTTGGTGCGCTACGCTCGCCTGCCTCCAGTACGAGCTATGGTTGCCGAGGTTCGGCGACACGACCCAAAACCTTCTTTTCTGCGCGTCGTTCTCTGCCATTTGCGGCCTCCGGTCGTGCTGCCAGGCTGGGATGGCGCGTAGCATAGTAGGAACCATCGTGAACGGCAACGTGCTCGGCTCGTAGAGGTATCGCAACCTCTCCTCTCAAGCTCTCCTCCCGTAAGGAGAGCTTTTCTCTATTAACTCGTCTCTTTTCAATGCCCTACGAATATTTCGGCGCTACCTATTAGGAAGCTGTCTGAGATGAATCATTGGTGTCGTCAATACAAGTGAGGAGGTACGTGAGCGCTACGTGAAGCACAGGTTTCAGGAATCGAGAGGTGGTATTTCCAAAGCCTCACACCTGGCAGCGTGAGCTTGTTTCCAGCGGTCAGGAAGCCAAGCGTCGAGGTCGTTT
>Ga0335081_10017474_pt1 | contig 11612 bp, 11 predicted proteins | sample Lox_Sample_35_FD_206713 | JGI IMG/M metagenome (GOLD analysis project Ga0335081, IMG submission 206713) | Soil microbial communities from Loxahatchee National Wildlife Refuge, Florida, United States - Lox_Sample_3.5 | ecosystem: Environmental > Terrestrial > Soil > Wetlands | place: USA... | reverse complement strand
TCTCACCAGAAATGACCAGCTGGTTGCCGTCCAGACTGACTCTTTCTCATCCACGCCGGGAAGTTCGGCCGTCACTTCGAAGGCATCCTTTGTTTCCGCCACATTGATGGCCGGCGCGCCAGCTCCAATGTCGGGAGAGGACAAATTCTGATCGAAAGCACGAAGCGCATTCTCCATTTCGCGCCGCATGGCACGTAACGGATCCCACGCCAGCTCTTCGCCCGTGGTCCACAATCTCGGAAGATTCATTTGTTCACTCCATTGCAGGTTGGGGAGAATATCGAAAGGCATCTTGCCTTTTCACATTCAACTTTTCCGGCCCTGTCGGCCTTGATCCAGCTCAATATCGCCGAATTTACTTCGCGGTGCGAAAAGCCGGCGCTGCATTTAGCGAATCCCCATTCGCCCACACGCGTTCAGCAACGCCATTTGGATTTAAATTGGATCGCCCCCGTCTTTTTGCTTTTGTTGCTCTTCGACAAGTAGACGGAAAATTGTCTGTCGGGCTGATTCTTCAGTCACGCGCTCAAGAAGACGACGGTAGCGCTCAACATTCTGGGTACGGATGAACTGATCCATGTTGGCTCTCTCTGTTCACAAGAGCCCCTCCGTTTCGCAAGGTGGCGCCGTGCCTTGATCCAGATGAACGCGCGGCGATCCAGCCCCCCGCGCCGACGAGGTGAGCAGCAGTCGAGATCCGCAATTTCAGCTTATTGGGCTGCAGTTTTGACTTGGACCAACTTATCTGCACACGCCCTGGCCAGCTGGTAGTCGGGCGAGGTAGCCCCCGGCCGTGTCGCCCAGCCGCCCTTCTCCAGGTAATCGCCTTGTTCCCGATTCGTAGAGATCTTTTGCAGAACTGCCAGGTTCGCTTTCGCATCGCTGTTCTGCAGGAACTTCTCCACGCAAATCGGCGTGAGGGCTGCCACGACGGCAGCATTAGCTCGGTCATCCGCAAGTTTGATGGCGGTGCCGCCAGTCGTCCAGCCGCCCCAAGAAAACCCGATGACCATCGACGCGACGGCGCCGATAGCTATTCCCTGTAGGAGACGAGTCCGCGACTCGCCCCGCAGAATTGAAGGAACTTGCATGGCTTTTGGCCTTTCGATCAGAGGAACGTGCGCGGCGCGCAGCAACGGACGCAGGAGCTGACGGCACTAGAGCCGAAACTGGCTCTATTTTTGCTATCGTGCCTACCGACGGCACTAAGGGAAGCGGAGAATTCGGTATGTCGCCGTTTTTTGGGCAGCTATTAATATATGCCCCATCGATTACGGTGACTGAGCAAAATTGCTCACTCTGAAACGGCGAACGGCGGTGGCAAACCGACGCTCTGGGCCAAAGAGCTGACTCATGCGGTGCAGCAAACGACGTTCGCGGGTTGTATGAATTATTTGATCACCTCGTCGGCGCACGCAAGCAGAGTTGGTGGCACGGTCAGGTACTGTACCTTGGCGGTCTTAAGATTGATATGCAGCGTGAACTTGGCAGGCTCGGCGTAGCGGGGTTGAACGCGGTCGGCTCCTAAATCTCGATCTGCCGGCCGACTTCCACGAAATTCTCCGGAGGGATGTTGAACAAGTCCACTGCTCGCACCGAATTGCGGAACATCAGCGTGAACAGGCGCAGCCTGGCGCGCACCAGCCGGCTGCGCTGTTTGGAGCAGACCACGGCGTCCCGGCTGCCGAAATAGATTGCGTCTTTGAGGTCGATGGGACACCCACGATCTTTTGCCTGCCGCAAGGCGGCGGGAATGTCAGGCACCTGAACGAAGCCGAAGTGCATCGTTATGTGCCAAAATCCCTCGGCGAGCTTCGCCAGCTCGATACGCTCGCGAGGCACGACGCGGGGGATTTCCTCGAATTTCACCGTCAGCGCGATCACGGTTTCGGACAGCGCTCTCATCTGTGCGACGTGCTCGGTAATCAGGAACGGAATCGTTGTAACGAACCGCGTCAAAAAAATGGCTGTGCCGGGCACGCGCGCGACACGGCTCTCCTTGAGGTGGCGGAAGAACTCATCCGGCTTCTCCGCCAGCGCTAAATGGCGCTGGCGCATGGCCTCGAAACCGAAGTGCCATGAGACCATGACGACGAACACCAGCGTGCCGAACGTGAGCGGAATCCAACCGCCCTCCCGGATCTTGAACAGATTCGCCGCGAAGAACGCAAAATCGACAGCGAGAAACAGTCCGCTGGCGGTTAGCGCGGGTCCTACCGGCCAACGCCAGCGCCCGCGCATGACGTTGTAAAGCAGCGCGGTCGTCAGCAGCATGGTGGTCGAAACCGCGGTGCCATAAGCACCCGCTAGGCGATCCGAGCTGCCGAAGCTGATGGTGAGCGCAACCGTCAGCACCATCATCGTCCAGTTCACGAAGGGCACGTAAATCTGCCCATATTCTTCCGAGGAGGTCTGGCGGATCCAAACGCCCGGGAACCAGCCGAGCTGCATCGCCTGACGGGTCAGCGAAAACGATCCTGTGATGATCGCCTGGCTGGCGATGATCGTAGCAACGGTGGCAAGCCCCACGAGCGGATAGATCGACCATGACGGCGCCAGCCGGAAAAACGAATTGCCGTCCATGGCCGGATCATTGAGAAAAAGCGCGACCTGCCCGGCATAGTTGAGCAGCAGCGCCGGCAGCACGATCCCGTACCAGGAGGCGCGGATCGGATTGCGGCCAATGTGGCCCATGTCCGCATACATGGCTTCGGCGCCGGTCATCGCCAGAAAGACACCGCCGAGCACGGCGATCCCGCTCCAACCGTGTCCCATTAGCAGCGCGATCCCGTACCGCGGATCGACAGCGGCGATCACCGCGGGATAGCGGGAAATGCCGGCAACGCCTAGCGCAGCAATGACCGCAAACCACAACAGCATCACTGGCCCGAACGCCTTGGCGATCTGCGCAGTGCCGCGGCTCTGTATCGCGAACAGGGCGAACAGGATCGCGACCGCCATCGAGACGACATGCGGCTTGAACACATCGGTTGCGACGTTGAGCCCTTCGAGGGCGCTCAACACCGAGATCGCCGGTGTGATGATGCCATCGCCGTAGATCAGCGCCGCCCCGAACAGCCCCATGACGATGAGAATGCGCCGGCCTTTGGACCAGTTCGCGCCGGTCATCGACATCAGCGCCAGGATGCCGCCTTCGCCGTGATTGTCGGCGCGCATGACGAATAGGCAATATTTGACGGAAATGGTGATGATCAGCGCCCAGAAGATCAGCGAGAGACTGCCGAGCGCCGCCTCCCGGGAAAAATGTCCACCGGTCGCCCCGACGAGCGCCTGTAGCGTGTAAAGCGGGCTGGTTCCGAGATCGCCGTAAACAATCCCGAGCGCAGCGAGCGCAGCCCCTGGCGTGGTCTTACGAGCAACGCGCGCGAACGCCGAATTGTCTTCGTGAACAATGTCGGCTGGCACGTTCCTGGCCTCCTTGCCGGTCAATCCAAGTGTATCGCACGCCTGCTCCCGTCGCGTCGCCGCATATTGCAGGAATATTGCGCTTGGGGAGTTACGCAGTTCGACGGCAAAAAGACCATCACGCTAAAGAATTCACCTCGTCATCTGCGCGATCGTACCTATGTAGGGCGTATGACCAATTCCCCCAGAAGGCCAGATCTCTGTTGCGACGGCAAATGTCTCCCGCTAGTCGGAGAGTAACGCAGCTCAGAGCTGGTTCGTCCCACCGATCGTTGTTCCCGCGTTCCTTATGGTGTTGATTGTTGTGCGAGCAGTTTACACCGCTTTTTCCTGATCGAGATTTCTTATCCCGGCGAAAGTCCCTTCGCCGCGAAGAATGGTGATTCCCTCGATGGGATGTGCGAAACCTCAGTCGCGGGATCAGGAGCCTGGAAGCCGCCAAATGAGGCGGCCTATCTCGGGATCAGGTCAGAAGACAACCTCACGATAAAGCGGCCTCGTTCCCAAACCTCGACATCGCGACCATCCATGGTCTGTTGCACCTTTTGGATGGCCTCTTGATCGTCAGCGTAGTCGATATCTTCGGCACCCCAAAAATGATCGGCGCGGCCGATGATGTAGGTGCGATACAGGGGCATAACACGTTCATGTGCCAGCCGCTTGAGGGGCGGCGACGCGCTCTTTCCATGTGTTAGGAGACACCGGCAGAGGCCCGTTCGCCTTTTGCGATGCGGTGTCCTGCCCCGCCAATGCCAGCGCCACGACGGGATTCATGCTGTCGACCATCGATGTCGGGATCAGGATCGTGGCGCCGCGCTCCTTGGTCGTCTCATAGATGATGTTCATGGCGCGCAGCTGCAGAGCCGCCGGATGATCGGCATAGGTCATGGCCGCCTCGACGAACTTGCCTGCTATCGCCGCCTCAGCAGATCCGAGAATTACCCGCGCCTGCTTTTCCCGTTCCGCCTGGGCTTGCCGGGACATCGCATCCTGCAAGGCAACCGGGATCGCTACGTCGCGGATCTCGACGGACTTCACCGAGATCCCCCAGTCGGCGGTCTTGCGGCCGATTTCGCTGCGCAAAAGTTCGTCGGCGACATCACGTTCCGACAGAAGCGCCGACAGCATCGACGAACCGATCATTTCGCGAAGCGACGTCTGGGAGACCCGATCGATGGCTTCGCGGTAGTTCGTGATGTTCAAAGCCGCCTTTTGCGCGTCATGGACGAACCAGAATATGATCGCGTCAACGTTCACCGGGACGGTATCCTTCGTCAGCGCCTCCTCGGCACTAAAGGCCGTGGTCTGAATGCGCTCGTCGATGACCGCCACGACGTGGTCGATCACCGGAATGATCAGGAACAGTCCCGGCCCTTTGACGCCGCGCAATTTGCCTGCACGCAGGATGACGAACTTTTGCCAGGTGTTGGCCATCTTCAGCGCGGAGGCGATGATGATCCCAGTGATCACAATGGGGATGCCCGCATAAAGGTGCCCTGTTGCGCCCAAACCCGCCCCTACCAGGAGGCAAGCGACGGTTAGAAATACAGTGATGGGGTTCATTGTCGTGACTCCCGGCTCGATCACGGCACCCTTCAGACATAACATTGCTCTCCGAATCAATGCATTTCTGAGCAATATTGCTCATAGAGATGCACCTCTATTGTATTGGGTTTAATGGTCTTAATCTCTCACGTGAGCCTCACTGATTCGATCATGGGTGCTGAACGTGCCAGCGGCAATCTGCCACCGCGATAGCTGATTTTAAGCGCGAAGATCTTATAAGCGTTATCGCTTCGTTGAGTCTTTCGGTCGCTTATAGGTTGGGACACGAACGCTAGGGTTATCAAGCAAATGCAGCGCCTCAGTCCAAACTTTTTTGTTCGACGAATCGCGGTCCTGACCCTCACGTAGAATTTTGCGCAACGCCTCCTGGAATTCTCGCTTACGCTGCTCTGGTGTTTCGCCAAATTGGATCGCTTCTGAATCTGATGCACGCGCCTCAGCTTCGCTGATCTTATGATCGATGTTGCTGCGGAAATCTTCAGTGCCGGGCATTTCCCTCCCCAAGTCCGTGCAAAGATTGCCGATCAATTCGTGCCATCGACCCGGCAGTTTTAAAAACGTAGACCTCGACGACTGCCCGTCGAATAAAAATCGGCAGCGGTGGTCTCGGGCGAATCTAGTGGCTGCGCTTCGCGTCCTTTCGTCAGTCACACCCGCCGCCTCACCGGGCGGAAACAGCATCAAGAGTGTTACTTCGTCTATTTCGGTGCTGCCGCCGGGAATTAGGTCGTCGAGCACTTGACCCATGATTTCCCGATCCATGATCTCTCTCCTCGACACGAAAGCCTCATTCACTTTCGCGCAGCAGTTCCGGTCGCCGACCGACGGCCAGGCTCTTCCTCGAGATAAACATACGTGAGCACCATGGACCTATTGGGTGCAAGGCAGCGTACCATTCTGACGGCGCAGCTTGAAGTTTACGTTCGCTGACGTCGGCTTTGGGACCAAACGCGTATTCCCCCACCTCCGGGTGCGCGAGCCCGCGCCCGATCGACATTACCCGTGTGTAGGCCGCGTAATTTCGGACCAGGCGGATTGATTATTGCGATCTGGGGGGGTGCTGACTGTAAAAAAAATCCACAGTGGTATATAGATTATCATTGTGTATCATTCTTGTGTATCCCGCTCGGCGCCCCACATCGTTACGTAGTAGTAGCCCATCCCAATGCTACCCATAAAAATGGTGACGTAACCAAGTCGCCATTATCTTTATCTTTCGGGCGGCAGCGCTAGTGCCATCGGCAGCGCAATAAGACCCTAAAAGTAAATCTGAAAGTGGCGATGTTTCAGCATCGTCATGTTACGCCACTTCGGCCGCTACTAAAAAATTATACCAGAAGGACTTAAACCATAACGAAATATCATTTTAATCGCATTTGCGCTGGCTGCCGCCGTCAGCGGTACATCCGCGTCCTCTAAACCCGCATCCTCCCCGGCATCACAACAGTCAAGTTATCATTATGGTGGTTGGATTCGTGCTCTGTGGTATCGCCGCGCTCAGCGACAAGGGAAGAGGATTGGTGACGTACCTTGTCTTCGGCGTGGTAGGTTCATCCGTTGGCGGCGCGTTTTTTGCATTTAACTCATTACCGCCGACCCGATCGTGACAACGATAGTCCATTCCACATTTGTAGCGCTCACATTTGTGGTTATGACGCGAATAGTTTTGAGCCTGCAGGGCAAGCTCAGATGACGCGCTTGCAGCCAAATCCGAGCAATGCCCTCTGTGGGATCCTAATCTAACCTGGCTCCCGATCGCGCCCCTGATGCTTGTGAAGGAATCGAGCGATCTGGCCCTTAAGCTCAGCTGTGTGTTGCAGCTTGCCCATAGAAATGGCGTGTTCAAAAAGTTCCCGCTGGATAGCCGTAGGCAGATCGTCCCATTGCATGATGACTGCGGCCCCCAGACACCGCAAAATATGCTCCTCTTCCTTGGCGAAGGAAGTCATGTCGTCGCGAGCTTTTTGCGGTGCGCCCTTTGCAGCGCCGCCCTCGTTATCCCATCTTGCGAGGGCATTGGCCTTGTTTGGGCGCTTGCGTGTGCGGTCAGGCATCGCTTGGCCTTAAGTTCCTACCCAAGCTTGAGATTTCAACCTAGTCCAGTGCACGGCGCGCCACAATCCCAATGAAGCAAGGCGGTCGTGAGATATGTGCGTCTTCTATGGCCTGCCGATCTCAGTGCCGAGGACCACGGTGAGGCAACCATTCAACTCAACCCGAACCGTCGAATGAACCATGTCTTCACGAAATGCGTCAGGATGACGTAGCTCAGGAGGATAAGGCTGAGCGCGATCCAATATGCATGAGGCAGCGGGACGAAACCCAGAAAGCCGCCAAGCCTGGTGAAGGGCAGGACTATCCCGATTGCGGCGATGACGATGGTCGTCGTGATGAGCGCCGTACTAGCCCGGCTTTCTAGAAATGGAATCTTCGCCGTGCGGATGATATGGATGATGAGCGTCTGGGTAAGCAGAGACTCGACGAACCAGCCGGTCTGGAACAGCGCTGGATTAGTCCACGCGTTGAAGCCATAAAGCATCACGAAATACGTGACGTAATCGAAGATCGAGCTGATCGGGCCGATAAACAGAACAAATTTCGCGATGTTGCTTATATCCCATCGGCGCGGCACCGCCAGGTATTCGGCGTCGACGTTGTCAGTCGGGATGGTCGTTTGCGAGAAGTCGTACAGCAGGTTGTTGGTGAGCACCTGAATCGCCGTCATAGGCAGGAACGGCAGGAAGACGCTGGCTCCGAGCACGCTGAACATGTTGCCGAAATTGGAGCTTGCGCCCATCTTGATATATTTGGTGATGTTGCCGAAGACTTTGCGGCCCTCGATCACGCCGTCACCGAGCACTGCCAAGCTCTTCTCTAACAGTATGATGTCCGCAGAGTCCTTGGCGATGTCGACGGCGCTGTCCACCGATATGCCGGCGTCCGCAGCCTTCAGCGCCGGTCCGTCGTTGATGCCATCACCGAGAAATCCGACGACATGTCCCCTGCGGTGCAAGGCATCGATGATGGCCGCCTTCTGAGACGGCGAGACCTTGGCGAACACCGCGGCCGTCTCGGCCAGGCTCGCCAACTCGTCCGGCGAAAGCACCGCCATCTCGCTGCCGAGCACGATGCGGTCCACAAGCAGGCCGACTTAGTGGCAGATCTTCCGCGTAACGATGTCGTTATCCCCGGTCAGGATCTTCACCTGCACGCCGCGCGCCTTCAGCGTCGCAAGCGCGGCAGCGCTGGTCTCCTTCGGGGGGTCGAGAAATGCGATGTAGCCGAGCAAGGTGAGGTCCGCTTCGTCGGCGACCGAATAGGTCGCCTGTGTTGGCGGCATCTCTTTAAATGCGACCGCGACGACCCGAAACCCGTCGGCGTTGAGCTTCGCCGTTGTCTCCATCGCCGACGCGAAGTGGCTTTGATCGAGGGGCCCGGTCTCGCCGTCGATCGCGTAATGCTTGCAAGCCGCGAACACCTCTTCGACGGCGCCCTTGCAGATGAGAATATGAACCCCATCATCGCGGCCGAGAACGACGGACATTCGTCGCCGCTCGAAGTCGAACGGCATCTCGTCGATCTTCTGGAACCGGGCCTGCACCTTGAGGCCGGCCGCGAGCTCGACATGCTGCAGGACGGCGACGTCGAGCAGGTTCTTCAGGCCGGACTGGTGGAAACTATTCAGATAGGCGTATTCGAGGACGCGGTCCGAGTCGCCGCCCCTGATATCGAGGTGACGTTTGAGAATAATGCGATCCTGCGTGAGCGTGCCGGTCTTGTCCGTGCACAACACGTTCATGGCCCCGAAGTTCTGGATTGAATTGAGGCGCTTGACGATACCTTTCCTACGCGACATCGCCATCGCACCCTTAGCGAGATTGACCGTCACGATCATCGGCAGCATCTCTGGCGTGAGACCCACTGCCACGGCGACCGCGAACAGCAGTGCCTCGAGCCAATTGCCTTTGGTCAGGCCGTTGATCACGAAGACCAGAGGCGGCATCACCACGATGAAACCGAGCATCAGCCAGGTAAACCGGATGATGCCCTTGTCGAAGCTCGTGAGCACCCGCTGTTTGGCAATTTCACTCGCCACGAGGCCGAAGGCCGTGCGCGGCCCGGTGAGCACGACGACACCGCAGCCGATGCCGCTAACAACGGCACTGCCCATGAAGCAGATGTTGGGGAGATCAAACGGCGTCTCCGCGGCACCGACATGGGCGGCAGCGACCTTCTCAAGCGGCATCGCCTCGCCGGTGAGTGTCGACTGGTTGAGGAAGAGATCCTTCGCCGTGATCAGCCTGAGGTCGGCGGGAATCATGTCACCCGCCGACAGCACCACGATATCGCCGGGTACGAGCTGTTCAATCGGCACGTCGATGTGGTCATGCGCCTCGGCACCTGTCTGCCGACGCACGGTCGCTTTTATCGACACCATCTGCTGCAGCTTGTCGGCGGCATTGTTGGACCGATGTTCTTGAATGAAGCTCAGCGAGATGCTCAGAATCACCATGACGGCGATCACGATTGCAGCCCGCTGGTCGCCGAGGAAGTAAGATGCGGTCGCAAGCGAGAGCAGAAGCAGGTTCAACGGGTTGATAGAGCGGCCGACGAGCTCGCCAAAAATTGTATGGCGCGCTTGGTGAGCGACTTGATTCAGTCCCGCTGAACGGAGCCGCTCCTCGACCTGGTCAGGTGTGAGGCCCGCCGCGGTGCTGGAAAGTCGCTGCAATGCATCGTCGGGCGAAAGGCAAGCGATTTCGCCCAAGGCCTTTCCGCTCGCGGCCGATCCTTCGGGCGCCTTGGCCGCCTGGCGCCCCCCACGAGCAAGGACGGGCGTTATTGCTATCGGCTTATTCACGAAGCCATTGCCTCGGTGTCACTCTTTGCCCGAGAGGATCTAGCGGGCTTCCCGGACGTCCTGTGTCGCCTCTTTGAGTGCGCGTATCACGCCCTCGCGAGAGATTATTCCTACCAATTGGTGATCCGGCCCGATAACTGGAAAGCTCGGCTCTTAAGACTCACCATCAACTGGAGAACTCGTGTCAATGGTGCTGTCGGTTCGACATGCACGACGGCTTCGGTCATCATTTCGGCGACCGGCCGCTGCATCAACTCATCGTAATGGGGCACCATCTGACCGGTAGTGAAGGCAAAGGCCCGAAGAAAATCGAATTTTGTAACGATCCCCAACATCTTTCCTTCTTCCACTACAGGGAACGAATTGAAATCGTGTTTCTCGAATAATGCCTCCAGCTCATGCATGGTTGTCTGGCGCGTCACCGTCGTTACTGCACGCGTCATGTATTGATCTGCTGTGCCTTCGAGAAAACGGTACATGATTAGGATTGCCGCCGGCCGCGGAAGTAACCCTCGTTCGTGGTGTTCTGCTTGTTGATATTGGCGGTATCGCCTTCTTCCGAGGGGTTGGGATGATGTTTATGCTTCACCAACTTGTCGTTTTTCAACACTTCCGGATTCCTCGCCTATATATTTTGAGTCTCAGTAAATAAAGTGCGTTGGAGACTTGCCCTTTCAGCTGCGGGCATATCCGACCGTCTGGGCAAAGGTGACGAACTGACCTTCGCCGAGCTGCATCGTGCGACTAAGCTTGTCGTAATCGACCGACCTCGAAAGACGGTGGCCAAGCCTTCCGAGGCGCAGAACAGGTAGACGTTCTGCCCGATAAAACCGGTATCGACCGATGCGTAAAGGCGTCGGTCCTCGGCGGAAATATCTTGCATGCGCTCACCGTGAGCGACGTAGACAAGATTGAGAGGGCCGTCCCGACAAAGTCCTGCAGACCAGTCTGTGCCCGGATATCCGTGCGCAAGTGCGGCAGCAGCGCATGTCGTTTCGGCTCGTAGAGCCATACGCCATCCGCCATCGCTGCATAGATGTCGATCACCATGACGTGGCGCCAATACGGCGCAGTGCGATCGCCCATAGCCGGCCGATTGATGCCGAAAGCCGCCCATAATAGGTCAGACAAAACTTGTGCGGCCAATGGTTTGTCTGCGTACTCGCGAATCGAACGCCGCAATCCGAGCGCTTGGATGAGAGGCTTGCCGCCATCGGTGCGAGGAGGCCGGCAGTTCCATCGCTGCAGCTTCCTCAGCCAAAACAGTTTGTGTTGCCGCAAACGCGCCACTTGAGAGAAGCCCTGCACTGGCCTGCCGGCGGGTCATAATGATGGCTTTTAACCCCCTTAGGTCGTGCTCGTCGAACAAGGCAGTATCACTGCGAGTCCCGACCGAAGACACTTTAAAATATCACGAGTATATAACGTGCAGTGCACAAGCAAAAATTATGATTGCGAAAAAAATGGGAATGACGATCGGAGGAACGAGCCAGGCGGCCATGGTACTTATCCTGCGGAGTTTAATGATCAGGTTGCAGCGGCGACACGCCTATATGGATGAAGGCTAGGGCATGTCGCGCAACCATTTAAAAAATATGCCCTCAGTACTGGACGTCTGTATAAAATTGCTCACTGCGGCTGAGAATGACCCAGCATTGGCTCGGCTCGTCCGGTCAAAAAGTAGCAATTCGGCCCGAAGCCGTCGCAGCCGAAGCCGCCACCATTTTGATGGAGACTCTGCGGCGCCCCACTATCCGAT
>Ga0335081_10017473_pt1 | contig 11612 bp, 14 predicted proteins | sample Lox_Sample_35_FD_206713 | JGI IMG/M metagenome (GOLD analysis project Ga0335081, IMG submission 206713) | Soil microbial communities from Loxahatchee National Wildlife Refuge, Florida, United States - Lox_Sample_3.5 | ecosystem: Environmental > Terrestrial > Soil > Wetlands | place: USA... | reverse complement strand
TGCAAGGACGGCGTTGCGTTGAGGCTTCATGATCCACTCTCCTCATCGTTAAGGGCACCGGAAGCGGCGCCTCGACGGGAGACTGGAGCCGGCGCTTTGCCGGGCTTTTTCAGAGGGACGGGCGAGGTGTAACGATTTGTAACGCACGCCGCCGCGTAATTGCCGCGGCCGTCACGCACCCTATGCTTGACCAAATGTCAGCGCCCCTACGCCCCCGCATCCTCGTCATCGAGGACGACGCCGAGATCCGCAGCCTCGTGCAGGACTACCTGCAGCGGCAGGGCTTCCGCGTCGACGTGGGCGACGGTGGGGCGGCGCTCGATCGCTTCCGCTCGGTGACCGGCGAGCCCGATCTCATCGTGCTCGACATCATGCTGCCGGGCGAGGACGGCTTGAGCCTGTGCCGACGCATCCGCGCGTCCTCGCGCGTGCCGATCCTGATGCTGACTGCGCGCTCCGACGACGTCGACCGCATCGTCGGGCTCGAGATGGGCGCGGACGACTACCTCGGCAAGCCGTTCAATCCGCGCGAGCTCGCTGCGCGCATCCGCGCGATCCTGCGCCGCCGCGAGCCCGATCCCATCGCGCGGCGCCGCGTCGCGGTCGGCGACATCCTGGTCGACCTCGAAGCGCGCTCGGCCGTGCACGCCAAAGACGGCGAGCTCGCGCTGACGAGCGGGGAGTTCGATCTATTGGAGTGCTTTCTCACGCGGCCGCAGCGCGTGCTCTCGCGCGAGCAGCTCATGGACTGGACGCGCGGGCGCCGCGCCGAGCCGCTCGATCGCACCATCGACGTGCAGGTGAGCCGCCTGCGCAAGAAGATCGAGGGCAATGGCGAGACGCTGATCAAGACCGTGCGCAACGCCGGCTACATCTTGTGCGCGCCGGTTAAGGAGCGCTGACGTGCTGGGCCGTCTCGGCTTCACCGGCCGCGTCTTGGCGATCGTGCTCCTGGCGCTGCTTGCGCTGATGGCCGTCGGCACCGGGCTCGCCTACGTGGCGCGCGTGCGCGGGGCTGTCGACGCCACGCCCATGCTGCTGCCGCAGCGCGCGGCGGCAATCGTCGAGGTGCTGGAGTCAACGCCGCCCGAGCGGCGGCGGTCGGCGCTCGAGGCGTTGAGCTCGGATACGCTGAAGGTCTCTTACCGTGACCATGCTCCGCCGCCCGACCCCAACGTGCAGCGGCTGCCTGCGATCGAGCGCGTCTTTGCGCGCGAGTTCGTCGAGGTGGGCGGGCGCAACGTGGTCGTGCTGCTGGCGCCAGAGGGGGTCCCGCGCTGGCGGCAGTTGCACCTCGGTCAATACTGGCTCGCCTCGCGCGAGCCCTTGAAAGTGGCGATCGGCCTCTCGACCGGGGGCTATGCGGTGCTCGAGAGCCGCGGCGAGATCGGGCCGCGCGTGTGGGGCATGCCGGCGGGCTTCACGATCGGAGCGCTCGGCGCGCTCGTGGGATTGGCGGCCATCGTCGCCATCATGCGCGAGGGGCGCCCGCTGCGCCGGTTGGCCGGCTCGGTCGCGCGCTTCGCCGACCGCGCGGTGCCCGATCCCGTGGAGCCCGCGGGCGCACCCGAGATGCGCCGCCTCATCGGGGCCGTCAACGAGATGCAGGAACGCATCGCCGGCCTCGTCAAGGGGCGCACGATCCTGCTCGGCGCCATCTCACACGACGTGAAGACGTTCCTCACGCGGCTGAGGCTGCGCGTCGAGACGATCCCCGACGCCGAGCAGCGCGCGCGTGCCGTGCGCGACCTCGACGACATGACGGCGCTGGTGGAGGACGCCATTGCGCTCGCGCGCGGCGCCGCCGTGTCGGAGCGGCGGGAGAACGTCGATCTTGCCGCGCTGCTGCGTGAAGAGATCGGGAACAGGGCCGGTGCATGCCTTACTGAAATTTCGCTCGGCCCCGTCATCTTGCGCGGCGACGCAGTGGCGCTGCGGCGCCTGTTCGCGAACCTCGTCGACAACGCGTTGCGCTACGGCACCCACGCCGCGGTCACCGTCGAGCGCGCGCCCTCGGCTGTCGCGGTGCTCGTCGACGACGACGGCCCCGGCATCCCTGCGCTCGAGCGCGCGGCGGTGTTCGAGCCCTTCTATCGCATCGAAGGCTCGCGCAGCCGCGCGACGGGCGGAGCGGGCCTCGGGCTCGCCATCGCGCGCGCGATAGCGGAGGCGCACGGCGGGAAGATCGGCGCCGAAGCCGCGCCGAGCGGCGGGGCGCGCATCCGTGTGCTGCTGCCGATGGTCGAGGTGTAGCGCCTGCGCCATGGACAAGGACGCCTCCGCCATCGATGATGCGGCGCGCGTGCGGCTGAGGGAGAGGGGGAGCCGGTGACCCAGGAGAAGGACGAGCGGGGGATCGACCTCGACATCAAGGATGCCATCGAGGGGCATGAGCGCTTCCGCCAGCAGTTCGAGCGCGACCGCGCCTTCTTCAAGAGCCTGGCGCAGAAGCAGCAGAAGCCGCGACTCCTCTGGATCGGGTGCGCCGATAGCCGCGTCGTGCCGGCGCAGATCACCAGCGCCGATCCGGGTGAGCTGTTCGAGATCCGCAACATCGCCAACGTGGTGCCGCCGGCCGATGCGGCCGACGATGCGGTGGGTGCCGCCATCGAGTACGGCGTCGGCCACCTCGGCATCGACGACATCGTCGTCTGCGGCCACACGCACTGTGGAGGCATCAAGGCGCTCTTGGAGCCGATCCCGCCCGACCGTGAGGCGCACTTGGGCCGCTGGGTCGAGTTCACGCGGGCCGCGCATCAACTGATCGCGGCGGCGCGGGTGCCGGAGGCCGATCGCCTCGTCGCCACGATCAAGGCGCACGTGCAGTTCCAGCTCGACAACCTGATGACCTACGACATCGTGCGCGCTGGCGTGGCGGCGGGGCGCCTCAACATTCACGGCTGGCTCTACGACATGGAGACGGGACACCTCAGCGCCTACGATCCAAGCGACGGCAGCTGGCGCGGACTTTTGGAGAAGCTCGGAACCGAAGCCGCGGTTGGCACGTAATGGGGAGCGCGGGCGGTACCAGGTGGAGCGGCCAAGTATTGCCATCAGCCCGTGGCAGGCTCGAATCAGCTACCTATGAGCGTCAGCAAGCGGAGAATTGGCCATGGCTGACAAGACCGTATTGGTTGTGCCGGGGAAGAAGCTGTCGGTGCCGCGCTTCTTAAAGCGGGCACTGCTCGTCGCAGGCTCCGTCTTGCTCACCTCGGCCCTGGTGCTGGCCATTGTGGTGAGCAACGGGTTCTTGACCACGCACGGGCGGCTGCTGCAGGGCTGGGATGCCTGGCTCGGCTTCATCAATCGCCCCGACATCTTGTCGACGATGATCCTCACCTCGGTCGTGACGGTGCTGTTCGTCTACTGGCACCGCGACCAGGAGCGGAAATAGGCCTTCGCCAAACCGTCATCGTTCGGACCGCCTCGATCGCCCTTAAATGCAGCGGTTGGTAACTTCCCGCCGGCCAGCGCTTTGGGCGTGCTCCAGCGCCCCCGTTTGGTCATATTGCGAGGCAACATGCCCTCTTGGGGATGCGGGCAATGCACGGCAATGTCGGCACAAGTGCACGCCGGTTGGGCTGGTCCATCGGGCGTGCGTTCCCCTGCCGGCATGTCACCGGGCGCACCCCACGATTACGGATCAACAGATGAACCCCACCGATCTGACGCATGAAGCCATCGGCGCCGCCACGGCACCTGGCGGCTTCTCGTTCCTCGAGCTGTTCCTCAACGCCTCCTTCGTCGTGCAGTTTGTGATGGCGGGCCTGCTGCTCGCCTCCATCTGGTCGTGGGCCATCGTGGTGGAGAAGTTCTTCGCCTTCCGGCGCGCGCGCGCCGAGTCCGACCGCTTCGAGCACATGTTCTGGTCCGGTCAGTCGCTGGACGAGCTCTACACCGCGCTCTCGCGCACCAAGCCCATCACCATGGCGGCGCTGTTCGTCGCCGCCATGCGCGAGTGGAAGCGCTCGGTTGAAGGCAACATCCGTGCGCTCGGCGGTATTCAGCTGCGCGTGGAGAAGGTGATGGACGTGACCATCAGCCGTGAGATGGAGCGGCTCGACCGTCGCCTTCTGTTCCTTGCGACCGTCGGCGCAACCGCGCCCTTCGTCGGCCTGTTCGGCACGGTGTGGGGCATCATGACGAGCTTCCAGGCCATCGCGATCTCGAAGAACACCAACCTTGCGGTGGTGGCGCCCGGCATCGCGGAGGCGTTGTTTGCCACCGCGCTCGGCCTGCTCGCCGCGATTCCGGCGGTCATCTTCTACAACAAGTATTCGGCCGACAGTCAGGCGATCAGCCATCGTCTCGAAGCGTTCGCGGACGAGTTCGCCGCCATCGTTTCGCGGCAGATCGACGTCAGAACTTAACGTCTTCGCATTTGGGAAAGCCTTAGGGCTTAGAAGGGACCATGGCTGCGAGCATCAGGGCGACACCTCAGGCGGCGGGCCGGCGCCGGCGATCGCGCCGCCATGCCCCCATGAGCGACATCAACGTCACACCCATGGTCGACGTGATGCTGGTGCTGTTGATCATCTTCATGGTGGCCGCGCCGCTCCTGCAGGTCGGCGTCCCGATCGAGCTTCCCGAGGCCAAGGGCAAGCAGCTGCAATCGAGCAAGGAGCCGCTCGCCATCACGGTCAAGTCCGACGGCACCGTCTTTATCGGCGAGACGGCGGTGGCGCTGGATGAGGTCGCGCCCAAGCTCAAGGCGATCGCCAAGAACGGCTATGACGAGCAGATCTTCGTGCGCGGCGACAAGGGCGTCGCCTACGGCGTCGTCATGCGCGTGATGGGCCGCATCAGCGCGGGCGGGTTCCACAAGGTCTCCCTCGTCACGGAAGTGGAGGATGGAGGCTAGTGCGATGATCGCGAAATTCGCCATCATCATCGGCAAGGTAGCGAGCGAATTTCGCGATCTGAATCGCACTAGCAAATCCATGCTTCTAGTACCCCTAATGATGCCGAAGTTCGCTCTCGGCCCCTGCCGCGAACTCTGGCGAGCTTCGGCATCGGGGTACTAGACGTGTACCGCGGGTTCCTAACCTCGTTTGTCGGCCACGCCTTGCTGCTCGGCTGGGCCCTCATCTCGATCCATCGCACGCCGGAGCTGATCCCCGACACGGTGGCGATCGAGGCGACGCTCATCACGCCCTCCGAGCTGACGCGGCTGAAGCAGGGCGATCCGGACTCCAAGGTGGCCGAGGCGAAGGCCAAGGAGGAGGAGAAGCCCGACCTCTCCAAGAAGGAGGCCGAGAAGCCCAAGCCCGTCACCGAGCCCCCGCCGGCCTCCGCCCCTTCGCCCGAGCCGCCCAAGGCCGAGGAGCCCAAGCCCGAGCCGCCGAAAGCGGAAGAGCCCAAGCAGGACGCGATCGCAGACAAGCTCGCCGCGCTGCCGCCGCCGCCCGAGCCCACGCCCGGCCCCACGCCCGAGGACAAGCAGAAGCTCGAGGAGAAGCTCGAGCAGGAGCGAAAGGCGGAGGAGAAGAAAAAGGCCGAGGAGAAGAAGAAGGCGGAGGAAAAGAAGAAAGCCGAAGAGAAGAAGAAGGCGGACGAGCGCAGAAAGAAGCTCGCCGAGGCCAAGAAGAAGTTCGACGCGGACCGCATCGCAGCGCTGATCGACAAGTCGCCGGACAAGCGCGGCGCGCCGCGTTCAGCGACCGAGCCGACAAAGCCAACCGACTACACGGGGCCGACAACGGGCGAGCGGCAGGGCCACGACACCGTGCTTTCCGCGCGCGAGCAGGATCTGCTGCTGGGGATGTTGATGTCACAGCTCAAGCCGTGCGCGAAGATGCCGGGCGGCGGCGGCGGCACCGATACGCCGCCGGTGAACGTCGAGTTCCGTCTCAATCAGGATGGCACCGTCGATGGCGAACCGGTCATCGTCGATCGACAGAATACACCACTCTACAACATCGCGGCTGACGCCACGGTTCGCGCGATCAAGCAGTGTGCGCCGTACCAATTGCCGCCCGACAAATATGGTTCGTGGAGCAAGGTGAGCCTGACATTCGACTGGCCGGTGATGCTCGGGCTCGTGCAACGGTGACATCAACGACAGGGCGCCGCCCGCAAGCGAAGGTTTGAGCCATGAAGGACGGCACGTTCGAATACTTCAAATTTCGCTTCGCGCTGATCGCGGCGATGCTGGTGCTGCTGTGCTTTGGGCCGGCCTTCGCCCAGCGGCCCGACGACAGCTACAAGGGGCCCCCACCCGGCGGCGGCCTCGACGGGCAGCTGCGGCAGATGAGCCCGCAACCTTCAGCGCCCGCTCCGGGCGCGCGTGCGCGCGAAGCCGCTCCGTCCCCCGGTGGAGGACTGCGGGGCCGCGTGACAGAAGGCACCATTGCGCCGATCCCAATCGCCATTCCGGTGTTTCTCGGTCCCGATCCCAAGCTCGCGGCCGACGTCGCCGACGTGATCACCGCCGACCTCGATCACTCAGGCCTGTTCCAGCCGCTCGACCGCGCCTCGTTCCTCGAGCAGGTGCGCGACGTGAACGCGGCGCCGCGCTTCCCCGACTGGCGCGCCGTGCGCGCGGACGCACTCGTCATCGGCAACGTCGGCCAAGGACCGGACGGCCGCATCATCGCCGAGTTCCGGCTGTGGGACGTCGCCGCCGGGCGCCAGCTCGCGGGGCAGCGCTTTGCCACGAGCCCGCAGAACTGGCGCCGTGTCGGCCACATCATCGCCGATCAGGTCTACCAGCAACTCACCGGCGAGAAGGGCTACTTCGACACCCACGTCGTGTTCGTGGACGAGACCGGGCCGAAGCAGCAGCGCGTCAAGCGCTTGGCGATCATGGACCAGGACGGCCAGAACGTGCGCCTGTTGAGCAAGGGCCAGGAGCTCGTGCTCACGCCGCGCTTCAGCCCGACGAACCAGGAGATCACGTTCATGTCGTACACCGGCGATCAGCCGCGCGTGTTTCTCTTGAACCTCGAGACGGGTCAGCGCGAGACGGTCGGCGACTTCCCCGGCATGACGTTTGCGCCGCGCTTCTCCCCCGACGGCCAGCGCGTGATCATGAGCCTGCAGAACGGGGGCAACTCGGCGATCTACGAGATGGACTTGCGCAGCCGTCAGCGGCGGCAGCTGACCCCCGGCAATGCCATCGACACGAGCCCGAGCTACTCGCCCGAAGGCCGGCAAATCACGTTCGAGACGGACCGGGACGGCGTCCAACAGATCTACGTGATGAACTCCGACGGCTCCAACCCGCACCGAATCAGCTCGGGCGAGGGCCGCTACGCCACCCCTGTGTGGTCGCCGCGCGGCGACTACATCGCCTTTACCAAGCAACTCGGCGGCCGCTTCCTCATCGGCGTCATGCGCCCCGACGGCTCCGGCGAGCGCGTGCTGACCGAAGGATTCCACAACGAGGGGCCGACTTGGGCCCCGAACGGGCGCGTGCTCATGTTCTTCCGCGACTCGCCGGGCGCCGAGGGAGGTCCGCGAATCTTTTCGATCGATCTCACCGGCTACAACGAGCGAACGATTCCCACTCCGGCGTTCGCGTCCGACCCCGCGTGGTCGCCGCTCCTCAATTGAAACCCGTCCAAAAGCGGCTATGCTCGCGCTGTGCCCCGGACGGGTCGGCCGGGGGCGTTGTTTTTCAGCGTAGTTTCATGCCCTTCAGAGCGAGGCCTCGACTACACACAAGCATCTGCGGAGGCCTTGGAATGGCGTGGCATTTTCGCATCTACCAGCTTGGAAAACTGAGGGATAACTGCCTCTGTTCTTGATCATCTGATGCAGCGCCAGTACGCCATTACATGGCTAGTGCCGAAGAAGCATCAGGAGATGAACCATGCAGGGTGTGAAGGGGCTGATCGTTCTGTCAGCAGTCGTTGCGGCCGTCGCTTTGGGCGCGTGCCGCCGTGAAGAGCCGGCGCCGTTGAAGCTGGGCGCCATGCCGGCCGCTACGCAGCCCGCTCGCTAAGAGCAGGCGGCAAGGCCAGGACAACATAGGAGAAAATGCTATGAAGAGTGCAATCGTACTCGCCGTCGTCGTCGCTGCTGTTGCTCTTGGCGCTTGCCGTCGTGAAGAGCCTGCTCCGCTGAAGCTCGGCGCGCCCGTGACCGCTGAGCAAACTCGCTAACGGTACAGCCAACTCAACACTCAAGGAGATTGACGATGAAGGGGGCCATCCTTATCGCGACTGTGGTCGCTGCTGTCGCTCTCGGCGCTTGCCGGCGTGAAGAGCCTGCTCCGCTGAAGCTCGGCGCCGACGTTCCGGCCGCTACGCAGCCGGCTCGCTAAGCCGACCACGGCACTTCCTCCTTGGTATTTTGCCAAGGAGGCCAGATATCAGGACCGAGGTGCCGACGCTAAAGCGTCCACCTCGGTCTTGGTTTTTTGGCGTTTAGTGATTTGCGCGTCCGGATTGGCATCGGCAGCTTCGTCCCGGCGCGGCGCCTTGGAGCGTGGCGGTTGCGATTAACGCTTCACTAGGGTCGAAGTGGCTCAATCGTGGCGATGCCGTGACCGTTTAGCGCGCAGGGCGTTTGCAGGCCCGTTGGCCACATTTTCGCACGAAGCCTCGGATAACTCAGGATTTCAACTGGAACTGTCACCCTTGTCTGATGTTGAGTAGGGCAGAAGGGTGATGAAAGGGACGTTCTCAATGGCCGCTTCAGCTCTGCTTGCCCGCGCCACGCGCCTGCTCGCTGTCGTGCTCGTGGCTGGCGTCCTGGGAGCCTGCGCGAATGACCAGAACTCTCAGACGGCCCAGCTCACTGGCCGCGACGGCTCGGTGACGCCTGGCACGCACCGCGACTTCGCCGTCAACGTCGGCGACATCGTCTACTTCACCACCGACTCGAGCGAGCTGACGCCGGAGGCCACTGCGACCCTGCAGAAGCAGGCGGTGTGGCTGCAGCAGTACTCGCAGTACACCATCACCATCGAAGGCCACGCCGACGAGCGCGGCACGCGCGAGTACAACATCGCGCTCGGTGCCCGCCGCGCCACCACGGTGCGCAACTTCCTGGCCCAGAACGGCGTCAATGGAGCGCGCATCCGCACCATCTCGTACGGCAAGGAGCGTCCGGTCGCGGTTTGCGACGACATCTCCTGCTGGTCGCAGAATCGCCGCGCCCAGACCGTGCTCAATTCCCGCGACGGGCCTGTGGCCCAGGGCAACTAGCCCAGGCGTTTGACGCTTTCGCCGGCTCTCAATCGGCGCTGCTCGTAAAGGGCCCTGGCAGCTTGCCCAGGGACGCCGCTTTTCGCGCTCCCGAGGCAAAGTTTGGCCGCATTGGCCGCGCAGAACATCCTCGATATTCGAGCGGGTTGCAGCCACGAGGACGCGTTATGTCTCGGCCGTGGGTCGGATTGGACAAGCGCCGCAGCGCGGTGCTCGTCGGCGCGTTTCTCCTGGTTCTCGCAGGCCTCGATTGGCAGTCGATGGCCCATGCGCTCCCGGCCCAGTCTTCATCCAACGACGAGACCGGCTACACGGGTGCGAGCCGCGATAGCGCCGATCCTACCGACGATGAGGACCAGGGCCGCTTCGCCACCGAGGACGAGGCCACCTACGGACCCGAGCAGCGCGCGCAGGAGCTCTATCTCGATGGGCTCGAGAAGCTCGCCGGCGGGCATCGCGACTGGGCACAGCAAACCTTCGAGAGCGTGATCGCGCGCTTCCCCGATTCTGCCGCTGCCGGTCTCGCCCGCCACAAGCTCGGCGATCTCTACCGCGGGACGCCAGCGGACAGCGCCGCCGCGACCGCCACCCCGCCGGCGGCCTCCCGCCCCCTGCTGGCGCCGTCCCCCGCAGGAGCGCCCGCGCGCGGACCCGTCTGGGACCAAGAGCTTCGCCGCAACGCCGCCATCCAGGCCAAGCTGCGCAACGAGGCCGGCGACCGCGTCTTCTTCTCCGCCGGCAGCGCCGAGCTCGGCACCCGCGCCCGCATGGCCCTCGCCTCGCAGGCGCAGTGGCTCAACCGCTGGCACGAGTTCGAGGCGGCCATCGAGGGCCACGCGGATGAGCCGGGGACCGATGACGAGAACCTGACGCTGTCGCGGCAGCGCGCCGAGGCCGTGCGGCAGCGCCTGATCGAAGAAGGGGTCGAGGCGAGCCGGGTGTCAGTGGTTGGGGCCGGGCGCACGCAGCCCGTCGTCAGCTGCACCGCACCCGACTGCAGCTCGCAGAACCGCCGCGCGGTCACGCTCGTGTTCGCGAGCGGAACGCGCGCGCGTCTCGGTCTTACCGGGCCCTCAACCGCGGACGCTTCGACCGGCGCGGCCGCGCGCGCGCCGGCAACGGCGGTCGAGACCGTGCCCGGTCCGCAGCAGGTTGGCGTGACGCGTTGACAAGGGAGCGCTGGGCAATGTTGGCTGCCGTGCTGGCGCCTCGCGTATCCGGTTAGAACTCATCTCGGTGCCGCGTCTGCATCCGACGATCGCATATGGGAGCCGACACCTTGTCGATTGAGCGTCCAATCCGCCTCGCCCTTGCCGCGACGATCCTCGTGCCGCTTCTCGCGTGCGCACCCGCTCTTGCGCAGTCGGCGCAGAAGACGGCGCCGCCGGGGCAGGCGCGTGCGCGGCCGAAGGATGCGGCAGCAGCCCAGCCGGCGCCGTCCGGAGGCGACGCCGGCCTGAGGCAGCGCGTCGAGCAGCTCGAGGAGCAGCTCGTCGACATGCAGGTCGTGATCGGCACGCTCGAGTCGCTGGCGCGCAATGGCGTCTCGTCCGCTGCGCGCAAGGATGGCGAGGGTGGCGCTGCCGGTGCCGACAGCCTTCGCGTCGACGCGCTCGAGACGCAGGTGCGGGCGATGGCGGCCCAGATCGAGCAGCTCTCCCAGCAGGTGCGTGCGCTCGGGGGGCAGCCGCTCAAGCGCACCGACGCGGGTGAGGACGCCTTGCCGCCCGAGACGCCGCTGGCAAAGCCGGGCCCCGCCGACACCCGTTTCGGCTCGACGACGGTCACGGCGGGAATGGGCGACGTCACCGACAGCGAGCAGCCGGCGCCCGGGCAGAAAGCGCCACTCGCGCAAGCGCCAGGCAAGCCGATACCGCCTGCAGGTCCGACGGACGCGGTTGCCGCCGCCACGCCGCCAGGGACGCCACAGCAGCCGGACGCCGCTGCGGGCAACCCCAAGCAGCTCTATGAGAAGGCCTACGGCTACCTCATGCAGCGCGACTACGGGGCGGCGCAGACCGCGTTCGAGGAGTTTCTTAATCGCTATCCCAAGGATTCCCTTGCCGGCAACGCGCAATACTGGCTGGGTGAGGCGCATTTCGTGCGCGGCGAGTACAAGGCCGCCGCCAGCGCCTTCCTGAAAGGCTATAAGGACTACGCCGGCAACGCGCGTGCGGCCGACAGCTTGCTGAAGCTCGCCATGTCGCTCGACCGGCTCGGACAGAAAGATGGCGCCTGCTCGTCCTACTCGGAGCTCTCGACGCGGTTCCCCGACGCGCCCGACAACGTCAAGATGCGCGCCAAGTTCGAGCGCCAGCGCATCGGCTGCCCGTAAGGCGTCCGCGGCACCGCTGCCCGTAGCACGCCCGATTGACGAGAGAGAGGCAGATGGGCTCCTCGCACCGCTCGCCTCATTCGCCACGCTGATCCTCGCCGTCTCGGGTGGCGCCGACAGCACGG
>Ga0335081_10017472_pt1 | contig 11612 bp, 8 predicted proteins | sample Lox_Sample_35_FD_206713 | JGI IMG/M metagenome (GOLD analysis project Ga0335081, IMG submission 206713) | Soil microbial communities from Loxahatchee National Wildlife Refuge, Florida, United States - Lox_Sample_3.5 | ecosystem: Environmental > Terrestrial > Soil > Wetlands | place: USA: Florida... | reverse complement strand
GGAGGAAGTGCGGGAGCTGTTTCCGCAAGCGCGCGTGCTGGTGCTGTCGTCCGATCTCGTCGCCACGATCGAGCGCATGCGCGAGGAATTCGCCGATGTCGCCAAAGGCCTGTTCGACATCGTCATCGGCACGCAGCTCGTCGCGAAAGGCCACCACTTCCCGATGCTCAACCTCGTCGGCGTCGTCGATGCCGATCTGGGCCTTGCCAATGGCGACCCGCGCGCCGCCGAGCGCACGTTTCAGCTGCTGCATCAGGTGGTCGGCCGCGCCGGCCGCGATGCCGGCGTGGGCCACGGATATCTGCAGACCCATCAGCCCGAGCATCCGGTGATGCGGGCGCTGATTGCGCAGGATCGCGAGGCGTTCTATTCCGCCGAGATCGCCGCCCGCGAGGCCGCGCATTATCCGCCGTTCGGTCGGCTCGCCTCGATCGTCGTGTCCGGCCCCGACAAGAACGACGCCGCGAGTTACGCGCGTTCGCTCGCCCGCGCCGCGCCGCAGGTCGATTTGCTCCAGGGCGACGTGCGCGTGCTCGGCCCCGCCGAGGCGCCGCTCGCTTTGGTGCGCGGCCGGCATCGCCTGCGGCTTCTCGTCAAAGCGCCGCGCGCCTTCGATCTATCGGCCTATGTGCGTGAATGGCTGGCAACGGCGCCGAAGAAACACGGGTCGATCAAGCTCGACATCGACGTCGATCCGCAGAGCTTTTTGTAGCGACGGTTACGCAAACCGCTCCCTTGCCCGGGTGCGAGCCCTTTCCGCTTCCTGTTCGCGGTTCTTGGGCGGGCTTGCGGTCTCGAGCGACGCGATCGGCCGGCGCGCCGCAGCCGAGACCTCATCGACCGCGCGACCGAAAGCGGCCTCGTTGGCGCGCGACGGATGGGCGAATCCCGAAAGTTTTCGGACGAATTGCAGCGCCGAGGCGCGGATTTCATCTTCCGTCGCCGGCGGCTCGAAGTTGAACAGCGTGCGGATGTTGCGGCACATGAGACCCTCCGATACGGGCGGTCAGGTTAGCTTCAGCGGTATGGCGCCGATGAAATCCTGCTTGCCGATCTCGACGCCGAGATGTCGCAGGATGGCGTAGGCGGCGGTGCAATGGAAATAGAAATTCGGCAGCACGAACTGATTGAGATAGTCGTCGCCCTTCATGTGGCCCTTCTTCTCCGGACCGAGCGGAAAGATGATTTCGCGCTCGGCTGAAGCATCGATCTTGGCGCGGTCCAGCGTCTTGATATAGGCGACCGTCTTGGCGATCCGGTCCTTGAGTTGCGCGACCGTGGTCTCGTTGTCCTCGACCTTCGGCGGCTCGGCGCCGGCAAGCCGCGCGCCGCCGCGCCGTGCCTGATCCGTCGCCACCTGCACCTGCCGGGCGAGATCGAACATATCCGGCGCCAACCGTGAGTGCAGCAGCACCGAGTCCTCGATCTTCTTGGCTTTGGCAAAGGCTTCCGCCTTGCCCAGAACCGCGGACAAGGCATTGAGGGTGATCTCGAAAGCCGGCAGTGAAGCTTGCGACATGGATTGCGGCATGGGTTTCCCGTTTTGAACGATTGAACCTGGAATGCGCCGAGACGGCGAGGTTAGGTCCACGCGATATAGGCGGTCGCGCCGTGCTGCCGCAAGGCTGGGTGCAGCGGGGCAGGGCCAGCCTCCATGCAAACTACCGCCGTGCTAGAAGTGACGGGTCGTGACCGGAACGATGCCCGCAACCATGACCGAAACGATTCAGACCTTGTTGCTGCTACTCGCGGTCCTGGTGGTGGTTGCCGTCGCCGCCCGGCGGCTCAATACCGCGCCGTCTATTCTCCTTGTCATCGCCGGTATTGTGCTGGCGCTGCTGCCCGGACTGCCGCGGATCGAGCTGGCGCCGGAACTCGTTCTGCTCGGCATCCTGCCGCCGCTGATTTATTCCGCTGGCGTTTCCATGAGCTGGCGCGAATTCCGCTTCAATCTGCGGCCGATCACGCTGTTTGCCTTCGGCGCCGTCGTGTTCACGACCTGCGCGGTGGCGGCGGCGGCACATTGGCTTCTCGGCATGACGCTTGCCACTGGTTTCGTGCTCGGCGCCATTGTGGCGCCGCCCGACGCAGTAGCGCCGCTCGCCATCGTCCGCCGCCTGGGCGTGCCGCGGCGGCTCGTGGTGGTGCTCGAAGGGGAAGGCCTCGCCAATGACGCGACCGCGCTGATCCTTTACCGCTTCGCCGTGGCCGCCGTCGCAACCGGACTGTTCTCGTTCCGCGATGCGGCCGGCGAATTCGCGCTCATCGTCGTCGGCGAGATCGCCTACGGCATCACCATCGGCTGGCTGAGCTTGCGCCTGCGCCGCTGGGCGAACGATCCGCGGGTCGAGATCACGCTGTCGCTCCTGACCCCTTACACCGCATTTTTGCTGCCGCAGCAGCTGGGCGGTTCAGGTGTTTTGGCGACCGTGGCCGCCGGCCTGTACGTGAGCTGGAATGGCCCCTTGCTCATTCCGGCGGCGACGCGCCTGCAAGGCATCTTCTTCTGGGATTTGGTGGTCTATCTGCTCGAAGGCCTCGTCTTTCTCGTCACCGGCATGCAGGTGCGCACGGTGTTTCTGCAGCTGCATGAAGTGCCGTGGCATCATTTCGCCTATGCCATTCTGCTGACGGTGGCGGTGGTCATCGCGACCCGTTTCATCTGGGTCTATCCGGCGGCGCTGTTGCCGCGCTGGCTCAATCCGTCGCTGTCGCGCCGCGATCCGCTGCCACCCTGGCGTTGGCTGTTCTTCTTGGGCTTTGTCGGCGTGCGCGGCGTCGTCTCGCTGGCGGCGGCGCTCGCCATTCCGCTGTTCACCGCATCGGGCGCGCCGTTTCCCGATCGCGATCTCATTTTGTTTGTCACGTTCGGCGTCATCGTCGTCACGTTGATCGGGCAGGGGCTGATATTGCCGTCGCTGGTGCGTTGGCTGGGCCTTAACGAGCACGCCGCCAGCGAGCGCCGGCGCGAACACGCGGCCGAGCTTGCGGCGCGGGCGCAAGCCTTGGATGTCGGGCATGAACGCTTGCAGCAATTCGTCGCCGACGGCCGCATAACGCCGGAGGCGCTGACAGTCTTACGCGCCCGTCACGAGTACCGCACCGGCCGGCTGCCGGCGAACCCGTCCGACGGCGGCGCTGCCGCAGCGTTGGCCGCCGACATCAGAACCGAGCTGATCGCGGCGGAACGCGCATTCATCTACAAGCTCCTGCAGGACGGCGAGATCACCGACGAAGCGCGCCGCCGCATCGAGCGCGAGCTCGACCTGGAAGAAGCCAGCATCGCCTGCAAGAAGGAAGGCGGCGAAGAGCCGCCGCTGTAGCGCGACATTTGCCGGCAGGATTGCGATGTATCGACCCGCAAAGTCTTTTGTGACAGCTTCAGGCCATGATGATCGACGATGTCGCGCTGGCGCGCGCGATTCACATTCTGGCTTTGGTCCACTGGATCGGCGGCGTGGCTGTCGTGACCACGATTGTCTTGCCGAACGCGCGGGCATTGCCGGATGCGAAGCACGCGATCGACGCTTTCGAGGCATTCGAACGGCGCTTCGCCTCTCAGGTTCGCGTCTCGATTCTGCTCGTCGGTCTATCCGGGCTTTATATGGTGGCGAAGCTCGATGCCTGGGACCGCTTCCAATATGCGGCGTTCTGGTGGCTCGACCTCATGGTCGCCGTCTGGACGGCGTTCGCGGTCATGGTCTTCGTGCTTGAGCCGCTCTTCTTGCATCGGCGCTTCCGCGCCTTCGCGCTGCGTGACAGGCATCGCGCCTTCGCGATGGCAACGCGGTTCCACGCGATCGCGCTCTTGGTCTCCGCCTTCGCGATCGCCGCCGGTGTACTCGGGGCGCACGGTGGCTTGCCGTAAGGGATTTTGCGCACCGGCGCCGTGATAGAAAAATCTTATCGGGCTATAGAAGAACTCAATAACGACACCTGAGTAAAATTGATCGGCGCTTGCGCCGGGATTGGCTGTCTTTCGCGGATAAATTTTTGATCGACATCAAAGCGCCGTGTGAGCTGTTCCGCTCTTTTCGCGCCTGCGGGCGTCTTCAAAGGAGCTCCCTCCATGGCCAACACCGTCGATACGGCTGCTGCGGCATCACGTGAACACTATCGGCTGTCGGGCAGCCCGGCCGGCGGGCTCACCATGGGGACATGGGGCTTTTTCATCGGCTTTGCGGCTGTCGCGCTGTATGGGCCGGCGGCCAAATACTTCCAGGAGCAGATGCATCTCGGCGGACTGGCGCTCGGGCTTCTTGTCGCCGCGCCGCAGCTCACCGGCTCGCTGCTGCGTATCCCCTTCGGCGGCTGGGTCGATCGTGTCGGCGGCCGGTTGCCGATGCTGACGTTGTTCGCGCTGTCGCTCGTCGGCATGTGGGGCCTGGTGTTTATCCTGCTGACCGCGAAAACCCTTACAGTCTCTGCTTACCCGATCGTCATCATGTTCGGCTTTTTGAGCGGGTGCGGGGTGGCCTCGTTCTCCGTCGGGGTTCCGCAAGTATCCTATTGGTTCCGGCAGTCGCGCCAAGGCACGGTGCTGGGCGCTTACGGCGGCATCGGCAACCTCGCTCCCGGCATCTTCACGCTGTTGCTGCCGTACGCCATCGCGGTGTGGGGATTGGCCGGCTCCTATTTCGCCTGGTTCGGCTTCCTCCTCCTTGGCGCAGGGCTCTACGCCTGGTTGGCCCGCGATGCTTATTTCTTCCAGTTACGCCAGCAAGGGTTTGACTCCGAGACCAGCCGAAAAATTGCAAAGGAGAAGGGCGAGGAACTGTTTCCGAATGAGCGCGTATGGCAGGCGGTGATCACGGCAGCGGAAGAGCCGCGCACCTGGGGCCTCGTTGCACTTTACTTCGTATCCTTCGGCGGCTTCCTCGCGCTGACGGCCTGGTTCCCGATTTACTGGACCAATCTGCACCACATGGACGTGAAGTCGGCCGCCATGCTCGGCGGGCTCGGTTTCTCGCTGCTCGCCGCGATCGTCCGCGTGCTCGGCGGCATGATTTCCGAGCGCATGGGGGGCGAGCGAACCGCGACCGTCGCCTTCATCGCGGTCTTGGCGGGCGCGCTGTTGCTCACTTTCGTTGAAGACTTCTCGCAAGCGCTCGTCGGCGAATTACTGATTGCCACCGGTATGGGCGTCGGCAATGCCGCGGTGTTCAAGATGGTGCCGAAATATGTACCGGACGCCGTCGGCGGCGCGGCGGGAATTGTCGGCGGGCTGGGTGCGCTGGGCGGCTTCATCATTCCGCCGTTTCTGGGCGCCGTTGTCGATGCGCTCGGCACCCAAGGCTACGCCGGAGGCTTCTTCGCCTATGTGGCGCTTGCGGTGATGGCGATCGGTGTTTCTGCCTACTTCTGGCACCTCGATCGCGGCAGTAAATCGGCAAGGCCCTTGAAGCCTGCGATTCTCTCGGCGCGGTAGAGGTGATGCATGAGCCATTTCCTTGATCGCCTGACTTTCTTCACGCGCGTCGTCGATCGTTCTGCCGACGGTCACAGCATCACCACGCGCGAGGATCGGCGCTGGGAAGACGGCTATCGCAAGCGCTGGCAACACGACAAGATCGTGCGCTCGACGCACGGCGCCAATTGCACCGGCTCGTGCTCGTGGAAAATCTACGTCAAGGGCGGCATCGTCACCTGGGAGACGCAGCAGACCGATTATCCCCGCACGCGCCCGGAGCTGCCGAACCATGAGCCGCGCGGCTGCTCGCGCGGTGCGAGCTACTCCTGGTACCTGTATTCCGGCAATCGCGTGAAATATCCGCTGGTGCGCTCACGCCTGCTCAAGCTGTGGCGCGATGCGCGCGTCACGCGCACGCCGGTCGGCGCCTGGGCGTCGATCGTCGAGGACCCGGAGAAGCGCGCCGCCTATGTTACCAAGCGCGGTCTTGGCGGCTTCGTGCGTGCCACCTGGGATGAAGTCACCGAGATCATCGCCGCCGCCAACGCCTATACGATCAAGCGGCACGGTCCGGACCGCATCATCGGGTTCTCGCCGATTCCGGCGATGTCGATGGTGTCCTACGCGGCCGGCTCGCGCTATCTGTCGCTCATCGGCGGCGTCTGCATGTCGTTTTACGACTGGTACTGCGATCTGCCGCCGTCCTCGCCGCAGACCTGGGGCGAGCAGACCGACGTGCCGGAAAGCGCCGACTGGTACAATTCGGGCTTCCTCATTCTGTGGGGCTCCAACGTTCCGCAGACCCGCACGCCCGACGCCCATTTCTACACCGAGGCGCGCTATCGCGGCGCCAAGAGCGTCGTCATCTGTCCGGATTACTCCGAAGCCTCCAAGTTTGCCGATCTGTGGATTTCCGTGAAGCAGGGCACTGACGCGGCTTTGGCGCTCGCTATGGGCCACGTCATCCTGCGCGAGTTTTATATCGACCGGCAGGCGGAGTATTTCGACCGCTACGCCCGGCAGTACTCCGACATGCCGTTTCTGGTTCGCTTGGTAAAATCCGACGGCGGTTTGGTGCCCGAGCGGCTCGTGCGCGCCTCCGATTTCGTCGATGCCTGCGGCGAGACCAATAATCCCGAATGGAAGACCGTCGCCTATGATCAAACAAGCGGTGAAGTCGTCGTGCCGCACGGCTCGGTCGGTTTCCGCTGGGGCGAAAAGGGCAAATGGAATCTCGAAGAGCGGGAGTCCAAGGGACGAGACACGCAACTTGCGCTGTCGCTCGCCGGCAATAAGGACGAGATCGCCGAGGTTGTCTTTCCGTATTTCGGCAATCGCGAGCACGATCATTTCGCCGGCACCGATCATCCGAGCGTTCTCGTTCGCCGAGTGCCGGTCAAGCGCGTGACGCTGAAGGACGGGCAGGCGCTGGTCGCCACCGTGTTCGATCTGTTGGCCGCGAATTACGGGCTCGATCGCGGCTTTGGCAGCCAGCACGTCGCCAAATCCTTCGCCGACGACGTGCCTTATACGCCGGCCTGGGCGGAGAAGATCACCGGAGTGCCGCGCGACCAGATCATCACAGTGGCGCGCGAGTTCGCCCGCAACGCCGAGAAGACCAACGGCCGCTCCATGATCATCATCGGCGCGGCGATGAACCACTGGTACCATTGCGACATGAACTACCGCGGCGTCATCAACATGCTGGTGATGTGCGGGTGCGTCGGCCAATCGGGCGGCGGCTGGTCGCATTACGTCGGGCAGGAGAAGCTGCGTCCGCAGTCGGGTTGGCTGCCGCTCGCCTTCGCGCTCGATTGGGGCCGGCCGCCGCGGCAACAGAACTCGACGTCGTTCTTTTACGCCCACACCGATCAGTGGCGGTACGAAACGCTCGGCGTCGATGAAATCCTCTCCCCGACCGCGCCGCCGGGCCAATGGGACGGCGCCATGATCGACTACAACGTCCGCGCCGAGCGCATGGGTTGGCTACCGTCGGCGCCGCAGCTCAAGCAGAACCCGCTGACCGTGGCGAAGAACGCCGCGGCGGTGGGCGTCGAGCCAAAGGACTATGTCGTCAATGGATTGAAATCCGGCGCCTTGCAGATGGCTTGCGAGGATCCGGATCATCCCGACAACTGGCCGCGCAACATGTTCGTGTGGCGGTCCAATCTGCTCGGCTCATCGGGAAAAGGTCACGAGTATTTCCTCAAGCATCTTCTCGGCACGAGCCATGGCGTGCAAGGCAAGGATCTGGGCGAAACCGGCCGCAAGAAGCCGAAGGAAATCGCTTGGCACGAAGAGGCGCCGCAAGGAAAGCTCGATCTTTTGGTGACGCTCGACTTCCGCATGTCGACGACATGCGTCTACTCCGACATCGTGCTGCCCACCGCCACTTGGTACGAAAAGAACGATCTCAATACCTCCGATATGCATCCCTTTATCCATCCGCTCTCGGCTGCGGTCGATCCGGTGTGGGAATGCAAGAGCGACTGGGAAATCTACAAGGCGATCGCCGAGAAATTCTCCGCGGTCGCACCCGAAGTCCTTGGTGTGGAGAAGGATGTTGTGCTGTCGCCGATCCAGCACGACACGGCCAACGAGATAGCCCAGGCTATCGATGTCAAAGAGTGGAAGAAAGGCGAAGTGGAACCGGTTCCCGGCCGGACCATGCCGGCGGTCGCCGTCGTCGAGCGCGATTATCCGAATATCTATAAGCGCTTCACGGCGCTCGGGCCGTTGATGTCGAAGCTGGGCAACGCGGTGAAGGGCATCGCCTGGAACACCGAGCACGAAGTCGACCTGCTCAAGCGTCTCAATGGCGCGGTCACCGCGGAAGGTCCGACCAAGGGCTTGGCGAAGATCGATACCGACATCGACGCCGCCGAGGTCATTCTTGCGCTGGCGCCGGAAACCAACGGCGAAGTCGCCGTCAAAGCTTGGGAGGCGCTGTCGAAAACCACCGGTCGCGAGCATGCCCATCTGGCGATGCCGAAGGAAGACGAGAAAATCCGCTTCCGCGATATCGTGGCGCAGCCGCGCAAGATCATTTCGGCGCCGACCTGGTCGGGGCTTGAGTCCGAAAAGGTCTGTTACAACGCCGGCTACACCAACGTTCACGAACTCATTCCCTGGCGCACGCTGACCGGGCGTCAACAGCTTTATCAGGATCACTTGTGGATGCGGGCGTTCGGCGAGGCGCTCTGTGTCTACCGCCCGCCGGTCGACCTCAAGGCGGTCAAGCCGGTGATCGATTCCAAGCCGAACGGCGAGAAACAAATCGTTCTCAACTTCATCACGCCGCATCAGAAATGGGGCATCCACTCGACCTACACCGACAACCTCTTGATGCTGACGCTGTCGCGCGGCGGTCCGATCGTCTGGATCAGCGAAACCGACGCGGCGAAAGCCGGCATCGCCGACAATGATTGGATCGAGGCCTACAATGCGAATGGCGCGCTGGTGGCGCGCGCCGTGGTTTCGCAGCGCGTGAAGGAAGGCATGTGCCTGATGTATCACGCGCAGGAGAAGATCGTGAACGTGCCGGGCTCCGAGATCACCGGCCAGCGCGGCGGCATTCACAACTCGGTGACGCGCGTAGTGGTCAAACCCACCCACATGATCGGCGGTTACGCGCAGCAGTCTTACGGCTTCAATTATTACGGCACGGTCGGCACCAATCGCGACGAATTCGTCATCGTCCGCAAGATGGCGCATGTGGATTGGCTCGACAAACCCAATGCCGATCAGCCCGAACCGCTCGATCGCGAACCCGCAACAATCGCCCCCGGAATGGAGGCCGCAGAATGAAAGTCCGCGCCCAAATCGCGATGGTGCTGAATCTCGACAAGTGCATCGGCTGCCACACCTGCTCGGTCACCTGCAAGAATGTGTGGACCAGCCGCGAGGGCATGGAATACGCGTGGTTCAACAACGTCGAAACCAAGCCGGGCATCGGCTACCCCAAAGATTGGGAAAACCAGAAGCGCTGGAAGGGCGGCTGGCGGCGCAAAAAGAACGGCAAGATCGAGCCGCGCATCGGATCGAAGTGGCGGGTGCTGGCGAATATCTTCGCCAATCCCGATCTGCCTGAAATCGACGATTACTACGAACCCTTCACGTTCGATTACGAGCACTTGCAAAACGCGCCGGAACTGCAGGCGTCGCCCACCGCGCGACCGCGTTCGCTGATCACCGGCGAGCGGATGGAGAAGATCGAGTGGGGTCCGAACTGGGAAGAGATTTTGGGTGGCGAGTTCGCCAAGCGCTCCAAGGACTACAATTTCGAGGGCGTGCAGAAGGACATCTACGGGCAGTTCGAAAACACCTTCATGATGTATCTGCCGCGGCTGTGCGAGCATTGCCTCAACCCGGCGTGCGTCGCCGCGTGCCCGTCCGGAGCGATCTACAAGCGCGAGGAAGACGGCATCGTGCTCATCGATCAGGATAAATGCCGTGGCTGGCGCATGTGCGTCTCCGGCTGTCCCTATAAGAAAATCTATTACAACTGGTCGAGCGGCAAATCGGAAAAATGCATTTTCTGTTATCCACGCATCGAGGCCGGACAGCCGACGGTGTGCTCGGAGACCTGTGTCGGCCGCATCCGTTATCTGGGCGTCGTGCTCTATGACGCCGACCGCATCGAGGCGGCGGCAAGCGTGGCGGACGAGCAGGACCTCTACCAGGCGCAGCTCGACATTTTCCTCGATCCCAACAACCCGGCGGTGCTCGAGCAGGCCCGCCGCGACGGGATCGCGGAGAATTGGCTCGAGGCGGCGCGCCGCTCGCCGGTGTGGAAGATGGCGATGGAGTGGAAGGTCGCCTTCCCGCTGCATCCGGAATACCGCACGCTGCCCATGGTCTGGTACGTGCCGCCGCTGTCGCCGATCCAATCGGCTGCCGCGGCCGGCAAGATCGGCATCGACGGCGAGATGCCGGACGTGCGCAGCCTGCGCATTCCATTGCGCTATCTCGCCAACCTGCTTACCGCTGGCAAGGAGGCGCCGGTCGCGCTTGGGCTCGAGCGCATGCTGGCGATGCGCGCCTATATGCGCGCCAAGACCATCGACGGCGTGATCGACGAGACCATCGCCAGGCGCGTCGGCCTCACCGGTCTTGCCATCGAGGACATGTACCAGACCATGGCGATCGCCAACTATGAAGATCGCTTCGTCATTCCGACCGCGCACCGCGAGCTGGACGAGGACGCCTATGACTTGCGCGGCTCGTGCGGTTTCTCCTTCGGCAACGGCTGCTCTGGCGGTACGACCGAGGTCAATCTGTTCGGTACGCCCAAGCGCGCCAAGTCGCCGATGGAGGTGGTGTGATGACGCGCACCTTCAAGGCGCTTTCGGCGCTGCTCACATATCCCGGCGCGGAACTGCAGCAGGCGATGCCGGAACTTGCGGCGGCTGTCGACGCCGAAGCATTGCTCCCGGCGGCGCTGCGGCGCCAGCTCGATCGGTTGATCGGTGAAATCGCAGCCGGCGATCTCTACGATCTGCAGGAACGTTACGTGCTGCTGTTCGATCGCACGCGCTCGCTGTCGCTGCATCTGTTCGAGCACGTGCATGGCGAAAGCCGCGACCGCGGCCAGGCGATGATCGATCTCAAGGCGCTCTATGAGAACGGCGGCCTGCAAATCGACTCGGCCGAGTTGCCGGATTTTGTGCCGCTGTTCCTCGAATTCCTCTCGACGCTGCCGCGCGGCGAAGCCTACGAACTGCTGGGCCAGCCGGCGCACATTTTCGCGGCGCTCGCCGAGCGCTTGCGCAAGCGGCAGTCCGCCTACGAGGCGGTATTCCGCGTGCTTGCCGCGCTTGCGGCGTCGAAGCCCAAGGCCGACGCCATATCGGCGCTGCTCGCTGAGCCCGACCCTGACGCCAACGACTTGGCGGCGATCGATGCCGCATGGGAGGACGAGCCGGTCAATTTCGGACCGAATGCCGGCGGCGGCTGCAAGGATGGACTGATCGCCAGAATCCGCGCCGGGCTGCGCCCGGCGCCCAGCATTGCCGCGGCGGCGCCGTCGCGCACCGCGCAGCAGTGAGGAGCATGCCATGAGCGAGAGTCTCAATTACCTCGTCTTCGGCTGGTATCCTTACCTGTGCCTGACGGTGTTTCTCGGCGGCAGCCTCATTCGCTTCGACCGCGAGCAATACACCTGGCGCAGCGGCTCGAGTCAGTTGCTGCGGCGGCGGCAGCT
>Ga0335081_10017471_pt1 | contig 11613 bp, 10 predicted proteins | sample Lox_Sample_35_FD_206713 | JGI IMG/M metagenome (GOLD analysis project Ga0335081, IMG submission 206713) | Soil microbial communities from Loxahatchee National Wildlife Refuge, Florida, United States - Lox_Sample_3.5 | ecosystem: Environmental > Terrestrial > Soil > Wetlands | place: USA... | reverse complement strand
AGGCGTGCGATTGCTCGGCAAATTCGCGCAAGCTTGTTGGATCGTCGATTGCCGTCGTCGGCATCAGTCTGTCCTTTTGCGCGCGAACACTAGCGCATCACCGGGAAAAGCGGAAAACCGGCTCTCCGAACGGCCTATGCTCCGATAAGAGAGGTCAGAGCGGCGCGAGAAACCGTCAGACTTCCGTTCTCAAAATGGGCTGATCGGGAAATAGCGCAACCACAGATCCGTGAAGCTTCCCTTCTCCCACAGTCGAAACAGCGCCCAATTGAGGGTCTGGCGCAGGAGATCGTTGCCGTGCCGCACGGCAATGCCGACACCTTCGCCGAAATAGCGGCTTTCCAGGAACGGGCCGCCACGGAACGCGCAGCAGCCACCCGAATCGCTGCCGTTGAGCCAGAACGCCAGCGCGATGCCGTCGCCGAACAAAAGGTCGACGTCACGGGCGCGCAGGGCGTCGCGCGCCGCTTCGGCATTCGGATAGGGTCGCACTTCGGCCTCGGTAAACATGGTCTTGAGATAGGCTTCATGCGCGGTGCCGGCGACCACGGCGACCTTTTTTCCTTCGAGCCGCTCCGGCAATACATCGTCGATGCGGCTGTCGATGCGCGCAACGAACCGCGCCGGCGTGCGGTAGTAGGGGTCGCTGAAGTCGACGCGGCGGCGCGTCTCCGTAGTCGGAGCGACCGACGCCATGACGGCATCGCCGCGATTGTCAGCAAGCGCGTCGAGCAGCGTATTGAAGGGGCGGATCTGGACGGTGCAGCTGATTTTGACTTCGTCGCAAATGAGCCGCGCCAGATCGACGTTGAGTCCGGCTGGATTTCCGTCCGCACCGGTATAGTCGAAGGGCGGGTAATCGGTCGCGGTCAGAAACCGGATGGTCTGCAGCCGCGAGAAATCGGGGCGTTCCGGCCGGCGGCGTGGATCCCAGAATCCGGGCACCACGACCGGTCGCGGCTGGGCGACGGCGCCCTCAGCCGCTGCGGCCGGCCGCTCGCCGCCGCCCGACGCCACGAGCACACAGACGAGGCAAGCGACCAGCGCCGGCGAAGGCGGAAACGCGGCAGGAACAGGGTTGGCGGATCGCATCGGCCAGGATTTCGGTTCACACTCGCCGGCCCGCTTAGCGAGATAGCGCGGAAAAGTCGAGGCGCGGGGAACAAAATTACTGCTTGCGCTATTTTGCCAGCACTGTGGTCGCGCATCAGGGATGGCGCAGATGGTCGGGATCGGCAAGCGTCGAAGAAGCGCAGTTCGCCGGCGCAATGCGAGCCGCGTCACACCGCGGCGCAAGACTTCGCCGAAGCGGCCCACCGCTCGAAAGCCCGCGCGCCGGGAGAGCGCGCGCTATTGGTCCGGTCGCGTGACCCGGGAGAGCAACGCGCTCGATCTGGACGAGGGCGTGTTCAAGTTGAATGATCCGCGGCTGATTGCGGCTTCGCTGAAACGCTCGGCGCAACAGAGCCGGCGGCGCAAGGCCGAACCTTTTCGCTCGGCGTTGTCTATGCTGGTGTTCTACATCAATCGGGCCGGCAAGAACCTGCCGGCGAGCCGACGCCGAACGCTCGAGCGGGCCAAAGTCGAATTGCGCCGACAATTCGGCCGCGACTAGCCGGCCGAAGCCGACCCCGCGCTGCCTGTTTACCCGGCTGTTTCGCCAGCTCGGCAGTTTGCTCGGCCGGATCACTCGTCGTGACAGAAGCCGCACGCCGCTTCACGGTGATGCGGCTTGCGGCCGCAAGCCCCGATGACTACCTATAATGTCCACGTTTCGATGAAAGCTTAGACTGGGCGAGTCCAAGCGGTGAGCGAATCCGAAGCGCTGTTCAGTGTATTGCGGCAATCGGCCGAGGCCGATTGCGCAGCCGCGATCGAACGCGTGGTTCGCGAAGCTCCGGATCGCGATCTCTGCCGTATCAATCCGCTCGATTTCGCCAAGAAGAATAGGCTCAACGAGGAGCACAGCGTCGCCGCATTTCTGCATGCGGCGCGCCTTGGTCTGTTCGAGCTGTCGTGGAACGTGCTCTGCCCGGGCTGCGGCGGCGTCCTCGATGTGAGTTCGACCCTCAAGACCGTCAACCGCGAGGAATATGATTGCGGCCTGTGCGCCTCCGGCTACAAGCCGACGCTCGATGAGATGGTCGAGGTGACTTTCACGGTCAGCCCGCGTGTTCGCCGCATCGAGGGCCACAGTCCAGACACGCTGCCCGAGGTCGAATATTACCGGCAGATTTTCTGGAGTTCGGGGGTCGACCTCCCGGACACCCTCGGCGACAGCCTCGCTGAGTTCACCATCGAATCGATCGAGCTGCCGCCGGGCGAGAAGGCGGTGCTGTCGGTGCAGCTGCCCAATGATTTCGTCATCGTGTTCGATCCGGTGACGCACGGCACGCAGTTCCTCGACGTCAAGGGCGAGCCCACGCGCGAGCGCCAGTCGCTGTCGATGGTGTTCAACAAGGTCAAGGCGCCGGTGGGAACCGTGGAGATGCGGCCAGGTCCGCTGCGGCTGTCGCTGGAGAATCGCACCGACCGCCGGGTGCTGCCGGCACTGTGGATCGCCGCCGATCCGCTGCACCATCTGCTCGGCAAGCGCAAGCCATTCCTCACCGCCAAGCGCCTGCTCAGCAACCAGACCTTCCGTGACATCTATCGCACCGACACGCTCGACGTCGACCAGCGGCTCAAGATCACCAGCCTCACCTTTTTGTTCACCGATCTCAAAGGCTCGACCGCGCTCTACGAGCGGGTCGGCGATCTGGTCGCCTATGATCTGGTCCGCCAGCATTTCCGCGTGCTGCAGGAGGTCGTGGCGGCGGAAGCCGGCGCGGTAGTAAAGACGATCGGCGATGCGGTCATGGCAACCTTCCCGACGCCCGACCGGGCGCTGGCGGCGGCCTTGCGGATGCGCGAGGAGATGGCGCGCATCAATGCCGAACGCAGCAGCGAGGATTTTCTGCTCAAGATCGGCATTCACGAAGGCCCGTGCCTCGCAGTCACGCTCAACAACAGCCAGGATTATTTCGGCCAGACCGTGAACTTGGCGGCGCGCGTGCAGGGCCTGGCCTCCTCACGCGCGATCTTCGTGACCAAATCGGTGGTAGAGAATCCGTTGTCCGCCAAGATCCTGGAAAGCGAGGGTCTGCACCCGACCATGCAGCACGCGGCTCTGCGCGGGATCGCCGACGAGACGACCGTCTACGAGATTCCCTGATCGGCGAAGGATCGAAGGCGCGCTCAGGCGTGTTCGATCGAAACGGCGCCGAGCGGCATCGCCGCGGCTTCGAAGTGCTCGATGAACACCAGGCCGATGCCACGGGTCAGGGCACCGGCCGTGAGCGCGGTGACCGCAAGCCCGACGAGCGTGCTTCCGGGAAGCGCGAAGGCGAGCGTCGAGGCGGTGACCGTGCCGAGGCCGGTGGGCGTTGCGCCGCCCAGGATCGAGATGATCAGCGAACGCGTCCGGTCACGCTCGAACGGCACGCCATAGAGGTCGCTCAACTGCTTCACCATCCGCATGACCAGCGCGGCCACGCCGGCGACATTGACGATCGGGAGCGGCGATAGGCCGCCGATCGCCGCGTACGTGCGGTGCCGCTCGACGATCCTTCGCGCCAGGCGGAGTCGCGCCGCCTGCCGGCCGGCATCGATCGCGACCGCTCGGAATTGGTCGTTAGCGACCGGCCGCGAGAACACGACCGGCGCGGGTTCGGCCTCGAACGCATCATGCACCGGAGCTGACGGCCGCGCTTTTGCCGCATCGCTGAAGGCCGCACCGGCGCTGGTTGCACCCGGCGTCGCATTTGTCCTGATGGCCTTGGGGAGCTGTTTGCGGGTCATGCGGCTGCCTGTTGGACGCCAAGTACCGCGTCGAGTTCGTCGGCGATCGCAGCGATCTCCCGCGCCGCCGGTCCCTTCCAGCTGATCAGGCTCGGCGTCGCGCCCCAGAGCGAAGCCTCCGGATAGCCGACGCGGTTCGTCATCTCGTTTTGCAAGACCGGCAAGCCGGCCCCGGCCAGTTCGGCGCGAATATGTCTGGCGATGACCGAGTCCCGCGTTGTCTGGGTCAACAGACAACGGAACAGCGGCTGCGGACCTTCGCCGCGGTCGGTGAGGATGCTGAGCGTATCGAGCATGCGGTCGACATCGAAGGGCGACGGTTTGACCGGCACCAGCAGGAAATCGGCCGCCGCCAGACAATCGAGGGTCGTTTTTGAGCGGAAGCCGGGCGTATCGATGATGACGAGGGTGCCGCTGCTGGCCAATTGCCGCGCGGTCTTTGAGGCGTCCTCGCTCGCATCCTCGACGACGGAGACGCCGCCCAGCGCTCGTTCGCGGGCGGCGAGCCGCATGATCGAGCGCTGCGGATCGGCGTCGATCAGGGTCGGGCGTCGGCCGCGCAGATGCCAGTAGACGGCGAGGCAGCTCGCAACGGTGCTCTTGCCGCTGCCGCCCTTCATAGTGGCTACGGTGATGATGCTCGCCACTTCCAGGCCTCCCGCCCAAGCCCGGGCCTAGTGATTCGCTTGGCGAATCGTATCCGATTCGGGAAGGACTGCCTACCGATCCGGCGGCGATTGCACCGGCCGCGCGGCGATTCCGGGGCGCCCCGATCACACTCCCAACCGCCCGGACCGGCGGTTAGCGGGCGGCGATCTTGGCCGCCTTGGCGGCGTCCCACCACCACAGAGCCGGGAAAGCGGCGATGCCATATTTCGGCAACGGGTCGGGGTGGCTGAACCGATCCCAGCGGCAGGTCCGCAATTTGCTGTAGGACCATTGCGGGACGACGTAGTAATTCCACAGTAGTACGCGGTCGAGCGCGCGCGCTGCGGCGACCAGGTCGTCATAGGTCTTGGCAGAAACGACCTGTTCGACCAAGGCATCGACCGCCGGGTTCTTGATGCCGATCATATTGTCGGAGCCGGCCGCGTCGGCCGCCCCCGAGCTCCAGAAGTCGCGCAGCTCGTTGCCGGGCATTAGGGTTTCCGGCCAGGCGTAGGTGATGACGTCGAAGTCCCAGCCACGCAGCCGGTTCTCATATTGGGCCTCGTCGACCGTGCGAACGTCGACCTTGATGCCGAGCCGCTCGAGCGAGGGCTTGTAGAACAGAAAGACGCGCTCGAACACCGGCGTGTTGCCAAGGAATTCGACGCTCAAGGGTTCACCGGTCTTGGCGTTGACCATCTGCTGGTCGCGCACCTCGTAACCCGCTTCTTTGAACAAGTGCACGGCGTCGCGCATGTTGTTGCGCACCGCGCCCGGATCGCCGCCGACCGGGTTGGTGTAGGGCTTTTTGAAGAGCTCGGCCGGAACCTTGTCGCGCACCTTCTCGAGCAGCTCCAGCTCGCGCCCGCTCGGTACACCGGTGGCGGCAAGATCGGTGCCGGCGAAGTAGCTGGCGATGCGCTTGTATTGGCCGAAAAAGATCTGCTTGTTCATCTCCTCGAAATCGAACGCGTAGTTGAAAGCAAGCCGCACCCGCGGATCCTGGAATTTGGCGCGCCGGATGTTGAAGGCGAACGCCTGCATCAGGCCGACATTGTTGATCGGAAATTCTTCGAGCAGGACGCGTTTATCGCTTACCGCCGGGAAATCGTAGGCCGTAGCCCAGCTTTTGGCGCTGTTTTCGATCCGCCAGTCGGCAGCGTCGGCCTTGAACGCCTCGATCGCGGCGGTGCCGTCGCGGAAATATTCGAACCGCAGCTCATCAAAATTGTCGCGGCCGATGTTGACGTTGAGGTTCGCGCCCCAATAGTCCTTCACCCGTTCATAGGTGATGGTGCGGCCGGCTGCGAATTCCTTGATCCGGTAGGGCCCGGAGCCGAGCGGTGGCTCGAGCGTCGTCGCGCCGATGTCGCGCTTCTTGCCGTCGCTGTCGGTGCCTTGCCACCACGCCTTCGGCAGGATGACCAACTGCCCCAGACTCTCCGGCAGGCGGTGATGGCCGCTGCCTTTGAACGCGAAGGTGACCTCGCGGTCGCCGGTCTTCTCGGCCTTGGCGACGTTGACGTAGGCGGCCGCCGACGGCGGACTCATTTTCTTGAACGTCTCGAACGAGAAGATCACGTCCTCCGGGGTCACCGGCGTGCCGTCATGCCACTTCGCCTCCGCGCGCAGCTTGAAGGAGGTCGAAGAGAAATCGTCCGGATGATTCACCGCCTCGGCAATGAGCCCGTAGGCGCTCGACACCTCATCGAGCGCCGGCACGAGCAGCGTGTTGTAGTTGAGGTCGATTCCTTGGACCAGCGTTCCTTTGACGCCGTCAACCACCATGTTGAAATTGTCATAGGTGCCGAGTGCGATCTGCCGCACCGCGCCCCCCTTGACCACGCTGGCGTTGACATACTCGAAACTCTTGAAACCGGCCTGATACTTCAGATTGCCGAACGCCGATATACCGTGCCGCCATGCCGGCGCTTCCGCGCGCGCGGAGCTTATCCAAGCGGGCAGGGGCAGCCGCCGCGCGGCCAACGCAACGAGGGCGGATGTCAGCAGGGATCGACGATTCACCGGACGCTCCAATCAATAAGGGCTGAGGGGGATTGGCAGAACCTTAGCGCTTGACGCCGCATCGGGCACAGCTTGCGCGATTTAACCTTGATGTTGCAAGCCTGACGCATTCGCGGTTGTTGTTGAACCGTCAAGCCGGCAAAGGAGCAGGGTGCTTGCGGCAACGCCGCACGATTCCGCACTGCGGTATCGGAAGATCGGGTTACCATCCGGGGCGTAGCCGCCGCGCGATTTAGGCCGAAACCGTGGGCGCAATCAGGCGTATCTTATCGGGGTTCGACGCCGCCGCCGATGCCGGAGAACTGACCGATGCAGAGCGTCTATCACTATCGCCGGGAACGACATTTCGCCCAGCCGCCAGAGGTAATCTGGCCGTTCGTCGCCGATACGGCACGGGTCAACGCCATCGCCGGCTCGCCCGTCTATCGGGTTGAAGAGCGCCCGGACGCGCAGGGCCGGATCCGCCGCTACGCCACCGCCGACATGGGCCCGACGAAATTGAAATGGGAGGAAAGGTTCGGCGAATGGCAGCAGAACCGGCGGGCGTCGCAAACCCGCGAGTTCTTGAACGGCCCGATGCGCCACTTCGAGGCAACCATCGAAGTCGAGCCGGAGGGTACCGGGAGCCGGCTGGCGTTTTCGGGCAAGATGGAATGCGCCGGGGTGCTGGGCTGGGTGGGGAGACGGTTCGGCATCATCGAGCGCTCCATGGACCAGCGGCTGGCGGCGATGGAGAAGCTGATCGCGGAGGCCGAGCAACCCGACAGCATTCCCGGCGCCATCAAGCGCGAGGTGGTGAAACCCGCTGCCCGCCGGCGGCTCCAGAGCCTGATTGAGGAGCTTGAACGCGATCCGGCGAGCCACGGCCTCGCGTCCAAGCTTGCCGACTATCTGCTGCGCGCGCCGGACCTCGCACTGCGCGGCATTCGTCCGCTGGCCATGGCGCGGTTCTGGCACGCGACCGAGCCTGACACCGTTGAAATGTTCCTTGCCGCGCAACGGCACGGCATCGTGGGAATGGGATGGGATCTGTTGTGCCCGCGCTGCCGCGGCGCCAAGTCGCGGGTCGCGCATCTGCATGATCTGCCCAAGGGCGCGCATTGCTCGTCATGCAACATCGACTATGGGCGCGACTTCACCCGCAATGTCGAGCTGATCTTCCACCCGGAGCCGTGGCTGCGCACCCTGCCTGAAGGCGAACTGTGCATGCTTGGGCAAGGGATGACCCCGCATGTCAAGCTGCAGGCCGAGGTTGCGGCCCGTGCCAGCAAGAGCTTTGCCCTTGAGCTCAATCCGGGCCCGTATCGTTTCCGTACTGTCGAGGCCGGCGGGCAGGCGGAAGCCGATATCGGCGCCGACGGGATCATTCCCGAGGTCACTGCCGGCGGCGGCGATGTCGTACTGGCCCGATCAGGCCACGCGCACGAACTGGTCGTGCACAATGACAGCGACCAGCCGCTGTTCTTCGTCGTCGAGGACCGCAATTGGGCGAAGGACGCGCTGACCGGCGAGAGCGTCATCGCCATGCCGGCCTTCCGCCGGCTCTGTCCCGAGCAGTTGCTGCGGCCCGGCGACGACGTCGAGATCGGCCGCGTCGCCATCGTGTTCACCGATTTGCAAGGCTCGACCAAAATGTACGAGCAGCTGGGCGACGCCACGGCCTACCACCTCGTGCGCGATCATTTCGCTTTTCTGTCGGAGCGGGTGCAGCGCCACAATGGCTTTGTGGTCAAGACGGTCGGTGACGCGGTGATGGCCGCCTTCCATGATCCGGCTGATGCGGTACGCGCGGTGTTGTCGATCCAAGACGAGGTGGCGAGTTTCAACGGCGGCCGCAGCGACGGCGGGATCGTGCTGAAGCTCGGACTGCATCTGGGGCCTTGCATCGCCGTCACCGCCGGCGACGTGCTGGACTATTTCGGCTCGGTGGTGAACACGGCCTCGCGCCTGGAACACCAATGCCGCGGCGGCGAGGTGATCATCTCAGCGGCGGTCTTGGCCGATCCCGAAGCGCGCGAGGCGCTTGCCGGCCGAGCCCTGAGCGAGGACGCGGCGACGCTGCGCGGATTGAGCGAGCCGGTGCGCTTTGCGCGGGTCGGCCCCGCGGGCGCGCCGGCGGCGCGCGCGGATTTATCTGTTCGCCGCCTCGAACCAGCGCAGGAACCGGCCGCCGGCCACACCGCGCGTGAGCGCTAGGTTGTATTCCTGAAAAACCTCCGCGGTGTGCCAGCCGCCGCCCGGCCAGTTGTCGATCGCGCGCTCGAGCCGGACCAGGTCGATCATGCGGCGGACCAGCGCCGACTCCGAGATTTCGGCAATCTGGCGCGCAAGCACGCTGCGCTCATTCGCGTGCTTCTCGTACCAATCCGCCGCCTGCAGGCCGGTCAAGCGATTGCTCAATACCTTCTCCGGAACGACGCCCCACATGGCGCGGCGGATCAGCGAGCGGTCGATGCCCTCGGCGAGGTACTGCTCCGGCGGAACACCAAAGCAGTAGGCGACAACGTCGATGTCTGCGGTAGGGTCGCGCACCTCGACCCCGGTTACGGCCTTTTCGGCCGCAAACCAATCGCCGAGATAGTCAACTTGGGCCAGGCCTCTGACGCGCTCGTCCGGCCGCATGCGATAGAGGAAATCGTGGCCGACCGCCTGTGCACGCGCATCGACAGCCATGGCGGCGGCAAAATCCTCGCGGATCGCGGCGTGGTCGTGCCAGGCGGCAACGCGGCCCGGACGGCGGCGGCGGTCGAGCCAATCGCCCAACTGATCGGGCAGCAGCGGCTCGAGCAGAAGCTTTCGTAAAGCGGCGCTACGCGTGTGCGAGCTACGGCGGTAATAGAGCCGCCATTGCCGGTAAGCCGTAAGAAGGCGCCCGCGCGCGAGGTGGGCGGCGGCCTGCGACCAGCCGCTCCAGCTGATCGTGGAGTTCCCGCACAGGCCGCCGAGCAGCACCCGCCGGCCTTGCGCGCGCGCCTGCCGGAGTAGCGCCAAGATCCATCCAAGAGTGGTTGGATTGCGCACCGGCCCTTCCAGCGCGACAAAAAACCGGTCGAGCTCGGCGAAGTCGTTGCCGGCCTGGTCGCACACATAAGTGACGTCGATGTTTCGCGCCGCGGCGACGATCGCTTCGACATAAGGCGTTTCGTCCGCATAGGCGCCGCTCGCGAGTGGACCATCGAATCCGCGCCGCGGCACGCCGGTAAACGCGGCAAGCCGCGTATTGCTCTGCGCGAGCACGCGAGCCGCGAGGACCGAGACCGCGGAGGAATCGAGGCCGCCGCTGAGCAGGCTGCCGATCGGATGGACGCTGCGCATCTGTCGGCGCACCGCCAAGTCGAGGCACTCGCGCAGGCCGTCGGCATAGGCTTGATCGGAGCTTCGTCTGACCGGCTCTATCTCGGCCGCCGACCAGTAGCGGCGCTGCGTTGTCGAACCATCCGCCCTCACCTGCATGATATGCGCCGGCGGAACGCGGAAGACGTCACGGTAGATCGTCGTTTGGTGATCGGCGTGGTTGAGCACCAGGAAATCGGCGAATTTTTCTTCGCTCAGTTCGCGCGCCACGCCGGGGAGCGCGAACAGGCCGTTCGGCATGGTGGCGAAGGCGAAGAATCGCGGGCTCCTGTGCCACATGAGGACATTGAGTCCGAGATGGTCGCGCGCCAGTGTCAGCGTGCGATTGCGTGGATCCCAGATCGCGACCGCGAATGGGCCGCGCAGCATCGGCCAGACGGCGTCGCCGAGCTTCTCCCAGGCGGCGAGGAGCACGCGCGAATCCGGCCAGCCCGCCGCCGCCTGGGGCGTGACGGCGAGCCGATCGAGCCAATCATCGCGATTGTCGAGCCGCAGATCCGCGGTGATCAGCGATCCGCTCGCCCCCTGCCAGGGCTGACGATCGAACCGGTCTTGCGGCGTCATGCGCATCAGCGCGTGGACGAGCCCGATGCTCTCGCCGACAACCATGGCGGATTGATCCGGGCCGTGCCGACGCAGCGCATTGGCGAGGCGCTCGAGGTCGTGCCGGCTCACGGCCCCGCCGTCGAAACGCAGCACCCCGGCGATTGCGCTCATGGCCGACACATTCGCGGCATCAGCGCGCTCCGCCAAATTCGGCGACGCGGGTGAAGGCGCCGGCCTCCTTGCCGCCCACAACCTTGTCGTCGCCGACTTCCAGCCAGGCATGGGCGAGCGTCTCGCCGCCGGCGCGCGCAACGCCAAGGCAAAGCCGGCTCGAAATCCCGCGCCGACGCAGCATCGCGTGCGCCGCCAGCGCCCGCGGCAAACAAGCGGACTTCACGCCGGCACCGCCTGCGACGCGGTCGATCGCCCACGTGGTCCAGCGCACGTCGTCAGCCGCGAAGCGGCGTATGCGCCGCGGCGGCCGCTTGGCCCAGGCAAAGATACGCGCCGCGGGTACGCAGCGCACCGCGAGCCGTGCGAGGAACAGCATGAAGGCCGCTTCCCGCAGAAAGAGGCGCTGCATAGTCTTTGGCGTCATCGTGTTTGCGCCGGGTCGACCAGGCGCACCAGCCGGTGTGCGAGCAGCTCCTGCAGGAACGGGGTGACGTCGCGGGCAAGCGTCTGCGCATCGACCGCGTGACTCTGTGCGAGCCGATCGAAGATGCCGCCGACGCGGCAAGGTTCGGCGAGCATGGTCCAAATCTCGCTTGCCACGCTGTTAAAGCTGAAATATGCGCCAGCGCGCACGCTCAGGACCACGACGCCGCTGTCGAGCACCGCCGCCTTCGGCTCGCTCTCGTGAACAAGAATGCTGTCGATGGTGACGCTCAATGCCGCCTTGCTCCACGGTAACGCGGCGAAGACGAGCCCTCGGCAAGCGTAGCGGATGTCGTGGCACCCGGCCAGCGACTCGGTCCTGCGTCGCCAATGCCGAAGCGGCAGCCGTCCGACAACAAGCGCTCTATTGTTCGAAACGCGCCGATAGCGGGAACGACCACTCGAAGGAAAATCCGAGTTTTGTTGCCGGAGAAGCCGGCGCTGGCGGATGAGCGGGCTGCCCCGGGCCGAGCGTTTCCGAATCCGCGGCGGTCGTGTCGCTGCCGGACGACTTTGTTTCGGTGCCGATCGCCAACCTGGTCA
>Ga0335081_10017470_pt1 | contig 11613 bp, 10 predicted proteins | sample Lox_Sample_35_FD_206713 | JGI IMG/M metagenome (GOLD analysis project Ga0335081, IMG submission 206713) | Soil microbial communities from Loxahatchee National Wildlife Refuge, Florida, United States - Lox_Sample_3.5 | ecosystem: Environmental > Terrestrial > Soil > Wetlands | place: USA... | reverse complement strand
CGCGCTTTGCTCGGGCTTGTCAGGCCGATCGAGGGCTCGATCGTGTTCGACGGCAGCGACATCACGGCGCTCGACGACAATGCGAGGCGCCCGCTGCGCCGCCGCATGCAGATGATCTTCCAGGACCCGATGTCCTCGCTCAATCCGCGGCACACGATCGGGCGCATCCTGATCGAGCCGATCCTTCTTCACGGCCTGGTCACGGACCGCACCACGGCGCTCAAAATGGTGCACGGCGTCCTCGATCGCGTGGGGCTGTCCCGCGGCACCGTCGAGCGCTACTCGTACGAGCTCTCCGGCGGCCAACGCCAGCGCGTCGGCATTGCGCGCGCCGTGGTGCTGCGGCCGGACTTCGTTCTTGCCGACGAGATCGTATCCGGGCTCGACGTCTCGACGCAGGCGCAGGTGCTGCGCCTGCTCGGGGAGCTGACGAGCGAGCTTCACCTCGCGCTCGCCTTCATCAGCCATGACCTCTCCGTGATCCGCTCGGTCTGCCAGCGCGTGGTGGTCATGCGCGAAGGCCGCGTGGTGGAGCAGGGGCCGTGCGAGCAATTGTTCGCGGCGCCGGCCGCTGCCTACACGCGCATGCTGATCGACGCCATTCCGCTTCCGGCGGTCGATCCCGGATGGCTCACGCGCGGAAGCGCGATGGAGGCCGCCGCGACCGCCTGAAGACGACGCCCAAGCAACGACGCGCCGCGGCGGCGGGCAGCCCGGCGCGATCCTCAAACCAGTCCCGGACAGGAGAAACACTGTGTCTCGATTCACTCGCCGATTGACCATGGCGGCGGTCGCCGCCGCTGCGCTCGCGACCGCGACCGCGGCCAGCGCCGACGGAGTGCCGACCCTGCGCGGCCACGATCACACCGGTATCACCGTGCCCGACATCAAGCAGGCCACCGACTTCTTCATCAACGTGCTCGGCTGCAAGCAAGCGATGTCGTTCGGTCCGTTCTCCGACGACAAGGGCACGTTCATGCACGACCTGCTCAACGTCAATCCGCGCGCGGTCATCCATCAGATAACGCTGGTGCGCTGCGGTTACGGCTCCAACATCGAGCTGTTCCAGTACAGCTCGCCCGATCAGAAGGACATGACGCCGAAGAACAGCGACATCGGCGGCTACCACATCGCTTTCTATGTCGACGACATCAAAGCGGCGAAGGACTATCTCGACAGCAAGGGCGTGAAGACCTTTTTTGGTCCGTTCCCGGTGAAGGAAGGGCCGGCCGCCGGCCAGAGCATCGTCTACTTCCTGGCGCCGTGGGGCCTGCAGATGGAGATCATCAGCTATCCGCAGGGCATGGCCTACGAGAAGACGTCGCCGATCAAGCTGTGGTCGCCGACCGATCCGGGCAAGTGACGCGGGTCTGTGAACGATGACGGTGAGCTGCGGATCGTTTCGGGAGGCCGAAACGCATCCGCGGCTCGCCGTGCCGCGCCGCGAGCGAGCCGCTCCTTCTACTTTGCGTGGCGGATGAGCCTGCCGATCGCCCGAAACTCGCCGCCCACCGCCGCCCGCGCCTGCGTTTCGATCGCGCGATAAAGGCCGACGACGCGCTCGCCTGTGGGCGTGACCATGGCGCCGCCGCCGCCCTGTCCGCCGGTTGCCGCGGTGACCGCGGGCTCACGGAGCGCGTGGTTGATCTCCTCGACCAACAGCCACGCGCGGCGATAGGACATTCCGATGGACCGTGCCGCCGCCGAAATCGACCCGGTGGTGCGGATCGCCTCCAGCAGCGCGATCTTGCCGGGACCGATGCGGTCGCCGGATGCAAGATCGATGCGAATAGAGAGATGGGTGTGGGTGCCGGCCATGATGCCTCGTTCCCTTGGGGCGCCGGAGAGGCCACGCCATAAGCGTGCGGTCGTCGCGCGACGATCGCGCTCCCGGAGCGATTCGATTATAGGGGAAGCGCCCGCGGATCGCCAAAACAAGCGCGGCGGCCGAAGCCGCCGCACTGATGGTCTCAATCCTGCTGCCTTACTGGAACAGCTTCATCGCGTTGGTGATGGTCTGCGCCACCCCCCATGCGAGCGGAATGGCGACGAAGCCCCACGCCAGCACCAGATGGATCGCGGTGGTGCCGCTATGATTTTGCTCGGTCATGATCATGCTCTCCCGTTATGCCCGGTTGCCGCTGAGGGCCGCTGCCCGTTCTCTGCCGGCTTCCGCTGCCGTCGCCAGGGCTGAGTCCTCGGGAGGCATGTGGAAGCGATGGTGCACGGCCTTGATCATGGCGTTGCAGATGAAGCCGACGACCAGCAGGCCGGCCATGATGTACATGGTCACGTTGTAGGCCTGCGCCTTCGGCACGCCGTGGGTGATGTTGTACTCGCGGATGTAGTTCACCAGCACCGGCCCGAAGATGCCAGCCATCGACCAGGCTGTGATCAACAGGCCGTGGATGGCGCCGACATAGCGCGTGCCGAACATATCCTTCAGATACGCCGGCACCGTGGCGAAGCCGCCGCCATACATGCTGATGATGACCAGGAAGCAAAGCACGAAGGCGGCGACGCTGCCGATTGAACCGGTGTGCGGCACCGAGCAGTACAGCGCGAAACCGAGCACCATAAACACGAAATAGGTGTTCTTGCGCCCGATGAAGTCCGAGGTTGAGGCCCAGAAAAAACGGCCGATCATGTTGAACAGGCTCATCAGCCCGACAAAGCCCGCGGCCGCGACGGGGGTTACCTTGCCGGGGAACATTTCCTGGCTCATGGCCGAGGCTTGGCCGAGCACCCCGATGCCGGCGGTCACGTTGATGCACAGCACCGCCCAGATGAACCAGAACTGCGGCGTCTTCAGCGCGTCGTAGACGTAGACATCGTTCTTGGTGATGAGCTTCGAAGCTTGCACCGGCGGCGTGTAGCCCTCCGGCTGCCAGCCGGGCGCCGGTATGCGCACGATAAATGCGCCGACCATCATCCAGATGAAATAGACCACGCCAAGCACGATGAAGGCCTCGGCGACGCCGACATGGGTCGGCGTCGAGAACTTGCTCATCAGCCAGACCGAGAGCGGCGAGGCGATGAAGGCGCCGCCGCCGAAGCCCATGATGGCCATGCCGGTCGCCATGCCCGGACGGTCGGGAAACCATTTGATCAGCGTCGAGACCGGCGAGATGTAGCCGAGGCCCAATCCGCAGCCGCCCAAAATGCCGTAGCCGAAATAGACCAGCCAGAGATTGTGGACGTAGACGCCGAGGGCGGCGACGACGAAGCCGCCGCCCCAGCATAGCGCGGCGGTGAACATGGCGCGGCGCGGGCCGCCTTCCTCGACCCAGCGGCCGAAAATCGCAGCCGAGAAGCCGAGCACGAAGATGGCAATGGAGAAAATCCATCCCAGCTCGGGAATGTTCCAGTCGCCCGGCGCCGATTGAGTGATGCCGATCAGCTTGGTCATCGGCAGATTGAACACGCTGAAAGCGTAAGCCTGACCAATGCACAAATGAATGCAAAGCGCAGCCGGCGGAACCATCCAGCGGCTAAACCCCGGCTTCGCGATAGTGTGTGATCGATCGAGAAAACCCAAAAGGCCCCCCGATGCCTCAACCTGCATCGCCGTACTCATCGTTTCCTCCCCTGTGACGATTTTGGTCCCGTTTTGCGATGTTGCCGTTTATTGAGCGCGCGTTTCCACCCCTACTTTCGGCTTGGCCGCGGCCAGGCGCTCGATGGCCTCACGGACATTCGGGTCCAACCCCGCGCCACCTGCTTCGAGATGTCTGAAAATCTGGGTGCGCATGCGCGGATCCCAGAACTTCTGAATGTGGTCGGCCGTACCGGCCACGGCCCCGTCATGACCCTGGCTGGCGAAGAACTTGCCGATCTGATTGGCCATGTAGACGAGCTTGTCAGGCGACATGGGCAACGCTTTCTTGCTTCTCGCTTTCCTTGCCGATGCGCCCCGCGTGCGTGAAGATCTCGAAGCCGTCGCTGCGCGCGACGCCGACGAGCGTTATGCCAGCAGCCTGCGCCGTGCGCAAAGCGAGCGCGGTCGGCGCCGACACGGCGACCACGAGCGGCGCTCCGATCATGGCCGTCTTCTGCACCATCTCGACCGACACCCGGCTCGTCAGCAGCACCATGCCGCCGTCGCCGGCGATGCCCTCGCGCGCGAGCGCGCCGGCAAGCTTGTCGAGTGCATTGTGCCGCCCGACATCCTCGCGCACGAGAATGAGGCCGGCGTTTTGCCGCCAGAACGCCGCCGCGTGAACCGCCCGCGTCTGCCGGTTGATCTCCTGGCGCGGAGCCAGCGCCTCCATCGCCCGCATGATCTCGGACGGAGCGAACACCATTTCGGCGCTGCTCACCGGCCGCACCGTCCGCACCGCTTCGTCGAGACTTTCGATGCCGCACAGGCCGCAGCCGGTCGGTCCGGCGAGATGCCGGCGCCGTTCGCTCAACGCCGCGGCCCGCGGCCCGGTCAGCCACATCCGCAGCTCGATGCCGGCATCGTGCTCGATGATGTCGAGATGGCGAATTTCCGCCGGGGACGACACGAGGCCTTCGGTCAGGGTGAAGCCGACGGCGAAGTCGTCGAGATTCTGCGGCGTCGCCATCATCACCGCGTAGGAGCCGCCCTCATAGGTGAAGGCGACGGCGGTCTCCTCGGGGATGGTCCGCTGACCCTCCGCCACGCCTTGGCGACGCCAGATCGTTGCCGCGACCGAGCAGGTCGGCTGTCGCATGCCGCTACTCCGCGGCCTCGATCGACGCGGCGACGCGGCGGCTCTTGCGCGCGAGCTCTTCGTACTGCTCCTGCCACCGCGTCGGTCCGTTCGACGGCGTGACCTGCACCGCGGTGACCTTGTATTCGGGACAGTTGGTGGCCCAGTCGGAAAACTCCGTGGTGACGACGTTGACCTGCGTGTTCGGGTGATGGAACGTTGTATAGACGACGCCCGGCGCCACGCGCTCGGTGATGAGCGCGCGCAGCGTAGTCTCGCCGGCGCGGCTCGCGAGCTTCACCCAATCGCCGTCGCTGATGCCACGCTGCTCGGCGTCGTGGGGGTGGATTTCGAGCCGGTCTTCATCGTGCCACAGGACGTTTTCGGTGCGGCGGCTCTGCGCGCCGACATTGTATTGCGAGAGGATGCGGCCGGTGGTGAGCAGCAGCGGAAAGCGCGGGCCGGTGCGCTCGTCGGTCGGCACGTATTCGGTGATGACGAACTTGCCCTTGCCGCGCACGAACCCGTTGCGGTGCATCACCGGCGTGCCCTCGGGCGCCTTCTCGTTGCAGGGCCACTGCACCGAGCCGAGCTTCTCGATCACCTCGAAGCTCACGCCGGCGAAGGTCGGGGTGAGGCGGGCGATCTCGTCCATGATCTGCGAGGGATGGGTGTAGTCCATCTTGAAGCCCATGGCGTTGGCGATCGCCATGGTGATCTCCCAGTCGGCGAAGCCGTTGCGCGGGGCCATGACCTTGCGCACAAGCTGGATGCGCCGCTCGGCGTTGGTGAACGTGCCGTCCTTCTCGAGGAAGGTCGAGCCGGGAAGGAAGATGTGGGCGTAGTTGGCGGTCTCGTTGAGGAACAGGTCATGCACGACGACGCATTCCATTGCCGCGAGTCCGGCGGCGACGTGATGCGTGTCGGGGTCGGATTGCAGGATGTCCTCGCCCTGGATGTAGATCGCCTTGAAGGTGCCGTCGACCGCGGCGTCGAGCATGTTGGGGATGCGCAGGCCCGGCTCCTCGTCGAGCCGCTGGCCCCACAGCGCCTCGAACATGGCGCGCGTCGCGTCATCCGAGATATGGCGGTAGCCCGACAGCTCGTGCGGGAACGAGCCCATGTCGCACGAGCCCTGCACGTTGTTCTGGCCGCGCAGCGGGTTCACGCCGACACCGGGGCGGCCGATATTGCCGGTCGCCATGGCGAGGTTGGCGATGGCGATCACGGTGGTCGAGCCCTGGCTGTGCTCGGTGACGCCGAGCCCGTAGTAGATCGCGCCGTTGCCGCCGGTAGCGTAGAGCCGCGCCGCTTCGCGCATGGTGTTGGCCGGAACGCCGGAAACCTTCGCCACTTCTTCCGGGCTGTTCCGCGGCTCGGACACGAACGCCGCCCATTCGCTGAATTCGTCCCAATCGCAGCGCTCGCGCACAAACTTCTCGTTCACCAGGCCTTCGGTGACGATCACGTGCGCCAGCGCGGTCAGCACCGCGACGTTCGTGCCGGGAAGCAGCGGCAGATGGTAGGCCGCCTCGACATGCGGGGTGCGCACGAGGTCGATGCGGCGCGGGTCGATGACGATGAGCTTGGCGCCGGCCCGCAGCCGCCGCTTCATGCGTGACGCAAAAACCGGGTGGCCGTCGGTCGGGTTGGCGCCGATGACTATAATAACGTCGGACTGCTCGACCGAATCGAAATCCTGCGTGCCCGCCGACGTGCCGAAGGTGGTCTTGAGGCCATAGCCGGTCGGCGAGTGGCAGACGCGTGCGCAGGTATCGACATTGTTGTTGCCGAAGGCGGCGCGCACCAGCTTCTGCACCAGGAAGGTCTCTTCGTTGGTGCAGCGCGACGAGGTGATGCCTCCGACCGAGCGCTTGCCGTATTTCGCCTGGATGCGCTTGAACTCCGAGGCGGTGTGCGCGATCGCCTCGTCCCAGCTCACCTCGCGCCACGGATCGGTGATCTTCTCGCGGATCATCGGCTTGAGGATGCGATCCTTGTGGTTGGCGTAGCCCCAGGCGAAGCGGCCTTTGACGCAGGAATGGCCCCGGTTCGCCTTGCCGTCCTTAAACGGCACCATGCGCACCAGCTCGTCGCCGCGCATCTCGGCCTTGAACGAGCAGCCGACGCCGCAATAGGCGCAGGTCGTCACCACCGAATGCTCGGGCGTGCCGATCTGGATGACGGACTTCTCGTTGAGCGTCGCCGTCGGGCAAGCCTGCACGCAGGCGCCGCAGGACACGCATTCGGAGCTGAAGAACGGCTCCTGCATGCCCGGAGAGACCACCGAATCGAAACCGCGTCCGGCGATGGTCAGCGCGAAGGTGCCCTGCACGTCCTCGCAGGCGCGCACGCAGCGCGAGCACACGATGCATTTCGAGGGTTCGTAGGTGAAATAGGGGTTCGATTCGTCGAGACCCGGATTGGGGTGCTTGGCGCCGTCGTAGCCATAGCGCACCTCGCGCAGGCCGACCGCGCCGGCCATGTCCTGAAGCTCGCAGTCGCCGTTTGCCGAGCAGGTCAGGCAGTCGAGCGGATGCTCTGAGATGTAGAGCTCCATCACGCCCTTGCGCAGCCGCTTCAAGCGCTCGGTCTGCGTGCGTACGATCATTCCGTTGGCGACCGGCGTCGTGCAGGACGCCGGTGTGCCGGGACGGCCGTCGATCTCGACCAGGCAGAGGCGGCAGGAGCCGAATGCATCGAGCATGTCGGTGGCGCAGAGCTTGGGAATCTTGGTCCCGAGCTCCATCGCCGCGCGCATGATGGAGGTGCCTTCGGGCACGGTCACCGGCTGGCCGTCGACGGTCAATGTCACCGTCTTCTCGGTCCTGACCCGGGGCGTGCCGTAGTCGATCTCCTGCACGAGCGACATGGCGTTTCTCCTTTATTCGGCGGCTTGCAGCCGGGGCTGCGGGGGACGCGCGCCAAAGTCTTCGGGAAAATGGGTGAGCGCGCTCATCACTGGAAATGGCGTGAACCCGCCGAGCGCGCAAAGCGAACCGAACTTCATGGTGTTGCAGAGGTCTTCGAGCACCGCGATGTTGGCGGCGCGGTTCTCGTCGCGGATGATGCGGTCGACCGTCTCGACGCCGCGCGCCGAGCCGATGCGGCACGGCGTGCACTTGCCGCACGATTCGATGGCGCAGAACTCGAGCGCGAAGCGCGCCTGCCTGGCCATGTCGACGGTGTCGTCGAACACCACCACGCCGCCATGGCCGATGAGGCCGTCGCGCGCGGTGAAGGCCTCGTAGTCGAACGGCGTGTCGAACAGGGCGCGCGGGAAGTAGGCGCCGAGCGGTCCGCCGACCTGCACCGCGCGCACCGGGCGGCCGCTGCGCGTTCCGCCGCCGACATCGTCGACGAGTTCGCCAAGCGTAATGCCGAAGGCGGTCTCGAACAGGCCGCCATATTTGATGTTGCCGGCGAGCTGGATCGGCATGGTGCCGCGCGACCTGCCCATGCCGAGGTCGCGATAAAACGAAGCGCCCTTCTCGAGGATGATCGGCGCGGAGGCGAACGACAGCACGTTGTTGATGACCGTCGGCTGGCCGAACAGGCCCTTGTGCGCCGGCAGCGGCGGCTTGGCGCGGACCTCGCCGCGCTTGCCTTCCAGGCTGTCGAGCAGCGAGGTTTCCTCGCCACAGACATAAGCCCCGGCGCCGACGCGGACCTCCATGTCGAAGGTGAAGGTCGATCCGCCGATACTCGAACCGAGCAGCTTGCCGCGGCGCGCCGCCACGATCGCCGCCTCCATCGCGGCGACGGCGTGCGGATATTCGGACCGAATATAGACGTATCCCTTGGTGGCGCCGACAGCGATGCCGGCTATCGCCATGCCCTCGATCAACACGAAGGGATCGCCTTCCATGATCATGCGGTCGGCGAAGGTGCCGCTGTCGCCCTCGTCGGCGTTGCAGACGATGTATTTCTGCGCCGCCTGGGTCTGCGCCACCGTGCGCCACTTGATGCCGGTCGGGAAACCGGCCCCGCCGCGACCGCGCAGGCCGGATTGGACGACCTCTTCGACGATGGCTGCCGGACCAAGCGCCAGGGCACGCTCCAGGCCCTTGCCGCCATCGTGGGCGTGGTAATCCGCGAGCGAGCGCGGATCGACGACGCCGCAGCGCGCGAAGGTGAGGCGCGTTTGCCGCTTGAGCCAGGGTATTTCCTCTGTCGGGCCGAGCCGGAGAGGATGCGCACCACCGGTGGCGATCGCGGCCAGGAGGCCTTCGGCCTCTTCGGCAGCGACCGGTCCGTAGGCGATCCGGCCGGCGGGCGTTTCCACCTCGACCAGAGGCTCGAGCCAATAGAGACCGCGCGAGCCCGTTCGCACGATCTCAACAGCGAGGTTCCGCCGCTTGGCCCCCGCCGCAATGGCGGCCGCGACGTCCTCGGCGCCGACCGCGAGCGCTCCCGCATCGACGGGTATGAACAGCCGCAGCGTCATTGCTGGGCCTCCGCCAGCAGGGCATCGAGCCGCCGCTCGTCGAGACGGCCGACGACGCGGCCGTCGAGCATGGCGGATGGGGCGATCGCGCAGAGGCCGAGGCAGTACACCGGTTCGAGCGTGACGCTGCCGTCGGCCGCCGTCTTTCCCATTGCGACGCCAAGTCGCGCCTCGGCATGCAGCGCCAGGGGATCGCCGCCGGCAGCCTGGCAGGCCTCGGCCCGGCAGAGCTTGAGCACGTGCCGTCCCGCAGGCTCGCGGCGGAAGTCATGATAGAAAGTGACGACTCCATGCACTTCCGCTCTGGAGATGTTGAGGGCTTCCGCGATCAGCGGCTCGGCAGCTTCGTCGATGTAGCCGAATTCCTCCTGCAGTGCGTGCAGGATAGGCAGCAACGGACCCTCGCGATCCAGGCAGCTTTGAATGCACTGGATCGCGACATCCTTATCCCAGGGCGAACGCTGCTGGCTGCGACTTCCTGAGGACATCGCCGGTATCCGAAACGGTCTCTGGCAGGCACCTTACGGCGTCTGAGGTATACCACGCATATAATTGTTTATTCTATAGTAAGTGGCAAAGTTCGCGCACAAACGCGCGACTTGTTGTGCCTGGCTGCGGCGGTCCGGGACCATCGCCCCCGGCAGCCGCGGGTGGGCAAAGACGCGGGCGGTCTCGCGCGCTTTTGGGGGCCTCTCGATAGGCCGCCGTTCGATCGCCGCGCCGTCGCCGCTCAGTGCTTCAGCGCACCAACGCAGCGGAAGGATTTTTTCGACATCCCGGTTCGGATTTGTGATCGGACGGCGCCGGCCTGCGGCCGCATCGAAGGACGCAGCCAACACCGTAGCCAGGAACTCGACCAGGACCGCGGCCGCCAATGTTGCGAGCCGTCGTCGACGGACGCGCGCCATTGTTCGACCCGCTTTGCGTCCGGCCGTTCGTGTTGCGGGGCGGGTCTTCGCGCCACGCGCTCGGCTTTCACATCGGCCCGTTTGCCGAGCACGCTTCGCGAGAGCGCCTTCGTTAAGCGCGCCTGCGCCGGTAACGGCGAAAGACGGTTGCGGAGGTCTCGGCGCACGGCGCAAGTTCGTTTATAATCGCTCCAAGCCCGATGGGGTGAAGTTGGCCGTCCCGCGCAGCGAAGGGATGACGGCGATGCCGGTGACCTACGAGACGTGGCTCGTCTTGCTGTCGGTTGTCATGGCGATCCAGGGCGCCTATGTCGGCTTGAGCCTCGCCGTCCAAGTCACCGACTCGACGGGATGGCGTCGCCGACTTCTGCTTGCCGGCGCCACGGCTTCGCTGGCGGTCGCGATCTGGACCATGCACTTCGTCGGCATGCTGGCGGTGCGGTTGCCGTTCCAGGTCGACTATCTCGTCCTGCCGACTTTGCTTTCGTTCCTGGTCTGCATGCTGGTGGTGGGCGGAGCGGTCTATGCGACGAGCTCGGGGCCGCTGACGCTCGTGCGGCTGACGCTTTCCTCATGCCTGATGGGCGGCGGCATCTTCTCGATGCACTACCTCGGTATGAGTGCGCTCGATGCGAGCGCGTACATGGTTCACAATCGATATTTCGTCGCCACCAGCATGGCGATCGCAATCGCGGCGTCGGGCCTCGCGCTCTGGCTCGCGGCCAGTCGGGGAGGGCGCCCACCGCTGATCCTTTCCGCCGTCGCCTTCGGCATCGCCGTGTCCGGGATGCACTACACCGCCATGGCCGGCGTCACGCTCTACCCGTACAGCACCGCATCGTCCGGGGCGCCGGCGCTCTCGACCGACCTTCTCGCCATCATTGTCGCGATCGTGGCGTTCTGCATTTCCGGAATTTTCCTTCTGCTGCTCTTGCCGGATCAATCGCGATCGGAAGCTCACCCCGCGCTGGCCGCGGCCGGCGTCGGCGCCGGCGCCATGACGAACGGCGTAGAGATCGCGATGCCGGCGACTGTCCCGGCAGCGGCCGCCGGCGACGGTCTCGAATTCGGGCGCGGCACATTCGCGCCGCTTGGAGGCGCCGGCGTACCGCCGCGCCGCTTCGCGCGTCATCTGCCGATCGAGCGCGACGGCGGCACTCATTTCGTCGCCGTCGAGGACGTCGTCGCGGTTCATGCCAACGCGCACTACACCTACGTTTTCGACGGCAGCGAAAAGCTGTTCTGTCCGCTGGCCATCGGCGACGTCGAGTCGCGGTTGGACAAAAACCATTTCGTCCGCGTGCATCGCAGCCACATCATCAATATCGACCGCGTCATCGGCTACAAGAGGTCCGGGGACAACGAGTTGGTCGAGTTGGGCGGCGACCGTCACTACGCGGTCCCGGTGAGCCGCAGCAGGATCGCCACGCTCAAATTGCGGGTCGCCACTGTCAGCGGCGTGGACGCCCTGCCGGCGCTGCGGCGCCGGCATCGTGTTGCAACGCAGTAGGATCGCCGGGATATCAGGCGATCGGCAACGCAATCTGGCTGTTAGGTCAATATCGCTGACGCAGTTCGTGCG
>Ga0335081_10017469_pt1 | contig 11614 bp, 13 predicted proteins | sample Lox_Sample_35_FD_206713 | JGI IMG/M metagenome (GOLD analysis project Ga0335081, IMG submission 206713) | Soil microbial communities from Loxahatchee National Wildlife Refuge, Florida, United States - Lox_Sample_3.5 | ecosystem: Environmental > Terrestrial > Soil > Wetlands | place: USA... | reverse complement strand
CCAGCTCTAGCCCCCGCCCGCCGCTACCCGGAAAGGACCGCCCGCCATGTCCGCCACCACCACAACCCCCGCCGCCTCCGCCCCCGCCTGGCTCGCCGCCCCGGCCGGCGACTGGAAAACCCTCTCAGCCGCCATGACCGCCGAGGTCCCCGTCATCGCCGGCCGCCCGGTCCCGGTCGCCTGCGCCCCCGGCGCGGGCCTGGGCGCCCCCGCCTGCTACCTGCGCGACATCCCGGTCATCGAGGTCGACGGCGACCTGCTGGAGGCCGACCCCGCCGGGTGCGACCCCGCCAGCCCCGCCGACCGCGACCGCTACCCGGTCACCTGGGGCGCCCTGGTCCACGAGTGCGCCCACGCCGCCCACACCGGTGTCCGCATCCCCCACGAGCGGCGGGCGAACTGGTGCGCCGCCGCCCGCCAGCTGGAAGAGTCCCGCATCGAGGCCCGCCAGGCCGGCCGCCGCCCCGCCGACCGCCGCTGGCTGCGCGCCAGCGCTGCCAAGCTGGTCCTCGCCGACTTCACCGCTGCCGGCGCCGAGCCGGCCAGCCCTCGCGAGGCCGGGACCGCCGCCGCCCTCCTGCTGGCCCGCGAGGACGCCGGCATCCTCGAGCCCGCCGAGACCGCCGGCGTCGCCGCCACGGTCGAGGCCGCCGTCGGCACGGAGAACCTCGCCCGCCTGCGGGCCACCTGGCGCGAGTTCCACGCCACAGCCGACGACGACCTGCGCACCCGGACCACCCTCGCCCGCCGCTGGTGCCGCATCCTCGGCCTCGACCCCGACGCCGCCCCGCCCGCCCCCCTGATCATCACCATCGGCTCCGAGCTCGCCAAGGCCCTCGCCAGGGCCATCGAGGTGATCGCCGAGGCGGTCGCCGCCGACTTCACCCCGCCGCCTCCCTTCCCGCCCGGCGCCGCCGGCAAGCGCGAGCACGAGAAGGCCGTCCGCGGCAACGCCGAGCGGGCCGCCCGCGAGGTCTTCGGCAAGAAGGCCCGGCCCCGGGCGGTCACCGGCACCCGCGACCCCCGCGAAGAGGAGGCCGCCGCCGCCCGCCGCCTCACCCGCGCGCTGCGCGAGGCCACCGCCGGGGAACGCGCCACCGTCACCGTCACCTCCAAGGTCCCGCCCGGCCGCCTCCGCATGGGCAAGGCCCTCGCCGCCAAGGCCCAGCGCGCCGCCGGGGCGGTCCCGACCGCCGAGCCGTTCACCCGCACCCGCAGCCGCCGGGTCCCCGCCCCGCCGCTGCGGGTCGGGATCGCCTGCGACATCTCCGGCTCCATGGGCGCCTTCGCCGGGCCGGTCGCCTCGGCCGCCTGGATCCTCGCCCGCGCGGCCGGCCACCTGCCCTCGGCCCTCACCGCGACCGTGCTGTTCGGCAAGGGCGTCTACGCCCTCACCCGCCCCGGCGAGAGGCCCGCCCAGGTCACCGACTTCACCGCCACCGCCAGCACCGAAAGCGCCTGCCGCGCGATCGACGCCCTCGACGGCGCCCTCGGCCTCGCCAGCCCCGGCACCGCCCGGCTGCTGGTCATCGTCTCCGACGCCATGTTCGTCGCCCCCGGCGAGCCGGCCGGCGTCCAGCAGCGCATCACCCGCCTGCACCGCGCCGGCTGCGGCGTCATCATCCTCACCCCCCGGGGCTACGCCGCCCTCTGCAAGTACACCGACTGCCAGGTCACCGAGGCCGCCAGCCCCGCCGACGCCATCGACGCCATCGCCCGCGCCGCCACCCGCGCCCTCACCGCCTGACCCCGCCGCCGGGAGGGCGCAGCCGCCCCTCCCGGCACCCGGAATGAAAAAGGAGAAGACCGTGAACGCCGACCGCATCACCTACGCCCAGCTCAGCCGCCTCACCCGCACCCGTGACAAGCGCACCGCCCGCGCCGTCGAGAACGCCGTACGCGGAGTCAGCGCCGCCCAGCACGCCATCCGCCGGGCCGCCGCGATGATCCGCCCGAAGCTGGCCGAGACCGTGCAGCGCCTCGACCTCGGCCTGAGCCTGAACGACCTCGGCGAGTTCCAGCGCATGCCCGCCGAGCTCGACTGGGCCGTCACCCTCCGCCAGCACCACTGGCAGGTCCTCGGCGCCCTGCTCACCGAAGCCGAGCTGGCCTGCCTGCAGCTCGCCGCGCAGCCCGCCCCTGATCGGCGGAACAGCATCCATCCAGCCCAGGCGGCACCTTGCCCGCCGACCCGAGATAGGAGGGACCTCGTGGACCAGGCCAAGATCGTGATCCGCGACATCCACCGCTACGGCGATGACCTCACCGTGGCCGAGGCCATCGCCCGGCTGCGCGGCGGCGGCCCCGGTCACCGTCACCGTGACCGACCCGGCACCGCCCGGAGGCGACCCGCGCGGTGACCCGCGCCACGGCTCCGGCATCACCATCAGCCCGGCCGGCGGCACCTCTCCGCGGGGACAGCCGGAAATCGCCTGGGACGGCACCGCCTCCTGCGACCCCGCCGGCACCGCCCTGTTCGCCGAGGCGCTCGCGCTGGCCGGCCAGCTCGCCAGCCGCACCGCCGCCCCGGCGGATGCAGCAAGAGAAAGGACACGCCCTCCGATGAACGAGAATTTGCGGCAGGTCATCCGCGACCACATGGCCCAGATCGCCGCCCGGCACGCCGCCGCCCTCTACCCGCACACGGACGGAGACACCGCCGCGCAGCTGTTCGCCCTGCTCGCCGATACCGCCCTGGCCTATCAGATGGAAGTCGAGGCTGAGCTCGCCGACCCCGGCCCCGGCCAGTCCCTGGCCGCCGCCTCGGGCCTGTCCGCGAAGGAGACCCTGCTGACCGGGCTCGGTGAGAACCTGGACCTTAAAGACGACAACCCGGGCACGGCCCCCGTAAACGGGTGGCTCGCCTGGCGCGCCGCGAACGGAGAGGAGGACCCCCGGTCATGACCAGCCCCGCCCACTGGCAGCGCGGCGACCGCGTCGCCCTCGTCGCCACCGACGACCCCGACACCCGCCTGCGGCCCGGCGACGAAGGCACCGTCGTCCGCTGGGACCCCGCCCAGGAGCAGCTGCACGTCAGGTGGAACTCCGGCAGCACCCTGAACATGCTGCCCAAGCGCGGCTAACGACGGGTGAACGTGACGTGGGTGACGCCACTGGGGGAGCTCACCGACTCGATGGCGAAGCGCTCCTCCAGGTCCTCCAGGCCGTCCCAGAGGGACTCGCCGCGGCCGAGGAGGATCGGCACGAGCGCGACGTGCATGTGGTCGATCAGGTCGGCGGCGAGGAACTGGCGGATGACGGCCGGGCCGCCGCCGATGCGGACGTCGAGGCCACCTGCGGCCTCCTTGGCCGCCGCAAGCGCCTGCGCCGGGCCGGCGTCGATGAAGCGGAAGGTGGTGCCGCCCTTCATCTCGATCGAGGGCCTGACGTGATGGGTGAGCACGAAGACGGGGGTATGGAACGGCGGCTCCTCGCCCCACCAGCCCTTCCATTCCTCGTCGGTCCACGGTCCGCGCTGCGGGCCGAACTTGTTGCGCCCCATGATCTCCGCGCCGATGCCCGGCCCCCAGTTGCTCGCGAAGGCGTCGTCGATGCCGGTGCTCCCGCCTTCCTGGCCCGTCGTGACGTGAAATGAACGGGTGCCCGTGAACCATCGCACCAGCCGGTCGCCGGCATGCCCGAAGGGCGCCTCCTGGCTCTGGTCAGCGCCGGCGCTGAAGCCGTCGAGCGAGACGGAAAAATTGTGAACACGAACAAGTGACATGACGGGTAGACCTCTCTGGTCGCTGAGTTCATCGGCCCTCATGGTGTGGTCGTAGCCAGGATCGCTTTCTCGACACCTGAGCACCCTCGACACCTGAGCACCTGCGAACGGCTGGCAGCCTGGCCTAGGCGACGCATGACACGTCCCGATCGTCCGATTCGCGCGTGTCGGCAGCAGGCATCCGGACAGTTCTGATATCTGACTGTGCCATTAGATCGGAGCCGCGACCTGCTGATCCTGCAGGCGGGCCGCCGCCTGACCGAGGTCCCGCCCCCGCTCGTCGCCAGGGCGGCCGAACTCGGCCGCGACGCCGGCAAGACCGCCGCCGCCTGGGTGTTCGACGGCAACACGCCCGGGGAAGCGTACCAGCAGGTGCGGCGCGGCATCGACGAGGGCGACCCCGCCGTCCTCGACGCGATCGAGCCGCCCGCGATCGGCCCCGGGGCCGGGTACGACCAGGACGACCTCGCCCGCGACCTCGGCATGGAGCCCGGCGACCGCGCCCTGCCCCGGGCCGTGTCCGCTTACGCCGACGCCTTCTGGCAGGAAACCGAGCGGACCGCCCGCGACCACACCTGCTACGCGCCGGGCGCGGCCGCCCGTAAGACTGATTGAGGTCGTCTAGCCTCCCGGGAATTCCCGGGAGACTAGACGACCTCAATCACGAGACCCGGCGAAAAGGCGGCGCCAGGCAAAGGAAAACCCGCACGGAAAAGAATACGACAATACAGCGACGCCCCGAGAAGGTAAACTCGCGAGGTATCCCGGGAAGTTCCCGTTAAAGTCCTCCCGTGAGGCCGCCGGCTTACCTGAGCTGCGCATAGTACCAGGTGAAGACAGGTCGGGCGTGGCCCTGGCGTGCGTTAATTCCGCTTGCGCCGGCCGGGTAGCTCATTGTTTCCGGAAGGAGCGGAAAATATCTGCGGAGCGGCTTGACTTTATATCTGGTGCAGAGCGATTGTCGTCCAGAAATAACCGGACGCAGGCAAACCAAAATGCCGCCGGAAATGAAATGGAGCCGCGAAATGGCACGCACGAAGACCAGCCCCGGTACCGCCCCCAGCGCCGCGCACGCCGCGACGGAGACCGCAGCGGCACCCGGTACCGCACCCGCCGCCGACAGCCCGGCAGCGGCCGTTCACGCCGCGCTGGCGGCCAACCCCGGCGGCACCGTCGCCGTCATCGCCGACGCCGCCGGGACCGGCAAGCCCGCCGCCCGCGCCGCCCTGCTCGCGATGGAGGCCGACGGCACCGCTACCCGGGTCAAGGGCATCAAGCCCGGCATCCCGGACACCTGGACCCTCGCCGGGCCGGCCCCGGACGGCACCGGCCCGGCAGACCCGGAAGCCGGGCAGGCCGGCCAGCCCCGTAAGGACCCCGGCGGCAGCCCAGACGCTGCCGGCAAGGACGAGACGGCCGACGGCACCGGGCAGGGCCGCACTGTCGCGCCCGGCGACGACCCCGCGCCGCAAGACGGCGACGACGCCGAGGCCGGCCCCGGGACGGCAGAGCCCGGGCCGCGCGACGACGCCCCCGCCGAGGACGACCACGAGGACGCCGTCCCGGGCGAACAGGACGATGGTGCCGCGCCGGGCAACGGCGGCCCGCAGGACCGGGATGACGGCGCCGCCCCGGCGGACTCCGGCGGCGAGGCCGCCGACGCGCCGGACCCGGCCCTCGTCGCGGACCTGACCGAGCGACTCGGCCAGATCAAGGCCGCCGCCGACGCCGCCGCCATCGTCTTGACCGGGGGCGGGGACCTGCATGCCGCGCTGGCGGGCCTGGACGAGATCTACGAGCAGGCCGCCCAGGCGCGGCGGTCGCTCAAGGCCGCGATCGGCGGCCGGAAGGCCCCGGCCGTCCGGCCCGGCGGGCTGCGCGACAAGGTGCTGGCCCACCTGGACGCCCACCCCGGCGGCGAGTTCACCCCGCACGAGATCCACAAGGTGATCGGCCACAGCTCCGGCGCGATCGCCAACGCCCTGGAGACCCTGGTCAAGCTCGGCGAAGCCGAGGTGGCCGCCGAGAAGCCGCGCCGGTTCCGCCGCGCCGCCCAGCCGGCCGGCGCCGCCCCCGGGACGGACGGCGCGGACAGCGCGCAGGACGGCGGCACGGAACTGGCGGGTGCCGCGTGACACCCCCCGCCAGCAGCCGGGGCGGCAGCACGCCGCCCCGGCCCCCCGCCGCCGCCAAGCCGCAGCAGTGGTTCACGCTGCGGCCCTGGCTGTTCGACATCACCGCCGCGACCGGGCTGCTGCGCGCCGCGCCCCGCCCCGCCCAGCCGCTGCCCGTCGAGCCGTGCACGCGCCTACGGGCTGCTCCCCGCCCCCGGCGGCAGCCCGCACACGGTCCCCCTGATCGGCCCCGGCCCGCACTTCGGCCCGCAGTACGCGATGGGCACCGACCTGGACGAGCCGCTGATCATCGTCAGCGTCACCGCCGACGGCACCGGGCCGCCCTGCCCGCCGCTCATCGACGGCGGCCACCGCCTGTACAAGGCCGCCCGGCTCGGCCGGGAGCAGCTGCCGTCTCCCGTGCTGACCGCTGCCGAGACCCTGGCCATCCGCCGCGACGCGGTCCTCGGCCCGCCCCGGCGGGCCGGCGGAGCGGAGGACCGGCCATGATCACGGTCTCCATCTGGCACAACGTCGCGCACGACGCGGAGGGCTGGCACACCGCGATGCTGGACGGCTACCAGCCCGGCCATCCCATGGTCCGCGTCTTCGCCTACCAAGCCGATCCCGGCGGGCGGTCCCCGGAAGCGGTCGCCGAGGAGACGTTCGCCATCTGCAACGGCCACCCCCGCGACGCCGGCGGCGAGGAGCTGTCCCGCCGCTACTACGCACGCGAGCTGCGGTCGCCGTCGGTCGGCGACATCGTGGGCGTCGGCGAAGTCCCGCTGGCGGTCGGCCGCTTCGGCTGGAGCCTCGTCCGCGGCGGCCTGGACGAGACCCGCACCGACGAGCACGGCACCCGCCCGCTGCCCGCGCCGGCCGCGCCCGGCCAGCCCCCGTCCGATTCCCCCGCTAAGGAGCACCGCGATGAGCGTCCTTGAATCCCGTGACTACCAGGCCGCCCGCGAGCGGATCACAGGCAATCCGATCATCAGCATGATGGCGGCCGGGGTGGTGACCGTGCCGCTGGCCGAACTGGCCCACCAGGACGGGACGCCCCGCTCCCGCCTCCAGCCCTACCCGCCGGCCGCGCACCGGCACCTCGGGCTGATCGCCGAGGCCGTCCTCGCCGAGCGCACGGCGATGCGCGAGGCGGTCGCCTCCACCATGGCCCCGCCCGGCACTGACCCGGAGTCCGCCGAGGTGACCCGGATCATCGAGCGGCTGCGAGCGGCCGAGTCAGCTGTGGCGAGCGCCCGCCAGACGGGAGCCATCGCCCGGCCCGGCCCCCGGCCCGCTCCCGCTGCCCAGTCCCGGCCAGCCCGAGGAAGGAACCACCCGATGACCGCCGGGAAAACCGTGCGGCCTCCCGCCGGCACGGCACGAGCGGACAAGGCATCCGGCGCGGCCGGGACCGGGAGCGCGAACGTCGGCTCATCGAGGAGCGCCGGCCTGACGTCGTTGCGACAGAAATCATCGAACAGCGATTCTGGCACCTGCGCCCGCCCTCCTTTGAGCCGTCTTAGGTCCCGGCAGCCGTCTCAGCATGGCGCTAACGCACGTGACCATGCTATGAGCAGGCTTCGGCTTCCCGGGCTGCGGCGATCGCGGTCTCCGTCCTGGCACCTAGCGCGGCGGCGATGCTGGTGCACGACCGCTGCCGGGGTAAGGTACTGCCCGCGCAGCCAGTCCGGGGCGATCGCCACGGCCCCAGGGCATGCCGCCACGCCGACCGCTTTCTCGCGAGCATGTCGCAAGCGACATTCAGCCGACATGGGATTTGTGGAAGCGACATCGTAAATGAGCACCTACAGCGGGCGGGTGAAGCCGGTAACCGGCGACAGCCCTCCCTTGGCCGCCGGGAGCCCGTAGGTGTCTTCCTCGACGGGGTAACCGGCGGCGTAAGCGTCGATCATGGTGTGGGCGGCGGGGTCGAGGACGATGCCGACGTGCCCGGGGGCGGCCGGGCTGCCGTCAGCTCCGGCAAAGAAGACCAGGTCGCCCGGCTGCACCTGGCCGGCGGCGATCTGCCGGCCGAACGCCCACTGGGCCTGGCTGGTGCGCGGGATGGTGATCCCGGCGGCGCGGTAGGCCATCATGACCAGGCCCGAGCAGTCGAACGCGTCCGGGCCGGCCGCCCCGAAGATGTAGGGCTTGCCGAGCTGCGCCTCGGCGTAGGCGAGGATCTTCCCGGCGGTGCCGGCGGGCAGCGGGCCGAGGGCAGCCTGCTGGCACACGGCGCTGCCAGCGGCGGAGACCGCCAGGGCGCCCCCCGCGGCGTAGCGGGCGGCCTGGTCCAGGACGTCGGTGACGTAGGACCCGGAGTGGTTGTAGGCGAAGACCGCCTGCTGGAGGTTGCCGGGCGCGCCGCTCGCGGCCAGCAGCCGGGCGGCGGCGGGGATGGCGTCGGCCGGGTCCATGATGTTCCCGCCGTCTCCGTACAGCGCCCAGGTCGACGGCTCGAACTGCATGGGGCCGAGGGCTCCGGCGCTGGACGGCCCGTCGTTCTGACCGAAGCCGCTTTCCACCTTCCCGATGGCGGCCAGGACGGTCCACGGGACGCCGTACTCGGCACCGGCTTTCTTGAAGTCGGCGAGGTAGTTCGCGGGGATGGAGGCGGCGGCGCTGCTGGCGGCGGGCTGGGCGGTGCAGGCGGAGGCTTCCTGCCCGGTCACCCCGCCGACCGCGCCGGCGATGACGGCGATGAGCAGGAGCAGCAGCGCGGCGGCGGTCGCGACGGTGACGGTGGCCGAGCCGCGCTCAGCGGCCGGGTGAGGCATCAGGGGCGTCTCCTTCAGGAGTTGCCCGCGCCGGCGGGCTCGATGTCCCACACCAGCCAGCCGGAGCCAGCCGGGGTGAGGGTGACGGCCCAGCCGGCCGAGGCCCGGCTGGTGCCGCTGCTGCCCGTGATGATCTGGGCGGCGGTGACGATGACGGTGACCGAGCCGGGGGTCAGGTCCCGGATCGCCAGCGCGGTCACGGTCGCAACGGCCACCTGGCGGGCAGCGGCGCGCTGGGCGAGGACGCCGCCGTCGCCCGCGGCCTGGGCGAGGGCGGGCTCCAGCGAGGCGGCGGCCATCGGCTGCAGCGCGGCCAGCCACGCGGCCGGGGACTGCCGCCAGGACCAGGAGTCCCAGGCGGCGGTGAACCGTCCGGCGAGGCTGGCGGCGGCCTGCAGCCGGGCCGGGGGAAACGGCAGCAGGGAGGCCAGTGCCCCCGCCGCTGCCGCCGTGGGCTGAGGACTGGCCGTAGCGGCGGGGCGCGCGGTCGTGCCACCCGGTGCCGCCGGGCTGGCGGCGGTACGGGGAAGCAGGGAGCAGCCGCCGCAGGCCAGGGCGGCGGCGGCCAGCAGCGCCGCGGGCCGCCCGGCGCGGGCGGCGCGGCTAGTCATCGCTGTCCTGGCCGGGGCGGGGGTCGCCATTCAGGGCGTTCCAGGCGGGCGGGGCGGGCTCCGGCGGGTGCCAGGCCAGGCCGCCGGGCGGGCCGCCCGGTGCCTCGTCGGCCGGTCCGCCGTCGGCCGGGGCGGTGCCGGGCGGGGCGAGCTGGGCGAGCCGGAGCCGCGGCCCGGGGCTTGCGGCGGGCAGCCAGGCCGCCCCGTCCGGGCCTTCGCGGCTGGCGCCGTCGGCGGCGGTCGCGACCGGGACGCCGGGGATCTGCGCGGCCGAGGCGGCGTCACGGATGCCGGGCGGCGGCGGGCCGGCCAGCCGGGCGTGCAGCGCGGCCTCCCGGCGCGGGCTGCGCAGCCAGAACAGGACCGGGGTGATGATGCCGGTGCGGGCGGCGAGGGCGGCGTACCCGGCGAGCTTGGCGCCCACCCGGCTCAGCGGCTCGGTGCCGGTGTCGTACTCGAGGAAGAAGTCGATGGTGGCGGGCGGCTGGCCGGGGGCCTGCTCGGACCAGCGGCCGTACCCATCGGGGCGGGTGTGGTCGCCCCAGGCGGCGGCGCAGCGCCGCTCGCCCCACCAGCACTCCAGCGCCCGCTGGCCGCTGCTGGCGCGGGCTGCGGCGGCCAGCTGAGTGAAGATCCCGTTCGCGCCTACGTTGTGGGTGAGGCGGGGGGACAGCGCGATCGCCATGGAGCGGTCGCGGCGGTAGCCGATGTCCGCGGCCGTGATGCCGTCCTCGGCGGCGAGCAGCATCGCGCCGGCCTCGTCCAAGATGAAGTGCAGCGGCGACGACCCGGCGGGGGCGAGGGGCCGGAACCGGTCGACGGCCCGGTACTGGTAGAGAGTTGTCATCCGGGCGGTGGCTGCCCGGCTGGTGCCGAAGGCGAGCTGGGTGATCTGGGCGGTGGTCAGGACGCGGTGCTCGCAGATCATGCGCAGCAGCCACCGGTCGCGGGCGGTGAGCCGGGCGGCAAGCGCGGCGGCCAGCTGCGGACTGCGGGCCAGCCGCCCGGCGGCGCGGGGCCGGCCGGGCCGGGCGAAGTATGCAGGCACGGGGTGTCCTCCTCGGAGACGAGACGGCAGGGTCAGGTGCGCCGGCGCAGCCGGGGGTCGGCTCCGGCGGCCTTGGGCGGCAGGGTGGTGCCGGCCGTGCCGGGGGTCCCGCTGTGGGCGGCCCGGGCCGCCTTGCGGACGAGCCGCGCCCGGCCCGGGACGGGCGGCGGGAGCGGGCGCGTGCGCAAGGTGAAGGCCGGGGTCTCGGCGCTGCCGGCCACCAGCCGGGCGGCGGCCTGGTAGGCGTCCAGGTGGGACAGGTCGTGGGCAGTGAGCACTGGGGCGGTGTGACGCTCCAGGTCCCGGGCGTCCTCGGGGGACACGCTGAAGATGACCTGGGAGCGGGCGTTCGCCGAGATGCCCTGGCGCAGGTCGGGCGGGAGCTGGGCGAGGTTCTGGTGCGCCATGGTGACCGCGAGCCGGTAGGCGCGGGCCTCGGCCAGCATGTCTTCCAGCGGGTAGGGCAGGTTCAGGAAGTTCTGGCACTCGTCGATGTACAGGCCGGCGTCCGGGCGGGCGGATTCGGGCAGCCGGGCGCGGCGGGCGGCGGCCTGCCAGGTCCGCGCGACGATGAAGGAGCCGACGAGCTGGGCGGTTTCCTCGCCGAGGATGCCCTTGGGCAGCCGGGCCAGGCACAGGCCGCCGTTGTCGAGGATCTGGCCCATGTCGAAGGTGGACGGTCCGGCGGCGATCGCGGCGTGGGCGAACTTGCGGAGCAGGAACGCGCGGAGCTTGTTCATCAGCGGCCCGACGGCCGCCGCCCTTGATGCGGGGGACATCTCCTCGTACCAGCCCCAGAAGTCGCGCAGGACCTGGTCGCGGACCCCGGCGGTGAGGCGCTTGCGGGTGGCGTCGTCGCCGAGCAGCGGGGGGATGTCGGCGAGGGTGACCAGCCCGGACCCTGGGGGTACCGACCCGAGCAGGGTCAGGCAGGCGGCGCGGAAGATGTCGTCGGTCCGCGGTCCCCAGAACCCGGCGAAGATCCGCCGGAAGATCCCGGTGACGTTGTCGACGATCATGTCGGTGTCCGTGCCGCTGCCGTCGCCTTGCAGGACGTTCAGGCACGGCGGGGCGTGCCGGCCGTCGCCGGGGTCGAACAGCACGACCTTGCCCGCGGACTGTTCGGGGAGGCGGGCGATGACGTCGAGCACGGCGTCGCCCTTGGGGTCGATGAAGACGACCCCGCGGCTGGCTTTGGCGTCGGCGAGGATCTGCCCGGCGATGAGCGTGGTCTTGCCGGTGCCGGTCGGGCCGCAGATCCGCAGGTGGTGCCGGGCGTCGTGGACCGCCAGGCCGACCGGGCGGGGCGCCCCGGCGTCCGAGACGCCCAGCGGGCG
>Ga0335081_10017468_pt1 | contig 11614 bp, 10 predicted proteins | sample Lox_Sample_35_FD_206713 | JGI IMG/M metagenome (GOLD analysis project Ga0335081, IMG submission 206713) | Soil microbial communities from Loxahatchee National Wildlife Refuge, Florida, United States - Lox_Sample_3.5 | ecosystem: Environmental > Terrestrial > Soil > Wetlands | place: USA... | reverse complement strand
GACAGGGAATCGGTAGCGGTGTGTTTCGATGAACTTCCTAACTGGCTCCGGGCCTTCATAGTCCACCGAGATGGTTAGAAAGACAAAATCCCGTTCTTTGTAGCGCTGGTACAGGGTTTCTATGGAGGGCATCTCTTCCTTACAGGGGCCGCACCAACTCGCCCAGAAATTGAGGAAAATGATTTTATCCTTCAGGTCCGACAACTGAACCTTTTCACCACTCAGTGACTCGAGACAACAAGGAGGGGCTTTCTTCTTATCCCTGACCGATTGAATTCCAATTCTTGCGAAGAGACTACCTTCTTCACTGTGCACGGGAAGGGTGAAGAGAAGGAGGAGAAGAAGAGCAGTTATTAGAAAGAATAACTTTTTTCCCATGACAACTGCAATATTAAGCAATTTCAGTGCCATAGTATCGCATGGTTCTAAGCCGCTAAAATGATAACGATTTATAAGAGCGGGGACTTTTCCCGAAGCACAAAGGGGAGAATTTTTGACTTTGGATTTACTTTTTTTCCTACCGGTAAACACATCTCCCTTCGGCGAAGAAGAGAGAAATGTCGTTCACCCCGTCAGAGATGATGCCCCGCTGTTCTGCAGTCCAGCCATCGGCGGGATTAGGTCCCAGAACAATTCCGGCGTGGTTTGATCCGCCGCGCCAGCGCTTGTGCGGCGAGTTTCTCGCACGGCTTCGAGTCGCAACGACTGGAATTTCTAACGGGGTTCACACGTTCCATCGGATTCCGTCTCTTGACTCTGGGTTTTCCTCCATGTTGACCAGACTTATGTTCTCCATGCGGTCCGCCATGCGGAGGATGAGGAGGATCGTTTTCAGAAGAACCCTGCTAAATATGACTGTCAAAACGAATGTCAAGGGCGAGACAACGAAGAGCGCGAGAACTCCGAGAAAGGATGAAGCGTTAAACCCCGCCATGATGATAGAAAGGGCTAACAGTGCTGAGAATAGAATAGATAGGCCGTAGAGAAACTTCACTATTTTCGGACCGACAGCGCGACTGAATGAGAAATCGAAGAGGGTCCAGAGAAATTCAACTTTCTTAAGGTAAGACGCTTTCTTTAACCCCCGCGTCCGCGGAAGTCTTTCTCCTACCTCGGCCTCGGTAATCGATTCTCCGCAGTTGACACAGAATTTGGAATCCTTCTTATTCGAAGCGCCACAATTTGCGCAAAACATTTTTGCCCCTTTGACTTGTAATTGCCCATCCGGTCCTCGCGGGGCGGGTGGAAAATTCAAGTCTCAATAGTTTAACTTACAGGTTTGATCCCGACGATTTTCCAAAGGCCGTCTTCTCTCCTCAAGGTCACGTCCAAAACGGTTCTGCCATCTTGGATTTTCCCGCTTGATTTCTGTGAAGTCTTGGCGAGCCACTCTAACCGAATATCGGCGCTGTCGCCCGTGATCGTCTGTTTCTTCAAATCGTAAGAGAGGTCGAGGTAGCTGTAGTTCTCCCACATCTTCAGCGTGTCTTGGCGCTTTCCTTCCGCTCCGTTAAAGTCGCTGGAAAAACAGGACATGAAGAGGTCAATATCCTTCTGGAGATTTGCCTGTCTGATACTTTCAAAGACGGAGCTGATCTTTTCGACTGCATGATCCTTCGGGGGGGGAGCCGGGCTTTCCGGAGGCAGCGGGCTGGGAGGGGGAGTGGCGATTTCTTTTGGCGCTGGGCCGCTGGACCGGGAGAATTGCGGCCAGAGGAAGTATCCCGCTGCAATCATCAGGACGATGATGATACCGGCCGTTAACACAGCCGGGGCCCGAAGGAGGTCTCTCGCGAATCCGACGGAAGCGGCGTTTCCTCCCATCTTACGGGGCAAGAGCATAAGGATTTGGCGATATTTTTTCAGGCTTTTTTCTCTTGATGTGACTTCTTTCTTCAATTCCTTCTTCTCTCTGACGAAGTCGGGCTTCGTAACCGCACCCGACTTGTAAAGCGATTGAAATTCCTCAAGCCTTTTTTGAATGGGTTCCAGTTCGTTTTGCAAGGAATCGATTTGCGCTAACCCCTTTTTTTTGATGGACTCAAGCTCCGTTTCGATTTGTTCATGCAGCGGAGACAAGGATTTCAGCCGTTCCTGGTAACGAGCGAATAGAGGATCGACGACCTCTCTGGACACTTTTTCACGCTGCGTTTGCAGCTTGTTGATGCAGGATTCTAACTCCTTCTCTTCTTGCAGTAGCGTGAACCATTCTCCGGTCCATCGTTTAGCAGATTTTTTCTCCAAAGGCTGAACGCCATTTTCTTGAGATGGATCTCCCTGCATTAATAAAGAGCCACATTTCCTGCAATAATTTCCTTTCTTATAAAGGAGTTGGCATTTGGGACAAAAAAGTTTCACGTTTTTCTTCTCCTCTCCGGGCACGGAATCCTCTATAGCCAAAAGGAACTTTCCGCACTTTCTGCAAAATTCTTCTCCGGGATCGTGCTCGATGCTGCACTGCGGACAAATAACCATTTGCTGTTCCCTGTAAGTTCGCGTTTCCTTAAGTATAACGGAAGGTTCAATGCATTTTATGTGCCATAAGACGAACAAATTATTTTCTTCAGATTTCAGGGGCTTTTCTCCTCATTGGAAGAAATGATTGAACAAATTTATATGACGTGGACAAAAATTGTCCACATCAATCTCGCTTCCCCTTCCCAAGCTGGAGGAGTTGGTATAGAATTGAAGCTGAGGCCAAATGGATATGGAAAGCCGATTTACCATTCCATCCATCGAAGGGATCTTCAGACAAAAATTTTCCTTTGCCACCACGGTCAAGTTGTTATGGAAGGGAGGCGACTCCTTTCAAACGATCTTCGATACAGTCAACAGGGCGAGAAAACTCATCTGCCTTCAGTTCTATATCTTCAAGAATGATGACACCGGCATTGGTCTATCCAAGTTGTTGAGAGAGAAGAGCCGTGAAGGGGTAAAGGTCTATGTCCTGTACGACCACTTCGGATCCTTTGGGACTCCAAGAAGTTTTTGGAGAGAGATGCGCCTGGAGGGTATTAAGATCAGGGCCTCGCATCCCTTCAAGTGGACGGCCCCCTTTTACTACGCCCATCGAGACCATCGGAAGCTCATCGTGGTCGATTCGAAGAGGGCCTTTACCGGAGGGCTCAACATCGCGAATGAATATAGCGGATTTCACCTCCGGAGACGAAGCAGGGGTTGGCGTGACACGGGAATTCTGCTGGAAGGACCTATCGTCAACGAACTTTTCGATACGTTCAAAAAAAGCTGGGCCACTTGGGGCGGAGAAAAAATCTCTCTCCGAAGAGACAAGGAAGAGGGAAAGAGTAAGGGTGAAGGTAAAGGGAAAAACGGTATTCCTGCACTCCCTATCTTCCCTTATTCAAGGAAAGGCAGAAAAAGAATGAGGAGCCTTCTTCGCTATAGCATCGACCACGCCCAAACCCGTATTCTCCTGACCACCGCTTATTTCATCCCGAGCCGGAGGCTGATTGAAAAGCTCGAAACGGCAGTGAGGCGCGGGGTGACGGTGAGACTCCTCGTGCCTGGCAAAAGCGATATTCCCGCGGCCTCCTACGCAGGAAGAGCCTTTTTCTCAAGGCTTCTGAAGAGCGGTATTGAGATCTATACGTACCTGGGGGAGATGCTTCACGCAAAAACGTACTTGTTTGACGACTGCTGGTGTATCATCGGCTCCACCAACCTCGACTACCAATCCTTTGTGTATAACGATGAGGGAAACGTCGGCATCCTAGATCTGTCTTTCGGTTCGGAGATAGCCAGGATCTTTGAAGAGGACTTAGAAAACTCTGCCAAAATAGATGAAGAAGCGTGGTGCAAAAGACCCGTTACGGAAAAGATGAAAGAACACTTTTTTGCCCTTTTCAGAAAAAGGCTCTAAATTTTCCGTCTCTCTTTTATCCGTCGTGATCCATCGGTGTGGAAACCGGGCCTCCTGCACGGAGCGGCTGCCTGCAGTATATCACCACGTCCTCAATTCCTTTTTGAGCACCTTGCCCACAAGGTTCTTAGGCAGGGCTTTCAGAAAAACCACTTCTTTGGGGAGCAAGAAGTTCGTCAGTTTTTTTCGACAATGTTCGACGATCTCCTCGGCCGTGGCCTCCTCTCCGGGTTTCAAGACGACGAAGGCCTTGATATTCTCGCCATAGAGATCGTCCTTCATCCCGACGACAGCCGCCTCGGACACCTTGGGACATCCGAAGAGAACCTCCTCAACGGTTCGTGGGGAGATATTTTCGCCCGCCTTGATGATCAGGTCTTTTTTCCGCTCCGTGATCCAGAAGTAACCATCCTCGTCCTTGTAGCCTATGTCTCCCGTGTTGAGCCAGCCGCCCCGGAGCACCTGTGCTGTCTCTTCCGGTTTGTTCCAGTAGCCCTTCATGAGCATAGGGCCACGGATAATGATCTCCCCCTCCTGGCGGGCGGGGAGCGGGTTCGCCGCGTTATCGACGATTCTGATTTCTGTACCTTTCATGGGAACGCCGATGGAGCCGACCTTTTTTGTACCCTCCAAGGGATTGGTCGTGTTGTTCGCCCCTGCCTCTGTCAGGCCCCACCCTTCGATAATTTCGAAGCCGAAGGTTTCCTTAAAACGGTTGAAGGTCTCGAGGGCCAACGGCGCGGAACCACAGAACCAGTATTTCATTGAGCTCAGGTCGTACTTCTTTGGCTCTGGAAACAGCAGCATGAACACATACATGGTGGGAACTCCGGCTAGGGTGTCGGTGCGGTACTTCTCGATGGTAGAAAAGATGATCTCTACGTTGAAGGAGTTGAGCAGAACCGCTTTTCCCCTCCGTCGGAAAAGGCCTAAGTTGATGCTGGCGATGCCGTAGGAATGACAGAGAGGGAGGACGAAGACTGCGGTGAGGCCGTCCGGCAGGGCCAGGGATTCATGCTGCATGCGGGCGTTCTCGTAAAGGCTGAGATGGGTGTGCATGACGCCCTTAGGCCGGCCCGTCGTGCCCGCTGTATAGATCAAGGCGGCTAACTCATCATCGTCCATATCCGCCACTTCTGTTTCTTCCGACTTCTTTTCGAGGAGATGCGAGTAGGAGAGGAACCCTTGAGGGACCTCCCGGTCGACAAGGATGACCGTTTCCAGGCCAGGGGCCTTTGCTTTGCCTGCCTGGATCTTGGGAAGGAAGACCGAGCTGCTGATCACCACCTTCGCCCCCGAGTCCCGATAAATGTACGCGGTCTCTTCATCGCCGACCAGGTAATTGATCGGCACGGCCACAGCGCCGATCCTCCAGATGGCCCCGAAGCCCTGGAGCACCTCCGGACAGTTGGGCATCTGCAGGATGACACGGTCCCCCCGCTTCACGCCCAGGTCCTTAAGGGCTCGGGCCAGTCGCCGGGATGTCCGGTTCATCTCCATGTTCGTAATCTCTTTCCCCTCGTAAATGAGGATGACCCGCTCCCCCTCTTCCTTGATTTTTTGTTCGGCGATTCCGGCCAGGTTCATTTCTTCCTCCTTTTTTATTTAAAGGAATTCTTTTGCAGACGCAGAAGACAAGACCTCCCGCAGACTGTCATCCGCTGGAGGCCTTCTGGAAGCGTCTTCTGGAAGTTTCTTATCGTCAAACGCTCCAAGAGAGCGAAGGTTTGATGGAAGACCTTATACATAATTTGGGGCGGAAATGTCAACACATCACCGTCTTGTTTCCTCGTCCGCAGTCTGAGTTTCGCTTCGCAGCTCAGCCAAGAGTTTTGAATGCCGCGAGAAATACCAAAGGGCCCCGCACACCAGCAGGAGAACCACCACTGCAGCGGCGATGTAGAGCGGTGTGTCTTGGCTAGTCAGCTTGACCATACCGCTTGCCACCAGCGTAAACGGGACGGCCTCGGGTAGAATCCCGAAGGTCGTTCCCAGCAGAAAATGGCGATGCCGGATCGGCGACAGCCCCAGCAGAAAATTGATGATCAACCCGCTGATGGGGAGCTGGCGTATGGCAAAGACCAGCAATGCCGCCGAATGCCCGTGGAAATGCTCCTTGAGCCGGCCGACCCGCGGCCAATGGCGCAAAACGAAATCGCGGCCGCCCCAGCGCACAAACAGAAACAGGGCATAATAGCCGGCCAGTGTCGGGACCTGAGTCCAGAGCAGACCGTGCCAGAATCCGAACGCCAGGCCGCCGATAGGACAGAATAGCAGTCGGGGCATGCCTGCGGCGACGAGGGCGAAAACGATCGCCATCCATGCCGCCGGTCCCATCCATCCGAGCGAGAGCAGCCAGTACTTGACGCCCTGGATGTTGCCGAAATATTTCCGCGCAGAAGTGAAATAAACGAGCGCAAATGCGGCTGCCACCACCGTCAGCATGAGAAACGGTTTCCACGGGAAACCCGACATTTCAGATTTAAAAGCATGAACTTTGGCAGCCATTATACAACCCGATCGTCCAATAGTAGAACCTTGCTGCATATATGATATAGAGATATACCGCTTGTCAAATACTTTCGATTTCATTGATCAGGTTTGGGTCCAGAAAAGGCTTTTAGAGATGTTGGTAGAGCGTGGTCATGATGTGCCTTCTAAACTATTTGGACTCTGAGCCTTTCAACATCAATTGCTGCCTCTAAAATTCTCATCAGGGCTGGCTTCAATAAGAGCTGCGGTTTAGAAAGCAAAGGTATATGGGGAACATTTCCAAGGATCGGCACTTCCGTAAAAGACCGGATCAATTCGGGGTTAGTTTTCTCAAGCAGACTCTTTCGAGAACCTGGATAGAGTTGATTGATTAAGACACCGAGAATCTTGAGGCCGTTTTCTTTTGCCCACCTGAGGGTGAGGAGCGCATGGTTAACCGCCCCAAGCTTTGAACCGACCACTAGGAGGACCGGAAGATTCAACTCCAAGATGAGATCCAGGTTTGTTAATTTTCCTACGAGGGGTACCAGGAGGCCGCCAGCCCCTTCGACGAAGAGGATATCGTGCTTTTCTATGAGCTTTTGATAAGCGGAGCGGATTCTCTTTACCTCGATATTTTTGTGATCGATCGCTGCGGCGATTAGCGGAGCCAGGGGTTTGGAGAATCGATAAGGATTTATGAGGGAGAGAGGATCTCCGGACCCGGATACTGCTTTAAGGAAGGCGACGTCCCTCGGGACAAGCCTATGGTTTCGCTTATGGCACCCGGTTTCGACCGGCTTCATCACGCCCACGTCAAATCCCCTCTTGGCAAAAATGCTTACAAGACACGCCGTGACGACCGTCTTCCCGACCCCTGTATCCGTGCCTGTGACAAAAACCCCTTTTCCCATCTGTGCTCCTATGCGTCGTCCACCAAGATCGCGATTGTGACACAGTCTCCGTATCATCGGAGGCCGGAACTGGTGACGGCCTTTATCGAATCATAAGTGATCGAAAGCATTTCGCTCAGCTCATCCTGGGACATGCTCAATGGCGGCATTAATACGATGACATTTCCAAGGGGCCTAATGATGAGTCCCCTTTCCCTCGCCTCTCGAATCACCCTGGTGCCAACTTTATCCTCAAAAGGATATTCTTCTTTAGTAGCCTTATTCAGAACGAGTTCTATCCCAACCATCATCCCGAGTTGTCGGATGTCGCCGACGTGTTCGAACCTCCTATATTTTTGTAAAGCAGTCGAAAGAAATCGAATCTTTTCCTCTAGCTTTTCGAGGACTTTTTCTTCTTTCATCACTCGTAAATTGGCCACGGCGGCTGCACACGCCAGGGGGTTTCCGGTATATGAGTGGCCATGGAAAAAGGTCTTCCTTTCTCTGTAGTCCCCGAGGAAAGCGTTGAAGATCTCCTCCGTCGTCAGCGTCGCTGCCAGGGGGAGGTATCCTCCTGTGATCCCCTTTGCGAGACAGAGGAGGTCCGGGGAGATAGACTCATGATCGCACGCGAACATCCTCCCTGTCCTTCCGAAACCCGTTGCCACCTCATCAGCGATCAGAAGCACATTGTACCTTTTCGTTAATTCCCTTATTTCCTTTACATAGCCTTTTGGAGAAGTGATCATTCCCGCCGCGCCTTGGATCATTGGCTCAATAACCAGCGCAGCGATCTCCTCATGACGAGTTGATAGAATCTCCTCAACCTGGTTCAAACATTCCATCCCGCAGGCTGGAGCAGTCCTTTCCAGAGGGCATCGGTAGCAGTAAGGATAGGGAGCCCGGTAGACCCGGAAGAGCAGGGCGCCGTACGTCTCATGGAAAAGATCGATCCCGCCCAGACTGACAGAGCCGATGGTATCACCATGATAGGCATTGATGAATGACAGAAAGGTGTGTTTGCTCCCCCCGTTTCCCTTCTGCTTCCAGAATTGAAAGGCGATCTTGACGGCAATCTCAACAGCTGTCGAACCGTTGTCCGAATAGAATACCTTTTTTAAGCCCGCCGGCGCGATTTGCACAAGCTCCTTGGCCAATTCAACGGCTGGGACGTTTGAGATTCCAAGAAGCGTAGAGTGAGCCACTCGATCCAGCTGTTTTCTAATGGCACCGTCAATCTCTTTCTTTCGATGTCCGTGGAGGTTTACCCATAGAGAAGAGACCCCATCCAGGTAGCTCTTGCCGTAGATATCCACCAGGTAAGACCCTTTGCCTCTTTCGACGACGAGGGGCACCTCTCCCATGTAATCTTTCATCTGAGTGAAGGGGTGCCAAATCAAACGGCGGTCCAATTCCTCAATTTGTTTGGTTCTCATAGGACGCATTTTTTTCTTACCTTCTCAAAAGCCCTTAGGCCGATGTCCAATTGCTCTTTGGTGTGTGTGGCCATCAGTGTGATCCGAAGCCTTGATGTCCCGGCAGGAACGCTGGGAGGCCGGATTCCTTGGACATAGATCCCTTCATCAAACAGGCTTCGAGCCATGTTCATGGTCACCAAGGGGTCCCGGAGCACCAGAGGAAGAATCGGCGTCTCCGATACCGGGATCGAGAAACCGAGATTCCACATTCCTTTTCTGAAGTAATTGGTATTGTTCTTTACCTGGCTTACCAACTCAGGCTTTTTCTCAAGAATCTTGAGGGCCGCCAGGGCAGAACCGCATACCGACGGCGGAAGGGCTGTTGTATACATGAGGCTCCTCGCTTTGTTGAGAAGATAATGGATCAGGTCTTCACTTCCGGCGATAAAGGCCCCGAAAGAACCAAGGGCCTTCCCCAAGGTTCCCATCTGTATGTCGACCCTTCCCTCAAGGCCAAAGTGTTCAATCGCACCTTTTCCCTTTTTCCCCAAGACCCCTGTGCCATGCGCCTCGTCCACCATCACCAGGGCGGAGTATTTCGCGGCGAGATCGACGATATCCGGGAGGGGAGCGATATCCCCATCCATGCTGAAGACAGAGTCGGTAACGATTAGCCTTTTCCTGAACCTTGAAGATCTGCGGAGGATCCCCTCGAGGGAATCCATGTCGGCGTGTTTATAAATCCTGACCTTCCCCCTGCCGAGCCCGCATCCATCCACAATGCTTGCGTGATTCAGCTCATCGCTCAGAATCACATCTCCCTCTCCTACAAGCGCCGAGATCACCCCTATGTTGGCATGATAGCCCGAGCTAAAAAGGAGAGCCCTATCGGTCCCTTTAAACAGGGCTATTTCCTTCTCAAGGGTTCGATGGATTTCCATGTTTCCCGATATAAGCCTCGAACCCGCGCTTCCGGTGCCGTAACACAATGTTGCATCCATAGACGCTTTTTTGAGCTCTGGATGATTGGCAAGGCCGAGGTAATTGTTCGAGGAGAACATCAAGACCCTTTTACCATCGATGACGACAGAGCTATCCTGTTCACCCTCGACGGTTCTCAATTCTCTGTAGAGCCCCTTTTTTTTGAGGTCCCTGATGTCATCCCGAAAAAAGGTGTGCTTCATGCATTGACCCCATTTGGCGGGATCCGGCCCCGCCTTCGAGAGTAACGTAGCAGAGATATAATTTTCTAACGGTGTGAGCATTTCGAAAAGAGAAAAATACAATAGAATAGACTCGCTTAATTGTCAACCTGAGTTTGCTATCAGGTTGACAATTATCTGAAACTAAAAGAACCGTGTTGTCAGCCTTTCGACCTACCTGAGCACGCTGATGGATTTTGGGCTGGTGTTTCTCTAGAAGAAAACGCCTCCAAAAATGTTCCATCATACAACATTTTCTTTACTGGTTCTTTCGTCGCTGACAAAAAGGAAATGGATCCTCTTCCTCTGTATTTTGGCGGGAATCGTTCCTTTCGTCGTCTACCATTATCATTCCCAACTGTGGACCCAACTCGTAAAACTCTATGACATCTATCAAGACCAGCACCAACTAAAGAAAGTTATCTCCTCTTTCGGGCCTTATGCCCCTTTAGGCTATATCATGCTCCAAATCATTCAAGTGGTTGTCGCACCCATTCCGGGCGGGGCTATAGAATTCTTAGGAGGATACCTGTTTGGGGCTTCAGCCGGAATGATCTATTCCATGATCGGGCTTGTTCTGGGGTCCTGGTTCGCCTTCAGTCTGGCAAGGATTTTTGAGAAGATAGCCGTTGAAAAGTTTGTCTCAGAGCAGACGAGAAAAAAATTTGATTATTTGGTTGAACATGAGGGGGTCCTTCTCAGCTTTATCCTTTTTTTGCTCCCGGGTTTTCCGAAAGATGCCCTCTGTTACATTCTAGGCCTCACCCCAATGCCGTTGGGTATTTTCCTTTTCATTTCGACCGTTGGAAGGATACCCGGAACATTGATGGCAACCCTTCAGGGGGCGAAAGCCTTCGAGCATCAATACAAGTTCTTTTTGCTGCTCCTGGGGATATCCGCCTTTGTGATCGTAGCCTTTTACGTCTACCATGAGGAAATCCATAATAGGGTGAAAAAATTGAGAAAGGGGAAAAGTGTCTTAGGGACGGAAAATGGTGCCGATAGCGAAAAAAGATAGGGGGATTAAATGGTCGTCGGATCTCGTCTTAGGCCTCTACTCGGACCTTTTGACGGAGCTTTGGGAGATCGTGTCGGCCCTGATCGGAGAGGCCATCCTGGCATTTCTTTTCACTCTCGCCATCCGAAGACTTGGCGAAAAGCATCCCTTTCTGCTTTCTCTCAACGTTTCTGAGGAAGGAATCTCATGGGAAAAAGCGAAGGAGGATTGCCGAACGGTCGCCCCGGGGCAAATTCATCGAGGTTTTCAGGCCCTGATCAATCAACTCTCCCATCTTTTTTCGGCGCTCGCGGACGGGGTGATCAACAAAGAACTCTTTCCGAAGGTCTTCCCCAAGGTCAAAGAGGCCGAGCGAATGATTTCTCAATGATAGAGGACTTCCGTGAGGCTGATCTTTAAGAACCTAAACGTGCTTCGCTCTACGATCAACGCCATCAGCACGAGCGTCGAGATCAAGGAAATCGTTGAATCTGCCGGAAACAATATTCCCAATTTGTTTGATTTCTCTTCCTTTGGGGTATTTTGGAAGGAGGACCTCCTTCTCTTCCTTTACCAAGAAGAATCTTGTCCTGCCTCCTTCTCCCAAGAGGTCGTGAAGAACATGGTCAACGTTTTTTCAACCCTGGGCGGGGAGTCCATCAATGCCGACCGGCTTACGCTCCAAGTGGATAAGAGGAAACTCAGGGCCAGGCAAGTGATGATGGATCCAAAAGCGACTCTAAAGTCTCACC
>Ga0335081_10017467_pt1 | contig 11615 bp, 5 predicted proteins | sample Lox_Sample_35_FD_206713 | JGI IMG/M metagenome (GOLD analysis project Ga0335081, IMG submission 206713) | Soil microbial communities from Loxahatchee National Wildlife Refuge, Florida, United States - Lox_Sample_3.5 | ecosystem: Environmental > Terrestrial > Soil > Wetlands | place: USA: Florida... | reverse complement strand
TGCGCCCGCAGGACCACGCGTGGAACCTGGAGCGCCTGGAGTCGATGCTCCCCGGGTTCGCCGCGGGCGTCGACCCCTCCGCCCTCGACGGATGGACCGGCTTCCGCACCACGGTGCCCGACCGGCTTCCGATTGCCGGCGCGAGCTCCGTGGAGGGCGTCCACGTGCTGACCGGGCTGGGATCCCGCGGCCTGTTGTGGGGACCGCTCGCCGCGGAAACGCTCGCGAGCGCGCTCGAGGACGAACCGCTGCCGATGGCGCGCGACCATGCGGGAGCGATCTCGCCGCGCCGCTTCCTCTCCTGACGTGCGCCCCGACCTCACCTCGCTCTCGCTCTTCATCCGCATCGCGGAGACGCGCAGCATCACCAAGGCGGCCGCGGCGAGCCACATCGCGCTCGCCGCCGCGAGCCGGCGCGTCGCCCAGCTCGAGGACGAGCTCGGCGTCTCGCTCCTGCACCGCACCGCGCGCGGGGTCGAGCTCACGCCCGCCGGCGAGGCGCTGCTCTTCCACGCGCGCCAGATGATGGACCGCATGGACCAGATGCGCGCCGAGATCTCCGAGTACACGATGGGCGCGAAGGGAGTGGTGCGCATGCAGGCGAACGCTTCGGCGCTCGCGCAGTACCTGCCCGAGGATCTCGCCGCCTTCGCGGCGGCGCACCCGGCGATCAAGGTCGCGCTCGGGGAAGAACGCAGCTCCGCGATCGTCGCGGCAGTGCTCGCGGGCCACACCGACGTCGGCATCGTCATGGAAGGCGCGGAAGGCGCGGGCGCGCTGCAGCTCTTCGACTACCGCGCCGACACGCTGGTCTGCGCGCTGCCCGTGAAGCATCCGCTTCGCGCGAGGAGCATCGCCTTCGACGACCTGCTCGAGCACGATTTCGTGGGCCTGGAGAGCAACACCGTCATCTCGCGCCTCTGCAGCCACCAGGCCGCCCTCGCCGAAAAGCCGCTGCGGCTGCGCATCCAGGTGAAGAGCTTCGACGTCGTCGCGCGGCTCATCCAGGCGGGGCTCGGGATCGGCGTGCTGCCCGAGGCCGCGGTGAACGTCTACGCGCGTTCCATGGGCCTGCGCTACATCCGGCTCACCGATGCGTGGGCGCAGCGGCGCATGTTCGTGGGCGCCCGCCAGTACTCGATGCTTCCCGCCGCGGCGCGCCAGCTCGTCGACCACCTGGTCGGCACGCGCAGCCCGAAGCCGATCTCGGAGCCTCCGCCCGCGGCGTGACGCCGGTGCGGCGACCCTTCGCAGAATGCGAAGGCTTGCTTGCCCACATTCCAATGGTGCGCTGCGCAATACGCGTGGTCTGATGCGGTCAGAGAAGTACCTTCCAACCCGTTTCCCCTTGAGCCAACCAGGAGAAAAGGATGACCCGAGACCTCGAAGTGCAGCGTATCCGCAAGGACTGGACGGAGAACCCCCGCTGGAAAGGCGTCCGGCGCGGGTACACGCCGGAGGACGTCTACCGCCTTCGCGGCAGCGTCCAGGTGGAGCACACGCTCGCGCGCCGCGGCGCCGAGAAGCTGTGGCGGATGATGCAGGAGCGGCCCTTCGTGAACTCGCTGGGCGCCCTCACGGGCAACCAGGCGATGCAGCAGGTGCGCGCCGGCGTGCCCGCGATCTATCTCTCCGGCTGGCAGGTCGCGGCCGACGCGAACGACAGCCTCGCCATGTACCCGGACCAGTCGCTCTACGCGACCACCAGCGTCCCGACGGTGGTGAGGCGCATCAACGCGGCCCTGCAGCGCTGCGACCAGATCGACCACGCGGAGGGCAAGCACGACGTCGACTGGTTCGCGCCGATCGTCGCGGACGCGGAGGCCGGCTTCGGCGGCGTGCTGAACGCCTTCGAGCTCATGAAGGCGATGATCGAGGCGGGCGCCGCGGGCGTGCACTTCGAGGACCAGCTCGCAGCCGTGAAGAAGTGCGGCCACATGGGCGGCAAGGTGCTCGTTCCCACGCAGGAGGCCGTGCAGAAGCTCGTCGCCGCGCGCCTCGCCGCGGACGTGATGGGCGTGCCCACGATCCTCCTCGCGCGCACCGACGCCGAGGCCGCCGACCTCATCACCTCCGACGTCGACGAGAACGACAAGCCGTTCCTCACCGGCGAGCGCACCAGCGAAGGCTTCTACCGAACGCGCAAGGGATTCGACCAGGCGCTCTCGCGCGGCATCGCCTACGCCGAGTACGCCGACCTCGTGTGGTGCGAGACCGGCACGCCCGACCTCGACTTCGCGCGCCGCTTCGCCGAGGGCGTCAAGGCGAAGTACCCGGACCGGATGCTCGCCTACAACTGCTCGCCGTCGTTCAACTGGAAGAAGAACCTCGACGACGCGACGATCGCCAAGTTCCAGCGCGAGCTGGGCGCGATGGGCTACAAGTTCCAGTTCATCACCCTCGCCGGCTTCCACGCGCTCAACTACGGCATGTTCGACCTCGCGTACGGCTACGCGCGCGAGAACATGAGCGCGTTCGTGAAGCTGCAGCAGGCCGAATTCGCCGCGGCGGAGAAGGGCTTCACCGCGGTCAAGCACCAGCGCGAAGTGGGCACCGGCTACTTCGACGAGGTGACGCAGGTGATCCAGGCGGGCAAGTCGTCGACCACGGCGCTCGCGGGATCGACCGAGGACGAGCAGTTCTTCGTTGAGCCCACGCCGATCCGGCCCGAGCAGGTGGCCGCGGCGGACTAGAGAGACCACAACCATGAAACGAGACGAGTTCGAGATCCCCGGCATCCAGCTGCCGCCGGAGCAGCCCAACCTCTTCGACCGCATCCTCACGCCGCCCGCGCTCGGGTTCGTCGCGCACCTGCATCGGTACTTCGAGGCGCGCCGCCGCGAGCTGATGCGCCTGCGCGCGGAACGGCAGGCACGGCTGGACGCCGGCGAGACCTTCGGCTTCCTGCCCGAGACGCGCGCGATCCGCGAGGGCCATTGGACCGTCGCGCCGATCCCCGCCGACCTGCAGGACCGGCGCGTCGAGATCACCGGGCCGACCGAGCGCAAGATGGTGATCAACGCGCTCAACTCGGGCGCGTCGACGTTCATGGCGGACTTCGAGGATTCGCTCACGCCCACGTGGGAGAACGTCGTGCGCGGCCAGATCAACCTGCGCCAGGCGATCGACCGCACCATCGGCTTCAAGAGCGCCGAGGGCAAGGTCTACGAGCTGAACGACAGGACGGCGACCCTGATCGTGCGCCCGCGCGGCTGGCACCTGCTCGAGCACCACATGCTCGTGGACGGCGAGCCGGTGGCGGGCGCCTTCTTCGACTTCGGCCTCTTCATGTTCCACAACGCCGAGAAGCTGGTGGCGAACGGCAGCGGCCCGTACTTCTACCTGCCGAAGATCGAGAGCCACCTCGAGGCGCGCCTCTGGAACGAGGTCTTCAACGAGGCCGAGGCGCGGCTGCACCTGCCGCGCGGCACGATCAAGGCGACGGTGCTGATCGAGACGCTGCCCGCCGCGTTCGAGATGGACGAGATCCTCTACGAGCTGCGCGACCATTCGACCGGGCTCAATTGCGGGCGCTGGGACTACATTTTCTCCTGCATCAAGAAGCTGCGCCGGCACGACTTCGTGCTCGCCGACCGCGGCCTCGTCACGATGACGAGCCCGTTCCTGCGCGCCTACTGCCAGCTGCTGGTGAAGACCTGCCATCGGCGCAACGCGCAGGCGATGGGCGGCATGGCCGCGCAGATCCCGATCAAGGGCGACGCGGCCGCGAACGAGGCCGCGATGGCGAAGGTGCGCGCCGACAAGGAGCGCGAGGCGAACGACGGCTTCGACGGCACCTGGGTCGCGCATCCCGGGCTCGTCCCGATCGCGAAGGAAGTGTTCGACCGCATCATGCCGCAGGCGAACCAGGTCGACCGCAAGCGCGAGGACGTGAAGGTGAAGGCGGCGCAGCTGCTGGACTTCCAGCCCCAGGCGCCGATCACCGAAGCGGGCCTGCGCACCAACATCAACGTGAGCCTGCAGTACATCGGCTCGTGGCTGGGCGGCCAGGGCTGCGTGCCGATCAACCACCTGATGGAGGACGCGGCCACCGCCGAGATCTCGCGCACCCAGATATGGCAGTGGATCCGCTCGCCGAGGGGCGTGCTCGACGACGGCCGCAAGGTGACGCTCGACATGTTCCGCCAGATGCTCGCCGAGGAGCTGCGCAAGGTCTGCGCGCTGCCGGGCTCGTTCGGAATCAAGTTCGACGAGGCCGCGTGGCTGCTCGACCGCCTGGTCTCGAGCGACGAGTTCGTCGAGTTCCTCACGGAGCCGGCGTACGAGATGATGGCGCAGGCCGGCGCGCGGCAGGCGATGGCGGCCTGACCCGGATCGCGGGGGGGAGAAGGGGACGGGCCCCGGGCGATCGATCCCCGGGGCCCGCGACTCCGGAATCTGCCTCGCCCCGGGTTGTCTATCGCACGTGGCTGCCCGAAAAACGTCCGCCCACGGCAAATCCCGCGCCTCGCGCCGCTGGTCGCAACGCGTGACGGAGCGCAGCGATGCGCTCGATCTCGAGCCCGGCGTCTTCAAAGGGCGCGATCCGAAGGCCATTGCGCGCTCGCTCAAGCGCTCCGCCGAGCACAGCCGTCGGCGCAAGTCCGATCCGTTCCGCTCGGCGATGTCGATGCTCACGTTCTACATCAATCGCGCCGGGCACAACCTGAGCGCGCGCCGGCGGCACGTGCTCGAGCGCGCGAAGGACGAGCTGCGCGCGGCATTCCACCGCCCCCGCAGGCACGATTGACCGGCCTTCAGCCGGGCGACAGGAGCCAGCGCCGGATCCGCTCGTACACCGGCTTGCGGTTGAGCAGATCGAGGTGGCCCATTCCGTACGCGATCCATCGGTGCGACTCCGCAATCGCGAGGTTGAGCGCCGCGTCCGGGTGCTGCCCCAGCGCGCTGCGCACCGGTACGAGGCCATCGCCCAACGGCGCCGCGCGCGGATCGCGCGGCCGCTTCCCGATGGACGCGGCAATGGCATAGCACTGCACGCCTTCCGGGAGCGGCACGCAAATCCGCCGATCCCCGGAGCGAGCGAAACGGTCGCGATGCCGCCAATCCTCGTCGAGGAGGCTCCCGTAGCGCAGATCGGTGATGCCGGCGCTGCGGACCTTGCCGAGGCGCGCGAGCGCGCCCATGTAGGGAGTCGAATCCAGGGCGGCGTTCACCCAGTTGCCGCCGCGCTCGAGCGGCACGCCGTGGTGCGGCGTGCCGAGGAAGACCATCTTGCGAAGGCGCCGCGGCCAGGCATGTCCGGCTGCCGCGCCGTAGTGGCACGCGCTGCGCGCGACCAATCCGCCCATGCTGTGGCCGAGGATCGCCAGCTCGACCACGGGCACGGGCCATGCTTCGAGCAATCGCTCGATCTGCGCGGCGAATGCGCGGCCGTTGGTGGAGACGTGGAGCCCGCTGTTGTAGTGCAGGTAGACGGGCGTGACGTTCGCATCCGCGGCGAGCGCCGCTCCATGATCGTGGCCCTTGCGACGCCATTGCAGGTCGTCGCGGCAAAGCCCGTGCACGAGCAGGACGATGTGGCCGCACGGCCGCTCGACGACCCCGGCGAGTCCCTCGCGCGTCAGCTCGAGCGCTCGCCCGGCGCGGCGCATGCGCATGGAAATCGCGAGCGGGTTCCGGGTCGCCGCGAGATGGTCGCCGAGCACGCCGTTCAGCGCGGCGATCACCGCTTCACGCGCCGCCGAGGACGGCTCCTCGTCGAGCAGCGGAGCGAGTCGCGCGAGAATCGCACCGATGCTGCCGCCCACCAGGCGGGTCGCTCCGCGAATGCTCCGGTACACGAGCCCCGTGACGCCCGCGGCCGGCGCCGCCGCGGGCCCGCGCACGGCCCCCGGAGCGCGAGAAATGTTCCGATGCATGTCCTCGACCAGCCGGGTCAACGCGATGACGCCGTCGATGGCGAGCCGGCTGTACCCATGCAGGTCCGAGGCACGCACATGCTGGACTTTCCGTGCCACGGCCCCTCCGGCGATCGCTGACCGGGGCAGATTGGCACAACGGCCACGGCGGCGATTGGCCGGAATCAACCCGCCGTCGCGCCGCCAATCCGGCGCACCCGGTGCGACGCCTTGAATTAGGTCTGCAATCGTCCTATTTATCCGATACAACTCGCCCTGAATCCCCGCTCCTTTTTGCGCCTAGAATAGAGGGCGCTCCACTCCACTCCTGCGCCCTCCCACGGCGCCGCTCCGAGCCCCATGAACGACCTCTCCGCCGCCCCGGCCGGCGACGCTGCCGCATTGAACGACGGACCCGGAGAAACGATCCGCATCCGCGGCGCGCGCCAGAACAACCTCAAGAACCTCGACGTCGACCTTCCGACCGGCGAGCTGGTCGTCGTCACCGGGCCTTCGGGTTCCGGCAAGTCCTCGCTCGTCTTCGACACGCTCTACGCCGAGGGCCAGCGGCGCTACGTCGAGACCTTCTCGCCCTATGCGCGGCAGTTCCTCGACCGGATGGACAAGCCGCAGGTGGACGCGATCGAGGGAATTCCGCCCGCCATCGCCATCGACCAGACCAACCCGGTGCGCACCTCGCGCTCGACGGTCGGGACGATGACGGAGGTCAACGACCACCTGAAGCTGCTCTTCGCACGCGCCGGCCGCCTCTTCTGCCGCCGCTGCGCACGGCCGGTGCGCAGCGACACGGCCGAGACCATCTTCGCGGAGCTCGAATCGCGCGCAAAGGAAGCCGGCGATCCGCGCGTCGTGATCGCGTTCCCGGTCGACGTGCCCGCCAACTTCACCGAGGAGGAGATCACCAAGCTCCTCCAGGCGCAGGGCTACACGCGCATCCACCACCGCGAGGGACCGCACCTCGAGGTGGTGCAGGACCGCGTGCGCATGTCGGGTGCGGAAAAGGCGCGCGTGGTGGAGGCGCTGGAGGCGGCGCTGCGCGTGGGGAATGGTCGCGTGAACGTGTTCCCGGGGACAGACGCGGAGTTTTCGGGTGACGGAAGGCCCGAAGAACCGGGTCTGTCCCCGGTTTCCGACGTCTGGCGCTTCTCCACCGACCTGCACTGCGCGAACTGCGACATCCACTACTCCGATCCCACTCCCGCGCGGTTCTCGTTCAACTCGCCGATCGGCGCGTGCGACACGTGCCGCGGCTTCGGGCGCGTGATCGGCGTCGACTATGGCCTGGTCATTCCCGACGAGTCGAAGACGCTCGGTGCGGGCGCCGTGAAGATCTTCCAGTCCAAGAGCTACGACGAGTGCCAGGACGACCTCGAGAAGCTCGCGCCGAAGCGCGGCGTGCCTCTGGACAAGCCCTGGCGGGAGCTCGACGCGCAGCAGAAGCGCTGGGTGATCGAGGGCGACGACGGCTGGGTGAGCTGGAACAAGTCGGGCAAGACGCACTGGTACGGCGTGCAGCGCTTCTTCGACTGGCTCGAGACCAAGGCGTACAAGATGCACATCCGCGTGCTGCTCTCGCGCTACCGGGCGTACACCGCCTGCACGGCGTGCGACGGCGCGCGGCTCAAGCCCGAGTCGCTGCTCTGGCGCGTCGGAACGAAAGAGGATGCGGACGCGGTCCTCGCGCCGGATCGCCGCCACCTGCCCAGGGACACGGAATGGACGCGCGACCAGGTCGCGGCGCTTCCGGGCCTGTCCGTCCACGACGTGATGCTGCTGCCGATCGAGCGCGTGGCGGACTTCTTCGCGCGCGTGACGTTGCCGAAGCCGCTCGACGAAGCTACGGACCTGCTGCTGGGCGAGATCCGCTCGCGGCTCGGGTACCTGCGCGAAGTCGGCCTCGCCTATCTCACGCTCGACCGGCAATCGCGCACGCTTTCCGGCGGAGAGGTGCAGCGCATCAACCTCACCACGGCGCTCGGCACCTCGCTCGTGAACACGCTCTTCGTGCTCGACGAGCCCTCGATCGGCCTGCACCCGCGCGACATGGGCCGCGTGATCGAGGTGATGAAGCGCCTGCGCGACGCGGGCAACTCGCTCGTCGTCGTCGAGCACGATCCGCAGATCATGCTCGAGGCGGACAAGCTCCTCGACATGGGGCCCGGCCCCGGCGAGCACGGCGGGCGCGTGGTGTTCTTCGGCGCGCCGGAAGAGCTCAAGCGCGCCGACACGCTCACCGCCGAATACCTTTCCGGCCGTCGCCGTGCCGATGCGCGGGCGCCGGAAGTCGAGGTGCGACGCCCCGGCATGCAGATCCCCAACGAGCTGGGCCGCGATCCCCTGCACGGCACGGTATGCCTCGGGGTGCGCGGAGCGAGCGAGCACAACCTGAAGGACGTCGACGCGGATTTCCCGCTGCACCGCCTGGTATGCGTCACCGGCGTTTCCGGCTCCGGCAAGTCGACGCTGATCCAGGACGTGCTGCATCCGGCGTTGCGGAAACGACTCGGCAAGCCGACCGAAACGCCCGGCGCGTTCCGCGAGCTGGTGAACGCCGACCGCGTGAACGACGTGGTGTTCGTCGACCAGTCGCCGATCGGCCGCACCACGCGCTCGAATCCGGCGAGCTACGTCGGCGCGTTCGACGCGATCCGCGAGCTCTTCGCCGCCGCGCCCGACGCGAAGGCGCGCGGCTACACCGCGGGCACCTTCAGCTTCAACTCCGGCAACGGACGCTGCCCCACGTGCAGCGGCAACGGCTTCGAGCACGTCGAGATGCAGTTCCTCTCGGACGTGTACCTGCGCTGCCCCGATTGCAACGGGACGCGCTATCGCGAAGAGGTGCTGGAGGTGCAGGTCGACGGCCGCAGCATCGCCGACGTGCTCGAGCTCACCATCGAGGAGGCAGTCCAGGCGTTCCCGAAGGACTCGGAGATCGTGCGCCGGCTGCAGCCGCTGGTCGACGTCGGGCTCGACTACCTGCGCCTGGGGCAACCCGTGCCGACGCTCTCCGGCGGCGAGGCGCAGCGCCTCAAGCTCGCCGGGCACCTCGCGGAAGCCGCGGGCCGCTCCATCTCGATGCTTCCGAAGCGCCCCGGCACCCCCGGCACGCGCCTCTTCCTCTTCGACGAGCCGACCACGGGCCTGCACTTCGACGACGTCGCGAAGCTCCTCGCCTCCTTCCGCAAGCTCATCGCAGCGGGACATTCGCTGGTCGTGATCGAGCACAACCTCGATGTCGTCCGCGCCTCCGATTGGATCGTCGACCTCGGTCCCGAGGGGGGCGACGCGGGCGGCGAGATCGTCGCCTGCGGAACGCCGGAGCAGGTGATGGCGAACGCGAAGTCGCACACCGGCCGCGCGCTGGCGGAATACGAGAAGGCTCTCGCCCCCTCTCCCCGCCGTTCTCCCGATGGAGAGGAAGAACATCTGCGTTCATCTGCGCGTTCATCGGCGTTCATCGGCGTTTCCGAAGGAGGCGCGGCGGAGCGAAAAGCGACCCTCACCCCGGCGCTCTCCCACGGGAGAGGGAGCACTTCGCGCAAAGCGATCTCAGTGCGCCACGCGCGCGAGCACAACCTCAAGGGCATCGACGTCGAGATCCCGCGCGAGAAATTCACCGTCGTGACCGGCGTCTCCGGCTCGGGGAAGTCCACGCTCGCCTTCGACATCCTCTTCGCCGAGGGGCAGCGACGCTACCTGGAGTCGCTCAACGCCTACGCGCGACAGTTCGTGCAGCCGGCGTCGAAGCCCGACGTGGATGCGATCTTCGGCATCCCGCCCACCGTCGCGATCGAGCAGCGCACCAGCCGCGGCGGCTCCAAGAGCACGGTCGCGACGCAGACCGAGATCCACCACTTCCTGCGCCTGCTGTTCGTGAAGCTCGGCACGCAGCATTGCCCCGATTGCGACGTGCCCATCGAGCCGCAGAGCGTGGACGCGATCGTCGCGCGCCTCATGAAGGAGCAGCGCGGCAGGACCATCGCCGTCCTCGCGCCGCTGGTCACCAGCCGCAAGGGCTTCTACACCGACCTCGCCAAGTGGGCGCTCGCGAAGGCCGTCTCGCACCTGCGCGTCGACGGCGACTACCTGCCGACGAAGGGCTGGCCGCGCCTCGATCGCTTCCGCGAGCACACCATCGAGCTTCCGGTGGCCGAGGTGAAGGTCGAGCCGCAGAACGAGAAGCACCTTCGCCAGGCCGTGGAGCAGGCGCTCGAGATGGGCAAGGGCGTGCTGCACGTGTGCTGCGGCGGCTGGGGCGACCGCGAGACGCAGATCTACTCGGTGAAGCGCGCCTGCCCCTCGTGCGGGCGCAGCTTCCCGGAGCTCGACCCGCGCCTCTTCTCGTACAACTCGAAGCACGGCTGGTGCCCGAGCTGCTACGGCACGGGGCTGAAGATCGAAACGGTGCATTGGGACGACGAGCGCGCCAAGACCGGCACCGAAGACCATGTGCTCGATTCGTGGGTCGAATGGCTGGAGCTCGACGAGCCGTGCGACGACTGCCACGGCAAGCGCCTCAACAAGGAAGCGCTCGCGGTGCGCTTCCGCGGCCAGTCGATCGCCGACATGAGCGCGCAGCCGATCTCGTCCGCCCACAAGTTCTTCGCGAAGCTCTCGGTCGCGGGACGCGAGCAGGAGATCGCGCGCGACATCCTCGCCGAGCTTTCCTCGCGCCTCGGCTTCCTCGAGCAGGTGGGGCTCGGATACCTCTCGCTCGACCGCGCGGCGCCCACGCTCTCCGGCGGCGAGGCGCAGCGCATCCGCCTCGCGGCGCAGCTGGGCTCCAACCTGCGCGGCGTCTGCTACATCCTCGACGAGCCGACCATCGGCCTGCACCCGCGCGACAACCAGGTGCTGCTCGACACGCTCGCGCGCCTGAACGCGAAGGGCAACACGCTCGTGGTCGTCGAGCACGACGAGGACACGATCCGGCGCGCCGAGCACGTGATCGACCTGGGACCGGGCGCGGGACGCCTCGGCGGGCACATCGTCGCCGAGGGCACCGCGGAGGAGCTGAAGGCGCATCCCGATTCGATCACCGGACGCTTCCTGCGCGAGCCGCTGCGCCATCCGCTGCAGCCGCGCCGACCCGTGGAGAAGGCGACGCCGTCGATCGAGGTGTCGGGCGCCAGCTTGCACAACCTGAAGGACGTGGACGTGCGCTTCCCGCTCGGCCGGCTCTCGGTCGTGACCGGCGTGTCGGGCTCCGGCAAGTCCACGCTCGCCCGCGACGTGCTGCACGAGAACCTGCGCCGGCGCGTCGGCGAGGAGCGCAAGGGCAAGGGGCGCAAATCCCCCGAAGCCCGCGGCGAAGGTCTCGTCGGTTGCCGCTCGATGAAGGGCTGGCAGCAGGTGTCGCGCGTGCTCGAGGTCGACCAGACGCCGATCGGCAAGACGCCGCGCTCGTGCCCCGCGACCTACGTCGGCTTCTTCGACAACATCCGCCGCCTCTTCGCCGATACGCAGGAAGCGCGCATCCGCGGTTACGGCGCGAGCCGCTTCTCGTTCAACACGGCGGGCGGACGCTGCGACGCGTGCGAGGGCCAGGGCGTGAAGACCATCGAGATGAGCTTCCTGCCCGACGTGAAGGTCGCGTGCGAGGTCTGCGGCGGCTCGCGCTTCAACGCCGAGACGCTCGCGGTGAAGATGCGCGGCAAGAGCGTCGGCGAGGTGCTCGCGATGAGCGTCGACGAGGCCGTGGACTTCTTCACGCACCATCCCTCGATCCACCATTGC
>Ga0335081_10017466_pt1 | contig 11615 bp, 8 predicted proteins | sample Lox_Sample_35_FD_206713 | JGI IMG/M metagenome (GOLD analysis project Ga0335081, IMG submission 206713) | Soil microbial communities from Loxahatchee National Wildlife Refuge, Florida, United States - Lox_Sample_3.5 | ecosystem: Environmental > Terrestrial > Soil > Wetlands | place: USA: Florida... | reverse complement strand
GTTTCCGAGACTTTGCTGACGATTGCGGCGGATCCCAAGCGCCTGGGCGCCGCCATCGGTTTTCTAGCTGTGCTGCACACTTGGGGACAAAACCTTCACTTGAACCCTCACTCATGATGCCGGGCATTATCATCTCCTCTATTATCAGTGAACAAAGTAGGCTGGGCTTCCGTACATCCCCCTTGCAGAATTAGTTTCCCAGTGCGGAGAAGCCGGTCGATAATCCGCCGAACAGGTTCGGCAGCCAAATCCGCGCGCCGAATTTCCCAGGGCGCACGAGGAGTTACTTGTTCCCGCTTCAGCAGGCCGGCCTTCACCAGCCGTTCGATCGTGCGGTGACTGACTCCACATATGCGCGCCGCTTCGCTCAAACTGATTCTCTCCGGATCAGGTAATGCCCGCTTCTGACCGGCGATCGCATGGTTGCGCCGAGCGGTGGCTACACGAGTCTGATTCCATCGCTTTCCTTTGCCCGTGGAATAGCCAAGTCGGTTCAACACAGAAGCAATCTGATCATCGCCGTGACGGACAGCCATGCGACGGATGATCTCCAAGGCCTCGAAAGGCGTCGCCGTTTCGGTTGCCGGACGCGGCCGCTCTATCAAGAGTCGCGTATGCGCACCTCCCTTCCAGTGAATTATCAAGTCAAGGGTCTTTTTATCCTTATCAGCGCGCACGACGATCTCTTCGATGGCGGTGCGGAAGATCATCTTCTTGAGTGTCGGAGGACAGTGATCACTCTGCCAGACTTCAGCAAAGTGATCACCCATCGAACGGATCCTGTTTTCTTCTTCCGGTGACAACGAATACCGTTTTCCATCTAGATTGGAAAGCCGTTGTTTGGCCTCCTCAATTTCTTCCAGCTTTTCGTTCCACCGCCGTTCCAACTCGCTCGCGGCAAGCCGATTCCGAGCGTCCACCGCGTCATACTGTTCAAAGGCCTTCTTCGCCTCATACTCCAGTTGCTCCAGCTTGCTGGACAGGGCAACGCGTTGTGCCACGTCGCCCGCGCTCAATTCCTCCAGCGCTCGAAGACTGGCTTCCATGCCCAAAGGCGCGATAACTTTTAACAGTTCTTGCCCCACTCGGCGGTCTACCGAGCCGCCACCAAAGCCGATGCAGTACTGCCCACCATCGTCATAGTCGCCTTTGCAAAGATAGCGCGCGTTGGTGCCACGGCCACCCCAGTAGCGTACATGCAATTTGCGTCCACAATGTCCGCAGCGGAGGAGTCCTACCAGAAGGCCTTGGCCAGCGCGGATCGCCGCCATCGATTCGTCCCCCTCCCAGTTCACTGAATTACGTCGCGTCATTCTTCGGTTCTCTTCGTAGGTGGCCCAGTCAATATAACCCACATGATGATCGCGAATGAAGACGCGGCACTCTTCGGCGGGACGCATCGCGCTCTGACGCTTTTCCAGCCGCCCTTCCACCAGCAAAGTCGTTACCGGGCGCCGTCCCCAAACATAGGCCCCAGCATAGAATGGATTGCACAGAATGTCACGGACCAGGCTCTGTGAGGGAATCTTCCATATCAGCCGGGTTCCCTGGATGGGGTTGGCTGGTAGCTCCACGTCGTGATCGCGGAACCATTGGAATGTCTGGCGCACGCTCCACAGTTCTCGAAATTTGGCGAATACCAGGTGAATCGCTTCGCAGACCCGTCGATCGGGGTGCAAAACGACCTTCCCCAGAGAGTTCAGGGCATACCCGACTGGGAGTCTTTTGAACAGCTCGCCGCGGCGCGCCTTGGACTCCTGTCCCATGAGCATCCGCTGGCGTATGACCTTCAGTTCGACTACGCTTAGCGTTCCTTTGATGCCCAGGACCAATTGATCGTCGAGGTAGTTCAAATCGTAGACCTGTTGCTCGTCGGCGATTAGCGTTCCAAAGATCTGGCAGACCTCCAGCAGCCGACACCAGTCTTTGTCCGTGCGGGACAGCCGTGACACCTCCCGGCTGCCGACGATTCCGACCTCTCCGAGCGCCACCAAGCTGAGAACACGCTCGAAGCCTTCCCGCTGCGCGGACGCAATGCCCGCGCTCCATCCCAGATCACAATCGATGATCTCGACCTGGTTCCAGCCCAGCGCTCGCACACGCTCGGCCACCGCATACTGCAGGTGTTGACTTTCCTTATTCTGGCGTACTTGCTTATCGCTGGATTGTCGCAGGTAGACAATCGCTTTTCGAGCTAGATGCTCCGGCTTGATCTTGGGACTGCACAAGAGCTCTGTCATTGACTTTTCCTTCCTCCTCGTGAAAGACCACCATCAGAACGCGGGCCATGAGATCGATCAGATTGGCGCGTGTAGTTGCGTCTATCGGTACAGCGCGGCATTCCTTTCGGATCATCAGGTCCAGAAGTTGTAGTTGCACCACGATGACCTCCCTTGCATCCGGCAATAGCCGTTTGCAGCAGGTTATCGTGAACATGGCCTGTAGAGTCCAGTTGTGAGGAGATCAATGAAGCGAGCGATAGAAGGGCGTCCTTACTGAGGAGCGGTCGCTCCGTAATCGTGACATCAGCGCAGTTCGGCGACAGCATCCATACCGGAATCTTAAGCCGCCTGCGAGCTCGGTCCATGACATAGACCGCACCATCTCCCCGCTTCGGTCGGCGGAGGATCTGCAGAGTAGCTCCATGAAGTGGGTGAAACGGGTAGAAGACCTGAACATCTGGAGTATCCGTACTCAGGGTATTGTGGGCGCGGGTGCATCCACCCGCATATACACTGTGTCGTGCCCGGTGGCGGTATCGCCCCAGACGGCGCGCGTTGGATCGCTAGCGGGAGTTCGTTCTTCCTCCCGGTAAAAGTTCTCAGCGCGCGGTTCCGCAACACATTCCTGATCTACTTGCGGGAGGCCTTCCGCAAGGGCCAACTCCACTTCCACGGGGAACTCGCACCACTGGCCCAACCGGACGCCTTCGAAGCTCTATGCGACATCGTCGGCAAGATCAAATGGGTCGTCTACGCCAAGGCCCCCTTCGGCGGACCCGAACCGGTGCTCAAATATTTGGCACGGTACACCCATCGAGTGGCCCTCTCCAACAGTCGTCTGTTGTCGTTGGAGAATGGCCAAGTTTCCTTTCAATGGAAAGATTACGCGGACCAAAACCGGACCAAGACCATGACGCTGGACGCGGTCGAGTTCATGCGCCGTTTTCTCCTGCATGTCTTACCGCGGGGCTTTGTGCGCATCCGGCAATTCGGTTTCCTCGCTAATCGCGTCCGCAACGAGAAACTGGCACTGTGCCGCTCCTTGCTGAACTTCCAATCACCGGTTACCAACCCAAGCACACCTGCGGCCCCCGACGCTGATTCCAAGGTTCCAGATCCGGAGTCGCATCGCTGCCCCGTTTGCAAACTAGGCCGGTTAGTCTCGGCCGACGTGATCCCGTCGAATAGAATCGCGCACCGGATGCTCAGCTTTTGCAGGATGCCTCAGCTACAAGACACGTCATGATGATCGCACCCGTCGCTGCATTCCTCGCCGAACCCACCTCCGCTCATATCAGCGACAGGAGATTCCTGTCCGGACAAGGTACATCTTCTCCTCCTGGCCCCCCGGTGCCACCTTCTCCACCCACGCATCCCACCTCCCCGGGCACCACCGGAGTCACCAGCGCTCATCCGCCCGCCTATTCCGCCTCCCGCCCGCCGATCATCCCGGACACAACACCAACAGGATACGATTCAAAACCCACACCGTAGGCCGGCTCAGTTCAATGCCTTGTATCCGAAGCGCTCCGGCCCGCACACCTCAGCGCAAGCGAGCCCTTCACCGCCGGAGCGCTCCGGATACAAGCCTCTGCATTATCGACCCGTGCTTTCGGAGTGGCCTCACGCAGGAACTTGCCCACAGGGCATGCCACGTGCCCAAACACGTGTCGCTTCGTGCAGATCTGCGCAGGATTATTGACTGCCTGCCTTTGAATCTAACCCGAGACGGGTGTCGGCAGGCCGTGCAGCGATGTACACTGAGGACTTCTGTGCGTTGGCTTTCCTGGCTCCTAGTTCCAATTGCACTTGGTGCCGCCGATTGGCCGCAATTTCGCGGGCCGAACGGCTCGGGCGTATCTCCTTCAAAAGGCCTTCCTGAGCGCTTCGACGCGCGAAAGAATCTTGTCTGGCGAACCGCCTTGCCGCCAGGGCATTCCTCACCGGTCTTCACCACCGAGCATATCTTTGTGACGGCCTTCGAAGGCAAGGTGCTGCAAACCCTATGTCTGGACCGCGAGAGCGGCAGGGTACTCTGGCGCAGGCAGGCCCCCCGCGACAGGCAGGAAGCTTTCCAGGAGACCAATGGACCGGCATCTCCTTCGCCCGTAACAGATGGGGTCAACGTCTACGTTTTCTTTGGCGATTTCGGGCTACTCTCCTACGGTCCGGACGGTAAAGAACGATGGCGCCTGCCAATGGGACCGTTCAACAACCCCAACGGCCACGGCTCCTCGCCGATTCTGGCTGATGGGAAACTTGTGTTGATCTGCGATCAGGACACCGGGTCCTACCTTCTGGCCGTCGATCTGGCCAGTGGCCGCGTGATCTGGAAGACGATGCGGCCCGAGTGCACCCGTGGCTATGCCACGCCCGCGGTGTACCGGCCAAAGAGCGGGCCGGCGGAACTGATCGTTCCCGGCTCGTTCGAATTGGCGTCGTACGCCGTCGAGACCGGCCAGAAATTGTGGTGGGTGAGCGGGCTGGCATGGCAACCAAAGACCGTGCCGATAGTCGACCACGACCGAATCATTGTCAACGGTTGGGAAATCGGAGGAGGCGGCAAAGCGGTCGCTTTTGCAGAGACCTTGGCTCTGTATGACAAAGATCACGATGGAAAGTTGTCGCGCAGTGAAATGGCTGCCAGCCGGAACGCCGAATGGTTCGCCGACAATGATCTGAACCATGACGGATACATCGACGAGCGGGAATGGGGGTTCTATCAAGCGCTCAACACCGCGGACAACTGTCTGATCGCAATTCGGGGCGGCGGGCGCGGCGATGTTACGAAGAGCCACGTGCTGTGGAGGTATCGCAAGGCACTTCCGAACACCTCGTCGCCGCTGCTTTACCAGGGCGTGATCTATCTGGTTCGCGATGGGGTTTTTACCAGCTTGAACCCCGATAACGGAGAAATCTTCAAGCAGGGGCGTCTTACCGGGGCACTAGGCCGCTACTGGTCTTCGCCCGTCGCCGCCGATGGAAAACTCTTCATCGTGAGCGAAGATGGAAAGGTTGTCGTGCTGCGGGCCGCTCCGGATTGGGATATTCTCGCCATCAATAATCTTGACGAAGATGTCTTCGCGACTCCCGCGATCCTCGATGGCCGCATCTACGTGCGCACCCGCGAGGCGCTTTATTGCTTTGCGAACGGTGGCCGCAGGAACGCTGATTGAACTCTCCGAGCCGACGCGGCGGACCAAGCCATTTCGGGCTTGCCAGGTAGATCGCAGACAGTCTCGGTCCGTAGCCGGGCCGAGGCAGCGGGTTGGAAACTCAAGAACGCCAGCAGAGCCGCACCGGTCATGGCCCATCGGTGAGCGCTCATAAGGTCTAAGTATATCCAGCCCTCGGCCCGGTGGTGTGTCCGAATCCGAGCGCCGAAATGAGCTCGGCCTTATGGTTGCTTATCGGTAGCGGTCCGGTCGGCGAGTCCGCCGACAACTTCCGAGTGGCCGACCAACTGGGAGTTGAACGATTCCGTTTCGGGAATGCGGCGTTACAGAGGATTTTTCACCCGTTCCTGAACCTCACTTCTTCCGCCACTCGGCGGCCTTCTCCGGCTTCCCCCAGGCTTGATACAGTTGGAAGATCCATCGGCGGGCACGGTTCACGTGCTCCGAGTCCCACGGCGCGAGTCGCGTTCTTCGCGCCAGCATGCCCTGCTAAGCAACCGAATACGCCGGCGGGCCGGCTGTCAAAAGTTCTCAATCATCCAAACATTGGTGTCCTGGAAATAGGTCTTGAACGCCAGATGCTTGCCGTCGGGAGACGCTAGCAGACGTTGAAGTGCCGGTTCGGTCCAACCTTTATGTAACAGCAGATCCACCTTGCCGGCGGCGGACACCTGTAGAAGATCGGAGGCATCCGGGTTCCAGGTGGTCACGGTGAAGGCCGTGCCATCTGCCGCGGTGCCTATCGCATCGAGCGTGCCCCACTTCATTGGCACCGGAATCTCGTGCCAAGCGCGGTCCGACAGCGTGAGTACGGCGACGCGGGGCTCCCCGCGCACCACTACACCCAGGCGGGAGCCATCGAGCGATGGGTTCCAATTGAAGTTTCCGTTCCCCTTGGTGTCGAACCTCCCTAAGCGGTCCCCCTTGCCCCGGACAGGATCGAACGAATAGAAGACCAGATCTTGTCCCTCTCTCTGGGATAATTCGCAAGGATAGCCGGGCTTCTCCGGACAATTGAAACGGACCCAGTCAGCGTCAGGCGTCTCGGCTATGTCGAGTACCTTTTCCGACAAGCCACCTGCGGCTGGCCTGCGCATCAGCCGTCGAACAGGACGTCCGCTGGTCACACTTTCCCAGTACAAAAGCCATAATCCGTCTGGTGTCAACACGGGGCAACAAACACTTTCCGAACTCTTCACAAGGACCTCGGGGACGGTCCCGGTCCAAGTCAGCGCATGGCTGAAAATCTCTCTTTTTCCATTTCGCAGGGACTCGTAGAGAATGGCTTGACTGTCCAGTGTCCAGCCTTGGAAAAAGCTGCTTCGCGTATCGAATGTGAGACGATGCGGCACAGTCAATCGGCCACCGCCTCTTTCCAGATCACCCACGTACACATCGAACTCGCTGTGCCCTTTCACGTATGCCAGCCGCTTTCCATCGGCCGTAATCGTCAGGTTCCGCAAGAAACCACCCACGCGTGGCACCAGCCGCTCGGGTTTGCCGCTGGCTTCGCACAGCGTTGGTTCCACGCGGAGAGCCCAAATGCCGTCATTGTCAACATCCATCGCGATCCCGTCGGAGGCTTCATTGAGGGCGAATACCAGGCGCCAATCCGGTGACCAGATCATAGATCCCGAATACAGCCAAGTGGTCGTGGGTAAGTTCGATCCCGGCACTAGAGTTTTGGCCGGCCCGCCACGGGCAGACCGGACCTCGATGGTTACATTCTGCGGCCATCCTTCGACGTTCCAATAGGCGATCCACTGACCGTCCGGGGACCACGCTGGATGATAAAGAGAGCCGCTCTTATCGCGCACAGCCAGCTTGCGGGGAGATTCGCGGCTAATACCGCCCACCAAGAGTACCTGCCGCGACGGATCGATGAAGGCGATCGATCGTCCATCTGGTGAGATCGCCGGATCTTGGCCGCGAGGGTAGACTATTTCGGGCGGTACCTCGCCGCTTGTCGGGATGACCCAGAGGGCCGGATCGTTCGGCGGCCCGTCAGCCAGCAACTGTGCGCCGTTCGGGAACCAATGGAGCGTTGCCGACCAGGCGAGCAACCCCGCCGGTATACGGACTGGTCGAGCTTCGCCTGAATCGATCGGACGCACGAACAGGCCGATCTGGTCGTCATAGGCAACGTATTTGCCGTTGGGTGAAACGGCCGAGACCCTCACACAGTTCTCCGGTGTATTGGCTGTGAGTCGCCGTTCCGTCAGACTCCGGACCGCTCCTGGTTCTAGGTGTCTGCGCGTCCACTGGTAGGCTGCTAAGCCGGAGAGTAGCGCCAGAAGGATAGCTGCCGCGATGCCGATCTGGAAACGTCGCGTGGCCGCCTTAGCCACCTGTAGCCCTTCCAACGCCACTCGCACATCAGCCATGTTTTGGAATCGCTCGTTCGGGTCCTTACGCAGACAGCGTAGAACCACGCGTTCCAGTTCAGACGGGGTCGCCGCGTTCAACTCAGTTAACAGTTTCGGCTCCTGCCGCACGACCGCGGCCAGAGTCGACATCCGGTCGGAGCCCTGGAAAGGACGCTGCCCGGCCAGCATCTCGTAGAGCACCACGCCGAACGAGAAAATGTCGGAACGCGCATCCACCAGCTGGGCTTGCGCTTGTTCCGGCGACATGTAGGCAGCCGTGCCCAGAATTATCCCGGCCATCGATACCAGGCTTCCTGGTCCGCTCGGTGCGCCCGCTTCCGAGGCTTCCGTTAGCTTGGCCAGGCCGAAATCGAGCACCTTCACCGCTCCCTCTTCAGTGATCATGATGTTGCCCGGTTTCATGTCGCGGTGGACGACGCCGGCCTTATGTGCCGTCGCCAACGCTTCGGCGACCGCGACAGCGTATTCAAGCATCTGCTGGATCTGCAGTCCTCCGCGCGCGATCAGCTTGTCCAGCGTCTTGCCCGGCACATACTCCATCACAAGGAAGTCGATTCCATCCGCGCTGCCCAGATCGTACAGCGCCACAATGTGCGGATCGTTAAGCGCCGAAGCCGCCTGGGCCTCCAGCAGCAAGCGCCGCCTGCGCTCCGGATCGGCGGCCACATCGGGATGCAGGACTTTCAGAGCCACCAGCCGCCCGAGCCGTGTATCACGGGCCAAGTAAACTTCCCCCATGCCGCCCGCTCCCAGGAGAGACGAGACATCATACGGTCCCAGCGTCTGGCCCACCAGCGACCGCTCCTCACCGCACGCAATGCTGAAGTTGGCCGCTTCCAAGGCCGGGCCCTCCAGAAATTCGCCAAGCTTGCGCTCGTCGCTGAGCAGCGATTCGATTTCCTCGCGCAGTGTGGTGTCGCCGCCGCAGGCCTGGCGCAGGAATTCAGGTCTCCGGCTGGCGTCCTGCTGCAGCGCGGCGCTGTAAACCTCTTCCAGCCTGCGCTCCCGCTCGTTATCCGACATGCGCCCGGTCTTTCTTCATCGCGTGAAAGAGCCGGATCCGGGCCAGCTTCCAGTCGCGCATTACCGTATCCTCGGAGACGCCCAGAACGGCGGCCGTCTCCTCCACGCTCAGCCCACCAAAGAAGCGCAGCTCGATCACCTGCGCCTTGCGCGGGGATGTCAGGGCCAACGTATCGAGCGCCCGATCGAGTTCCAACAGGTCCGTGCTCCGCGCCTTGTGCAGAGTCGCCGCCGCTTCCAGGGAGATCCGCTGGCAGTCGCCACCCCGCCGCTGGGACTTTCGCGAACGTGCAAAGTCGACCAGAACGCGCCTCATCACCTGCGCGGATACCGCCAAGAAGTGAGCGCGGTCCTGCCACCGGACCCGGCTGGAATCAATCAGCCGCAGGTAGGCTTCGTTGATCAGCGCCGCGGTTTCCAGGCTGTGGTCTACGGGCTGGCCCCGCATGTAGCGGTGAGCCAAACGGCGCAACTCTGCATAAACCAGCGGGATCAGTTTGTCGAGGGCGCAAGCTTCGCCGCCGCTCCATGCCAGCAGAAGCTCGGTGACTTCGCCGTGCGGTTCTCCTCGCACGTACCTCCTTGGTAAATCTTACCTATGTTACCCGATTCAAAGACGCGGAAAAACTTCCTTTCAAGTTTTGATCCCTGTTTTCCGTCTATCACTACTGAACGTCGGATACCGGATACGGATGGGTGGGCGGGCGTCTTCGCCTGCCAACGGGCCCGTTGCTGGGCGCTAGAGCGGAGAAATGATGCGCGGGGTAAAGGCGGTAGCCCTTCAGTCACCGCTCCGCCTTCGGTCGCGCATCGGCCGATTAGCCCCTCAAAGAACTTTTTGGCCTTTGCGGTTTTTCATGCAGTCTTTCCGTCTCTACTAATGAAGGGGAAATTGGCAGCCGGCAGTCGCGCCGTGCTGGTCACTAAATCGTAAGGAGAATCAGATGACTCGAACAACAGTCACGCGAACGTTAGCGCTGTCGGGACTGGTCCCCGCCGGCAAACTCAGTTACTCGTATGGCAGCCTCCTCCCGCTGTTGGCGTTATGCCTTGCCGCGGCGGCCTGGAGCCAGACCTCGGTCAGCTTACGGGGGCGCGGCGTACCGGGCACCGTCCAACTGGCACGGCCGGCGGCAGCCACCCCGGCGACCGCCCAGTACCACTTCATCACGATCCAGATCCCAGGCTCGACTGGGGCTTACGCATACAATCTCAACGACTGGCCGCTTGTCACAGGCGACTACTTCGACGCCAGTGGTAATGGACACGGGTTTGTGTGGCAGAACGGCAAAGTGCACACCCTGGACAATCCCGGCTCGTTGGACTCGCTGCCATCCGCCACAAACAATCTGGGGGTGGGGATAGGCGCCTATGGTAATTCCGCTCCGGGGCATGCCGCCACCTATTCCTTGGCGAGCAGCGCCTGGACGACGCTTCCCGATATTTCGGGCATGTCGATCAATTACGGGAACAACATCAATGACCTTGGCTTTGCGGTGGGGATCGGAAGCAGCACCGGCAGCCTGCCCTTCGACTATAGTTGCAGTGTCGCTTGGATTTGGGATCCATTTAAGTCTGCGTACTCGTTCTTCTCCGTGCCCGGAGCGGCGAATAACGCCACGTGTCCCAACGGCATCAATGATCGAGGGCAGGTGGTTGGAGGGTATTACGACGCGAGCGGCGTAGCCCACGGCTTTCTCAAGGACGGCGAAACGTATACGTCCTTTGAGGTTCCGGGGACGGGAAACAGCACTGGCGCAAACCAGATCAACAACAAGGGCGAGATCGTTGGGGGGTGGAATGATGCCTCGGGCAACATCCACGGATATGTGCGAAGCGCCGATGGGCTGATTACAATCGTGGATGTTCCAGGTACTTCGGAGTCGGCTGTCTACGGCATCAACGACCGGGGGGACCTCTGCGGCTACTATAGCGACGCTAGCGGTGTGAGTCATGCGTACGTCGCGCTAAAGCGGTGAGACACCAATAGAGAGCACAATTGGCAGCCGGCAATCGCGCCAGTGCTGATCAATAAGACCATCCTATGACCCAACAAAGGAACCTCTATGCGAATGCGTCAACTTCTCACAATCGTGGCCGTACTGGGTATTTCAGCACCTCTCGGCCTTGCGCAGGATTCCAGCTCGTTTAGGACTCTGTACAGCTTCACAAGTCAATCCGACGGAAGCAATCCCGTCGCGGGTGTGGTGATCGGCAGCGGTGGCGTGCTCTACGGCACTACCGCTGCCGGCGGGACTTCCAACGCCGGCACCGTGTTCTCGTTGACACCTCCGGCATCTCCAGGCGGTGCGTGGACCGAGAACGTACTCCACAGCTTTACCGGCGGCATTGACGGGGCTGATCCTGTCGCGGCTCTGGTGATCGGCAAGAACGGAGTGCTCTACGGCACCACTTCCAGCGGCGGCGCGTCAAATGCTGGCACAGTGTTTGCATTGAAACCGTAAGTCCCGTTCCGGGGCCACGTACCGGTGGATTGCTTCTCAGCACGCCGTCTGTCGGGCAGAACTGTTCGCATTGAAGCCGTAACTGTCGTTGAGTGGTCTTCCTAAATTCAGCCAGCGATATATCGCTAACGGGTTCGTGCCGCGAACTGCTCTGCCCGGCGTCGCCGAAATGACGAGCGGAACCGGAACTTGGGCCATTGTAGGCATCTCAGGGGTTGGAGCGGATCCTCGGCCACCCGGAGAAAGGTCACCACGCAGCCTTTCGAATCCAATTATCTCTTCCGGTGAGAGGGTGTTGTGTACCGATATCGGTAGCGGTTCCGTGCGCCTTACGGCTGCGAG
>Ga0335081_10017465_pt1 | contig 11615 bp, 9 predicted proteins | sample Lox_Sample_35_FD_206713 | JGI IMG/M metagenome (GOLD analysis project Ga0335081, IMG submission 206713) | Soil microbial communities from Loxahatchee National Wildlife Refuge, Florida, United States - Lox_Sample_3.5 | ecosystem: Environmental > Terrestrial > Soil > Wetlands | place: USA: Florida... | reverse complement strand
TTGACGCGGACCCCATTGACCCTGACGTGCCCGGCCCGGCAGGCAACGGATGCGGCCGAGCGGGTCCTGGCCAGCCGCACCGACCAGATCCAGCTGTCCACCCGCCCTGCCTGATCACCTGCCACCCGGCAACTGTAGTGCGATACGCGCTCGCCGGCTGCGCTCATCCTGACGTCTTCCGCGAAAGGCCCGCGGTCAGAGAGCGGTGCGGACCGGTTCGCAGGAGTTCTGCGCGATACGCCCGAAGGAACGCTCACCGGCTAAGACTCTACGCCGCCAGGGACTGAGCGACCCTGTCCGCGACAGATGAGTGCTGTCAACGATTATGTCGGCGGCACGGCTGCCCGGGGGGCCGAGATTTCGCGTGCCGTTGACGATTTTGCGTGTGAGTGTGCCCGTCAGGGCGGAAGGGACGACGGCTGCCGGGACTCGCGGACGGGAATTCCGAGCTGCCGGGCAGGCGGACGGCCGCCAATGCTGAGAGGCTTCCCGGCGCGGACCTGCCGCACGCAGGCTTATCGTGATGAGGCATGCCAGCGCCATCCCAGCGCGGCCAGCGCGGCCAGCGCGGCGCCCGCAGCGACCCATCGCGCGGCCCTGTCCGGCCGGTGCCGCTGTGACGGCGCCTCCGGCAGCTCCGGGGCCACGCCGAGGCGGCGAGCCAGGCCCTGGCCACCCTCGCGCATCAGCTCGTCATGGTTCCAGCTGAACACCGGCCGGGCAACCGGCGCCACCAGGTTCATCCACCGCCGGGTGGTACGGACGTCCCAGTCGCAGCGGACCAGCGTGCCGCCATCGGCGGCGGTGAGCGTCCAGCGGCCGGTGCCATCCAGCTCGCCGACGGCCCGGGCCTCCAGCCTCGACGGCGGTTGCACGCAGGTCACCTGCACATCAAAGCCGAGCGTATAGGGCAGCCGGGTCCGGAACAGCAGGCGCAGGCGCCTGCCAGCCCCGTCAGCAGCACCAGGTTCACGCTCGTCCACGCCGATGACGTATTTCCACCAGCCCGGCCAGCGCTCGGCGTGGTAAATCTCCTCCCACACCCGCTCGATGGGCGCCTGAATCTGCCACGTGCTGACGAAGTGATACCCAGCCATGCCCCTCCTGCCTTCCTCAGCGGGAGCCTTCCCGGCCCCGGTTTCGATCCGCCCGGGCCAGCCGCGCGCTGATGCTGGCCGCAGGCCCTCCCGTGGATCTTCGCCATGACGCTCCCCCGCCAGTACGTCACCGCCGGCCGCGCCGGATCACTCCCCGCCATCAGCCCGGCCACCTCAGGCATCCGCCAGCCTGCGCTCACGATCCAGCACCCAGCCAGATCCGCCACCCAAGTACCTGGCAGCCCCTACCGGACTCGCACACCATGCGGACAGATGAGTACGCTCGGCAAGGGTCAGAAGAGCATGGCCGGCGAGGCCAGGAATCATCGCTTAGGAGCCGGTTGACGCACATTGTGAATGCGGCCGGCGAATGCTGCAAATGGCCACTTGATGAACTTCGGCCGGTCCTGGGAGAACGCCCCGGCCGGTGCATAACCTATGTGTGCGCCGGTGAATGCCCGGTAATCGCACCGGGCCGTCCGGGCGGTCATGCGACGATAGGCGCATGACCGGCGAAGACCGGAGGTGACGATGGCACAGCACGAGCCCGGCCTGGCCAGCGGCGGGCAAGATGCTCCTGGGCGTGTCGATGTGCACGCCCATTACGTGCCAGCCGGACTGCAGGCGTCGTTGCCGGCCGCGCCGATCTTCCGCGGCTTTGCCGCCTGGCAGCCCCAGGCGGCGGTGGAGATGATGGACCGGCAGGGCATCGCAACCGCGATCTTGTCGATGGTGTTGTGGACCGCGATGTTCGCCGCGGCCGGCGATGCCGCCGCGGCCCGGCAGGTGGCCCGCTCAGCAAACGAGGCGGCTGCGGAGGCGATCCGCAGCTACCCCGGCCGGTTCGGCGGCTTTGCCCGCCTGCCGCTGCCCGGCGTCGACGCCGCGCTGGCCGAGATCGACTACGCGCTGGGGACGCTGCGGCTGGACGGCGTTGTCCTGCTGACCAACCACGACGGCGTCTACCTCGGGGACAGCCAGCTGGATCCGGTGTTCGATGAGCTGAACCGGCGCCAGGCCGTGGTGTTCCTCCATCCGGCCCTGCCTCCTGGCGCCGAGCACACCTCGCTCGGCTATGCGCCCTCGCTGATCGAGTTCGTCTTCGACACCACCCGCGCCGTGACGCACCTAGTGCTCAGCGGGACCCTGGACCGCTGCCCGGGCCTGCGGCTGATCGTCCCGCACGCCGGGGGGACCATCCCGTTCCTGGTGGACCGGATCAGCCTGCTCGCGGCACGGTTCGTGCCCGGCACGGCGACGCGTGCCCCGGCCGGGGTGGAAGCTTACCTCAGGCGGCTGTACTACGAGCTCGCCATCGCGACGAACCCGCACGCTGTTGCCTCTGTCCTGCAGCTCGTCGGCCCGGAGCGCCTGCTGTACGGCAGCGACTGGCCCGCCCTGGACGAGGCCGACGTCCGCGACTTGATCCAGGTCCTGGACGGCAACCCGCTCCTGCAGCCAGCCGACCGGGCCAGGATCGAATGGCAGAACGCCCTGGAGCTGTTTCCGCGGCTGCGGTCCGGCTCAGCGGCCTGCTGACAGTCGCGCATCCCGCTACGCGGCAGATGAGCACGTTCTCATAGTGTGGCGAAGACGCATATCCATGCAAGTTGACATGTTGCTCTCCGCATCGAGCCCGGGCTGATAGGAATTCGGGGGCGAAGGGCTTGTTCTCCGCTCGCGTAGCCGCCTCAATTGCGTGCTGAACACGGCCTCATGCCAGATAGTCGATGCGGCTGGCTAGTTCCGGGTATTGCCTCCGAACACGCCTTTCCAGCCGGTCCATGATCAGGTGGTTGCGTTTGGCAGAGCCAATCAGATGTGTGTACGGCGAGACAGCCGCACCTTGATAGGCCTGCTCCTCGGACTCGAACAGGTACTCGATCCAGATATCCCGGAATCTGCTCGACGGGTTTCCTCTATGATACTTGAGACACGCCCACAGCAGGAACTGCTCAACGAGAATGACATGTGAGGCGCGGTCCTCAAGTCGGTCAAGGGCCGACCCGTTCTCGGGGCGGCTCACGAGGTCGATCGCCTGTGCAGCGTAGTGGGCAAGGAATTCCACGTCTGTACCACCAACAATGCCGCAACAGACTGCTGCGAGCGGTGCTCTGCCAAGCTGCCTGGTTCCGAGCCATTCCGGCGGGAGCCAGCCATGACCAACCAGCGCCGACTCGAATACCTCTGGGTCGTAGTACGAGTTGCCCGGCTGAAATATCTCGATGTTCTGCGCCAACACCGGTGCCGTAATGAGCCGGTCCGGAAGTGGGCTCCAAAGGTAGACGTCGCTGTCGACATGGATGAATGGCTCGTGCTGGGTCCGGTACGCCGCGAGCTTGCCCAAAGCCCACCATTCGGGTTCTGCATCGGCCAGGCAGTCCAGATCCGTGGAGACTTCGTTGAAGGCCAACCCGAGTCCCTCTACGAGCAGCGTCGCTCCGGCAGTGTCGGTCACGAGCACGGTGTTTCGGAAATGCCTGCGAGCCGTCTCCAAGGACAGCACCCAGGACAGCAGATGATGCCTGGGTTCAAGCCACGTGCTACGAACTCCGGCGGCCATCGGCTTCGACCAGTACGACCAGACGGCGCGGTCCACTTCAGACGAGATGACCGCTCACCCCGTAGAAGCTGTATGTCACATCGCGGTAGCCGCTGTTCTTGCCGACGACCGCGCCATAGTAATCTACTTTGGGCCACTCGACCCAAAGGTGCGCGTCCCGTACAGTCCGCCACTCTAGGCCGTTCAGAGCCAGCAGCAGAACTTGCGCCTGCTGCATGGAATGGAAGTCACCCTGCGCGTACAGTGAAGTGGCCAGCGTGACCGCTTGGATGAATGCCTCTACAGCTTCATCGCCAGCATACGGATCGACGATCGTCTCGGTCCCGTCGATCGGAATGCCTTCCTCCACCTGCTGGATGAAAGGAACAAGCAGCCGCAGCTGCTTTTCGACCGTTTTTGAATAGCTTCGCGTCAGCCAGTACACGAGATCGGCGATCTGCTCGCTCATGTTCTGGAAGTCGCTCTCCACCAGCACTCGGACAAGGTACCGTCCGTCGCGATCAATGACCTCCTCCAAAGCCAATAGCGCCTGGCGGGGCTCATCGATGCGGGCTAGGTACTGGGCACGCTGGAACGTCGCTTCAAGGTTGGTCGGGTCCAAGGCCAGCGCCTTTTCCAGGCAAGCGATCGCCTGTCGACAATTGTCAGCATCTTCGATCGTCGTGCGCAACATGCACGCCATAGCCTGGTGCATCAGTGCCACTGCGGCATGTCGAGGCTCCTTCGGGCTGCTCCACTTCGCCGATTTGCTAAACCATTCGGCCGCAGTGTCGAACTCGCCCCTGCGAAGGTAGATGTTTCCCAGATAGTGCGCGACTACGTAGTCGATGCGGCTCTTCTCCATCGCATCAAGGAAATCAGCGAGCGCTTCATCGATCCATCCGTTGTCATATGAGTAAATGGCGCGCTCCCGCAGTTCGCGAGACTGGTTCTCCAGTGGCTTGATAAGAGCATCCCGGATCTGGGCCACCATCTCGTTCTGCTGGTCCGCGCGCCACAGCAGTTCCGACAGGCCCCAGCTGAACTCGGCCGACAGATGCTGGAAACCCGCTTCTATCGTGCGGTTGAGTTGCTGCAGCCCAGTGCCGAGGGTAAAGGACAACTCAGCCAGCCCGCTGTCTAGCGTCCGATCGAGCCTCTTGAGACCCTTGCCGACGGTCTCGTCGAGGCGACCGAGACGTGTGTTAACAGTCTCGTCGAGGCGACCGAGACCTGTGTTAAACGTCAGGTCGATGCCGGCCAGACCCTGGTCCAGGGACCGGCTGAGCTTCTCGTAGCCTTGCCGGTGGACCTGCCGCTCCAGATAGTCGTCAAACAACGTCACAGCCGACGTGACGGCCAGCCCAACCGGATTGATGCTCGCTACGCCGCTAACAGCCCGAGCCCAGTCGGTACGGTGCGCCCCGGCCGAGCGGACCTCGCTAGCCATCGGCGTCCAAGCGCTCAACTCTGCTCGCCTACGGTCGAGCGAGTCGATGGCTAGTGGCGTCTGCCTGCCATCATGTCGCCACAACTGCACCGCTGCCGCTACGTCGCCCTTTACCGCGATGGCATCTTCAATCGCTGCGGCAGAACTATCCAATGCCTTCATGGCGCTTGTGGCCGCCTTGATTACGGCGCGACCCCGGTCGATGTTGGTCACAATCTCATCGATACTAGACGTCATCGTGGATGCCCTGTCTGAAGCAGCGGAGGATAGCAATATACCGTCGAAGTGCCAGAGGAACCATCATGACACATAACAACGGCGATCTGACAACCTCGACTTGCGCAGTTTAAGGTTCGATCACACTTGAGAGACGGGAGAGGCAGAAACGCACAGCGCGCCACCCAGCCTCCGTTGCCCTTCCATGCGTGCCGGAACCCCACAGGGGCGAGCGCGAATGGGGCTCCGGCCAGCCGCATTCAGGTAGTCGGGGTGCCGCCAGCCACCGGGCCAGACCGGAACGTCACGCACGCCGACGTTCGGCGTGCCTCCGACACGAAGAACGAGGCTGAGTTGACGATCGCCGCCACTGCTTGTGAAATGCAAGGTGGCGCATAGGCATTCAAGCCCTCAACGCCCGCTATTCGGCATGTGGGTAATATGTCATTGCCCTGACGAGCGGGCACACCGTGCACCCTACTGGCCGGTTGCCGCCTTGAACTTCACGACCAGTTCAGCGGGTACCCGACCGCGATCCTTCACTTCAATACCCTGGGCTTTGGCCCACTCGCGTACCTCGATGGTGTTCAACCCGCTTGCCGATCCCCGGCGGGCGCGCGGGCAGACCGCCGGGCAGCGCCGCCGACCCGCCTGGCAGCACCCACGTAGCGAGCCAGGGCATCCCGCAACTCCTGGGCATGCCTGGCGTTCAGGTCGATCTCGTACGCCGTGCCGCCCAGGCCGAAACGGACGGTTCCTTCGGCGGCACTGCCGTCAAGGTCATCGATGAACAGGGTCTATATCTTCTGAGCCACGAACGCTCGAGTCCTCACACTGATCTCTGGCGCACTAGTGTATGCAGTTCAAGCCGAACAAGCGGTACAGCCACGCCGACGAACTCAGCCGCTGTCGGCCTACGCCAACCGATGCCGCGCTGGCCGGGAACCGCGTTCAGCATAAATCGCTGGCAGTGAGCAGCTTGCAAAGCGTACCCGCCGACTTGACGGACTTCTCAAGCGAGGCTTGGTAAATGCATTCCCGCCCGACTCTATGACCTCGTAACTGAACGTAATCGTTTATCTGAATTTCTCCAGAGTCACATGCAGAACGATGCCGATTATGACGCGCGTACGCTGGTCCGGGAGACGGTTGCTCACGCGCGCAGAACGGCCAGTTCGGTGGCCCGACACACTGGCCGGGGCATTACCGAATGTCTCGTTCTCGTTAGTCTCGCATCACTCTGCAGCCCGCACAGTAACCATCACGATCTACGCGCGCGTGCTGTCCGTGACCGATAGGCGCATGCTCGTGTCCGGCCGCAAGCCCGGATGAGAGCTATGCGCACTGCTGGTCCTCGGCTGAGGCGCATCTTCGACTCGAGTCGCGCGCCGGCTTCCGACGTCGCCGGCCGGCTGCCCGGGATCTTCGAGGACCATAACCTCGCCGGGTTTCGGGAGATGGCCCCGCGATCGCGGCAGGACGGGCGCCCGTAGCGGGCGGGCTCATGCAGCCTCACGGCCGGGATCGCAGCACGGCGACCTCGGGGAACTCCTCGGGCGAGCCGTAGCCGTGCTCGGCAAGCCAGCGGATGTTAGTCAGGCATCGCAACGACCACCATGCGCGGATGAGGTCGCGGTCGACGTCGGTGCCGTAGCCGGCGACGACGTCGCCAAGATGCTCCTTGTGTCCGAGCGTGAGGATGGCGACGTCGAAGAGCGCGTCGCCCTTGGCCCATGCCTCGGCGCGCCCGAATCGGTGAACTGGCGGCACGCGCTCGCCCGGGGTACGAATCGGGATGCGCTAAGGCGCATAGGCATGCGACCTAGCCGACTTGCAGGGATCGCATCTACCTGAACAATCGACCGGCTATCGAACACCTACCTGAACAACGATGCTCTACCTGAACACCGCCGCCTGTCGGGTCACGTTCTGTATCCAAGATCCGGGGCAGAAGAGCCGTGGCCAGCGGTGCCGGGTCCGCACAGTTTGCGGGACCCGGCGGGCTGCGGTCCAGTCTTCCTGGCCCGGGCAGCGCGGCTCAGCTGGCGTGCTGGCTTTCGCTGATCTGGGAGACGAAGTTCCTGACGGCGGGGAAGGCGAGGTCCGGGCGGTCGCGGAAGGTGGTGTGACGCGCCCCGGGAAGGGTCACCAGGCGGGTGGTGCCGGCCGGCAGCTGGCTGGCTAGTTCCTCGACCACGGGCAGCGGGCAGACCGGGTCGTCCTCGCCGGCGAGGACCAGGACGGGGCACCGGAGGCCGCCGAGCAGGCTCCAGGGATCGAAGCTCAAGACCTCGTAGCTGTCGTAGTGCGCGGCGACGTCCGGGTTCCTGATCATCCGGGCCAGGAACCGGCGGGACTCCTCGGCCCAGCCCGGCGTGGCGCTATAAAGCGGGTAGCAGACGCGGGTGAACTCAGCCTGGAGATCCTCGGCGTCCGCGGCGTAACCGCCCCGGCGGTATGTGCGGATGCGCTCGATGATGGCGGCCGCCTCGGGGCCGCCGACGCGGCCGAACGCCTCGATGACTCGCGGGTCGTCCCAGTGGCCACCAGTCGTGTTGGCCAGGATGATGCCGCCGGGGTGATCGGGGAACAGCGCCGCGTAGGTGAGCGCGACGTCCCCGCCGAAGCTGCTGCCGAGGATGACCGGCTTGCGCAGCCCGAGCGCGTCGCACAGCCGCCGCAGGTCATCGGCCCAGGTCCGCATGTTCCAGGACCCGGCGCTGCCGCGGTCGCTGCGGCCGTGGCCGCGCAGGTCGAAGTACAGGACCTGGAAGTCGCCGGCCAGCGGCTCGAGCGCGGGCTTCACCGTCATGTGGTCCAGGCCGGGGCCGCCGTGGACGGCCACCAGGACCGGGCGTTCCACCGTTGTGTCCCCCTGCGGGATGACTGACGGGCCCGATACGTCGAACCAGAGGGACACATCACCGAGGCTGACGCGCATGCGACCTCCGGGACGGCTGCGAGCGGGCGGCAGTTCCGGCCGGGCCGCTGCTGGGCTTGGTCACAGGCCACAGTAGCCTCCAGGACGCCGCCGGCGCGTCGTTCGCGGTGATGACGGCAGCACCCGGCGCCCAGGCCCTGCCCGGGTGCTGCTCAAGTTCACCGGTTCAGCGCGGGCATCTGGCGTGTCGCTCCCTCACATCGAAATGAGCGCGCGAGTCAAGAGCGCAGATCGGCCTGATCGGCGATCGCCATGCGCCGTGAGGCCGCGCAGGTTCGGCCGCGCTAACGGCGGAACTGCGCGCCCAGCCTAAGATCAGGATTGATCACATAGCGTGAGTGAAGGCAGGGCGGTGCGTACCGAGCGCTGACTCCGTGCGGCCGGGAACCACGCCGACAATGCGTGCGGCCAGCATCAGGCGCAGATTGCGGCAGCTTGCGCCGGCGCGGGCGGGATGGTGACGGCCCCTGCCGCCCGGCAAAGCGGGGATAAACTCAATACCTGCTCCTGGAGTGACATCAAGTCGCACATGCAAGCGCGGTGCACCTCTGGCTCCGGTCGCGGCGATCGCCTGACCTCGCGCCTGTCAGCACCGGGTTCCGGTTCGGGACGAACGTAGACTGGCCGGGTGCCCGCCGCTGAGGATCTTGAGCCCTATCTGGTCCCTACCTGGTTCATCGACTGCGACACCCCGGGGGTCAGGCACCGCGCCGAAGAGGTAGCCGCCGGCGCCACCAGCGATAGGGAGCGCGCAACGCGGCTGTTCTACGCGGTGCGCGATGGGATCCGGTATGACCCGTATTCGGTCACGAGTGATCGGGATGACTACCGTGCGAGCACGGTCCTGGCGCAGCGGGCTGCCTACTGCGTCCCCAAGGCCGTGGCGCTGACCGCCCTGGCCCGTGCCGTCGGTATCCCGGCGCGGCTGGGTTTCGCGGACGTGCGCAATCACCTGGCGAGTGAGAAGCTGCTGGCCCGGCTCGGGACGGACCTGTTCGTCTTCCATGGCTTCACCGAGTTCTGGCTGGCCGGCCGGTGGGTGAAAGCGACCCCGGCCTTCAACATCGAGCTGTGTGAGCGCTTCGGGGTGCGGCCGCTTGAGTTCGACGGCCGTAGCGACGCCCTGTTCCATGAGTACTCAGCGGACGGCCGGCGCCACATGGAGTACGTGGCGGAACGAGGCAGCTTCGCCGACCTGCCGTTCGAGGGGATCATGAGGGCATTCGCGGCCTGCTACGGGCACATCCCGGCGGGTGCCGGCCGTGACCGCGATGAACTGTTCGATCCACCCGGCGAAGCGCCGGCGCCCGGGACCTGAGGATTCACCCACCGTGGGTGAGCGCCGCAGGATGGTGCGCGCCAAGCGCCGAATATTCGCTTGCTACCCGCGTCGCAGTACCCGGCTGGTGCGGGCGCAGATTAGTCAGTTAAGCGCGTCATTCTGGGCTGGTCTCCGCGTTGAGGTCGTTGAAGAAGGCTGTGATGTCGCGGCTGAGCTGGCCGGGTACCTCGGCGGCTGGGAAGTGGCCGCCACTGGGCATGGGTGTCCACCGGTGGACGTTGTAGAGGCGTTCGGCCCATTCCCGGGGAGGCGTGCCGTCGTCGATGAACTGGTGAAAGACGGCTACCGCGGTGGGCACCGTAACCACGTCGGCGAGGCTCAGTTGGTCTGCCAGCCTTCGGTTGTCGACGTAGTCCCGTATGGAGGACGCGATCGTCTGGGTGGCCCAGTACAAGGTCACCACGGTGAGCAGGAAGTCGCGGGAGAAGGTGGCGTCGATGTCCCCGCCGGAGTCGGCCCAGCCTCGCCATTTCTCCAGCACCCAGGCAGCCAGGCCGGCGGGTGAGTCGTTGAGGCCGTAGCTGAGCGTCTGAGGCCGTGTCGACTGGATCGCCCCGTAGCCGCGGTCGTCGTCACGCCATCGCTGATACTGGGCCAGGTAGGCCTGCTCTGCCGCGGACAGCGGCCGCGAGCCTGGCCCGGTATAGGGCGCGAGATCCAGGTTGGACAGGTGAATGCCGAGCATGGGCGCTGGGTCGTCCAGCGCCATGAACGTTGTGACGGCGGCCCCGAAGTCGCCGCCGTGCGCGCCGTAGCGCTGATATCCCAGGCCGCGCATCAGGCGGTGCCACAGCCCCGCCGTGTAGCGGCATGTCACTCCCGTCCGGGCCGGCCTATCAGAGAATCCGTAGCCAGGCAGCGAGGGAATCACCACGTCAAAACCGGGCCCGTCAATGCCATGCGCGGCCGGGTCCGTCAGCCAGGGCACAAGCGGCAGGAACTCGGCGAAGCAACTCGGCCAGCCATTTGTCAAGATCAGCGGGATTCCGCGGCCGCCGCGCGCCCGTTCGTGCACAAAATGCACCCGGACACCATCGATCCCGGCCCGGAAGTGACCGAACCCGTTCAGCCAGCGTTCCTGCGCGCGCCAGTCGAAGCCGTCCGCCCAGTACGCCAGCAGGTCCCGCAGGTAACCGAGGTCTGTACCCTGCTCCCACGGCGCACCTGGCCCCGGCCCCGGCCACCGCGTGTTAGCGATCCGCGCACGCAGGCCGGCGAGGACCTCGTCGCTCACCCTGATAGCGAATTGCTCCGCCCGGAAGGTTGCCATCCCGCTAGCTTTGCACTGTGTCCGCGCCCAGAGCACCCGCGGCTGCCAGCCGGCTGACGGTGCTGCCGCACGCCGGGCGGGCCGTTCACGGTGACCTCGTATCCGCTGGCCAGCAGCTGAGTGAGCGCGACCGGGCAAGGACAGCGCGCGCCGATCAGCAATTCTGCGCCGTCCCGGCCACCGCGGCCACCGCCCATTTGAAAGGTACAGGTTCTCGATGCCGTGACCTTCGAGGCGGATCACGCTATAAAGGCCGATCCGCCACACGATCTCGGCGAAAAGCAGCACCCCTGCGAATCCGAGCACATAGGCCCGCTCCCTTGATGCGCGGGCTCACACACAACCGCCACATCGGTACCGCTTCACCCCCCGTTGCGGTGCAGGTGGGCGCCGACGTCAAATCCCGGCCCGATGTCCGCCACCTCGAACATCGACCAGGCCGTTGAGTTCTTGTCGCCCACCTTGAGCGTCATGGCGGGTGAGACCCGCTCGCCCCGGCCAGGCGCCATGACGAAACCATCTGCCATGAATTGGATGCTCCCACCCCGGCAGCTAGCGTCAAGCCGTAGCGGCAACTCGGCCATCTTCCCGCTCCTTTGCGGGCCGGCCTGCGCTGCTGGCCGGAGGCGCGTGCTGCTAGCGTCGCGTCATGACCTCGCTGCCCGACAGCGCCCGGGCCGTGCTGGAGTCCGCGGCCCTGGCGCACCTAGTGACCTTGAACCCGGACGGCAGTCCCCAGGTGAGCGTGGTATGGGTG
>Ga0335081_10017464_pt1 | contig 11616 bp, 12 predicted proteins | sample Lox_Sample_35_FD_206713 | JGI IMG/M metagenome (GOLD analysis project Ga0335081, IMG submission 206713) | Soil microbial communities from Loxahatchee National Wildlife Refuge, Florida, United States - Lox_Sample_3.5 | ecosystem: Environmental > Terrestrial > Soil > Wetlands | place: USA... | reverse complement strand
TGCCGATGATCTCGATCGCGGCGACGAAGATGACCGTGACGAACATGGTAACGAAGGCATACTCGATTGCCGTCGCACCAGTCTCATCGATGAGAAGGGTTCGGACCGTACGGACAAGATGCAACATCGTTCCTCCGCGCACGGGAGCTTGGTGGCATTCTACGCGCGTTTTCGGTGCCTGCCGAGTTAATTTCGCCCGGCAGCCTTAAAGTATTGTCGGTGATTTCGCTAAAATTCTTGGTATTTCATATAGCGAAATCGGGCTCTATCTCCTTGGGCGCGAGATCCAAATCCGCGAGAATGCGCTCCTTCCACGCCTGAAGATGCGCCTCGGTGCGGCGGCGCGGCCGCGACAGGTCGATGCCGTACTGGGCATGGACGCGGCCGGGCTTGGCGCGCATTACCACGACGCGGTCGCTCAGCACCAGCGCCTCCTCGATGTCGTGCGTGACGAAGAGCATGGTCCGCCGATCGGCGCGCCAGATCGCCAGATCTCGATCAGATGATCCTGCAGCGCAAAGCGCGTGAAGGCGTCGAGCGCGCTGAAGGGTTCGTCGAGCAGCAGCGCCTCGGGCCGCGCCACCAATGCGCGAGCGATCGCCGCGCGCTGCGCCATGCCGCCCGAGAGCTGCTGCGGCAACGCCTCGGCGAAAGCGCCGAGGCCGACCCGCGCCAGCGCCGCCTCGGCGAGCGGCCGGCGTTGCGCGCGCGGCCGCCGATAGAGCGCGAACTCGATATTGGCGCGGACGTTGAGCCAAGGCATGAGCCGCGGCTCCTGGAAGACGAGGCCGACCTCGGAGCGAGGCCCGGAGACGGCGACGCCGCCCAAGACGACGCTGACGCTGCTCGGCGCTTCGAGACCGCCGACGATGCGCAGCAGCGTGCTCTTGCCAGAGCCGCTGGTGCCGACGATGCCGACGATCTCGCCGCGGTCGACGGCGAAATCGATGTCGACGAGCGCCGCGAGATCGTCAAACTTCTTGGAGACGTGCCGGAACTGCAGCATCGGCTCTCTTTTCCTCGGCGCTCTCGAAGCTGTCCTGCCAGGCGACGAAGCGGCGGCTCACGGCGGCGAGCGCCATGTCGCTCGCCTTGCCGAAGATGGCGAAAAGCAGGATCGCGGCGATGATGTTGGCCGGGCGCCCGGTCTCTTGCCCGTCGATCAGCAGGAAACCGAGGCCTTCGCTCGCGCCCAGATACCGGCCGCGACGACGAACATCCAGGCAAGACCGAGGCCGCTGCGGAGCCCGGTGATATATGCCGGGAGCGTCGCCAGCAGCAGTACGCGCCGCCCCAGCTGGACGCCGCCACAGCCGTGGACTTGCGCGACCTCGACGAGCTTGCGGTCGACCTGCTGGATCCCGGTCATGGTGCTGACATAAACCGGGAAAAAGGCGCCGAGGGCGATCAGCGTCACTTTCGGCTGCTCTGAGATGCCGAGCCACAGCACGAAGAGAGGAACCCAGGCGACCGATGAATGCTGCGCAGCGCCTGGAGCGTGGCGATCGAGAAGGCGCCGCCACAGCGGCGGGTAGCCGGTGAGCGCGCCCAGCAGGGTGGCGACGGCGGTGCCGAGCAGAAAGCCCTCGAGGACGCGGAGCAGCGTGATCGCGATATGCGTCCAAAGCTCGCCCGTGACGGCGAGCCCGCGCAGCGAGCGCAGCACCGCGAGCGGCGCCGGCAGTAGGTTGGGCGGCGCCACGCCAAAGCGCGCGAGCGCTTCCCAGAGCGCCAGCAGCAGCACCGGCAGAATGAGCCCGACCGCGCCGGCCTTGACGGCAAGGCGGCTGGCGCCGCCGAGGCGGAAGCTCACCGCCCGGCCTCGAGGCGCTTCGAGACGCGGATGATGTAGTGCGGGTCGATCAGCGCATCGGCGGTCTTGGCGATGTCGGTGTCGGCAGGGATGATCCCGCTCTGCTTCAGTACTTCGCCGGCGGCGACGATGGTGTCGCGCTGCTGCCGGCCGATCATGCCGCTCGAGAGATCGTTGCGCTCGAGATCGCGCTTCGCCACTGCATCGCTAAGCCGCCCCGCCTTGGCGATGATGGCGCGGAGTTCCTCGGGATGCGCCAGCGACCATTGCCGCGCCTTCTCGTAGACGGTGAGAACGCGCTCGACGATGTCGGGATGCGCCGCGGCGAAGTCCTCTCGTGTGTTGAGGAAGCCCCAGGTGTTGAGATCGGCGTTGCGGAAAAAGAGGCGCGAGCCTTTCTCGAGCTCGGTCTGCGCCATGTATGGATCGAGCCCGGCCCAGGCGTCGACGTCGCCGCGCTCGAGCGCGGCACGGCCGTCGGGATGCTGCAGCAGCACCATCTTCACGTCGTCCGATTTGAGGCCGTGAAGCGCAAGCGCGCGGAGCAGGAAGATGTGCGGATCGGTGCCGCGCGTGACGGCGATGCGCTTGCCCCTCAAATCCTCGATCTTGTGGATCGGCGAGTCCTTGAGCGTGACGAGCGCCGTCCATTCCGGCTTGTCGAAGACATAGACGGCCTTGATCGGGATGCCATTCGCCTTGGCAAGGAGTGCCGCGGCGCCGGCCGTCGAGCCGAAATCGACGGCATTGCCGTTCAGGAACTCGAGCGCCTTGTTGCTGCCGAGGCTCAACACCCACTCGATCTTGGTGCCGTCCTTGGCGAATTCTTGCTCCATCCAGCCCTTGTCCTTGAGGACGAGGCTGACCGGGCTGTAATAGGCCCAGTCGAGCCGCAGCGTCGCCAGCTTCTCGGCGGCAAGCCCGGGCAGGGCGCACAGAAGCAGCGCCAGCGTCACGACAGTGCGCATCAGGCGCCAAGCGGTCATCGACATGCTCCCCTCTCCTCCGCAGACCCCTGCCTGCGCTGGGGGCAGGCCACAAAAAAACCCGCCGCAGCTTGTCGCCGGGCGGATCGCCCTCGCTTTAGCTGCATTTCTAGAGCGCCCGCAAGCTGAAGCTTCAAATCGGCGCTGGCCAAAACCGTAATCCGCCCCATCGATGCCGTCAATGGGGGTGTTTGTACATAGCGATGTTTCTACAGGCGTTTGCTGTTATTGACGGGGGAGCACGGTTGCGCTTCGGCCGCAAATGACTACAACAGGCAGCCTTCGGGAGCAGGGGCAAGGCCGGCATGGCGGGCGAGGACGACAATCAGTTCCGGCAAGCGCGCCTCGAGAAGCTCGAGGGACTGCGGAAGCTCGGCATCGACCCCTATCCCTATGCCTTCGCGCGGAGCGCCGAGGCGAAGGCACTCGAGGAGCGCTATGCCGGACTTGCCGCCGGCAGCGTCACCGAGGATCACGTGGCGGTCGCGGGGCGCGTCCGGGCGCTGCGCAACAGCGGCATGTTCATCGATCTCCACGACACCTCCGGCAAGATCCAGATCTTCTGCCACAAGGATTTCCTCTCGCCCGAACGGCTCGCCGTGGTGAAGCTGCTCGATCTCGGCGACATCATCGGCGTCGAGGGCACCATCCGGCGCACGCCACGCGGCGAGCTCACCGTCAATGCCAGGGATGTGCGCGTGCTGGCGAAGACGCTCTTGCCGCCGCCCGAGAAATATCACGGCCTCGCCGACGTCGAGACGCGCTACCGGCAGCGCTATCTCGACCTCATCACCAACGAGGAGAGCCGCGAGGTCTTACGCCAGCGCTCGCGCATCGTCGCCACCTTGCGCCAACGCCTCCTGGAGCGCGGCTTCCTCGAGGTCGAGACGCCGATGCTGCAGGTGATCCCCGGCGGCGCGGCGGCCAAGCCCTTCATCACGCACCACAACGCGCTCGATCTCGATCTCTACTTGCGCATCTCGCCCGAGCTCTTTTTGAAGCGCCTCCTGGTGGGCGGGCTCTCCGACAAGGTCTTCGAGATCAATCGCAACTTCCGCAACGAGGGCATTTCGCCCCGGCACAATCCGGAATTCACCCTGCTCGAGCTCTACCAAGCCTATGTCGACTACGAGGCGATGATGGAGATGACCGAGCATCTCGTCAGCGAGGCAGCGCGCGCGGTGGGCAGCGGCACGGGCATCACCTATGGCGGCATCGCCATCGAGCTCGCGCCGCCCTGGCGCCGCGCCGCGATGACTGACCTGGTGCTGGAGCATACCGGTATCGATTTCCTGGCGCTTGCCGATGGGGTCGACGCACGCGGCGCGGCGCGGCGCCTCGGCATCGAGCTCGAGGACACCGCCGGCTGGGGTCACGCGCTTTACGCCGTCTTCGAGGCGCGGGTCGAGAGCCTGCTGATTCAGCCGCTCCACGTCACCGGATTTCCCCGCGAGATCTCGCCGCTCACCAAGGCCGATCGCCGCGATCCGCGTCTCACGGAGCGCTTCGAGAGCTTCGTCAATGGCTGGGAAATCGCCAACGCCTATTCCGAGCTCAACGATCCGCAGGAGCAGCTCCTGCGCTTTCAGGCGCAGATGCGCGAGCGCGAGCTCGGCGACGAGGAGGCGCAACGTCTCGATGCCGATTTCGTCGCCGCGCTGGAGTACGGCATGCCGCCCGCCGGCGGTCTCGGGATCGGCATCGACCGTTTGGTGATGCTGCTGACCGACAGCCCGTCGATTCGCGACGTCATCGCGTTCCCGACGATGCGGCCGAAATAGGGGTGGTGCAGCCTCTTTTAAGGAAGCGCGAAGGCAACCACCGCATCGCCCAGCGGCGAGCGCGCCCGGAGGTCGCCGCCGGCGGCGATGACGACGAATTGGCGGCCGCCGACGACATAGGTCATGGGCGTCGCCTGCGCGCCCGCCGGCAGGGCGCCCGCCCATAGCTCGGCGCCGGTGTCGATGTCGAAGGCGCGGAGCGCGGGGGCGGAGGCGGCGATGAAGACGAGCCCGCTCGCCGTGATGATCGGGCCGCCGGTGCCGGGGAGCCCGCGGATGCCGCCAAAGGCCAGCGATCCCAGCGGCACCTGCCAGCGTATCGTGCCGGCGGCGAGATCGACGGCGTTGAGCGTCCCCCAAGGCGGCGCATTGCAGGGAAGGCCCAGTGGCGAGAGCAGCGCCTCGCGGGACGCGGCATAAGGCGTGCCGAGGGCGCTGCCGATCTCGACCTTGGGATCGGCCGCATGCGCCGCCGCCGCTTGGTCGCGCGGGATCAGGCGAATGACGTGCGCGATCCGGTTGGTGTTGATGACGAAGGTCTGGCGCGCCGTGTCGAAGGCGCCGCCGCCCCAATTGGCGCCGCCGCCGGTAAAGGGGAAGAGCACCGTGCCCTTGAGGCTCGGCGGCGTGAAGAGGCCCTCGGAGCGCAAGCCCTTGAGGCGCTGGCGGCAAGCGTCGCGGTCGCTATCGGCGAGGCCCCACATATCGGCCTCGCCGAGGCGCTGCGGCACGAGCGCCGGCGGCGCCAGCGGCACCGGCTGGGTCGGCGACGGAAACTCGCCCGGCACGTCGCTTTGCGGCATCGGGCGCTCCGCCACCGGGAAGAGCGGCTTCCCGGTGTCGCGATCGAGGACGAAAAGAAAGCCGGTCTTGGTCGCGACGACAACGGCGGCGATGTCGCGGCCGTCGCGCTTCAGGGTCACCAGGCTCGGCTGCGCTGCGACGTCATAGTCCCAGATGTCGTGATGCACCGCCTGGAAATGCCAGACCACCGCGCCGCTGCTGCCGCGGAGCGCCACGATCGAGGAGGTGTAGAGGTTGTCGCCCCGCCGCTCGCCGCCATAGAAGCTGGCCGTAGGACCCGCGGTCGGCAGGAACACCAGGTCGCGCGCGGCATCGACCGCAATCGGGCCCCAGGCGCTGCCGCCGGCAGAGTTCTTCCAGCTGGCCTCCGCCCAGGAATTCGCGGCGGGGTCGTCGGCGCTCCGCGGCACCGGATCGAAATGCCAGCGCTTGGCGCCGCTCCGCGCATCGATGCCCCAGACGGTGCCAGAGGGGGCGCGGCTCCGCGACATGTCGTCGACCGCCGAGCCGACCACGATCACGTCGCCGATGACGGCGGGAGCGCTGTCGAGCTGGTATTCGCCGGGATAGCGCTCGGCGATATCGGCGGGGAAGCCCACCGCGCCGTCGCTGCCGAAGCCGGGGCAGGGCTTGCCGCTGGCAAGATCGAGCGCGATGAGGCGCGCATCGACCGTGGCGAGAAAGACGCGCGCCGCGCAAGCGGCGCCGGGAGCGGCGTCCGGGTCGTGCCAGACGGCAACGCCGCGGCATTTGAAGCTGTTCGCGGGTTTCAGCGCGGGCGAGAGCGCGGCATCGAACACCCAGAGCTCTTGCCCGCTTGCCGGATCGAGCGCCGCGACCCGATCGAAGGGCGAGCAGACCAGCAGCTTGCCGTCGGCCAGAATGGGCGTGAGCTCGAAGGCGCTCTTGGCGAAAGCGGCGCCGCGCCGCTCGGCCTCGCCGGTGTGATAGGTCCAAGCGACGGCGAGGCGGGCGACGTTCTCTTTGGTGATCTCGGCGGCGGTCGAATAGCGCAGGCCGCCAGGGTCGCCGCCATAGACGGGCCAATCCTGCGCCCGTGCCGGAACGACGAGGGCGAGGAGGGCGGCGAGAGCCAACCGCGGCGCCCGCACCGCCCGCGCCTCATTCCGCGGCGACGACGGCGGCCGCGCGGCGCAGATCCGCGGTGGTGAAGCCCTGGCCGTCCGGCCGCCAGCCGGGCGGACCGAAGAGGTACTGGGCACGCTCCCGCCAGCTCCGCGCCTGCCAGAGATCGCGGCCGAGCGCGATCCATTCATTGGCATTGATAATGATGGGATTGTTGGAGAGGAGCGGCTTCACCAGACCGTAGCGGCACGGCAGGTCCTCGCGCTCTTCGATGAAGGTGCCGAAGAGGCGATCCCAGATGATAAGAATGCCGCCGTAATTCGCATCGAGGTACTCGGGGTTGGCGGCGTGGTGCACGCGGTGGTGCGAGGGCGTGTTGAGGACATACTCGAGCCAGCCGAGCTTCGGGATCCAGGTCGCGTGGATCCAGAACTGATAGAGCAGATTGAGGCCCAGCACGCCGAACACCGCGACCGGCGGGTAGCCGAGCCAGATCAGCGGCGCGAAAAAGATACCCGTGCCGCTCAAGCGACCGGTCCACCCGAAGCGATAGGCGGCGCCGAGGTTCAGGTCGTTGCTCGAGTGATGGATGGCGTGCGTCGCCCAGAACCAGCGGATACGGTGGCTCGCGCGATGAAACCAATAGTAGAAAAACTCAACCCCTAGAACGAGGAGCCCAAAGGCGAGCCCGGCGTTGATGTCGAGGGTCGTCAGCCGGTGTGTGTAGGCCCAGAAGATCACCGGAGCGGCGAGGCTCAACGGCAGATATCGATAAACGACATATTCGCGTCCGAGCGCATCGACGATGGACGCCAACGACGCCCGCCAATTGTAGGGTCGCTTGCCGAGGAAGGCGAGGACGACCGCTTCGGCCATGGCCAGCGCGATGACCACAGGCGTCGAATAATAGAGAGCATTGAAGAGATGGGACATGAACGGGCTCATTTGGCTAACTCCCGCGTTATAGCACGGGCGCAGCATGGCCGCGTCTAGCCCTCTGCTCTCGCCGATAGCGCAGGCGAGCTTGCCGAATGCTTTATAAAGGCTGGCCGATTTCGGAATCGGCGAGGGTTGGGGCAAGCAGCCGGCGGGCGCCGTTGCCGCCTTGCCGGCGGTAGTCGGTCGGTGTCATGCCGGTATGCGCCTTGAAGGCCCGGTTGAAGGGACCGAGCGACTGGAACCCGGCATCGAGCGCGATGGTGACGATCGGGACTTCGTCCTGGCTGCGGTCGGCGAGAGCCGCCATCGCGTCGGCGAGCCGGTAGCCGTTGACGAAGCTGCTGAAGTTGCGATGGCCGAGCCGCTGGTTGATGAGCCGGCGCAAGCGATACTCGGGCACTGCGAGCTTGGCGGCGAGCACCGCGATGCTGAGCCCCTCCTCGCGGTAGACCTTGTCGTCTTCCATGAGCCGGCGAAGCGGCTCCAGCAATGCCCGTTCCTGTGCGTCGTCGGCGGCCATCGGTGTTTCGACCGGCGGCGGCACCTGGGTCGCGCTGACCGGCGCAGCGGCCGCGGCCGGGGTGAACTCGGCGCTCGGCATCAGGGTGAGCCGGGCAATCACGAAGGCGAGAGTGAGGGCCAGCAATCCGGTGGCACTGATGATCGTCCCCGGCGGCGCGGCGGGCGGTCCGCGCATGATCCAATCGAGCAGGACGACGAACGACGTATAGACTGCGGCGGTCAGGCACAGCACGACGCGAAATTTGCGGCGCTCCTCGATCAGGTCCGCCGCTCTTCCGACAATCGCCTGTCTTATGGCGAGGGCCAGCAAAGTCAGTTGCAAGACGGAATAGAGCGCGCAAACCAGCGGCAAGAGCCGGCGGGCGCAAAGGACGCCCATGCCGACGGTGAGCAGCCAAGGTGCGGCGTCGCGCCAGGATGGCGTGAAGGCGTCGTCGAACGATGCTCTGGCGAAGAGCCAGAAAACGGCCGGCGCGCCGAAACTGGCAAGACGGGCCGGCGCCAGCCAGAGCGCCGGCGCATGGTAGACGAGCTCGGGCGCGCTGCTGATGACATAGCCAATGCCGCTCAGCGCAAAGAGGGCGCCGTATAATCCGGCTGGGGCTCGTCGCGCATCGCGCAGCAGCAAGACGGCAAGGACGGCAAGGAGCGTCACCGCCCCGCCGCGGATCCCCGCCTCAATGAGTGCCAACGACCCGTCGCCCGCCATCGCCCGCCTGCCGATGCCGATTGTGCCGCGGAAGGGTGATGCAAAGCAAAGGCCCCGCGCCGTCGCGCGGGGCCTTCAGGTCCTACCGTGGAACCGCTAGCGGAAATGGAGGGGGAATATCAGGTTGATGCCCGGCGTCTCCACCACCGGCGGAGAATAGACCGGCGGCGGCGCGTAGATCGGCGCCGGAGCGGGCACATAGTAGTGAGGCCGATGGTCGCGGAAGTGGTGGTCGCGGCCACGGTCGTGATCGTGCCGGTCGTCGGCACGCGCGGCGGGTGCTGCCAAGCTGAGCGCAACCAGCGCCGCCGTTGCCGCACCGAGGAGCGAACGATATCTCGCCGAGTGATGCATACTTCCCTTCCTTCTGTCGAGAGCGAGGTTCCCTTCATCCCGGCAAGCCACGCGCCCGCCGCGCCGAGACAACGCGGCTGATGTCCACATCGGCTCCCGCCTACTTCTTCATCGCCCGCCGTTGCTCCCGGCGGCTCCGCGCGAAGAGCGTATCGGCCGTCTTCTTCTGGTCGTCCGACAAGCTGTCATAAAGCGCCTGGAAGGGTGGGATCATCTTCTGCACGCTCTGGGCGTGGGCGTCGGCGATCGCCTCATAGGCCTTGAGCTCGTCGACCGCGCTTGCGCCGCGCGCCTCGACGCGCTGCTTTATGGCCGCCTCCATCGCTTGAGCACCGTCGCGCATGGCCTGGGCGACCGCGTCCCATTGCGGCTCTTGCGCCGACGTGATCTTCAACTGGTCGTGCAGGCTCTTGATCCGATCCTCGACGCGCTCTCCGCGCGACTTGTGCGGCTTCTTCGCCTTGGTAGTGGTGTCGGCTTGAGCGACGAGGATCGAAGCACCGGCAGCCGAGGGTGCGGGCGTGGCCGCGCGGGCTTGGCCGGCAATGAGCGCGGTGCCGAGGAGACCGGCGACGGCGACGCCGCGCACGATCGGGTGAATGAGCTGAGGCATGGTGGGGGTCCGTTTCTTTTGGGGTGGGAGGAGCCGCGTGCAAGCACGCGGTGGAGGATTGTGGGCGAGGCGTTTCCGTTTCATCCCCGCGGCGTCGCGTTACAGTTTTGTAACTCGGCCGGCGCAGGCACCACCAGATGATACGACCGGGATCATACGACAAAAGCGCGCTGGCGCCATCGCGGCGATAACGCGGCGGTCGGTGGCGGAGTTCCGTTTCGGCAGCGCCTCGTCAGGTCGGGTTCTCAAGACTGAGCACGCCACGGTCGTAGTCATAAGCGAAGAGCTCGGCGTAGCGGCCCCAGTTGATCACCGTCTCCAGCACCTCATGCGCCTCCTCCTCGGAGAGCTGATCCTCGAGCTCGGCGAGGAAACGCCCCTCGGGCGCGCTATGGCCGGGACGCTCGTCCAGCACCTTGCGGATATGCGCGGCGAGCGGGATCTGGCGGCGCAGCTGGTCGGCGAAGATCTGCTTGCGCGGCTGCAGATCGGCTTCGGCGAAAGCGCGCCCTTGGGGGGTCGCCCAAATGTCGCCTCCGGCCACCTGGGCGAAGCCCAGGAGTTGTAGTGCCTCGACCAGGACGAAGAGTGCCTCGTCCTCGATATGCTCGCTCTCGACCAGATGCGGCAAGTCGGCGCGGCCGTTATAGGGCGCCGCCGAGACCGCATCGAGCAGGCCCACGGCCTGCTGGATCGACGCCTTCGGCAGGCGATAGCCGATGCCGATGGTCTCGGCGAGCTTGCCCCGCCGTCCCGGCTCGCGGCCCGGCACCGTGGTCAGGATGGCGTAGACCTCGTCGACCAGCTGGCGAAAGCCGGCGCTGGTGAAATCGCGCGGCCGCGGCAGGGCCACCGGAATCTCGGCGCGGATATGGCCGGGGTCGCTGCCGAACACGATGATGCGGTCGGCGATGTTGACGGCTTCCTCGATGTTGTGGGAGACGAGGATGATGCCCTTGGTCGGGACCCGCCGCTCGACCCAGAGATCCATGAGATCGCCGCTCAGCGTCTCCGCCGTCAGCACGTCGAGGGCGGAGAACGGCTCGTCGAGCAGCAGCACGTCGGGGTTGACCACCAAGGCGCGGGCGAAGCCCACGCGTTGGCGCATGCCGCCCGAGAGCTCCTTGGGATATGCCGATTCGAAGCCGTCGAGGCCGATGAGGTCGATCGCCTGCAACGCCCGTTGCCGCCGCTCGGCGCGGGGGATGCCCTGCGCCTCGAGGCCCAATTCGACATTGCCGAGCACGGTGAGCCAGGGGAAGAGCGCGAAGGTCTGGAACACCATGGCGATGCCATGCGCGGGGCCATCGACGGTATGGCCGCGATAGGTGACGTTACCGTCGCTCGGCGGGGTCAGCCCGGCGAGGACGCGCAGAAAGGTCGATTTGCCCGAGCCCGATTTGCCGAGAATGGCGACGATCTCGCCTTCATGGAGCGCGAAGTCGACATGGTCGAGCACCAGACGGCCCGGCGCCTCGGCGGTCTGGTAGGTCTTGCAGACCTTCTCGGCGCAGATCAGCCGGCTGTCATCAGGCATCGGGTCGATCCCGTCAATCGAGGCGGAGCCGCTCTTCGGCGAGGTTGTAGAGCCGCCGCCAGAGGAGGCGGTTGAACACCAGCACGTACAGGCACAGCACGGCGATGCCGAGCACGATCCGCGGAAAGTCGCCTTTCTCGGTCTCCTCGGCGATATAGGCGCCGATGCCGCTGGCGACCAGCGTCTGATCCCCCCACTTCACCACCTCGGCGACGATGCTGGCGTTCCACGACCCGCCCGACGCCGTCACCGCGCCGGTGACGAAGGCGGGAAAGATACCGGGAAGAATGAGCCGCCGCCACCATAACCAGCGCGAGACGCCGAGGTTGCTGGCGACGAATTGGTAGTCCGTCGGCAAGGCCAAGGTGCCGGCGATCACATTGAAGAGAATGTACCACTGGGTCCCGAGGATCATCAGCGGGCTGACCCAGATCTCGACATTCAAGCCATAGGTCGTGATCGCATAAATAAA
>Ga0335081_10017463_pt1 | contig 11616 bp, 10 predicted proteins | sample Lox_Sample_35_FD_206713 | JGI IMG/M metagenome (GOLD analysis project Ga0335081, IMG submission 206713) | Soil microbial communities from Loxahatchee National Wildlife Refuge, Florida, United States - Lox_Sample_3.5 | ecosystem: Environmental > Terrestrial > Soil > Wetlands | place: USA... | reverse complement strand
TTTAGCGGCGTTCACAGGGCCCCAACCAGACGGATTGGCCAGTTTGTCGCGATACTCAAGGGCCTCCGAAGGTACACACAGTGTTTCTTCGAACTCCTGACTCTTCATCCAGTAGTATTCCGTCTTCATTAATTGGAAGGGCTGAGTGTAGAACTTCGGGTCGTCAGCGGTTACCGTCGCTTCCAGGTGATACTGGTCCAGCCGCGTCCAGCGCTCTTGTAGTTTCGCGGCGTTTGTATGCGGATGCCCTTGCTCGTCGAGCCAGGTTCTGGGATCAAGGCCCGTGGTATCGATGACAAACACGTTGTCTCCCTCCCAATGGCCCACCGAATATCCGTAGAATCTGGAATCGGGCGCCGCCGGAGCGTCCACCTTGGCGGGAAGTTGCCTGCCGTCGGTCCAGACCTCTCGGTACACTCGCTGCTGCTCAAAAAGAATCAGCATACGAGTCGGCAACGACTCGAACACGATTCCTCCTCTGCTGCTGATCGCGCTGTTCAGAAGATCGCGTGGGAATCCCAGCGGATCGCAAATCATAAATGGATCGTTGGCGGCTCTCAGCGGACCATCGCTCGCTTGCCGCTGCCCTGCTGACGGAACCGGCCTATTGAGAGCGAACGCCGCCTTTCCGGCCGGGGTCATTTCGGGGTAAGGGCCGATTGTTCGCTTAAACGGCCCTATCCATGCACCGTTCAAGTCGTGTTTGGGAGCGGGGCCGGGAGGATTGGGCATCTCGGGGATTCCCGCGGCGACAAAACCCGGCGGCACGACTCCCCGAGGCCCCTGAGTTTGAGCCATGGCGACCGAAGATAGGGCCAGCGCGGCCAGCAAAGTAACGATTGGTTTGGCGACCCACTTTCGCATTTGCGATGCCTCCTTCATTTAACTACGGAGCCTCGTGAAAACCGTCCCGACCGGATCGTTTGCTTGGCAGAGTGCCAATCCTCACTGAATTTGGCGAAGTATAAAGCCGAAGGCCAGTTGCACCATTCTAGGAAATCGCGATCTTACAAGTCATTGGAGAAGATTGGCTCCCCGGAGAGGACTCGAACCTCTAACATTTCGGTTAACAGCCGAACGCTCTACCATTGAGCTACCGGGGAGTAGGTGTTGATGAATCAGGGGGCAAGCAGCCTGCTGTTCCTCCTCGAGTCGCTCCGCGACGACGGTTCGCCAATCGGCACGTAACGTAATGTGGCTCAGTGATACGCGGTCTGGCACTTGAGCCAACAACCGCAGAGAAACTTACTGCTGCTCTTGCTCCAAACGATTCCGTCCCAGCTTCGTGCCGTCGGCAGTTACGGCCTCGAGGATGCGCCCGATGGGCTTGCCATTCTTGGCTGCGCTCACAGTGACCGTTACTTCGTCCCCGGGTTTGAAAGAGTCCTTACGATAGCCGCTCGGATACATGACCGTGGGAGATTGCGACTCCACGACCCAGTGCGCTATTTCGCCGTTCTCACCCTTGACGTCAAGCATCAGCAAAAGATGGGGGCTGGCGTAGATCCATCTCGTCACGGTCCCCTTCAAGACAAGCGTCTTATCCGTTGCGAATGAAGCGTTGCCGTGATGTGCGAACAGAGGAACCGAAACCAAAAGCCCCAGGGCCATAGCCAACCCGATGACAAGCCTCTTTCTCATTGTGCGTCCTCCGCTTTCCTCGCCGGCCGAATCCTTCGATTGTCACTTCTCGGCGTCTTTGCCGATCGTGTCGAGATAGATCTGGTAGTTTACCGGCGAGCATATGTTTTCGTTTTCCTCGGTGTTGCTATCTTGCAGCCTGAATGACATTTTCAAGGCGTCCCACGGCTTAGTATACATTTTGGGATCGTTGATCGTCTCCGACCATTCCAGAGTGTCAAAATCCACGCGCCGGAAGGTCTCCGTTACGCGAACCTGATCGCTGACGGGCCGGCCGGCATTGTCGAGCCAAACCCGGTCCTCCGGCATGGTTCCGACCGTTTGGACTTCGAGGGTGTTGTCGTCCAGCCACCTGCCCACGGAGTAGCCCATCCAGCGCTGTTCCCTGAACTGGCCGTCTATTTCCACGCCGCCATCCAGCACTTTGGGAAGGGGACGGCCGTCGATCCAAATGACGCGCCACCGGCTGTCGTAGTGATACAAAATCGCCACCTTCGAGTCGTCCTGAAAGATTTGGCTGAATCGCAGGCTGTAATGATTCCAGCGCGGGAACCCTAAGGGTTCGCAGATATTCCTGGGATCGTTCTGTTCCTTCGGGGCGACCGCAGCGACCCCCTCGGTTGGCTTATGGGTCTTGTACACCTCCAGCCCATGGGGTGTGTAGGGTACGGCGTTCTCCGGTTTGCCGTTGTTTGGCTTTAACTGCACGCCGGGCGCCTGAGTTCCTGCGTCCGGCCCCCCGGCCGTACTCCATGACCCGGCAATGTTGTGCCGCGGAGCCGGTTTCCGATTCTGTGCGGTGATGGGCGGTTTATGCCAATCCACATCAGGCCAGGTTACCTTGGAATTATTCTGACCGGATGTGGCAATGGAAACTGTCAGCGCGGCAGCCGACAAGCCAACCATCGAAACCCAAAAGCGACTTAGCATTTCGGTCCTCCAGAATCCAGCGAACGCGGCTTAGCTGGTCGGAACGAATCTCTGAACTCTCTCGCCGTTCCAGACTTCGCCGGTATAAATGTTTCCTCTCGAATCCGACAGCGCCGGATCGAACTTGAACTTTAACGTGCCGCCCTGCACACCGGAATTAATCAAAAGGGAAAACAAGCCCAGGGCGCCCCGAGGCGCGAATGCCCGCAGGTTTCCGCGTTTGCTCATCGGAATTTCTCTCATATCCGCGGCCTGGATTTTGTGAAGTCCGTGCAGACTGTAATCTTCCCCGCAGCGGCGTGTCAATAAATCGACGTCTCGTCAGGCCGAAGCTCGACGGTCTACTTCGACACCGTCGCCGTCAATGTCCCGTCGCTCGTGGATAAATAGAGATTCGATCCGTCGCCGAACTGCAGACGAAAAGGCCCGCCACCATCGTCCAGCGCCTTCTCCACCAATTCGCTGAGCTTCTCCGCGGGAATCACGCGCTGTTCGACGTTGATCTGCGTTGCCTCTTTGGCCGCGGCGGCAATGGCCTCGCTCTCGGTCTCCTCTTCCACCGCGGCCATAATCGCTTCTTTGTGGCTTTCAGCTTTTGATTTGGGCATCGGACCTCGTTGCCGTCATTCTCCGCCGCGGCTGCGTCCTGCTCTGTTCTCCGGCGCGATCCTGTCTGGAAGCAGACAGTTTACGATGTGTTCTATGGCGATTCAAAGTTCCACGGTCAGCGCGGCGAGCGATTGGGGGTGCCCGAGAGCTCGCGGATCTTCGCGGAGTAGCGGATCGAAATCGCCAAAGCGCGCGCCGCTGCCTCAATTTTAAGGATGCTTTTAATTTAGGGCTGCTCTTGAGGTACTGGGGAAGTCCGATCGTTGTAGGATCGAATCTGCTCAGCCTGCGTGCGCAGAGCTAGGACCGTCGCATCCTTCGCGCCACCGGGATCGAGTTTCAAATACGCGTCGAGATCCGCTTCCACTGCGTTTGGTTTGCTCTCCCGCAGATGGACCTGCGCCAGAAGAACATACGCCGCGGCCATGCTCGGCTCGCGCAAGAGCGCCTCGCGCGCCGAACTCTCCGCAGCCGGCAAGCGGTTCGTCGTGTATCGAATCCACGCCAGCGCGTAATACCCGCCGCCGTCCTTGGGGTCGATCGCCAGGCCGCTCTGGACCATGCTTTCCGCTTCGGCGTATTCCTTCTCTGTTGCGAGCATCAGGCCCAGGCCGAAGTGCGCCGGCGCGTAACGGTCAGCGCTTAATTCCAAAGATTTGCGAAAGGCCGATTCAGCTTCCGTCGAGTGTCCCAGTCTCTGCTCTGCGATCCCCATGTTGTAAAAGGCTTCATAGAATGTGGGGAACACCTTGATCGCCTTCCGAAACTCGGAGATGCTGCCGGCCCAAACCCTCGCTGCCAGCAGCTGCGTTCCTCGGTCGAAGGCTCTGCCGGCCTCCACCGGGATACTCAACTCGCGCACCGAAACCGTGAGAGGAAGCTTTGTTGGCACGTCCGCAACGCGATTGGCCTGCGCGGAGCAAATCGGCGCACAGAGGCCGATCATGAGAAAGCAGAACGGAACCAGCCGAAGTAAGCTCATGCGCGTCCCTGAGAAACGCCCTTACATCGATGGGCGAGTTTACATCTCTTCCTGCTCGCGCCCAAACATCCGCCGTACATCCGATGGTCCTATTCTGAAATAGAGTCATGTCGGCAAGACCCTAAATTTTGTCCAGCAGTGCTTGAGTTGCACTAACTCCTCCGCGTCAATTCCCTGCCGCGAACTCGGATGTCGCTGCGGCGGGCATTTCGCCGCGCCTACACGATGGGGTCCGGCGGCACAATCGTGGGGGGTCAACGCTTGAAAGCTGACTGTGAGGGAGGCGGCGGCACTCAAGAAGCCCCAGGGCCCCGCCAAGCTGCTGGCGGGCGCCCTGGGCTACAAAGGCGCGCGCGACGCGGCTAGACGCGGGCGACGCTCTTTTGCAGGATGCGGTCGGCGATGGCCTTGAACTCGTCCGCGGTGAGCAGGTTCTTCTTCTCGAAGGACTTGGCCTTGACGGCTTGCAGCATGGCCATGCGCTCTTCGTCGCTGGCCTTGATGCCCAGCTTCTCGCACCACTCTTCGATGGACGGCGGCCCGCTATTTTTGCCCAGCACAATACTGACGGGCTTCTGGCCAACCAGGTCGGCGGAGAAAGGAACGAACTCCAGCGGATTGTCTTTGCGCGCCAAACGGATCCAGCCGGCGATGATGCCGGATTCGACTTCGTAGAGCTTGTCGCCGACGATGGGGCGGTTCGGCGGTTGCGTGACCCCGGCCTTTTCCATCACGAACTTGGACACTTCGCAGAACTTCTGGGTGCGGATGCCGATGTCGATGCCGTGCAGGCAAAGCAGGGACATGACCACGTCTTCCATGGGCACGTTGCCGGCGCGCTCGCCAAGGCCGGTGATGGTGGTCTGCGCGACCGAGGCGCCAGCCTGGAGCGCGGCCAGAGTGTTGGCGACGCCGAGGCCGAAGTCCTGGTGGCAGTGGATCTCCAACGGCTTTTTCAGGCGCTCGATAGCTTTCTTGACGACGTAGTAGATCGCGTCGGGAGTGCAGCCGCCCATGGTGTCGGCCAGGGTGAAGGCGTCCATGTGACCTTCGGTGGCGACTTGCTCGACGATGTCGAGCAGGCGATCGACTGGGGTGCGCGTGGCGTCGATGGTGAAGAAGACGGTGTACAGACCAGCTTCCTTGGCGGCGCGGGTGGCGTCGATGGAGGACTTCATGGCGCGATCGAAAGTCCAGCCGTAGGCGTTCTTGATCATGTGGTCGCTGGCGGGAATTTCGATCACCACGCCGGTGCAGCCGCAGGCCTTGACGACCTTGATCTCTTCGGGGATGCAGCGGGCGAAGGCGAAGACTTCGGACTTCAGGCCCAGCGCGGCGATATCCTGAATGGCCGCTTTGTCCTGCTCGGAGACGGCGGGCATGCCGGATTCGATGCGATGAACGCCGAGGGCATCGAGCTGCTTGGCGATGGCCACTTTTTCCTCGCGGCGGAAGACGACCGCGGTCTGCTGCTCGCCATCACGCAAGGTGACATCGTGGATTTTGATCTTGGGGGCGAAGGTATATTTCTTGGTGACTTCGGGAAGATAAGGCCAGGGGCTGATAAACCATTTATCCGTTTTCCAGGGCGTCTGCATTTAGCCTCCGTAGATTGTTCGCGCCAGATATCGATCGCGCCAGCCGCCGCAACCACCGAACGAGCCAACTTCGTTGTACCGCGTTGCTCCGTTGGGCCTGCGCTCACCGGGCACGCGCGCTTAGTGGCGCGTGCACACTGGTTTCGGTTGGATGCAGGCATCATACACGAGCGACTTTCGTCGTTCAAGGAACGCGGAGGCGCGGGCGGGGCGTTACCCGTTACCGTCGCTACCTGTTGCGGTCTTTATCTGTTATCGCCGTTACGTGTTACCGGAGGCCAGATCAGGAATCAAACACAATCCAGGTGGCAGCAAGTCTTCAAGCCGCACATGCCAGAACTATTGCGGGCTGGGCGGGAAAATGATATTTTAGCGATACCGCTGTTCGACCTGTAGCGCGCAGAGGAGCCGGGCTTTGTGCGCGGAAGGTCCGCAACCGGCGCAGGGAGAAGGACATACATGAAGGCATTCGATTTTTACGCGGCGAAAGATACCAACGACGCGGTAGCCCTTCTCGCCCAGCACGCCGCCAATTCCAAAGTGAAAATCATAGCTGGTGGCACCGATCTTTTGGCGGATTGGAAGTTTTCGCCGCATGGGCCGGAAGTGGTGGTGGACATATCCCGTGCTGACGACCTGAAAAACATCACGCTGACCGAGCAGGGGCTGGTGATCGGATCGCTGGTGACCCACACGCAAATCATGCGCTCGCCGCTGATTCAACAGATGTTTCCAGCGCTGGTGCATGCGGCGCACACAATCGGCGCGGTGCAAACGCGCAATCGCGGCACGCTGGGCGGGAATCTGGTGACGGCGGTGCCGTCCATGGATAGCGGGCCGACGCTGATGGCGCTGGAGGCGATGGTCACGGTCGCAGGCTGGGGCGGACGGCGGCAGGTCCCGTTGAGCGAATTTTTCCTGGGGCCGCGGAAGACGATTCTCAAGCCGGATGAACTGCTCGCAGAGATCATCATTCCCAAAGCGAACCTGGGGAAGCCCACGCATTTCTATAAGTTCGGGTTGCGCAAGGGACAGGCGCTGGCTCTGGTGAACGCGGCGGCGAGCTTCTGGGTCGATTGGGAGAAGAATACGTTCGTCGCGGCGCGAATCGCGCTGGGCGCAGTGGCGCCGAAAGTGATCCGCGCGACGCAAGCGGAGGCCTATCTCGAGGGCCGCACGATCACGCCGGAGGCCATGGCGGAAGCCGGGCGGGTGGCCGTGAACGATGCCAGGCCGATCAGCGATTTTCGCGCTTCCGCGGAGTATCGAAAGAACCTCGTCGCCGTGCTCACCAAGCGATGCGTGGAAGGCGCCTACGAATTGGCGCAGAAGAAGCGACTGGAGGGATCGAATGGTAAACGTAACGCTTAAGGTGAACGGCAAGACGCGGAGCGCGAGCGTTCCTCCGGAGACGACGCTGCTGCGCATGCTGCGCGAACAGTTCGACCTGACTGGGGCGAAACTGGGGTGCGACGTGGGCGACTGCGGCGCGTGCACGGTGATCGTGGACGGCAAGCCTGTAAACTCCTGCCTGATGCTGGCGGGCCAAGCGGATGGACGCGACGTGCTGACCATCGAAGGATTGGCCGATGCGGAGCACCTGCATCCACTGCAGAAATTGTTCGAGCACTTTGGTTCGCTGCAGTGCGGATTCTGCGGGCCGGGAGTGATCATGTCCGCCAAGGCTTTGCTGGACGAAAATTCCGACCCCTCCACAGACGAGATTCGCGACGCGCTCGGCGGCAATCTGTGCCGGTGCACCGGGTACGCCAAAATGATCGAAGCGATTAAAGGCGCCGGGTGCATCATGCGCGGCGAGCAAGTACCGGCGGTGAAGTGAAAAAGCCAAGGCGGCCGTAGCCACGAATAAGGAGCCCGAACATGGCAGACGAGCGTTCAAAAGTAGCCGATAAGCCCGATATATTGGAGAAACCGGATATTTTGCGGGTGCCGGCGCCGGCGCCGCTGGTCACGTTCCCCGTCGACGTGGTGGTGCCGGAAGGACGCCAGCAGACTCCGGCCGTGGGCCAGCGGGCCTCCCGCGCCGACGGACGCCTGCATGGACTGGGACAAACGAAATACATCGACGACATGTATTTCCCCAACATGCTCTTCGCCAAGATCAAGCGGGCGGGCGTGGCTTCCGCGATCATCAAGAGCGTGGATACGAAAGAAGCCGCGGCCATGCCGGGCGTGGTGGCGATCATCACCGGCCGCGATATTCCCTGCAATTCGTTCGGGCCTTCGCTGAAGGACCAGCCGGTACTGGCCGATACGCGCGTGTTTCACGCGGGCGACGGCGTGGCGGCGGTGGCGGCGGAGACCGAGCAGATCGCTACCGAGGCCCTGGAAAAAATCAAAGTCGAATATGAAGTGCTGAAGCCGGTGCTGGATCCGCTGGAATCGCTGAAGCTGGAGACGCCGGGCATACACGCGCCGAGCGCCAATATCTACGGGCACAAGATCATCAAGAAGGGCGACGTCGAAAAAGCGTTCAAGGAGTCCGATCACATCTTTGAGGGCACCTTCCGCACCCAGATGGTGGAGCACGTGCCGCTGGAGCCGCACGCCACCATCGCGCAGTGGGACGCCAATGGGCGGGTAACCATCTATTCCACCCTGGGACGCATTACTCTGGGCCGCGCCGACGTGGGGCGGACGCTGGGTATCCCCATGAGCCGGGTGCGGATCGTGGCCACGGTGGTGGGCGGAAACTTCGGCGGAAAGAACGAGATCACCACAGAACCCGCGCTGGCGCTGCTTTCGAAGATGACCGGGCGTCCGGTGAAGTGCACCTTCACGCGGCCCGAAGAGTTCTATGCCTCCACGACGCGGCACCCGCTGATCATGGAGTACAAGACCGGCGTGACTAAGCAAGGCAAGATTCTGGGCCGCAAGATTCGCCTGATACTCGATGGGGGAGCCTACTGCTCCTGGAGCGAGACGACGCTGGGCAAGGCCTGCATTCTTTCCGCGGGGCCCTACAACATCGATAACCTGGAGGCGGAAGCGTTCGTGGTCTACACCAACAAGACCATGACCGGCGCGATGCGAGGCTTCGGCGCGCCGCAAGTGTGCTTCGCGTACGAATCGCACATGGACGATATCGCCCACGCGCTGGGCATCGATCCCATCGATATTCGCCTGCTCAACGCTTTCGAGGAAGGCTCGATCAGCCCCACGGGACAGAAGCTGCATAGCGTGGTGGCGAAGGAATCGATTCTGCGCGCGGCAAAGATGTTCGGATGGAACGGCATGGATAACGGCAACGGGACGGGAGCAAAGGCATGAAGCGGCGCGGACGCGGCATGGCCACAATGTGGTACCCGATCGGGTTTACGGTAGCCGCAAATCCGAGCGCGGCGGTGGTGAAGGTGAATGAAGACGGCACCGCGACGCTGCTCACGGGAACCGTGGAGACGGGTCAAGGCTCGCTGACGATCCTGGCACAGATTGTGGCGCAGGAGCTGGGGATTGCCACAGACGACGTGCACGTGGTTTCCGCAGACACAGACTCGACGCCCATGGATACGGGCGCGATTGCCAGCCGCACCACGTACGTTACCGGCAACGCCGCGCGGCTTGCGGCGGAAAAGGCCAAGATGACGCTTTTCGAGGTGGCGGCGCCACTGCTGGGCGTGAGAACAACCCAACTGGAAGCCCTGGACCACAAGATTGTGGTGAAAGGCTTCCCACAGCGGAATATGCACGTGGGCGACGTAGCCAATCATGCGCGGATGGTTTCGGGGCAGCCGCCGATCGGGGCCGCTTCGTTCAATCCGGAGACGGTGGCGCTCGATCCGGAAACCGGGCAGGGCAAGCCCTTCGGAACTTACGTCTACGCCACGCAGATTGCCGAAGTGGACGTGGACGACGAGACCGGCGAAACGGAAGTGCTTCGCATCGTGGCGTCGCACGATTGCGGCACGGCGATCAATCCGATGCTGGTGGAGGGGCAAGTAGAGGGCGGCATCTCCATGGGCGTGGGGTTCGCGCTGGAAGAAGAGATCCTGTTCGACGCCAATGGCCGGCAGATCAATCCCAACCTTACGAATTACATCATGCCGACGTCGCTGGACATGCCCGAGGTGGAAGTCGATATCGTGGATAACTACGACCCGACGGGGCCTTTTGGCGCGAAGGGCGTGGGCGAGCCGACTCTGGTGCCCACAGCGGCGGCCATCGCCAATGCGATTTTCGATGCGGTCGGAGTACGCGTCACTTCCCTGCCGGCGACCTCGGAGAAAGTGTTCAAATTGCTCCAGGCAAAACGGGAGCAGCAGCCCAAACAGCTTGGAAGCAGCCCGGCATCGCTCCCCAGCGGGGGCAACGGCGCGCCCGCGCACTGAGCGCGCGCCCGAAAAATTTCAGGGATTGCAACTCGCGCTGCCGCGGCGCAGCCACGCGGTTCAATCAACAATTAGAATGAAGCAAGATCAGCATGCGCTCGCAGCGCGGAGTTTCGGCAGGTAGTGGACTGCTAAGCGGACGGCAGTGTATATTGACCTGCCATTTTTGAGTCGCTGTTTGGTTGGACAGAAGGTCTCTAGGGAAATCAGGTTTACGGGTTTGGCGCCGATCCCCCGGGAGAATCGCTCGTGGTCGCTCGTCTGGGAGCCATTCACATTCCAGGAGAATCTTAGCCTGCCTGAATTCATATGGAGGATGGTGGACGTTACATGGCAAAAACGGAACAGGTGACAAAAACAACGAAGAAGGGGTCGCAGATAGCGGTATCGTCAAACGGATCGCGGCTGGACACCAGCTTTATCGGGCAACCGCATGAATGGGATCCGCGGCGGCTGTACAGCCAAACGGGCGCGGATTGGCAATACCGGGTGGATTTCGACCGGCTGCGCAAAGAGCGCCTGCAGAAACTGCAAGCGGAGATGGCTAAGCAGGATTTGGGGGCGCTGGTATTGTTCGCGGGCGCGAACATTCGCTACGCGACCGCGTCCTACCAGGGCAACTGGAAATACAACATCAACATTCGCTACGCGGTGGTGCCGACCGAGGGCGAGCCCGTTCTCTTTGAAACGGCCGGGTCGGATTTGCAGTGCGCCAAGATCGACTTGCCCTGGATGGAGGGACGTATTCGTCCGGCGATCACCTGGCAGTGGGCGGAGGGCGCCGTGCCGTACATGGCGGGGCGCATGGCGGATAGCGTGGTGGAAGCGCTAAAGGAGAGCGGCGTAGCGAAAGAGCGCATCGGCATCGACAATCTGGATATGCCGGCCTTTGAAGCGTTCCAGAAGTTGGGCTTGAAGATCGTGAATGGCTGGCCGGCGGTGTCCAAAGCGCGGACGGTGAAGACCCGCGACGAGATCGAGTTGCTGAAGCAGGCTTCGAGCATCGGCGACGCGGCCATGTGGAAGATCAAGTACGAATGGCTGAAGCCGGGCGTGCGCGAGCGCGAGATCGAAGCCAAGGTGCACGAGTTCATGCTGGAGCGCGGCTGCGAGATCATCTACGACATCATCGTGGCCTCGGGCGGAAACACCAGCCCCTATCGCCGCTGGGCCACCGACAAGCTGATCCGGCAAGGCGACCTGGTGATCGTGGACATCAACGCGGTGGGGCCTTCCGGCTACTTCATCGACTTCGTTCGCTGCTTCAAGTGCGGCGGGGCGCAGGGCATGAAGATGTCGCAGAAGGAGATCGATCTTTACCGCGAAGTATACGATTCGATGTACGCGGGCCTCGAAAAGCTGCGGCCGGGAAACACCACGGCGGACGTGGCGGCGGCCTTCCCGGAATACGACGACGACAAATACGGCACGGTGACGCTGCAGCAGTTCGCGCACAGCATCGGCATCACGCTGTACGAGGGCATGTGGATCTCCCGCGCGTATTCTC
>Ga0335081_10017459_pt1 | contig 11617 bp, 13 predicted proteins | sample Lox_Sample_35_FD_206713 | JGI IMG/M metagenome (GOLD analysis project Ga0335081, IMG submission 206713) | Soil microbial communities from Loxahatchee National Wildlife Refuge, Florida, United States - Lox_Sample_3.5 | ecosystem: Environmental > Terrestrial > Soil > Wetlands | place: USA... | reverse complement strand
AAAAAAGAACGCGGGGCCGATTGGGTGCGGGTGCCGTTCAAGGGCGGCGGCGAGGCGGTCAATGCCATCCTCTCCGGCTTCACCCCGATCGGCTTGTTTGGCGAGGGTAATGTCATCGGCCAGATCAGGGCCGGGACGATGACGCCGCTGGTCATGCTCAACAACATTCATTCGCCGAACTTCCCGCAAGTGCCCACGCTCAAGGAGACCGGCTATAACGGCCCGCCCTCGCGCGGCTGGTACGGTCTGTTCGCGCCGGCCGGCATGCCGCGACCGATCGTCGATCGCCTCGCCAAGGAGGTTGCCGCGATCGTCGCCGCGCCGGACTTCGCGCAGAAGCAGCTCAAGGACCGCAGCCTCGTTGGCGCCACCAGCACGCCCGACGCGTTCGCCGCCGAGATCGTCGCGGACCGCAAAGTGGCGGAGCAGGTGGTCAAGGCCGCCGGCATGGGGGGCGAGTGAGGCCCGTCATGCCCGGCACGGCAAAAGAAAAAGGTAGTCCAAGCCCCCTGTGGATAACCGGGACAAGGCGTGGCCTTGCCGATGCGATCATCCTGCCGTCTAGCTTCGCTCCGCCACGGGGCTAAGATTCGCGAATCACCATGCGATTTACGCCGCAATTTCTCGACGAGCTGCGGGCGCGGCTTCCAGTCTCGGAGGTCGTCGGTCGGCGCGTAAAATTGCGCAAGGCCGGCCGCGAATGGAAGGGGTTATCGCCCTTCAACAAGGAGAAGACGCCATCGTTCTTCGTCAATGACCAGAAGGCAATGTGGTTTGACTTCTCCTCCGGCAAGAACGGCAACATTTTCGATTTTCTCATGCTCACCGAAGGCGTGAGCTTTCCGGAAGCCGTCGAGCGGCTGGCGCAGCAGGCCGGCATTCCGCTGCCGGTGATGACGCGCGAGGCACAGGCGCAGGAGGAACGCCGCAAGAGTTTGCACGATATCGTCGAGCTGGCGGCCAAATTCTTCGAGGCAACGCTTGCTTCGCGCGCCGGTGCGCGTGGCCGCGGCTATCTCCTTGATCGCGGCATTCACGCGCCGACCCAGCTCAAATTCCGGCTCGGCTATGCCGTTGCCGAGCAATACGCGCTCAAGGAGCATCTCGGCGCGGCGAAAATCCCGGTCGAGGACATGATCGAAGCCGGATTGTTGGTGAGCGGCGAGGACATCGCGGTGCCCTATGACCGCTTTCGCGATCGCGTGATGTTTCCGATCACCGATTGGCGTGGGCGCGTCATCGCCTTCGGTGGCCGCGCGCTCGATAAAGATGTCTCCGCCAAGTACCTCAATTCGCCGGAGACGCCGCTCTTCCACAAGGGCGCGACGCTTTACAACATCGCCGGGGCCCGCAAAGCGGCGCATGAGGGCGCGGCGGTCATCGCGGTGGAAGGCTATGTCGACGTCATCGCCATGGTCGCCGCTGGGTTCGATGCGACAGTGGCGCCGCTCGGTACTGCGCTTACTACCGAACAGCTCGCCTTGATGTGGCGCATGGCCGACGAGCCGATTCTCTGCTTCGACGGCGACGATGCCGGGCGGCGCGCCGCCTATCGTGCGGTCGATTTGGCGCTGCCGCTGCTCAAGCCTGGCAAGAGCTTGAAATTCGCGGCGCTGCCCGATGGCCAGGATCCCGACGACCTCGCGCGCTCCGGGGGGCGGGCGGCGATCGATGATGTGCTTGCGGCGGCGCGGCCGCTCGCGCACGTGCTGTGGGCCCGCGAGAGCGAGGCGGGCCCGTTCGATACGCCGGAACGCCGCGCGGCGCTTGAAGCGCGCTTCGGCCAGATCATCGCGACCGTCGCCGACGAAACTGTGCGCCGCTACTACAAGCAAGATTTTGCCGGTCGGCTGCGGCAGATGTTCGCCCCACCAAACTTCGCCGCCAAAGCTATCGGTGCGCCGGGCAGAAATTTCGAGCGCGTGTTTGACGCGCAGCCATTCGGCCAGCGCTTTGACAAAGCCCGGCTGCGCGGCTCCGTTCCGTCACGCGCGCCGGGTGCCTTCGAGCAGACCTATGTCGCCGCCAGCCCGCAGCTCGCATCAAGCCCGGTCCATCGCGGCCACCGTGCCGCGATCCCGCGTCGGGAAGCGCTGATCCTGGAGGCGGCGATCAATCACCCGTGGCTCCTGCACGAGCATCTCGAAGAGTTCGCCGCTGCTGAGTTCCGCCATGCCGATACGCAAAAGCTCAAGGGCGCCTTGATTGACGTCTTTGCCCATCATTTTGCCAAGGACTTCGCCAAACAGTCCGCTGAGTCCGGCGCCGAGGCCGAACGAGCGGCGCTCGCCGGTGAGCTCACCAGGCGCGGGTTCGCCGATCTGCTTGGGCGCATTGCGCACACCATCACCACCCCTTCGGTTTGGGGCGCGCGGCCGCAAGCCGCGGCCGCCGATGTTTTGCTGACGTGGAAGCAGCTCATTGCCTTGCATCGGCAATGGCATTCCCTAACTAGGGAACTTAAGGACGCGGAAACAGCGCTCGGTCAGGACAATACCGAGGCGAACTACGCCCGGTTGTGCGACGTCAAGGCCAGACTGGCTTCGCTCGAAGGAACCGAAGCCCTGATCGAGGGATTCGGGGCCTCCTCGGGCCGGGCAGTCAGGTCGTTGTAGCGGGGTTTCGGGCAATGGCTGCTGTCGGCCGTGGCCGGCCAAGTGTGGGTTTAGGAGAGGTTGCCCCTACCGGGAGTAGCATAGTTAGTCGGAGCTTAACGCAGTTTCGACAAATTTGACCTCGATTCGGGGGGTGCAGGCCGGTCCGGCGCCGCCTTTAGACCGTCCGCTCCCGCGTGACGGCCCGACAACGATCAGGGATAAGGGCGTCGCCCGGGTCCCAGCTATCCGCGCCCGTGGCGGTAGAGTCAGTTGCCATAGGGTAGGGGACTTAAAAAGTGGCGGCCCGTGAAGGCGCGCAGTTGGAGATAAGGAACATGGCAACCAAAAGCGCGGCCACCAAGACCGTCGCCGCCAAATCCAAGGTCGTCCGACCGGGGACGGCGACCCTGCCAAAAGAAGCCGAGGCTCCGGAAAAGGATGCCGCCGAAACGCCGGATGCGCCGCTGCCGGTGCTCGATCTCTCCGACGCCGCCGTCAAGAAGATGATCAAGCAGGCCAAGAAGCGCGGCTACGTCACTTATGAACAGCTCAATGCGGTCATGCCGTCCGAGGAGGTGACCTCCGAGAAGATCGAGGACGTGCTGGCGATGATGAACGAAATGGGCATCAACGTCGTCGAGACCGAGGAAGCCGACAACGAGGACGAGGTAGAGGCCGAAGAGGAAGAGAGCGAAGGCGGCGATCTCGTCGAGGTCGCGCCTAAGACGCCGGCAAAATCCGAAACCCGCGAGCCGGCCGAGCGCACCGACGATCCGGTGCGCATGTATTTGCGGGAAATGGGTTCGGTCGAGCTATTGTCCCGCGAAGGCGAAATCGCCATCGCCAAGCGCATCGAAGCCGGCCGCGAAGCGATGATCGCCGGGCTGTGCGAAAGCCCGCTGTCGTTCCAGGCCATCATCATCTGGCGCGACGAGCTCAACGAAGGAAAAGTCTTCCTCCGCGACATCATCGATCTCGAAGCGACTTATGCCGGGCCCGACGCCAAGCAGGCCGCGCCAGCGGTCGGCGTCGGTGAAGCCGGTGCGCCGGGCGGCAATGGCGCTACGCCGACCCCGCTGCAATCGGCTTCGCCGCCGTCGGCACCGCCCGCAGCGACGCCGTTCAAGCCCGCCGCGGCACCTGGTGACGGCGAGGAAGGCGGCGAAGAAGGACAAATTCCGGAATCCGATCTCGACGAAGACGATCTCGAAAATTCCATGTCGCTCGCCGCGATCGAGGCCGAGCTTAAGCCGAAGGTGCTTGAGACGTTCGACACCATAGCCAACGAGTTCAAGCGGCTGCGCCGCCTGCAAGAGCAGGACATCCACAACAAGTTGCACTCGACCGGTTCGCTCACGCCGAGCCAGGAGCGCAAATACAAGAAGCTCAAGGAAGAGATCATCCAGCAGGTCAAGTCGCTGCGGCTCAATCAGGCGCGCATCGATGCGCTGGTCGAACAGCTCTACGACATCAATAAGCGGCTGGTGAGCGACGAAGGCCGCCTGATGCGCCTTGCCGAAGGCCACGGCGTCGTGCGCGACAGCTTCCTGAAGCAGTACCAAGGCTCCGAGCTCGATCCGCGCTGGCTCAACCGCATCTCGAAGCTTTCCGAAAAGGGCTGGAAGAGCTTTGTCGCCCGCGACAAGGACCGCATCAAGGAGTTGCGCACGCACATCCACACGCTGGCGACCGAGACCGGTCTCGAGATCGGCGAATTCCGCAAGATCGTGCATATGGTGCAGAAGGGCGAGCGCGAGGCGCGCCAGGCCAAAAAAGAAATGGTCGAGGCCAATCTCCGCCTCGTCATTTCCATCGCCAAGAAATACACCAACCGCGGTTTGCAATTCCTCGATCTGATCCAGGAAGGCAATATCGGCTTGATGAAGGCGGTCGATAAATTCGAATACCGCCGCGGCTACAAGTTCTCGACTTACGCGACCTGGTGGATTCGCCAGGCGATTACCCGCTCGATCGCCGACCAGGCGCGCACCATCCGCATTCCTGTGCACATGATCGAGACCATCAACAAGATCGTGCGTACCTCGCGGCAGATGCTCAACGAGATCGGGCGCGAACCGACACCGGAGGAATTGGCGGAAAAGCTCGGCATGCCGCTCGAGAAAGTGCGCAAGGTGCTCAAGATCGCCAAGGAGCCGTTGTCGCTGGAGACGCCGATCGGTGACGAAGAGGATTCGCATCTCGGCGATTTCATCGAGGACAAGAACGCGATCCTGCCGATCGACGCCGCGATCCAGTCGAACCTGCGCGAGACCACGACGCGCGTGCTCGCTTCGCTCACGCCGCGCGAGGAGCGCGTGTTGCGCATGCGCTTCGGGATCGGCATGAACACCGACCACACGCTGGAAGAAGTCGGCCAGCAGTTCTCGGTCACCCGCGAGCGCATCCGCCAGATCGAGGCCAAGGCGCTGCGGAAGCTCAAGCATCCTAGCCGGTCGAGGAAGCTGCGAAGCTTTTTGGATAATTGATTTCGAACCCGCTCGACCGCCGCACAGGCGGGACGCGGCCGGACTCAGAATCGCAAACGGGCTGCGATCATGTGCAAAACGCGCCTACGCCGTTATTGCTGCGTGCTTAGTGCCGCCGTGCTGGCGCTGTTGTTGAACGCGTCCGGCGCGTTCGCTTTCTCGGCCTCCTTCACTTGGTGCTCCGGCTCGCCGCGCTTTCAACTCACTGACGTACCGCAAGGCACGGCAAAGCTCGATTTTCACATGACCGATCTCAACAAGCCCAGCTTTCATCACGGCGGCGGCACAGTCGATTTTCGCGGGCAAGCCGAAGTGCCGTGCGGTGCATTCGCGAACGGCTTTGTCGGGCCGTCGCCGCCGCCCGGCGAAGTCCATACCTATGAATTTACGATCAAGGCGCTCGGCGCCAACGGCGCGCCGCTAGCGACGACCACCGCACGGCGGAAATTTCCGGAATAAGTCGCGCGCCCGACCCTGCGCTGCCGCATATGTGGCGTTCCGCCGCCACGACTAAACCTTTGCAACTGCATCAAATGGCCGAAGCGCGGCCAGATTCGCCCGCGACAAGCGGCGCGTGAGGGGCGTCTCACGGAGCCAAATCATGCGTTGTTCGAGCGTCGCGTTGAAACTTATCGCGTCCGCCATTCCGTTTGCCGCCGTCGCATTTGTTTGGTGCGGTCCGGCCTCGGCGCATGCGCATCGCCATTCTTATCGGTACGTCTATGCGCAAGGTGTTCATTATGCCGGTCGTCATCTCTTCTCGATGTATGCGAGTGATTTCGCGTCCAGCGACAGCTACGCGTACCAAAAGTTTTATTCGCCCTACGCAACGGGCCAAAGGGGTTTTACCGGCAACGGCTACACGCGATCGGCGACCTTCGACAACGTCTCCACGATGGCGGCGTCACAAGCCGGCGCGGCCGGACTGCCAGCGTCGCTGGTGGAGCGCGTCATTCGCCGCGAGAGCGGCGGCAATCCGCGCGCGGTGCATGCCGGCAATTACGGGCTGATGCAGATCCGGCTCGGGACGGCGCGCGCGATGGGCTATACCGGCTCGGCCGCGGGGCTCCTCGATCCGCAGACCAACGTGACTTACGCGCTGCGCTATCTCGCCGGCGCCTATCGCGCCGCCGGCGGCAACGAAAGCCGCGCCGTCGCGCTTTATTCGCGCGGCTATTACGACCAGGCCAAAGCGCAGGGCTTCTCGCCATAAGCTTCAAAGCCGCGCGGCGGCTGACCATTCCCTGAACCGCCTTCGGCGATCCATCCCTCCCCTTTTTAGGGGAGGGATTCGACGCCTACAACGCCGCCACCGCGCTCACTTCGATCAGAAATTCCTCGCGCACCAGGCGATCGATAATCAGCAGCGTGTTGGGCGGATAAGCGCCGCCCTTGAACAGTTTGGGAAATTCGCGCGTGCGATAGGCCATGAATTTGGCGATGTCCTGGGCGTGCACGAGATAGGTCGTGAACTCGACCAGATTGGCGAAGCTCGCGCCTTGCGAGGAGAGCGCCGCGCCGATATTGGCGAAGACCAGACCGCACTGCGCGTCGAAATCGGCCGGCGCCTTGCCGTCCTTGTCGGTGCCGACCTGTCCGGCGATGAACAAAAACTCAGATGCCTTGACGCGGGTCAATTGCGAATATTGCCCGAGCGGCTTGCCGAGGCTGTCGGGATTGAGGATCTGAATATTGGGCATTGGCCAAGCTCCCTAACGTTGTTCTCTGATGTTGTTCCGTCCGGTTCCACTCAATGAAACGTCAACATGCGCCTTGCGCGCGCGATTGGCATTACCATCTGTAGGGCGCGCTGCGGGGTAATGCCGGAAGCAAAACCACAATGAGTTTCACCAACAATGCCGCGTTCGGGCGGGGCTTCGCCGGGTTCCGTTTCGCAGATCGTGGACGGCCTTACGATCCGGCGGAACGCCGCGCTGCGCTCGACCGGCTCGACATGCTGGCGACCGCGTTCGACACCGCCTTCATCTTGCCGGGGACCAACGTCCGTTTCGGCGTCGAATCGCTTCTTCGCCTCGTTCCCGGCGTCGGCGACGCCATCGCCTCGGTGCTGTCGTGTTATCTGCTCTACGAAGCGTCCCGGCTCGGCGTGCCGCGGCTTCTGCTCGCGCGCATGGCGGCCAATGTCGCACTGGAAGGGCTCATTGGCGCGGTGCCGCTCGCCGGCGACGCGTTTGACGTATTCTTTCGCGCCAACCGCCGCAACGTCGCGCTGCTGCGTGCCCATTTCGCCCGCGTTGGCTATCGCTGACATGCGAAAAAGCGAAATGATTTTAAGTTGAATCGGCATTCCGCTTTAGTTTGTTTTGAGCATGATCTTTTTCCGACCTGCCTTCGCCCGCCGAAACGTCGAACGAAGATACAAGCGACTGGCACGGCTTCGCGCGGGCGGGAAACCGGTATCCACTTTTCGGGATCATGCTCTATTCCTGCGCTTCGATGATGCGGATGTCGCGGACTGCGCCGTCGCCCAGCACTTTCAGGGCCTGCTGATAATCCGGGCTTTTATAGGCGGCGATCGCGTTCTCGACTGACGGAAATTCCGAGATCACGATGCGCTCCTTCTGCCCGGCTTCAAAAGCTTCGTTGGCGGTGCCGCGGGCGATGTAGCGGGCGCCGAATTTGCCGGTCGCCGCCGGCGCGAGCTTGGCATAGGCCGCGACTTTTTGCGGGTCCGAGATCGAACGATAGACGGTCACCCAATAGGCTTTCGGCATCGGTTTTGTCCTTTGCGGATGCATCTTTTCGGGATGCTTGGGGAAGGAACGCGGCGTATGATCAATTTCTAGCAAGTGCAGTTTTTAGCAAGACCAACTGACGAAGGTAAGTAACGGAGGTCGGGCATGTCGTTTTGGAACGCGCTCTTTGGCCGGCGTGCCGAGCCGGCAAAACCCGCCGATCCGGTCGAGTACAAAGGCTTCGTCATTCGCGCCGGGCCGTACAAGAACAACGGCCATTATCAGACCGCGGGCACGATCGAGCGCGAGGTCGGCGGCGTTCATAAGGAGCATCGCTTCATCCGCGCCGACGCTTACGCGACTTACGACGACGCGGTGACGTTTACGGTGAACAAGGCGCGCCAGATCATCGACCTGCAAGGCGACAAGATCTTCGAGCAGACGCGGCCTCAAGAATTTCAGCTGAGAACTTGACTCCGCTCGTCCTCGCGAAAGCGGGGATCCAGATCTGCCTAACTGGATTCCCGCTTGCGCGGGAATAAGCGGATTAATACCTCCCTCACTTCTTGCCGAACACGATCAGCACCTTGGTCTGGCGCGGCGGCAGCGGCGCGAAGGGATCGCGCGGGTCGGGCGGCGCCGGCGGCGGCACGCTGACGCCGACGCTGGCGAATTTCACGTTCGTTACTTTTTCCTCTTTGACCAGATATTGCATCAGCGCCGCGGCGCAGGCATCCGCCAGCTTCTGCGCCGCTGCGGCCGGCGTGCGGTCGGAGCGGCACTCGACGCGCACCGGCGACTTGGCGCGCTCGTAGATCAGGTTCGCCGCCTGCGCCAACAGGTCCGAGGCGCTTAAGCGCACTTTGGCGTCCTCGAAACTGTAAAGCAGATCCGCATTCACCTCGATGCGGATCTCGCTTCCCAGATCGCGAAACGGCAAGCGGCGGTACGTCTCGGAGGACTGCGGGCGATCAAGCGGCGCGCTGAAGATCGGAAACGATCCCGGTGCGTCAACCTGCGCGGAAGCGGCATCTATGAGTGCCGCAACCACTGCCAGTCCGAGTAGCGTCGCGCGCATCGCCGAGTTTTTTCCTATGCTCTCTCTCCCCGTCGGGGGAGAGCTGAAGCTCAGAGCAGCAGCCACGTAAGCTTCAGCTCAGCCCTTCGACGATGCGCAGGTCGCGCTGGACGGCATTGCCGAGCACTTTGAGCGCGGCCTGATAGCCGGGGCTGTCATGGGCGGCGGCGGCTTTCTCGACGCTGTCGAACTCGATCAGCACGACGCGCTCGCGCAACCCTTTTTCATAAGCCTTGGCGGCGTTGCCGCGGGCGAGAAAACGCCCGCCGCCGGCGGCGATCGCAGGCCCGGCGAGCTTGGCGTATTCGGCGAGCGCGTCCGGGTTGGAAATCGAAAAGTAGGTCGCAATCCAGTAAGCCTTGGCCATCATTGCCTCTCCAATTGCAGTATTGTGCAAGCGCCGCGACTATCAGCCTCGGCTTACGGAAGCCGAGGGTGTTGATGCGTCATTGCGAGCGAAGCGAAGCAATCCAGTCCGGGGTAAGCAAAGAGCGGGATTGCTTCGTCGCCCCTGTGGGGCTCCTCGCAATGACGAACTTGATACTGCCGCCGCTCACCACGCCGCAAGCGCGCGGCCAAGATCGAAAATGAAAGAACCGAGCGCGCAGGCGAGCAGGCCTGAGCCGATCGATCCGAAAATCACCACCGACTGGATACGCGTAAGCGTATCGGTATCGAGATGGGCCTTGTCAGCCAGATGAGCCATGCGATGGGCCATGATCGTGTCCCCTTGGCAGCTATGCTGCCCTCGCTCGGCCGAACCTCCCTAATGCCTGACAACGATGCCTTATAATGAGTGACTGTATCAGTGACCTAAGTCACTCTTCAGTCACACGGGGTTACTCCCTCGCCTGCCATTAAACAATCGACTCGCGCGCTTGCTATGCTGCACCCGGACAGGTCAGCCTTGCAAGCACGGCATGATCACGAAAGATGAAGCTACGCGCAAACAATAGCATGATCCCGGAACGTGGGTGCCGGTTTTCGGATAAGATCATGTTCACGAAAAGCTCACTTTGCCGCGAGACGCGTAGCATTTTCGCCGGAGGCCGGTTGCCGCCGCAACCAAGAATCGCAGCCAAGAATCGCAGCCAAGAATCGCAGCCAAGAATCGCAGCCAAGAATCGTAACCAAGTGTCGCAGCCAAGAGCAGGAAAGAACGCCCATGCAGGTCTTCAAGCTCACCGACGAGGCCGAGTTCAATCCCGCAAAGCACGTCGAGAAAATCCTCGGCCGTGTCGCCGACGGCGACGTCACCGTCGCCTGCTGGGAGCCTGGCCAGATCAGCCCCTATCACTGTCACCCCGACGCGACCGAAATCTATTTCTGCTTTACCGGCGGCGGCGTGATGCGCACGCCGCGCGAGACTATCGACGTTACGCCCGGCGCCTTTGTCGTGCATCCGCCCGGCGAGGTGCACGAATACGCGAACGGCTCCGAACGCACGCTGCTCTTTCGCGTCCGCTACGGGGCCGACATGCGCGCGCGGCATTTCGACTGGCGCGGCCGGCAGGGCTGGACGCAAAGCGCCGACGACGCCGAATATTACCGGGCGCATCCGGTCGGCGCTTGAGAGCGCGCGCTCCCCCTCTCCCCAGCGGGGAGAGGGTTGGGGTGAGGGGGTACCGAGTTATCCCCCTCACCCTCGCTCACTTCGTTCGCTCGACCTCTCCCCGCTGGGGAGAGGTAAAGAACAGCACCGCGCTGCGATCGCTAGCACCCGGATGACTCACCGCGCGCGGGCTGCTACCACGCCGCGTTCTGCGTACAGCGCGACAAAACAAGGGGAGGGCCGTTTGTTCAAGAAACTGCATTGTCCGGTCATTGCCATCGAAGAGCATTACTGGGACGACGAGTTGGAAAAGACCTTTACCGGCGGCGAGGCCGGCCGGCCGGGCGAGCAATATACGCGGCTCAAAGATCTCGGGCCCTTGCGGCTCAAAGAAATGGACGAATCGGGAATCGACATCCAGGTGCTCTCGCACGGCGCGCCGTCGACGCAAAAACTTCCCGCCGATACCGCCGCCGCCATCGCGCGGCGCGTCAACGACCGGCTGCATAAAGTCGTTGCCGGCAATCCGGCGCGCTTCGCCGCTTTCGCCGCGCTCCCCACCGCCGTGCCCGAAGCCGCCGCCGACGAGCTCGAACGCACGGCTGCGCTCGGCTTCAAGGGCGCCATGCTGCATGGCCTTGCGGCCGATCTATGCGCGCGCGGAAAAACTCGATCTACCGATCTACATGCATCCGTCGCTGCCGCAGCCCGACGTCATGCGCATCTATTACCAGGACTACGCCAAGGATTTCCCGATGATCACCCGCGCCACCTGGGGCTATACGGTGGAGACTGCGACGCTGGCGATCCGGCTTGTCCTCTCCGGCGTGTTCGAGAAATATCCGAAGCTGAAGATCATCCTCGGCCACCTCGGCGAGACGCTGCCGTTTCTGGTCTGGCGCGTCGACATGACATTGAAACGCCCTGGCGGCAAAGCGGCGAACTTCCGCGACATTTTCTGCAACAATTTTTACGTTACCACGAGCGGCAATTTCTCCAATCCGGCGCTCCTGTGCTGCGTGATGGAAATGGGCATCGACCATATTCTCTTTGCCGTCGACTGGCCGTTCGTGCCGAACCCGCCGGGGACCAAATGGATGGAGGGGGTGCCGCTGTGCGACGAGGACAAGGCCAAGATCCTCTCCGGCAACGCCAAGCGGCTGTTGAAGATGTGACATCGCCCTCTCCAATCCCTCTCCCCTTGCGGG
>Ga0335081_10017458_pt1 | contig 11617 bp, 7 predicted proteins | sample Lox_Sample_35_FD_206713 | JGI IMG/M metagenome (GOLD analysis project Ga0335081, IMG submission 206713) | Soil microbial communities from Loxahatchee National Wildlife Refuge, Florida, United States - Lox_Sample_3.5 | ecosystem: Environmental > Terrestrial > Soil > Wetlands | place: USA: Florida... | reverse complement strand
GAGATGACTGAGCCAGCCCGCCACGCAAGCCACGCAAGCCACGCAACGAGCCTGCCCGCGCGCGCCCGGGTCGTGATCATCGGCGGCGGCGTGATCGGCACCAGCGTCGCCTACCACCTCGCCGCCATGGGCTGGACCGACGTGCTGCTGCTCGAGCAGGGTCAGCTGTCCTGCGGCACCACCTGGCACGCGGCCGGCCTGGTCGGCCAGCTGCGTGCTTCGGAGAACGGCACCCGCCTGGTCCAGTACTCCACCGAGCTGTACGACCGGCTGGAAGAAGAGACCGGCCTCGGAACCGGCTTCCGCCGCTGCGGCGGCGTGACCGTGGCCCGCACCGAGGACCGCATGACCCAGCTGAAGCGGACGGCCGCCACCGCCGAGGCCTACCAGCTGGAGTGCGAGCTGATCAGCCCGGAGCGAGCCCGCGAGCTCTACCCGATCATCCGGACCGACGACCTCCGGGGGGCGATCTGGCTGCCCGGCGACGGCCGGGCCAACCCGGCTGACCTGACCGCCGCGCTGGCCCGCGGCGCCCGCGACCAGGGCGTCACGATACGAGAGCGGACCCGCGTCACCGGCATCCGGCACGACGGCAAGGCCATCACGGGCGTCCGCACGGATCAGGGCGACGTCGAGGCCGAGATCGTCGTCAACTGCGCCGGCCAGTGGGCCAAGCAGGTCGGCGCCATGTGCGGGGTGACCGTGCCGCTGCATTCCGCCGAGCACTTCTACGTTGTCACCGAGCAGATCGACGGGGTGCACCGGGACTTCCCGATCCTGCGTGACCCGGACGGCTACACCTACATCAAGGAGGAGGTCGGCGGGCTGGTGGTGGGCGGCTTCGAGCCGGACGCCAAGCCCTGGGTGGCGCCCGACGCGCTGCCCTGCCCGTTCGAGTTCCAGCTCCTGGACGAGGACTGGGACCACTTCGCGATCCTGATGGACAGCGCGATACAGCGGATCCCGGTGCTCGCCGACACCGGGATCAAGATGTTCTACAACGGCCCGGAGAGCTTCACCCCGGACAACCAGTTCATCCTCGGTGAGGCCCCGGAGCTGCGGAACTTCTTCGTCGGCGCCGGCTTCAACTCGGTCGGCATCGCGTCGGCGGGCGGTGCCGGGCGCGCGCTGGCCGAATGGATCACCGAGGGCGAGCCCGGCCTGGACCTGTCGGCGGTGGACATCCGCCGCTTCGCCGCCTTCAACGGCAACAACCAGTGGCTGCACGACCGGGTGGCCGAGGTCCTCGGGCTGCACTACGCCATCCCGTGGCCGAACCGCGAGCTGACCAGCGCCCGCCCGTTCCGCCGGTCCCCGGCGTACCACCTGCTCGAGCAGGCCGGCGCGTGCTTCGGCAGCAAGATGGGCTGGGAGCGGGCCAACTTCTTCGCGCCCCCCGGCGAGACCCCGGTGATCGAGTACGGCTGGGGCCGGCAGAACTGGCAGCCCTGGTCCAACGCCGAGCAGCGCGCCGCCCGTACCGGCGTCGCCCTGTTCGACCAGACCAGCTTCTCCAAGTACCTGGTCACCGGCCGGGACGCCGAGCAGGCGCTGCAGTGGCTGTGCACGAACGACGTCGCGGTCGAGCCGGGCCGGACGGTCTACACCGGGATGCTCAACGCGCACGGCACCTACGAGGCCGACATCACCGTGACCCGGCTCTCGGCCGAGGAATTCCTCCTGGTCAGCAGCGCGGCGACGACCGAACGCGACCAGGACCACATCACCCGGCGGATGCCCGCGGGCGGCCGCGCGGCGCTGGTCGACGTCACCTCCGCCTGCGCGGTCTACGGCGTCATGGGCCCCCGGTCGCGCGACCTGCTGGCCAGGCTCTCCCGCGCTGACCTCAGCGACGAGGCCTTCCCGTTCGGCACCAGCCGCCTGATCGACCTCGGCTACGCCACGGTCCGGGCCACCCGGATCACCTACGTGGGCGAGCTCGGCTGGGAGCTGTACGTGCCCGCGGAGTTCGCCGTGGGCGCCTACGAGGACCTGACCAGGGCCGGCGCCGACCTCGGCTTGGCCAACGCCGGCTACTACGCCATCGAGTCGCTGCGCCTGGAGAAGGCCTACCGGGCCTTCGGCCGCGAACTGAGCCCGGACTACCACCCGGCCGAGGCCGGCCTGCTGTTCGCCTGCAAGCTCAAGACCAGTGTCCCGTTCCTGGGCAGGGAGGCGGTCGAGCGGGCCCGGGCGGCCGGCCCCCGGCGCCGGCTGGTCTCCCTGGTGCTCGATGATCCCGCCGCCATGATCTGGGGCGGCGAGCTGGTGCTCCGCGACGGGGTCGCCGTCGGCCAGGTGACCTCGGGTGCCTGGGGCGAGACCGTCGGCGGCTGCGTCGGCCTGGCCTACGTCCGCCACCCGGACGGCGAAGTGCTCACCCCGGACGTCCTCAGGGCCGGGACGTACCAGGTGAACGTCGGCGGCGAGCTCTACCCGGCCGCGGTCGGCCTGCGCCCGCCGTTCGACCCGGTCGGCGACCGGGTCAAGGGCCGCTACCAGGGCGAGCCGCCGCGCTGATACCGCCCGCGATTTTTATCCCGAACGAACGGGTTCGTGCCCCCGCCCGCATGCCGCCGATGCTGGAAACGGGCAATTAGGCTGTATCTACCCGACCGCGGCCATCCCAGGAGGTGACGATGCGCCCCGCCGGCATGACGATGCGCCCCGCCGGCATCCTGCGCCGCTCGCTGGCCGTCACCGCCGCGACCGTCACCGCCGCGACCGTCACCGCCGCCGCGGCCCTCACCGCCTGCTCCGGGTCCGCGTCCCCGCCCGCCAGAGCCCCGGCCCAGGCCCTCGTCAAGCCCCCCGCACCCAGCTACTACCTGGCCCTGGGCGACTCGCTGTCCCGCGGCGTCCAGCCGGACGCGTCCGGCACCAGCGTCGAGACCGGCGACGGCTATCCCGACATGGTCTACGCGGCGCTGCGCCGCAGCCATCCCGGACTCGAGCTGGTCAAGCTGGGCTGCCCGGGCGAGACCACCACCACGATGATCAACGGCGGGATATGCCGCTACCCGGGCGGATCGCAGCTGGCCGCGGCGGTCGCCTTCCTGCGCGACCACCGCGAGAATGGCGGCCAAGACCGCGCCGGCCACGCCGGCCAGGGCCGGGTGCTCCTGGTCACCATCGACATCGGCGCCAACGACCCCGAACAATGCGGCGCCCAGCCCGGCCTCACCCAGCTGGCCAAGTGTGCCGTCGACGACATCCCGTCGGCCGTCACCCACCTGAACACGATCATGGCCCGCCTGAAGGCCGCCGCCGGGCCGGGGGTCCGCATCGTCGGAGTGAACTACTACCTGCCCGCGCTGGCCGAATGGCGCAACGGCCTGCCAGGCCAGGTGATCGCCCGGACAGCCGAACGGCTGGCCGCCGTCTACAACCACCTGCTCGGCAACGTCTACACCAACTCCGGCGCCCGGGTCGCGAACGTGTTCGGCGCCTTCGAGACCTCCGACTTCACCACCGGGCCCCAGGACGTCCCGCGCAACGTCGCCCTGCTCTGCCAGTGGACCTGGGCCTGCGCCGCCCCGCCCCGCGGCCCCAACCAGCACGCCAACCAGGCCGGCTACCAGGTTATCGCCCGCACTGTCCTGCAAGCCTCCGGTCTCGGCTGAGCTCCTCGGCAGGCAGGCCGTAAAGCGCACCGCCGGCAGCCGCCGCACCCGGCCCGCCCGCCGCGCCGGCTCACGATCATTGATGCCGAACGGGCCGGAATTCACGTCCTGGTGCCCGCGCGAGCCCATGTGGCGCCGGGCTGGTTATCTGGCTTTTATGGCCACTGATATTCATTGTGACTCAGGAACAGTCCTGGTCCCATCGGTTGCCCTGCTATGCCGGTCACCTGCGTTATTGATGAGGATAATTGTACCGGTCTTATGCGAACTAACTGCGACGCTGGTGCGAACTAATAGCATCACAAGCGCCCGTTAATCAAGATTCTGTATCGATTTCTGGCGCAATCGAAAAACCCAGAGGCCAGACTATGTAGAGCCTTGACGGTTTTTCTGGACATTGTTAGATTCCGCCGCAAAAGCGTCTCGCATAACGAGACGGCAAGGGAGCGTGACCGGCGGCCTGGCCCGGGACACGGCACGGCGGGCGCGCGGAGCGAGAGGACTCTGACATGCGTACTCGCGGATCGCCGGGTCACCGGCGAAGCTGGCGCCTGCTACTGCTGCCCGCCCTGGGCATCGCCGTGGCCGGCCAGCTGTCCCTGTCCGGGTCGGCCACCGCCGCGACGGCAGCCGCCGCCACGACGGCGGCCAGGGCGGCCGCCACGGCGTCGGTCCCGCCGAACCCGGTCAACGAGCTCGACTGCAACGGCTGGAGCGTCAAGTACAAGACGGTCAGGCGCCTCGCCGGCGACCTGTGCACGGACCCGAAGGGGCTCGCCAACGGCAAGCCCGCACCGTTTGTCGATAACGGCTGGTACGTCGGCCACGACGAGCCGAGCGTCAAGTTCATCTCCAACGCGCGCGGGTCCGGCAACACGATGACGTACCTGGCGAAGATCCCGGTGGACCCGCGTCGGCTGCCGACTCCCTCGGGCCGCGTCACCAACTACGGCCAGCTGTCAGTCGCGCCCTGGTTCGGGCTGCCGATGTGCGACCCGAACTCCTACCCGCAGAACCCGTGCGCCCCGGACAGTGACCGCAACATCGGCCTGAACGTGCCGAACGCAGCCGGTTCGGCGTTCATGGAGCTGCAGCTGTACCCGCCCGGCTACACCCCGTTCGTCGACAGCGAGAGCTGCAGCGTGACCAAGTGGTGCGCCGCGCTCACCATCGACAGCCTCGAGTGCAACTTCAACTTCGCCACCTGCAACCCCAACTGCGAGGAGCCGGTCAACTTCGCCTACCTGCAGACCAACGGCGTGCCCGCCGGGCCGCCGAGCCCGCAGTTGACCGACGTGAGCACGTTCCTCCCCAACCGCAGCACGCTGATGATCAATCCGGGTGACGTGCTCGCCATTTCGATCTCGGACCCGGCGCAGGGGTTCACCACGGTCATCCGGGACCTGACCACCCATCAGACCGGGTACATGACGGCCAGCGCGGCGAACGGCTTCATGAACACCAACCTCGCCACCTGCGACGGCACCCCGTTCACCTTCCACGCGGAGTACAACACCGCGTCGATCAACAACCGGGTCCCGTGGGCCGCGCTCGAGGGCGGCGTGCTGATGCAGCAGGAGATCGGCCACTCCGAGGTCTGCAGCTCGCTGACCAACCAGGACCCGGTCAACTTCTCCTACCCGGGCGGCCAGTCCTACAGCGACCAGAGCGTCTACGATACCTGCGTGGGCGGCTCGGAAGGCAAGGGCGAGGTCGGTGAGGGCCCGTGCAGCCCGACGACCGGCCTGTGCCAGAACGCGACGACGCAAGGGCCCAACGGCCCGGTCGCCTGTCCGAACAACAACGCGGCCAGCGGGTCGCACTGCGAATACGCCGACGGCTTCTGCTTCCCGAAGGGCGTGCGGACCGTGACGGTCAACGGAGTGAATACCATCGCCTGGGCGGATGCCAGCCAGTGCTTCGCTGACCGGTACCAGAATGGCGACCTGGACTTCGACGGCCTGTCGTACCAGTCCTTCACGTGGCCGAACGGAGGCCCGGACCATCCCACGGCCTTCCAGTACGTCGGACCGTTCAGCTACGGGAAGGCTTACCCGAAGATCCAGTTCGAGACCGACGTCAGCGGCTCGGCGAACCTGTGCAACACGGCCACTGGCGCGGGTTGCGTAGTCAAGCCGATCGGCTCGGACTTCTACCCGTTCTGGTCGCTGAGCCCGACGTTCTCCGCGCTCGGCACGTTCAGCACCAGGTGCGTGTGGAACTTCGGCAACGTGCTGCCCGCCACGATCAGGACCTTCGGCAAGGACGCCCAGTACGGCGCCCCCGACCTGTCCTGGTACGGCGGCACGAACATCAGTTCCCCGGTACCCAACCCGCAGTTCTCCGGCGGCTGCCGGCGGTAGCCGCTCGCCCCGCGGGGCCGCCCCGCCCGGCCCTGTCCGCGTGATGAGACCCGGGGTCCACGGCGTCCGGACGCACTGGACCCCGGGTTTCATGGCGTCCAGCCGGGGTACCCGGCGCCCGGGTGCCAGGGCAGCGCGCCGAGCCTTGACACTGCTAGCCGGCCCGGCGCAGGGTGGAAATATATCTTTAAGCGATATATCTGGGCGGAGGCTCGCTATGGCCACAGGGACGACAGTCACCATTCTCTCGTGCGGGGCGATGACCGCCGACCTCACCTGGCTGCTGCTCGCCCCCAACCGGGCGATACGCAACCGGCACAACAAGAACCTCCCGGCCGAGTGGGTGGACGTGCCCACGCACGCCGTGCTGGTGGACACCCCCGAGGGCAAGGTGCTGTGGGACACCAGTTGCCCCAGAGACTGGGAGCAGCACTGGGCCCCGACCGGGCTGCAGGACTTCTTCCCCTACGACAAGGTGTCCAACGACGAGTACCTGGACTCGCGGCTGAAGCAGCTCGGCCTGGCCCCCGGCGACATCGACTACGTCGTGCTCTCCCACCTGCACTTCGACCACGCCGGCAACGTCAAATTGTTCAAGGAGACGAACGCGCGCCTGGTCTGCAGCGCCAAGGAGAAGGAATGGGCCTTCGGCTTCGAGGGCCCGTTCAACGGCGCCCACCTGAAGGCCGACTACGAGGGCCTCGACTTCGAGACGGTCGACGGGGACGCGGAGTTCCTCCCCGGGATCAGCTTCATCCAGACCCCCGGGCACACGCCCGGCAGCATGTCGATGCGGGTCGACCTGCCCGAGACCGGCACGATGATCTTCACGGCCGACGCGGTCTACATGGGCGCCAGCTATGGCCCGCCCGTGGTGCCGGCCGCCATCGTCAACAACCTGGAGCAGTTCTACTCCTCGGTCGAGAAGCTGCGCGCCATCGCCACCAAGACCGACGCGACCATGGTGTTCGGGCACGATCCCGACCAGATCAAGCAGCTGCGCACCGCTCCGGACGGGAGCTATCGCTGATGACTCAACCAGACCTGACCGAAGAGACCATCTTCACCTGGGGCGCGCCGCCGCTGAAGTTCGGCGCCGGCGCCGTGGACGAGATCGGCTTCGAGATGGCCCAGTTCGGGGCCAGGCGGGTCCTCATCCTGACCGATTCCCGGATCAACGGGCTGGGCATCCCGGCGCGCATCGCCGACTCGCTGAGCAAGCACGGGATCACCTCGGAGATCTTCGACGGCGTGCACGTCGAGCCGACCGACGACAGCATGGACAAGGCCGCGGGCTACGCCCGCGAGCAGGGCCCGTGGGACGGCTTCGTCGCGGTGGGCGGCGGGTCTTCCATCGACACGGCCAAGGCGGTGAACCTGCTGACCACCGACGGGGGCTCGCTGATGGACTACATCAACAAGCCGATCGGCGCGGGCCGGGCCCCCGGACAGCAGCTCAAGCCGCTGATCGCGGTCCCGACCACGGCCGGGACCGGCTCGGAGAGCACCGCGATGTGCGTGCTCGACGTGCTGTCCATGCGGGTCAAGACCGGCATCAGCCACTGGCGGCTGCGGCCCACCCTGGCCGTGATCGACCCGCTGCTCTCGCTGACGATCCCGCCCGAGGTCACCGCCTCGGCCGGGATGGACATCGTGTGCCACGCCCTGGAGTCCTACACCGCCCGCTGGTACACCCTGTTCGACCGCAAGCAGCCCGAGCAGCGCGTCACCTACTGCGGCTCCAACCCGGTCTCCGACCTGTGGTGCGAGAAGGCCCTCACGCTGCTCGCAGAGTCGTTCCGGACCGCGTTCCGGCACGGCGGCAACCTCGAGGCGCGCAGCAACATGATGCTGGCGGCGACCTTCGCCGGCATGGGGTTCGGCAACTCCGGCGTGCACATCCCGCACGCCAACGCCTACCCGATCGCCGGCATGGTCAAGGACTACCGGCCCCCGAGTTACCCGCAGTCCGAGCCGATGGTGCCGCACGGGATGTCGGTGTCGCTGACCGCCCCCGAGGCGTTCCGGTTCAGCTTCCCCAGCGCGCCCGAGCGGCACCTGAAGGCCGCCGCCCTGCTGGCGCCGGACAAGGAGAAGCTGAACGACGCGGGCGAGCAGCTTCCGTCCGTGGTCATCGACCTGATGCGCGACATCGAGATCCCCAACGGCATCGGGGCCGTCGGCTACACCGAGGCGGACATCCCCCATCTGGTGCCCGGCACCATGAAGCAGCAGCGCCTGCTGGCCACCTGCCCGCGCCCGGTCGGCGAGGAGGACATCGCCGGGATCTTCGCCAGGTCCATCGAGAACTGGTGACCTGATGCCGCTGTATGACTACTGCTGCCCGCAGGGGCACATGTTCGAGCAGATGGCCTCGATCGCCGACCGGGCCCGGCAGCCCTGCCCGGCGTGCGGTCAGGTCAGCGAGAAGATCCCGTCCCGGGTCTCGCTGGCCGGGCGGGCAGATCCGGGCCCGGCCATGGAACAGATGCCGCAGACCTGGCGGGGCACCCACGAGGGAAACCCCGAGTATCTCGGCCAGCTGCGCCGGCAGTGGAGCGCCCGGCAGAAACTAGAGGACAGGTACGAGGAGCTGCGCGGCGACCGGCGGCCCGTCATCGCCCACGAAGGCCGGTATCACGGCGCCCCGCTGCGCGCCGGGGACCCGTTGGAGACTCCATGTCAATCTACGAAGAAAAGCCCTGGCTGAACCTCTACGACCCCGGCCAGCCCGCCGGTATCGGCCTGGAGTTCACCGACGCCCTGGCCATGTTCAGGGCGTCGGCGGCCCGGAACCCGGACGGCGACGCCATCCGCTACTTCGGCGGCCGGATCACCCTGCGCGAGCTCGACGAGCTCAGCGACGCGTTCGCGGTGGCGCTGCTCGACCTGGGCCTGAGCGCCGGCGACCGAGTGGCGCTGTACCTGCAGAACGTGCCGCAGTTCGTGATCGGGATGCTCGCCACGTGGAAGGCCGGCGGCATCGCGGTGCCGGTCAACCCGATGAACCGCGCCCGGGAACTGGACGCCGTGCTGCGCGACTCCGGCACCCGCGTGCTGGTCTGCCTGCCGGGCCTGTACCGCGACGTGGCCAGGGCCGTTGTCACGGACACCACCGTCATCACCACTTCCGAACTGGAGTACCGCGCCCACGGCGACCCGCGCGTCTTCTCCGGCATCGAGCGCGAAGCAACCCCGGGCACCACCCACGACATGGCCGCGCTGATCGAGCGTTACCGCGGCCAGGTCCCACCCTCTGTCACCCTCACCCCGGATCACACCGCTTTCCTCACCTACACCTCGGGCACCACCGGCCCGCCGAAGGGCGCGATGAACACCCACGGGAACGTGGTGTTCAACTCCCAGACCTACGGCCAGTGGTGCCGGCTCGGGCCGGACGACATCGTGCTCGGCATCGCGCCGCTGTTCCACATCACCGGGCTGATCGCGCATGTCACCCTGTCCCTGCTGCTCGGCGCCCCCCTCGTGCTGGGCTACCGGTTCGAACCCTCGGCGATGATCGACACGATCCGCGACGAGCGGCCCACCTTCACCATCGGGTCGATCACCGTGTTCATCGCGCTGATGAACGCGCCGAACGCGGACCGGGACGCGCTGGCCTCGCTGACCAAGACCTGGTCCGGCGGCGCGCCGATCCCGCCCAGCACGGTCAAGGCCTTCCAGGCCCAGTTCGGGCAGTACATTCACAACGCCTACGGCCTGACCGAGACGACCTCGCCCTCGCACCTCGTCCCCTTCGACGCGGTCGCGCCCGTCGACGACATCTCTGGTGCCCTGTCGGTTGGCGTCCCGGTCTACGACACGGTGGTGCGCATCGTCGGCGACGACGGGCAGGACCTGCCGGCCGGCGAGGTCGGTGAGATCGTCACCAGCGGGCCGATGGTGGTCTCCGGCTACTGGAACAAGCCGGAGGAGACCGAGCACGCGCTACCCGGCGGGGCCCTGCACACCGGCGACGTCGGCTACATGGACCCGGCCGGCTGGTTCTACATCGTCGACCGGAAGAAGGACCAGATCAACGCGGGCGGCTACAAGGTGTGGCCGCGCGAGGTCGAGGACGTGCTGTACCAGCACGAGGCGGTGCGCGAGGCCGCCGTCGTCGGGGTCCCGGACGCCTACCGCGGCGAGACGGTCAAGGCGTACGTCAGCCTGCGGCCTGGCAAGACCGCCACGGCCGGGGAGCTCATCGCCTTCTGCCGCGAAAACATGGCCGCCTACAAGTACCCGCGCCAGATCGAGTTCCTCGATGAGCTCCCCAAGACCGTCTCCGGCAAGCTCCTCCGCCGTGAACTCCGCGACCGCGACTAGCCCCCATGGCGTGGCCAGAAATGGCCGGATGCGGGCCGGAACTGGCCATGATCATGAAACAGCGTGGTGCGAGCGCGCCGCTTAAGTTCCCAGCATCGCGACTAGCCCCCCGGCTACGCGGCCAGGAACTCCAGGATCCGCTTGTTGATGTCGGTCGGGCGCTGCACCATCATGAAGTGCCCCACCCCGTCGATCAGCTCGGACTGCGACCCGGGCCCGCAGTGCCGCGGCACCCGGTCCACCTGCTCCTGGGTCATGCCGTGGCAGCCGTCCTGGGTGCCGTGCAGGTACAGCGTGGGCTGGGTGATGTCCTTGCCCCAGGCCGCGGCCTGCTCGGCCGCCCATTCCTCCGAGCCGAACCGGTTGGGGTCGAACTGCCCCCAGTAGTAGCCCAGCGCGGCCTTGAAATGCGCTGGATCACGGATGCACTCCTTGACCTTGGGCAGGTCCTCGGAGGCGTCGTAGCCGGGGGACCAGTCCGCCCAGATGTTGTCGATGAACGCGAAGTTGTCGGCCCTGATGACATCCTCGGCCACCCGCTGATTCTGGAAGTACCAGAAGTAGAACGAGCGCTTGATCTGGTCGTACTTGACGATGTTCTCGCCGAAGAGGGCGAACGGCGGGATGTTCAGGATCGCCACCCGCCGCCACCGGTCGGGTTCCTTGCCGGCCGCTCCCCAGGCCCCGACCGCGCCCCAGTCGTGCGCGATCAGGACCGCGTCGCCGTCGCCGTTGAGCGCCTCGTGCAGCGCCATCTGGTCGGCCACCATCGTGCTGGAGTGGATGTGGTGGCGGTCATCGGGCAGTTCGGTGGGCGCGAACCCGCGGTTGAACGGGGCCACCGCCCGGTACCCGGCGTCGGCGAGCGCCGGGAGCAGGTAGCGGTAGCTGAAGGGCGAGTCCGGGAAACCGTGAATGCACAGTGCCAGCGGCCCGTCCCCCTGAGTCAGGTACTCGAATGTCAGCTGGTTGGCCCGGACCGTTCCCCTCTTGAAGTCCTGCATGGCACTCCCTCCCACTTCGCGTCGTTGCGGCCCCACGGGCCCGAGTGCTCATGGAGGCCGTCATTCTGCGCCTCGGCCTCGCGAGGGTCAACACCCTCAGTTACTGCTGCCGCCCCCCGTGACCGAGGAGGGAAAAAGGGACCGGGCCAGCACGGCGGTGAGCACGGTCCGGGTGTCGGCCGGGTCGATCACGTCGTCGATCTCGAACGCCATCGCGGTGCTGACCGCCTTGCCGCGGGTGTACTGCTCGGCGACCAGTTCCTCGTAGCGCGCCTGGCGGGCCCCGGGGTCCTCGATC
>Ga0335081_10017457_pt1 | contig 11618 bp, 9 predicted proteins | sample Lox_Sample_35_FD_206713 | JGI IMG/M metagenome (GOLD analysis project Ga0335081, IMG submission 206713) | Soil microbial communities from Loxahatchee National Wildlife Refuge, Florida, United States - Lox_Sample_3.5 | ecosystem: Environmental > Terrestrial > Soil > Wetlands | place: USA: Florida... | reverse complement strand
CCCGCGCTGAAGGCGGCGCTGCCGGCGGGCATCGACGTGCGCGACGCCCTGTCTCCGCGGCTGACCGACGCCGGGCGCGCGCTGCTCGAGCAGGGCCAGCTCGATCTGCCCGGGCAGCAGAGCGCGGTGCGGCGGGCGCTGCGCAGGGCGGCCGCAGGCGCGCGGCTGTCGCGCAAGGCGTTGCTGTCCCTGCAGCAGGAGGGCCTGGTGGCGCTGGTGCGCGAGGAGCAGCCGGCGCGTGTAGCCGAGCCACTGGTCGAGGTCGCTGCGGCGGTGGCCGGCGCGTCGCCCGACAGCCTGCGCAAGGCGCCGCGGCAGGCCGAGCTGCTCGCGTGGTTGCTCGCCCGCGGCGGGCCGGTGACCCCGCCGGTTCCGGTCGAAGAGCTTCTGGTCGCGTTTCCGAAAGCGCGCCCGCTCCTGCGCGCGCTGGTCAAACGCCGGCTTGCCACGGTCGAGCGCAGGCCCGCGGGGCCGGCGCAGGCCGCGCCCGACGCCCCCTGGGGCGCGCAGTCGCACACTCCTACCGAGGCGCAGGCGGCGGCGCTGCGCGAGATCACCGCTGCGTCCGGCTTTTCGCCCTTCCTGCTCCACGGCGTCACCGGCAGCGGCAAGACCTGGGTGTACCTGGAGGCCATCGCGCACTTCCGCGCGCGGGGGCTCTCCGCGCTGGCGCTGGTGCCGGAGATCGCGCTGACGCCCCAGCTCGCCGGCCGCTTCCGCGCGCGGTTCGGAGACGACGTTGCCGTGCTTCATTCGGGCCTCAGCGAGCGCGAGCGGCTGCTCGAGTGGAACCGCGTGCGCAACGGGCGGGCGGGCATCGTCGTCGGCGCGCGCAGCGCGGTGTGGGCGCCGTTGCAGCGGCTCGGCATCGTGGTGGTCGACGAGGAGCACGAGCCTTCGTACAAGCAGGAAGAGCGGCTGCGGTATCACGCGCGCGACCTGGCGCTGGTGCGGGCGCAGCGGGCGGAGGCGGTGGCGGTGCTGGGGAGCGCCACGCCGTCGCTCGAGACGCTCCGGCGCGCGCAGGAGGGCAGGCTCCGCACGCTGCGCCTGCCCGAGCGGGTCGATGGCCGGCCGCTGCCGCCGATGCTCTTCGTGAAGCGCCCGCCCGATACGCTGCTGACGCCGGAGCTCGCGGCCGCGCTGCGCGAAGCGCTCGAGCAGCGGGGGCAGGCGATTCTCTTTCTCAACCGGCGCGGGCACACGCGGACGCTGTTGTGCGCGTCGTGCGGCGCCGCGGCGGGTTGTCCGAACTGCTCCGTGGCGCTGGTGCTGCACCGGACGCGGCGCGAGGAGCTGCGCTGCCACCTCTGCGGTCACGCCGAGCCGCCGCGTGCGGCGTGCGCGGCGTGCAGGTCGCAGAAGCTCGTGCCAGTCGGCGGTGGGACCGAGAAGGTCGAGGAGGAACTGCACCGCCTGCTGCCGGGCGCGCGGCTGGCGCGGCTCGACCGCGACGCGGCGGGCGGCCCCGGACAGGCCGCAGCGGTTCTGGCGCGCTTCGCGCGCCGCGAGCTCGACCTGCTCGTCGGCACGCAGATGGTCGCCAAGGGCCACGATTTTCCCGGCGTCACCCTCGTCGGCGTGCTCGATGCGGACGGGCCCATGCACCTGCCCGATTTCCGCGCCGCCGAGCGCTGCGTTCAACTGTTGACGCAGGTGGCTGGTCGGGCCGGGCGTGGCGCCGAACCGGGTCGGGTGGTGGTGCAGGCTTTCCGGCCGTCGAACGTGACCGCCGACTACGCGCAGTTCGCCGCGGCCGAGCTCCTCCGGCGCGAGGAGCTGCGCTTTCCGCCCTTCGCGCGGCTGATGGCCGCCCGTCTCGCCGGCAACTCGGAGCCGCGCGCGCGGGGCGCGGCCGAGCGCGCCGCGGCGCTGGCCCGGCGTCTGGTCTCGGCGGGCGAGCGGGCCGACGTCCTCGGGCCCGCCCCGGCGCCGCTCGCCCGCATGCGCGGCAAGTTCCGCTGGCAGCTCCTGCTGCGGGCGGTCGACCATGCGCCCCTCCACCGGCTCGGCCGAGCGCTGCGCGAGGCCCACGACGTCGGCGGCGTCGAGCTGTCCCTCGACGTCGATCCAGTCTCGCTGCTCTGAATCGCTGCGGCTGCAGCGGAATCGGATATATTCCTGTTTCGAGAGGAGCCGCACCGGATGGCGCTTCGTGAAATCCTGATCTGGCCCGACCCGCGCCTGAAGCAGAAGGGCAAGCCCGTCGGCGACGTCGATGCGGCCGTGCGCAAGCTGTGCGACGACATGGCGGAGACCATGTACGAGGCCAACGGCGTCGGCCTCGCGGCGCCACAGGTCGGCGTTTCCTCGAACATCATCGCGATGGATGTCGAACAGCGGACTCCCGAAGGCGAGGAGCCGAAGCCAAAGGGCCACGGCCTTTTCTGGCTCATCGACCCGGTGCTGAAGCTGGCCGAGGGAGAGTTCGCCTACACCGAGGGTTGCCTGTCGATCCCCGACGAGTACGAGGAGGTCACCCGCTTCGGCCACATCGTCGTCGAGTACACCGATCGCGACGGCAAGCGAAAGCGGAAGGAAGCCACCAACACGCTGCTCTCGGTCTGCGTGCAGCACGAGATGGATCACCTGCTGGGCAAGCTCTTCGTCGATCACCTGAGCGCGCTGAAGCGCGAGCTCATCCGGCGGCGCATGAAAAAGCTCAAGGCACAGCGCGAAGCTGAACGGAAGGGCGAGGCAACCGCGCTTTAGCGCGCCGGCTATTGTAAGTTGCGCAGCATGCGTGCAGCCGCTCTCGCTCTGCTCCTCGCAGCAGCGCCCGCACTCGCCGCCCCCGAGGGCCTCACCCCTGTCAGCCGCCCGGCCCGTTGGGGCTTCGGGGTCCTCCTCGGCGACCCGTTCGGCCTCAGCCTGAAGCGCTACATGGGCGGCGCGCAGGCGTGGGACGCCTACGCAGCGTTCGCGTACGGCCCCGGCATCCGCTTCGGCGCGGACTGGATCTGGATCCTCGGCCGCGCCGTGCAGGCCCGGCAGGTCGACCTCGACGTCTACGTCGGGGCGGGGCCCTTCATCGGCTCGTTCCGGGGTCCGTGCGGCGTCGCGTACCTGAACTACGCCTGCAACGGCGATGTCTACTTCGGCGGCCGGGTGCCGATCGGCGCTGAGCTGTTGTTCAAGGAGGCGCCCGTGAGCGTCGGGGCGGAGCTCGCGCCGGCCCTCCTCTTCGCGCCAGGCGGCGCCTTGCTGTATCTCGACTTTTTGCTGGCGATCCGCGTGCTGTTCTAGGCGTCTCGAATCTGTCGGGACTCCGCGTACCGCGCGCTTCCGAAGAGCCGAGCGTATGATGCTCCGGTGGCCACGGACTCCGACCGCGCCTGCCTGCAGCGGCTGAAAGAAATGGACGCTGCCCTGGCGCGGATGGAGCGTGAGCTTCCGGACGACGTCCGGTCGCTCGGCGCGGAGGCCCGCCGGAAGGTGGCCGAGCAGCTCGACTGCCTCGCAGCCGGCGGCATCGACGAGGCCCGGCTCAGCGAAGTGATGCGCGAGATCTCCGGGATGATGGATGCCCTCACCGCTCGCCTCCTGCTCGCGCCGTGGGACGGGCCGCGGCGGACCGGCTTCAAGAGCTGAGCCGTCTTGGCGGAAGACCCCAACCGCGCCCATCACCGACTGGACCGCGTGCGGGCGCGGCGCCGCTTCGATGAGGTCGAGTGTACCGTCTCGCACCTGCTGCGCCTTCCGCACCCGGCGCTGAAAGGCCGCCGCTACGGCGAGGCGCTCCTGCAGGGCCTCGCCGCGCGCGGCATCGGACCGGGCCGCAGCGGTGTGCTCGACTCGCCAACGAAGTGATCGCCGACCTGCCGGTCGAAGACGGGCGCAACGTTGGCGCCAGCCACCTCGTGGGCGAGATTGGCCGCGCGCTTGCTCCTGGCGGCGCGGCATTGCTGACCGAGTTCGGCGGCGACTTCGAGCCCGGCCCCGTCCGCCTGTTCGGTGCGCTTGGCGAGGGCGAGCACGTGGAGTGGTCGATCGACTTTCGCCAGCTGCGGGCTGCCGCCGCGGCATCCGGCCTGCGAGCAGAGGAGCTTCCGCAGCACGAGCTCCTCGAGGCAGATCTCTCGATTCGCTGTGCGAGCTACACCGACCTGTGGCGGCTCCGGCGGCTCGTGTCGTGCGAGGTGTTCGCTGCTCCCGAGGCCGATGTACGCCGCCGATTCCCCTTGCTTTCGCGGCTGCTTGCGTTGGAGCTGCCGCCGCTCGGCTCGCCGCGTTGGCCCGATGCGACAGCGCCAGCGGGCTTCGCCCAGCTCTTCCGCGCGCTGATCCTTCGCCGCTAGCCGTGGCCGATCGCGCCGATATTCCGCTCTCCTGTAGAGTGTTGGGTACCGTACTGCCGTCACTTCCCCGGAGCGGACATGCCTCTGCGACTTGCCGCGCTCGCTTTCCTTCTCGCTGCCGCTGCCTCGGCCCAGGATCAGCAACCGCCTGAGACCGGCGGCATCGGCGGCCAGAACGTACCGAACGCGTCGGGTATCAGCGGACAGGCCTTCACCGATCCCTCGCAGCTCTTCACCGGCACGAGCGGCCTCTTCCTCGGCGCAGCCTTCAATCGCAGTCCCGGCGAGGGCAACTACATCAGCACGGTGGTGAATACCGAGTTCAACCTGGGACCCGTCGGGCTCGGCCTGCAGCTGCCGCTCAACCTGCTCGTCTATGCCGAGCCGGGCGTGAACAAGGACGACATCGCCTACAGCGGTGTGCTCCGCAAGCGCGATTGGGACGAGCCGCTCGACTACCTCAAGCTGATTCGCTTCATCCGCTACGGCCAGAAGCGCGATCCGGTCTACGTGCTCGCGGGGCAGCTGTGGGGCGCCTCCATCGGCCACGGCACGCTGGTCAACCGCTACGCCAACTCGCTCAGCCTCGATCACACCAAGGCCGGCCTCGCGCTCGACATCAACACGACATTCTTTGGCATCGAGACCCTGACCGACTCGCTCGGCGATCCCGCGCTCATGGCTGCCCGCGCCTACGTGCGGCCGTTCGGCGACACGGTGTTCCTGCGCGGCTGGGCCATCGGCGTCACGGCGGTGACCGACCGCACCGCCCCGCAGCACTATGGCGCCCCCGGTGCGCGCCTGCCGGTGCTGCCTCCGGCGGATGCGCAGGGAAATCCGGCGGTCGAGACCAACCCGATCTACGCAGGTGGCGTGGATACCGAGTTCGAGCTTTTGCACAACTCGATCATCAGCCTGATCCCCTACGTCGACCTGAACCGCCTCATGGGCGCAGGCAATGGCCTGCACGCCGGCATTCTCGCGGACATCTACCTGCCGATCCCGGTGCTGCAGCTCAACGTCTCGGCCCGGCTCGAGTACCGGATGATGCAGCCCGGCTACATTCCCGAGTACTTCGACCAGACGTACGATCTGGGCCGGTTGCAATACTTCGGCGACTGCCCGAAGGAGTTCACCGGCGGCATCTGCCCGAAGTACCAGTCGGCGGCGTTCGATCACACCGCGAACGGCGTCGACCCGGGCTCGATCGACCGGAAAGGCTATTACGGCGAGCTCGCGCTCGGGTTCGCCGGCCTGCTGCAGATCGGCGGGCTCTACCAGAACTACGACGGCGATCCGGCGGGGGCCTCGCTCGGCCTGTTCGCGACCTTTCCCAAGATCGAGGTGGTCAAGATCGCCGCGTACTACCTGCGCAAGAACATGACCGGGCTCGACGACGCGTTCAAGCTGGACGAGCGATCGCTGCTCGCTGCCTCGGTAGCCTACAAGATCCTCGGGCCCATTTACCTGCGGGTCGACTTCCAGCGGCGGTGGGTGCAGGAGCCTGGTTCCAGCCAGATCACGGCGGTGAACAACTTCCAGGCGGGAATCGCAACGTTCGTCTCCTTCTAGCTCTGGAGTGACAATGGGGCGGGATTTCCTTATCTTCCCGCCCCCATGTCGACGCCCAGGACTGCCGCCGAAATCCGCGAATCCTTCCTTCGCTTCTTCGAGGAGCGAGGGCACAGGCGAGTGAAGAGCTCCTCGCTCGTTCCGCAGAACGACCCGACGCTGCTCTTCACCAATGCCGGCATGAACCAGTTCAAGGACGTGTTCACCGGGCGCGAGACCCGCGACTACACCCGCGCCTGCTCGTCGCAGAAGTGCGTTCGCGCGGGCGGCAAGCACAACGATCTCGAAAACGTCGGCTTTACCGCCCGCCACCACACGTTCTTCGAGATGCTGGGAAATTTCTCCTTCGGCGACTACTTCAAGAAGGACGCCGTCGCCTTCGCCTGGGACTGGGTCACCAAGGTGCTCGGGCTGCCGGTAGAGCGGCTGGCGGTCACTGTCTTCCGGGACGATGACGAAGCGGAGGATCTGTGGAAGTCGATCGGCGTTCGCAAGGAGCGCATCTTCCGGCTGGGCGAGAAGGACAACTTCTGGGCGATGGGCCCGACCGGCCCCTGCGGCCCCTGCAGCGAAATCCACCTGTACCGGGTGCCCGAAGCCACGACGCAGGCGCAGATCGACGAGCACGCGCATCGCTTCTTCGCGCTCGACCAGGCCGAGCAACTCGGCAGCGACTCCTGGATGGAGATCTGGAACCTCGTCTTCATGCAGTTCGAGCGCAAAGAGGCGGACGGGCCGCTTCTTCCGCTGCCGAAGCCGTCGATCGACACCGGTGCCGGCCTCGAGCGCGTCGCCGCGGCGGTGCAGAACGTGCCCTCGAACTACGACACCGACCTGTTTCGGCCCATCCTCGACGAAATCAGCCGAGTCACGGGTCGACCGTATGATCCGGCGGCAAAGTACGTGGCATCGATGCGCGTCGTCGCGGATCACGCGCGAGCGACTGCCTTTCTTATCGCTGATGGTGTCCTGCCTTCCAATGAAGGGCGAGGATATGTGCTGCGGCGGATCATGCGACGCGGCATTCGGCACGGGGAGTTGCTGGGATCCATCAATGCGTTGACGGTGGCCTGCATCAAAGTCATTTTGGAAATGAGCCCGGTTTTTCCCGAGTTGCTGCGGAGCCAAGCAAACATCGCCGAAATCACGAGCCAGGAGACCATTGCATTTGAACGCACGCTGCGGCGCGGAAGCGATCTGCTGAACGAATGGCTTTCCAAGTCCCGCGAGCTCACCGGCGAGCAGGCATTCCTGCTCTATGACACCTACGGTTTTCCACTCGATCTCACGCAGGTGATCGCAGCAGAGAAGAGCGCGACCGTTGACATCGACGGGTTCGAGAAGCGGATGGAGCAGCAGCGCGCCCGCAGTTCCTTCGCCGGCTCCGGTGAGGCCGCCATCGCCGACACGCACAAGTCGCTCGCGGCCGAAGTGGGCGAGAACGAGTTCCTCGGGTACCAGAAGATGGCTGCCGAGGCGAGGCTCACCGCGATCCTGGCGGGCGGAAAGCGCGTCGATCGCATCGGCGCCGGCGAGGAAGGCGAGCTCACGTTCGATCGTACGCCGTTCTACGGCGAGTCCGGCGGTCAGATCGGGGACACCGGCATCGTCACCAGCAGCGCGGCACGCGCGCAAATTCTCGACACGCAGCGTCCGGTGCACGGCCTCATCGTCCACCGCGCGAAGGTGCTCGAGGGCGCATTCACCGTCGGGGAGAAGGTGGAGCTGATCGTCGACGACGCGCGGCGGGCGGGCCTGCGGCGCAACCACAGCGCTACCCACCTGCTGCATCGCGCGCTGCGCGAGCTCCTCGGCGAGGGCGTGAAGCAGGCGGGGTCCATCGTCGCGCCCGATTACCTGCGCTTCGACTACACCGCCTATCAGCCCCTGGCCGACGAGCAGCGCATGCAGCTCGAGCGGCGCGTGAACCAGCTGGTGTACGAGAACTACGAGGCGCAGACGCGGGTGATGGATCCCGAGTCGGCGATGAAATCGGGCGCGCTGGCGTTCTTCGGCGACAAGTACACCACTCTCGCGAAGGTGCGCGTGCTGCAGATCGGGCCGTCGATCGAGCTGTGCGGCGGAACGCACGTGTCGCGGTCGGGAGACATCGGGTTCTTCAAGATCGTGAGCGAAGGAGCGATCGCGGCGGGCGTCCGGCGCATCATGGCCGTGACCGGTCCGGAGGCGTTGAAGCTGGTGCACGACGAGGAGCAGCAGCTCGCGCGGGCGGCGTCGGCGCTGAAGACGGGGCCGAAGGACGTCGCGCTCAAGGCGGAGCAGGCGGCGTCGCGCATCAAGGAGCTTGAGCGGGAGCTCGAGCAGCTGCAACGGAAGCAGGCGGCGGCGAAGAGCACCGAGCTGGCGCAGGGGGCGCGCGAGGTCAACGGCGTGAAGGTGCTCGCAGCGCGAGTGGAGACGGGCGAGCCAGGTCCGATGCGCGAGCTCGCCGACAAGCTGCGCGACCAGCTCAAGAGCGGAATCGTGGTCCTCGGTGGCGTCGCGGGCGGAAAGGCGACGCTGCTGGTCGCGGTGACCAGCGATCTCGCGAAGAAGCACAAGGCCGGCGACCTGGTGAAAGAGCTGTCGAAGACGCTCGGCAGCCGCGGCGGCGGGAAGCCCGACCTGGCGCAGGCCGGTGGCGGCGATCCGGCGCAGCTCGACGCAGCGCTCGCGCGCGCCTACGAGCTCTTCTGAAGCCAGCTCGCGAGCAGCTGCTCGGCGTGAGCGCGATCCGGTGATTCGATCCGGATTCGCTTCTCGCGGCTGGTCTGTCCGCTGACGAGAACGCATCGCCGACGAGGCACTTGCAAGAGCTCGGCCAGAAATTGGAGCAGCGCTTCGTTGGCCGCGCCGTCGACCGCGCCCTCTACTATAGAAACCTTGATCGCGTGCGCGTGCGTTCCTCTTATGGCGGTGCGCCTCGCGCCAGGCTGCGCGTGCACGCTCAGCTCGAGGTCGGCGCCGGCCCAGCGGTAAGGCTCCATTCGACCATTTTGCTACAGGGGTCTCATTTTGGGATGTCCCATTTTGGTACCCTCCCTCTGAAATCACCCGGCACGCGCGGTGCAATCCCCGCTGCTGCCGCGATGGGCGCGGCCACATTCGGACCAGGACCAGATGCAGGACGAACGCTTCTTGCCGATCGGCGCCGCCGATCCGCTGCGCTACATCGACGCACGCTACGAGCCGCACGATCCGCTCTTCGATGCCGACGAGCCTCACGACCGCTTTCCACGGCTGCTGCGCAAGCGCCGGGCCGCAGCAGTGGTCGCGTTCATCGCGGGCGGCATCTCCTGCGGGGTACCCACCGTGCCGGCTCTGCGCGCGACCGACTCGATCCTGGTGCAGCTCGCCGAGGACGCCTCGCCACCGCCCGGCCGGAGCCGGCCCGATTCCGGGCCGCCGATCGTCTCGCTGGCAGTGGTCGCCGATGGCAAAGCGCCACTGCTGCGTATTCCCCTGCAGCCGGGAGATGATCCCGAAGCCATCGCCGATTCTGCCGCGCGACAGCCGGGCGTCGAGTTCGCCGAGCCGGTTTACCTCTATCGCACATCGAAGACGCCGGACGATGCGCGGTTCAAGGAGCAGTGGGGCATCGCGCAGGTCGGCGCACCCGAGGCATGGAATCAGACCACGGGCAGCCGCGACGTCACGGTGGCCGTCATCGACGATGGCATCACGCTCGACCATCCAGACCTGGCGCCGAATTTATGGACCAACCCGGGGGAGATTGCCGGCAACGGCGTCGATGACGACGACGACGGAATCACCGACGATGTGCATGGGGCGAGCTTTCTCGAGGGGGCGGTCACCGGCGATCCCTCGCCTGCGACTGCGAACGAGGCGCCGTATCATGGGTCGCACGTCGCCGGGATCATCGGCGCCGCTGGCGGCAACCAGATCGGCATCGCCGGCGTGAACTGGAAGGTCTCGCTGATGGGCCTGCGCGCGCTCGGCCCGTCGGGTGGACGAAGCGACGACCTGGCCATGGCCATCGACTACGCCGCCGACCACGGCGCGAGGATCGTCAACGCGGCCTGGGGCGGCGGCGGCGAGAGCCATGTGCTGGCGCAGGCCATCGAGCGTGCGGCCGGGCGCGGCGTCATGGTCGTGGCCGCGGCAGGAAACGATGCGCGCCCGCAGCCGGAATTCCCGGCGAGCATCGGCGACGATATCGTCTCGGTCGGCGCGACCACGCCCGACGGCCTCCTGGCCGCGTTCTCGAATCGCGGCGCGCTGGTCGGGGCACCCGGCGTGGGCATTCTCTCGACCACGTCCGCGGGTCGCTACCAGCGCTACGACGGCACGAGCATGGCGAGCGCACACGTCGCGGGGCTCGCCGCGCTTCTCTGGGCCGCGCTTCCCGATGCGACCCTGCCGCAAGTGCGCAAGGCGATCGTCGAGTCTGCCCACGTGATCTCCGGCGTCGAGGCAGGACGGGTCGATGCCGCGGCTGCCATCGAGGCGCTCGGGCGCGAGAGCAGCCCTTCGCGCGGCGCGATCGAGCTGTCGCACCCTTCCCTTTCATTCACCGCCCGCCGCGGGCGCATCCCCCGCGCGCAGACCGTTTCGCTGCGCGTAGTCGGCGGTGGGGCGCGCAGGTGGTGGGCGCAGGCGAGCAGCGATTGGATCTCGCTGCCCGTAACGAGCGGAACCACTCCCGCCCGCGTCACCGTGCGAGTCGACCCGGCCGGGCTGCCGGGTTCGAACGGCAAGGCAACCGTCGTGTTTCGGGACGAGGCCGGCCAATTCGTGACGCTTTCGGTCTCGCTGCGGATCGGCGGCGGGCCACCGGTTTCGATCCACGGCGATGGATGCGACCTGCGCGATGACGGGCGGCTCCACGTGCGCGCAGGCGCGGGCTGCGAGCTGCGGGCGGCAGAAGGCGAATCGAACGGCGTGCAATGGCGCCTGCCTGGCGGCGAGACCGTGAACGGTGCTCGCCTCTTCGGACATTTTGCGCGAAAGGGCGAGTACCAGGTGCTGGTGAGCCGCGATGAAGGCGAAGTGGATCCGCTTGCGGTGGTGATCGAATGACCGCATCCTGCGCGCGATGCCAGCGCGCCAGCTGTGGGCCTTCTTCACCCAGCGGGATGTGGAGGAGTTGATCGCGGCCATTGCGGCGCGGGAGGAGGGACTGATGGTCTCGCAGGGGCGATATCTGCGCGGCGATCCGCAGGACCTGCTGCGGGCGCCGGAGGCGCTGGAGCGGCGCGAGGCGCTCCCCGGCGAGCAGCGGCTGTATCTGCTTCACCGCAAGCATTGTGCGGACATCGTCGCGCACCTGCAGTCCGCCGGGCCTTTCGCGGGATGGTCGCAGATCGACGAAGAGCGAAGCGACTGCATGGTGCTGTTGTTGAAAGAGGGGCGACCGGGGGAGCTCGAGCCGGCGCGGCTGTACGCGCACGTCACGCGGTGGCGTGCGGCCGACAAGGTGCGCAAGCGGCCGATGTTTTCCATCTGGGCAAGCCAGACGCTCAAGTGGCTCGACGCGCGGCTGGCGACGACCTCGGTGAAGTTCATCCACGTCGGCGCCGATGCGCTGGCGCGGGCGAAAGGAGGAGAGCTCAAGCTCACGTATCTGTACCGGCCGATCGCGCCTTAGAGGTCAATCGTGAGATAGCCGATCGGCTTGTCGAGGCGTCGCAGGACGGGCAGCGCGACGTTGAAGACGGGCACGCCGCCGCGGGTCGTGCCGCGGAGCGTGCCACGATGGGCGTGGCCGTGTACGGCGAGGTTGGGGCG
>Ga0335081_10017456_pt1 | contig 11619 bp, 10 predicted proteins | sample Lox_Sample_35_FD_206713 | JGI IMG/M metagenome (GOLD analysis project Ga0335081, IMG submission 206713) | Soil microbial communities from Loxahatchee National Wildlife Refuge, Florida, United States - Lox_Sample_3.5 | ecosystem: Environmental > Terrestrial > Soil > Wetlands | place: USA... | reverse complement strand
AGATTCCGCAGGGCGCGCTCTTCTACAAGACCACGGGAGGAGCCGGCGGCCCCGGCGTCGCCAGTCGCGGAGCCGAGCAGGGCGGAGCATCCAACGCTGGCGAGGTGCGCTGCGAGGTCGCGCTGGTGTGGACCGAGGCGACCGACGAGCACGTGCGCAGCTACGTCAACGGCATCCCCACGCCCAACGGCGGCACGCACGAAGCGGGCCTGCGCAGCGGCATCGTCAAGGCGGTGCGCAACTACATGGAGACGCACGGGCTCGCGCCGAAGGGCGTGAACCTGACCGCAGAGGACATTCGCGAAGGTATAGTAACTATACTGTCGTCCTACGTGATCGACCCGCAGTTCCAGGGCCAGACCAAGGGCCGCCTCAACAACCCGGAGACCAGCGCGCAGATCGACGGCGTGGTTCGCCCGGCGCTGGAGAAGTGGCTCAACGAGAACAAGACGGTGGCCGAGCCGATCGTGGCGCGCATCATCCTCGCGGCGCGCGCACGCGAGGCGTCGCGCGCGGCGGCGCAGCAGATCACGCGCAAGACCGCGGTCAGCCACAAGCTCAACCTGCCGGGCAAGCTCGCCGACTGCGCGTCCACCAACCCGCACGAGAGCGAGCTGTTCATCGTCGAGGGCGACTCCGCCGGCGGCTCGGCCAAGCAGGGCCGCGACCGGCGCACGCAGGCGATCCTGCCGCTGCGAGGCAAGGTGCTGAACGCCGAGCAGGCGTCGGTGGAGAAGATCGGCCAGAACAAGGAACTGCAGGACATCGTCAGCGCGCTCGGCTGCGGCATCGGCGAGGACTTCAAGGTCCAGAACCTTCGCTACGGCCGCATCTTCCTCTTGATGGACGCCGACAGCGACGGCCACCACATCTCGACGCTCTTGCTCACGTTCTTCTACCGGCACATGCGCGATCTCATCCGCCAGGGCCACGTTTTCATCGCCCAGCCGCCGCTCTACAAGATCGAGATCGGCAAGGACACCTGGTGGGCGCTCGACGACGCGGACCGCGATCGCATCCTCAAGGAGCACGGGAAGGGCAACGCCAGGCCCAACATCATGCGCTTCAAGGGCCTGGGCGAGATGACCGCCGAGGAGCTGAAGTCGACCACGCTCGATCCGCGGCGGCGCCTGTCGCTGCGGGTGACGATTCCGGAGGAGATGGCGCTCGCCACCGAGCAGACGATCAACGAGCTGCTCGGCAAGGACGTGTCGGCGCGCTTCCGGTTCATCATGGAGCGCGCGGCGGAAGTGCGCGACCTCGACGTTTAAGCTGCGCAGGCTTCCTTGACGGCCTCCTCGAGGTCGTCGAGCGAGACGGGCTTGTGCAGGACCTGCGCGTTGCCGGCGAAGTCCAAGAGCCGCATCCGCGAGTCGGCGGTGAGCACGATGATGCGCACCGCATCGCCCGCCTTTTCGGCGAATTCCTCGCCGGTCATGTCCGGCAGGTGCATGTCGAGCAGCACCACGTGCACCCCACCCTGCGCCAGGCGCGAGAGGCCGCTCGTGCCGTCGCTCACCTGCTCGACGCAGAAGCCGGCGTCCTCGAGTGCGGCGAACAGGGCCTCGCGTGTATCGGCATCGTCCTCGACGATCAGCACACGGCAGTCACTCATGTCGGCCAACGTATTCACGCCGGGCGTGGAAAACCGTAATCTATGCGGCCCATGCGCGGCGCCTTTCGACGCGATCTGACGCTCGCCCCGGGACCGGGCTTCCGCCTGCAGCGCCGGCGCGGCGCGCGGGTGCTCTCGGCGCTGCTGGCGGTCGCGGCCATCGGCTGGGGCGCCTTCGACCTCGTCTCGGGGCTGCGATTCGTGGGCGGCGCCACGCTCCTGCTCGCGGCCGCGTTCGTGGTGCAGCTGGTGCAGGCCGAAATGTCGTCGTGGCGGTTCGACGGCCTCTCGCTGCGGTCGCGGCGGCTGCGGGTGGACGCGGAGCAGATCAAGGGCGTGCACCTGGCGTTCGACGGGGGGCGGGCGCGGGCGTGGGTGGAGATCCGCGAAGGCGAGCCGGTGGCGCTGGTCGAAGGCGACGAGGCCGACGTGCGCCGCATCGCCGATCGCCTCACCGGCGCGCTGGCGCTGGCCCGCACGCCACCGCCGCCGCGGCAGATGGTGCATTGATGCTCCTCGCCTTGCTCTGCGCAGCCGCGCCGCAGCCCGGCCTGATGGCGGTGCTCGAGCTGAAGAACAAGCTGAAGGGTCCCGAGGAGGTCGACGCCGGCTTTCTCGCCGACGAGGTGCGCGCGGCGGCGTTGAAGACGGTGCCCGGCCTGCGCGTCATCACCCGGGAGAACATGCTGGTGCTGCTCAAGTCGACCGGCCGCAAGCTCGAGGAGTGCGAGGGCGAATGTGAGGTGGACACCGGCCGCCGCATCGGCGCCGACCTGGTGGTGAGCGGCGAGCTGTTGCGGTTCGGGACCAAGTACAAGCTCGACCTGAAGCTGCACGAGACGGCCGGCGGCAGCCTGCTCGCCGGCGCAGTGGCGAGCGGAAAGACGGTGGACGAGCTCGACGCGGCGGTGCCGGCGACGGTGCGCGAGCTGCTCGCGCCGCTCGGCGGGCAGAAGCCGCCACCCCCGGCGGCAACACCTCCAACAGTTGCAAGTGTTGCAAGTGTTGGAAGTGTTGCCGGGAGGCTGGAGACGAAGCGGGAGCCCCGCAGCGGCCTCGAGTTCGTTCGCGTCCCGGCCGGCCTCGCGCACCTCGGCTGCGCCGCCGCCGACTCCCGCTGCAATGACGACGAGAAGCCGCCGCGCACCGAGCAGATGGCGTCGTTCTACATCGGGCGCACCGAAGTGCCGGTGCGCGCGTTCGCCGAATGCGCCCGCGCCGGCGTGTGCAACGGCAAGGCGTTCTTCCGCGACATCAAGGGCAACCAGGCGTGCAACTGGCGCCACCTGCGCCGCGCGCACCCGATGAACTGCGTCACCTTCATCGAGGCGGAGGCCTTCTGCCGCTACGCCGGCGGGCGGCTGCCCACCGCGGCCGAGTGGGAGTACGCCGCCAGGGCGGGCCGGGACGTGATCTTCCCCTGGGGCAACGACGAGGCCACCGGCGCGCGGGCGAACTTCTGCGACAAGCGGTGCCAGTTCGGCGAGCGGGCCGATGCCTCGCAGGACGACGGCTGGGCCATGACCGCGCCGCCCGGGGTCTACCCGCCCAACCCGTGGGGCCTCGTCGACATGGCCGGCAACGTCAGCGAGTGGACGGCGACCGCCGGCCAGAACGGGCAGTACGTGCTCAAAGGCGGCAACTGGTCGCGCCCGCCGGCGAACATGCGCGCATCGCACAAGGGCTCGGCCGCCGCCGATCACCACGACGGCGCTACCGGGTTTCGCTGCGTGATGGGAGGCTGAACGTGGGTCTGTACGTGCGGCAGCTCGAGCTCGGGTCGATGAAGAACTTCGTCTACCTCATCGGGGCGGAGGGCTCGCCCGAGACGGCCATCGTCGACCCGGCGTGGGACGTGGACGCGGCGCTCCGCGCGGCGGCGGAGGACGGGCGGACCATCACCCACGCGCTGCTCAGCCATCATCACTTCGATCACACCAACGGCGTGCCCGACGTGCTCGCGCGCGGCGGCATCCGCGTCTTCGCGCACGCGCTCGACGTGCCGAAGCTCGCGCCGGAGCTGCAGCGCGAGGTCACGGCGCTGCAGGCGGGCGACGCGGTCGAGGTGGGGCCGGTGCGCGTCCGCGCCATGCACACGCCCGGCCACACGCCCGGCTCCACCTGCTGGCACGTCGACGGCGCGGAAGGCGCGCTCTTCGCCGGCGACACCGTCTTCGTCAACGCCTGCGGCCGCTGCGACCTGGCGGGCGGCGATCCCGAGCAGATGTTCCAGAGCCTGCGCCGCGTGGCCGAGCTTCCCCTCGGGGTGAAGCTCTACCCGGGCCACGACTACGGCGACGTGAAGGTCTCGACGGTCGATCGCGAAAAGCGGAACAATCCGTATTTCCAGAAGCTGCACTCGATGGAAGACTTCGTCAGCTGGCGGATGCGACCGCGGCGGTAGCCCCGGAAGATCGGCTGACGAAGCGGATCGTCAGCACCACCAGCACGATGCTCAGGAGGCCCCAGCCGACGCCCCAGACGATGGCCGGAATGAAGGTGGCCTTGGCCAGCGCGTCGGCGTCGCTCTGGCCGCTGCTCGCCAGGTGCAGGAGGTCGTCGCGGATGTCGTAGAGCGCGTAGCAGCAGGAGAACGCCGCGAGGAAGATGAGCACCGCCCGTCGCAAGAGCGCCGGCCCGAACTTCGCCAGCAGGCCGAGCGCGAAGGCGCAGCCGCCGACGAACACCAGCGTGAAGCCGTCGCGCACGTAGAGCACGGTGATCGCCGCGCACCAGATGGCGAGCGCGATCAGCGGCCAACGGCCGTTCTTCGTGCGCGCGGCGAGCCACAGCAGCACGCAGCCCGAAACCGTGGAGCCGACGTAGCCCGCGCTGTCGATGACGATCTGGCGCAGCAGCGACGGCGGGAAGCGCGAGAGCGTGACGCCGCCTTCGTTGGGGTCGATGCGGATCTGGTCGACCGACCCTCCGACGAGGAGCGTAGCCGCAGCGTGGCCGCTCTCGTGCATCAGCACCACCAGCAGCTTGAACGGATAGAGCGGCCAGCTGTTCCAGAACAGGATTCCCGCCACCGCCGACACCACCAGCATGAGCAGGAGCTTGCCGTCGAGGTGGTACTGCGTGTCCATCCTGTTAGTGTAACGCGCGAGGACGGCCAAAGTTTCATGCCCGATCTGCTGATCGTCGGAACCCTGCACACGCAGGACCCTTCGCGCCCGCTGGCGCAGGCGGCGCTGGTGCGCGGCGGCAAGTTCGCCAAGGTGGGGACGCGCGACGAGTGCGAGGCCGCGTCGCACGACGACCTCAAGTTCATCGAGCTGGGGCAGGGCTGCGCGGTGCCGGGGCTGATCGACGCGCACGGCCATCCGCGGCTGCACGGGCAGCGGCTGCAACAGGTGAGGCTCGACGGGGCGAAGTCGGAGCAGGAGTGCGTCGACCGCGTCGCCCGCTACGCGCAGCTGATGCTGGCCGGGCAATGGATTCGCGGGGGCGGGTGGGACCAGAACCGATGGCCCGCGCGCGGGTTTCCCGACCTGGCGCTGCTCTCGGCGGTGACGCCGTCGCAGCCGGTGGCGCTCGAGCGCGTCGACGTTCACGCGATCTGGTGCAACGAGGCGGCGCTGAAGGCGGCACAGATCACCGCGCGGACGCCCGACCCGCCCGGAGGGCGCATCCTGAAAGCGGCCGACGGAAAGCCGACCGGCGTGCTGATCGACACGGCCATGGACCTGGTGCGGCGCGCGATCCCGCGGGCGACGACGGCCGAGTCGGAAGAGGCGATTCTGCGGTCGCTGCGCGCGGCGGCCGCGGCCGGACTCACCTGCGTGCACGACGCCGCCGCCGGCCCGGAGACGCTCGCGGCCTACCGGCTGCTCGACGCGCGCGGCGCGCTGCCCGTCCGCGTGTACGCGATGATCGACGGGCAGGGCGAGGGCCTCGACGAGGCGATGCGCGAGTGGCGCGAGCAGCCCGGAACGCACGACCTGACCGTGCGCGCGGTGAAGCTCTTCGCCGACGGCGCGCTCGGCAGCCGCGGCGCCGCCCTGTACGAGCCGTACGAGGACGAGCCGGGCAACACCGGCCTGTGGCTGATGGACCCGCGCGAGCTGGAGGAGAAGATCGTGCGCATCGCCGCGGCGGGGTTCCAGCCGTGCGTGCACTGCATCGGCGACCGGGCGTGCGCGGTGACGCTGCAGGCGCTGTCGCGTGCGCCGCGCGACCTGCGGCCGCGCGCGGAGCACCTGCAGATCCTCCGCGCGCGCGACGTGCCGCTGCTCAAGCGCTCGGGCGCCATCGCCTCGATGCAGCCGACGCACGCCACGAGCGACGGCGCGTGGGCCGAGCAGCGGCTGGGGCGGGGCACCGAGCGGCAGCGCGGCGCGTACGCGTGGAAGCAGGTGCTGGAGGCGGGCGTACCGCTGGCTTTCGGCAGCGATTTTCCCGTCGAGGACCTCGATCCGCGCCACGGCCTGCGCGCCGCGGTGGCCCGCAAGACGGCTGGCGGCGCGGTGTGGATGCCCGAACAGCGGCTGACGCGCGCCCAGGCGCTCCACGCCTTCACCGCCGGCGCGGCGTACGCTGAATTCGCCGAGGGCAGGCGCGGCCTCATCCGCGAGGGATTCGACGCCGACTTCACCGTATTCGGCCGCGACATCATGGAGGTGCACGTCGACGAGCTTCCTTTTGTTCCAGTTACTGCCACCGTGGTAAGTGGCAACGCCGTCTACGCCGGAGAGTAGATGCCCGCCCCGCCGCTGGAAAACTGCCCGGACGTCGAGGACTGCATCGCCGATCCCTCGGAGATCGGCCGCGTCTGTACCTACGGGCCCATCTGCGGAACGTGCGTGGTCTATCGCGTGATCGAGACGCGCCGCGGCCTGCTGCTCGGCACCTGCCGCATCCGCAGCGATCGCGGCGAGTTTCCCTGCACGGCGCCCATCTGCGACTCGTACCAGCCGCGCGCCGGCGCGCAGCCGCCGCCGCTGGCCACCATCGCGAAAGCGCCGCGCCCGCGCGAGCGGTCGGAGCGTTCCGAGCCGCCGCCGCGCATCCGCGACACGAGGCCGGTAGGAGAGCTGGAGATGACGAGAGACGAGCTGAAGGCGCTGTTGCGCGAGGCGCTCGACGAGCAGCAGGCCGGCCTCGCGCCCAAGTGGGAAGGCGGCATGGCGGTGCTCAAGCCGGCCGACCCGGCGCTGCAGCCGAAGGAGCTGCCGCTGACCGCGCTGTTCCACAAGGTGGTGATGATCCGCGACAAGCTCCGCGTGCTGGAGCAGAAGATCAACGCCAACACCAAGCTGAGCGACGCCGACAAGGTGGATCTCCAGTCGTACATCACCGGCTGCTACGGCTCCTTGACCACCTTCAACGTGCTCTTCCGCGATCGCGACGACGGCTTCAAGGGAAGCGGCGGCAAAGAATGATACTTGCTATATTGCTTGCCCTCGGCGCGCCCGACGTCGCGCGCATCCAGGCCTCGCTGCAGAAGCACAAGCTCGACGGCTGGCTGTTCTACGACTTCCGCCGCTCGGACGAGATCGCCTACCGCGTGCTGGGGCTCGACACCGCCGGCGTGCGCTCGCGGCGGTGGTACTGCCTGATCCCTGCCCGCGGCGAGCCGCGGCGGCTGGTGCACGCCATCGAGCCCGAGGCGCTCGACGGCGTGCCGGGCCCGAAAGCGACCTACGCGTCGTGGCGGGTGCGCGATCGCGAGCTGGGCGCGATGCTGCGCGGGCTCAAGCGGGTGGCCATGGACTACTCGCCGCGAAACGCCATCCCCACGCTCGGCCGCGTCGACGCCGGCACGGTGGAGCTGGTGCGGTCGATGGGGCCCGAGGTGGTGACGAGCGCGGACCTGGTGGTCGAGGTGGTGAGCGTGCTGTCGCCCGAGGAGATGGCGTCGCAGGCGCGCGCTGCGGATTTGCTCGCCGCCGACATGGAGGCCACCGCGGCCGAGGCGGTGCGGCGCATCCGCGCGGGCCAGCCGGCCACCGAGCGCGACCTGCAGGAATTCGCCCGCGCGCGCTGGCAGTCGGAAGGCATCGACAGCGAGGGCTTTCCGGTCATCGCGGTGGACGCGCACGCGGCCGATCCGCACTACCTCGCGCCCGCGCAGGGGTCGGCGGTGGCGGGGCAGGGGTCGCTCCTGCTGCTCGACTTCGCCGCGAAGCTCGCCGGCAAGGGCACCATTCCCGGCGACCTGACGCGCGTCTATTTTCTCGGCGCGCAGGTGCCGGAGGAGATCGCGCGCGTGGCGGCCATCGTTTACGAGGCGCGGGACGCGGCGCTGAAGGTGGTCGAGGCCGGCAACGCCAGCGGCGGGCTGCCGACCGGCGCCGAGGTCGACGACGCGGCGCGCGGGGTCATCGCCAAGGCCGGGTTCGAGCTGGAGTTCCTGCATCGCACCGGCCACAACATCGGCCTGCGCACGCACGGCGACGGCGTCAACAACGACGACTTCGAGACGCACGACACGCGGCGGCACATTCCGGAGACGTGCTTTTCCATCGAGCCGGGCATCTACATCGCCGGCAGGTTCGGCGTGCGCAGCGAGATCGACGTGTGCCTGACGGGCGGGAAAGTCGAAGTGCGCGGCGGAGCGGGGCAGACGGCGGTGCCGGCGATGCTCGCGCAATGACGCTCAGCTCGAGCGCCTGCGGATCCACTCGGCCAGGAGCCGTACGCCGGCGCCCGTCGCTCCGCGCGGATTGTACCCCCGCTCCCGGTCGATCGACGCCGGCCCCGCGATGTCGAGGTGCGCCCACGGCACCTTCCCGACGAAGTGCTGCAGGAAGAGCGCGGCGTTGATCGAGCCGCCGAATCGCCCGCCGGTGTTCTTGAGATCGGCGACCGGGCTCTTGATCAGCTCTTCCATCTCCGCCGGCAGCGGCATCCGCCACACCGCTTCGCCGGCGGTGCGCGCCGCCGCGGAGATCTCGCCGGCCAGCTTCTCGTCGTTGCAGAACAGCCCTGCAGTCCACGGCCCGAGCGCGACGAGAATCGCGCCGGTCAAGGTCGCGAGATCGACCACCGCGGCCGGCTTCTCCTCGACCGCCCACGCCAGCACGTCCGCGAGCACCAGCCGCCCTTCGGCGTCGGTGTTGAGCACCTCGACGCTGGTGCCGCTCTTGCCGACGATGACGTCGCCCGGCCGGTACGCCGTGCCGCTCGGCATGTTCTCGCAGGCGCCGAAGTACGCGCGCACCGGGAACGGCGGCCGCAACTCGGCCACCAGCCGCATCGCGCTGACGACCGCCGCCGCGCCGGCCATGTCGATCTTCATGTCCTCCATGCCCTGCGCGGTCTTCAGCGAGAGCCCGCCGGAGTCGAAGGTGATCGCCTTGCCCACCAGCGCCACCGGCCCGCCGCGCGGCCGCGGCGGGTCCCACGACAGCCGCACCAGCTGTGGCTCCTGCGCGCTGCCCTGCGCGACCCCGAGGAACAGCCGCATGCCGAGTTTCTCGATCTGCGCGCGCCCGAGCACCCGCACCTTGAGCCCGTGCTCGCGCGCCACCCGCCGCGCCTCGTCGGCGAGCGCCTTCGGCGTCACCCGCGCGGCCGGCTCGTTCACCAGGTCGCGCGCGGCGCACACCGCGGCGCCTACGGCCTTGCCGAGCCGCACCGCCTCCGGCGCGGGCTCACCGATGAGGAACACGCGCGCGAGCTTGAGCGGCTTCTTCTCCTTCTTGTACCGATCGAAGACGTACGCGCCCAAGGTGGCGCCTTCGGTCATCGCCTGGATCTGCCGCTCGCCCGCATTGGCCCATTCGATGACCAGCGCCTTCGCGCCGACCGCGCGCGCATGTTTCACGGCGCGAGACGCGCCGGCGCGCAGCTGGTCGAGCGTCTTGTCGGCATCCCGCTCGCGGCCGATGCCGATGAACGCCAGCCGCCTGCCGGCGGCGTGCAGCGCGAGCAGCTGCCCTTCCTTGCCGGTGAACTCCTCTTCGCCCGCCGCCTTCGCCACCGTCGCGTCGTCGCTCCTGAACCCTTCGCGCACCAGCACCGCGGCGACGTCGCAAGGCGGCCTCTTCGAGACGACCGAGATGTTCATCATCGGAATCGCAGGTACGACTGGACGATCTGCTGCACCAGCGCCGGCACGGTGATCGAATGCCGCTCGGCGATGTCGTTGAGGTGCGCCAGCTCGTCGGGCCCGAACGGCACCGCCATGGTGTTCTGCTGTCCCTTCCCGGGCTGCGTCGGCATGGGCTGCGAGATCTCCAGCTTCTTCACCTCGCCCGACGGCGACGACACGCGCGCCAGCTCCGCCTCCATCTCGTCGGCGAAGAGCTGCTTCATGAACGTGGCGAGGTGCTGGTTCGAGGGCGTGAACTCGTTCGCGGCGAGGAACTGGTCGAGCTCGAACTGCATCTCCCACGCGTTCTGGTAGCGCTTGTCGGGGTCCTTCTCCAGCGCGCGCATGAGGATGTGCTCGATCTGCTCGGGCACGTCGGCCTTGAAGTAGCTGGGCTTGTAGATCTTGCCGTCGGTGATCGAGCGCAGCACGGCCACGTCGCTCTCGCCGGTGAACAGCTTGAAGCCCGTCACCCACTCGTAGAGCACGACGCCCAGGGAAAAGATGTCGCTGCGCGAGTCGAGCGGCTTGCCCATGCACTGCTCGGGCGACATGTAGCTCAGCTTGCCCTTGATCTCGCCGGCGCGGGTCATCTCCACCTGATTGGCCGCCTTGGCGATGCCGAAGTCGAGCAGCTTCACGCCGCCGTCGAAGCTGACGAAGATGTTCTCCGGCGTCACGTCGCGATGCACGATGCCGAGCGGCCGCCCCTGCGAGTCGGTCTTCTGGTGCGCGTAGTACAGGCCTTCGAGCGCCTGCGAGGCGATCTTGCACGCGTAGACGACCGGGAACGGAATGTTCGCCTGCTCGCACTTGGGAATCACCCGGCGCATGTCGCGGCCGAACAGGTACTCCATGGCGATGAAGTAGCTGTCGTCCACCTTCCCCAGGTCGTGGATCTGGATGATGTTCGGGTGATTGAGCTGCGCGGCCAGCCTGGCCTCGTTGAGGAACATCCGCACGAAGCTCTTCATGTCGCCGAGGTGCGGGCGGATGCGCTTGATGACGACGTTCTTTTCGAACCCCTCCGGCCCGGACTGCTTCGCCAGGAAGATTTCGGCCATTCCACCGACCGCGATCCGGTCGAGGAGGAGATATTTTCCAAACTGCTGCTCGCGCATCGGGGGCGCCTCATAGCGCGTTGCATGGGGCTTGGGAAGCGGCTACCTTGCGCGGCCCGGCGCGTGCCGGAGGAGCCGGGCTTAGCCCGGCGACGGGCCGGAGGCCGCAGGCCGGAGGCAGTTGGTGGACGACAAGCTGCAGGAGATCGAGCGAAGGTTCGAGCGGTTGACCGCCGACCTCGGCAATCCCGAGGTCATCGGCGATCGCGCGCGCTTTGCGCAAATCTCCAAGGAACGCGCCCAATTGGAGCCGCTGGTCGAGGCGTTTCGCGAGTACCAGGCGGCGCAGAAGACGCTCGACGAGACGCGCGCGGCACTCGACGATCCCGACCTGCGCGACCTCGCCCGCGGGGAGTTGCCGGAGCACGAGAGGCGCGCCGGGGAGCTGGCTGAAAAATTGAAGATCCTCCTGCTCCCCAAGGACCCGAACGACGAACGCAGCGTCATCCTCGAGGTGCGCGCGGGGGCGGGCGGCGACGAGGCGGGCCTGTTCGCGGCCGAGCTTTTGCGAATGTACCTTCGCCATGCCGAGCGGCGCGGCTGGAAGGCCAGCCTGATGGACACGAGCGAGAACGCGGCCGGCGGCATCAAGGACGCGAGCGTCACCATCGAGGGCGAAGGCGTCTTCTCGTTCCTGAAATACGAGTCGGGTGTCCACCGCGTGCAGCGCGTGCCGGCCACCGAGGCGCAGGGGCGCATCCACACCTCGACGGCGACCGTCTCGGTCATGCCCGAGGCCGAGGACGTCGACATCCAGATCAACCCCGCCGACATCCAGATGGACGTGATGCGCTCGACCGGCAGCGGCGGTCAGAGCGTGAACACCACCGACTCGGCGGTGCGGC
>Ga0335081_10017455_pt1 | contig 11619 bp, 9 predicted proteins | sample Lox_Sample_35_FD_206713 | JGI IMG/M metagenome (GOLD analysis project Ga0335081, IMG submission 206713) | Soil microbial communities from Loxahatchee National Wildlife Refuge, Florida, United States - Lox_Sample_3.5 | ecosystem: Environmental > Terrestrial > Soil > Wetlands | place: USA: Florida... | reverse complement strand
CGGCGCTGCTGCGGCGCAGCGGCGACCCGCTGCGCGAGGGCGACGAGGTGCTGACGATCGTCGACCTCTCGCGCGCCTACGTCCGCGTCGCGGTCGACGAGCGCGACGCCGGCGGGATCGCGGTCGGCCAGGAGGTGCGGATGGTGTTCGACGCCTTCCCCGGCCGGACGCTGCGCGGCGAGGTGTGGCGGCTGGTGCCGGCGGTCGATCGCCTGACCAAATCGACCGACGTGCTGGTGACGCTGCCCGCCGATCGTCCGACGCTGCAGCTCGATTTCACCGTCACCGTCAACATCGTCACCGGCGTCGCGGAGAACGCGCTGGTGGTGCCGCGCGACGCGCTCGACGGCAGCGGCAGCCGGCGCGCGATCTTCCTCGCCGCGCCAGGCGGGGTCGCACGGCGTCGCCAGGTCGAGGTCGGCGCGTGCGAGGACGAGCGCTGCCAGGTGCTCTCCGGCGTCGAGGCGGGGACGGCGGTGGTCGCCCCGCTCCCGGCCGGGCTCGCCGACGGCGACCGCATCGTCGTCGCCGGCGGGAGGAGCCGATGACGGACGGTCGCCGAACCGCCACGCGCGGGGTGGCCGCGCTGCGCCGGACCCCGGACCCCGGGTCCCGGTCCCCGGTCGTTCCGTGATCGACCACCTCCGCATCGCCGAGGCGCAGCTGCGCGGCCGGCCGCGTCAGGCGGCGATCGCGCTCCTCTCGGTCGGCGTCGGCTCCGCCATGCTGATCGTCACGCTGTCGCTGACCACCGGGCTCTCGGAGGACTTCCTGCGCAAGACCACCGAGTCGTCGGCGCACGTCGAGGTGCTGCCGCGGCGGCCGCAGGGGTGGCGGCCGGAGTCGATCCGGCTCGCGGGCGGCGAGCTGATGGCGGTGTCGCGGCACCACATCCCGGACGAGAAGCGCGCCGTGCGCGGGGTGGCGGCGGTGCTCGCCGCGCTGCGCTCGCTGCCGGGCGTGCGGGTGGCGACGCCGGCGGTGGAGGCGCAGGTCGTGCTCGCCTACGGCACGGTGCGGCGGCCGGCCGCGCTCACCGGCGTGGTGGCGGAGCCGGAGCGCGCCGTGACCGCCCTCGACACCAAGGTGGTGCAGGGCTCGTGGTCCGCCCTCAGCCGCACCCCCGACGGCGTGATCCTCGGCGACCAGCTCGCCCGCGCGCTCGGGGTCGGACCCGGCTCCCACCTGCAGGCGGTCGGCGCCGACGGCGGCGTGATCCCGCTCGAGGTCGTCGGCATCGTCTCGGCGGGGTTGTCGCGGATCGACAAGACTCTGGCGCTCGTCAACCTGCCGCTCGGGCAGGCGCTCGCCGGCCTCGCGACCGACCAGGCGACGACGGTGCGGCTCGCGCTCGACGACCCGCTCGCCGCGCCCGCGCTCGCGCGCGCCGCCGAGGCCCGCACCGGCTACGTCAGCCAGTCGTGGCAGGAGCGCAACGCCGCCTCGGTCGACGCCTTCGCCCGGCAGAACATGATCACGCTGGCGCTCGTCCTGTTCACCACGCTGGTGGCGGCGTTCGGCGTCGCCAACGTGCTGGTGCAGCTGGTCGCCGACAAGCGCCGCGACATCGCGATCCTGCGCGCCGCCGGCTTCTCGCGCCACGACCTCGGGATGATCTTCCTCCACGAGGGCGTGCTGCTCGGGCTGTTCGGCGCGGTCGCGGGGTGGGTGGGCGGCGCCGCGCTGATCCGCGTCGTCGCCGCGCTGCCGGTCGACTTCGGCGAGTCGGCGCTGATGCGCAACGAGCACCTGCAGATGGCGGAGCGGCCGAGCTTCTACCTCGCGGCGCTGGCCGTCTCGGTGGTGGTCTGCGCGCTCGCCGCGGTGCAGCCGGCGCGGCGCGCCGCCGCGCTCGACCCGACCGCAATCCTCCGCGGCGAGCACTGAGAGGCAGGGGTCCGGGGTCCGGTGCGGCGAGCAGAAGGGCAGGGGACGCGAGGTCGCGACGCTCGCCCCGCCCGTTCCTGCTCGCTTCCCTTTGCTCGAATGGCCATCCGCTCTCAGCTGACGGCGGGCGGTCGTGTCGGCGCCCGAGCTCAGCCGGGAGGAAACGGACCGACGCGCTCGCAGCGCTGGGCGAGGATCGACGGCGCGGCGGCGAGCTCGCCGAGCGTGCGGCAGCCGCGCGGGTGGTGCCACTCCGGCGCCAGCTCGGCGGCGGGCGCGAGGGCGAAGCGCCGCTCCGCGAGGCGCGGGTGCGGTAGCGTCAGGCGCGGCGACTCGATCACCAGCCGGGGCGCGATCAGCAGGTCGAGGTCGAGCGGGCGCGGACCCCACCTCGGCTCGCGGGCGCGGTCGCGCCCCGCGTCACGCTCGATCCGCTGGCACAACTCGAGGAGCGCCGTTGGGTGGAGTCCGGTGGCGAGCAGCAGCGCCGCATTGAGGAAGTCCGGCTGCGGCGGTCCGATCGCCGCGCTGCGCCAGAGCGACGAGCGGGCGAGCAGCTCGCCGGCGGCGGCGAGCTCGCCGCACGCCCGCGCGAGCGCGCCCAGGACGTCGCCGCGATTGCCGCCGAGTCCGACGATGAGCCGCAGCTTCCCCTCCGCGAACGCCGCCATGATACGGCCCGCGGCGCGCCCGACGGCGCGGGTGGGCGAGCGCGAGCGGCGCGCCTACGCCGGCTCGTCCTCGGGGAAAAGGCGGGGCTGCGGCGCAACCAGAGGAACGAGGCGGTCCATCACGAGGTCGCCCCAGCGCGGCCGCTCCTCGGCGGGCAGGCGCAGCGTCGGGATGCCGCGGCTGTCGAGCTGCTGGTCGAGGAGCGCGTCGATGTCGCGCTGGAAGGCGAGGTCGGTGTCGCGCACGCCGTCCCAGCGCGGGCTGGTCCAGATCGGCACCTTGATGAGGAGGTCGTAGGTCGGCAGCCAGGCGGCGAGCAGCGGCTCCCAGGATGGCTGCGGGCCGGCGGCGTGGACGAGGTAGCAGTAGTTGTCGAGCACCGAGCGGTCGCACAGCACCAGCGGATGGCCCGCCTCGGCCTCGAGCTCCCACGCCATCTGGGTGTGGAGGATCCATCCCTGCGAGGCGAGGCTGGTCTCGCGGTTGATCGGCAGCGGGCAGCGGCGCGCCACCTCGCGCACCAGCTCGACGTCGACGTCCTGGCGCTTGAGGCGCGCCGCGATCTCGAAGCACAGCGTCGTCTTGCCGACGCCGTGCGTGCCGATCAGGGCGACCTTCATCGCGCCGCCCCGGCGCCGAGCGAGTCGAGAAAGCCGAGCAGGGCGGTGCCGTCGCGCGGCCGCTGGTCGGGGTTCTTGGCGAGGCAGCGGGTGATGACGTGGCCGAGCGCCGGCTCGAGGTCGGGGGCGAGCGCCTGCGGGTCGGGCGGCGGCTGCTCGAGGTGGGCGCGGAGCACGTTGCCGGCGGCGAACGGCAGGGTGCCGGTCGCCATCTGGAAGAACGTCACGCCGAGCGCGTAGACGTCGGTGCGCTCGTCCGGGTTCTCGCCGAGGATCTGCTCCGGCGCCATGTAGTACGGCGTGCCGGTCGCGCCCGAGGCGGAGAGGTCGAGCTCGTCGAGGCGGCGGGCGATGCCGAAGTCGAGGATCTTCACCTGCTGGCGCTCCGCCACGATCATGTTGGCGGGCTTGAGGTCGCGGTGGATCACGTGGCGCAGGTGGGCGTAGGCGACGGCGTCGGCGATCTGACGCATCAGCGTCGTCAGGTTGGCGCGCACGAACCCCGGCTCCTCGCGGACCAGGCGGTTGAGCGTGGGCCCGGAGACGAACTCCATCGAGATGAAGAACGACGAGAAGCCGCGGTCGAAGTCGTAGATGTGGACGATGCCGGGGTGCGAGAGGGCGGCGGCGGCGCGCGCCTCGCGCTCGAAGCGGCGGATCGCGTCCGGCGTGTGCTGGCGCGGGTTGAGGATCTTGATCGCCACGGTGCGCCCGAGGCGCGAGTCGCGGGCGCGGTAGACGACGCCCATCCCGCCGCGGCCGAGCTCCTGCTCGAGCACGTAGCGCGCGGTGACGTCGGCGACGGCCGCGGACTCGGCCGCCGCGGCGGCGGCGGGACGCGCCGCGTCGTCGCTCGCCGGCCGACCGCTCGCCGCCTGGAGCCGCTGCGCGACATCGCGGTAGCCGTAATCGAACGCGGCGATGCGCTGCCACGTCGCCTCCGCGGTGCGGGCGTCGCCATGCCGCTCGAGCAGCGTGCCGAGGGCGTAGAACGCCGGCAGCAGCTCGCGCCGGACCTCGACGCCGCCGACCGCGCGCTGCACCGCGCTGATCGCGTCGGTGATCTCGCCCGCGGACTCCAGCCAGCGCGCCAGCTCGACGAGCGGCTCCGCGAGGGTGGGGAACGCACCGCCGTAGGCGGAGACCAGCTCCCAGGCGCCGCGCCGGTCGCCGTGGCGGTAGAGCGCGGTGAACGCCTCCTCGACCCGACCGAGCCGCGCCAATAGCTGGGCGAGCTCGCCGATCAGTCCGGCGCGGCCCAGCACCTCCTCGGCGCGGGCGAAGTCGCCGGCGCGCTCGAAGCAGCGCCCCGCCTCGAGCGGCTCCCCGGCGCGCTCCCATGCCGCGCCCGCCTCGGCCCAGTCCTCGATCTCGATGTAGAGGTTGGCGGCGACGCGGCCGTCGAGGTGCTGGCGGGCGAGGTCGGCGGCCTCGCGCACGAGCCCGGCGCGCCGGTAGCGGTCGACCGCCTCCTCGAAGCGGCCGAGCCGCTCGAGCGCGTGCGCCGACTCGGCGTCCATCCCGGCCGACTCGTACTCCTGGAGCGCGAGCTGGACCTTGCCGGTGTCGAGGAGCTGCCGGCCGCGGATGCGCGCCGCCTCCTCGACCTGCCCGGCGAGGCGCAGCGCCTGCGCCGCGCGCATCGTGTCGCCCGCCTGCTCGAACGCGCGGGCCGCGTCGAGCGGCTGCTCGGCGGCGAGGAAGAGGTCGCCCGCCTCGCGCAGCCGGCCGTTGACCATCGCGACGGCGGCGGCGAGCTGCGGCCGCTTCGCCTCCCGCGCGGTGCGGATCGCGACGTCGGCCTGCGCCGCGGAGAGGCGCTGCGCGTCGAGGGCGAGCTCGACCGCGTGGACCGCGCGGCGCAGGTCGCCGGCGCGCACGAACGGGTCGATCGCCTGCTCCGGTCGGCGGCTCTCGATCAGGTGGTGCCCGAAGCGGAGCCACATCTGGCGGGCGCGCGCGTCGTCGCCGATGCGGGCGTAGAGCTGCGCCGCGGCGGCGAGCGAGTCGCCGCCGTCGTGCTCGAGCAGTGTCGCGGCGTGCCGCAGGCGTCCCATCGAGCGGGCGAGCTCGCCGGCGCGCGCCCAGGCGTGGGCGCGGAGGAACGCCCGCAGCGCCCGGCGCTGGCGGCCCGCCTCGAGCCAGAACTCGCCGGCGGCGAGGAAGTCGCCGCGGCGCGAGGCGCGCAGCGCGAGGCCGGCGGGGCTCCCGGCGCGGGGCGAGAGGACGCCCGAGGCGATCACGAACAGCGCCACGACGAGCACGTGCCCGAGGCCCAGCACCACGGTGGAGCGGGGCACGAGCAGGATGGCGGGCATCACCTGGTCGAACGTCGTGATCCCGAGCAAGGGCAGGACCCACCACAGGTTCAGCCAGGCGAGCAGCGCGAAGCCGAGCGTCGTCGCCAGGCTGCGCCCGCCGCGGGGGAGGATCAGGCCCAGCGCCGGTGTGAGGAGGGTCGCGGGCGCGAGAAGCATGCGCGCATTCTAGCTTGGCGGGCCGAGGCGGAGCGTCCGCCTACCTCGCGCCGTCATCGCTCGCGTGCCGTCGCCACCGCCGCGATCGGCTGTCAAGTTCAGCATGATCGCCCTTGAAAGTTCACAAGAGTTCGCTCATATTTTGTCCGAGGTGAGGCATGGCTGACCTGTACGAGGTCCTCGGGGTGGAGCGCGGCGCCGGCAAGGAGGAGATCAAGAAGGCGTACCGCAAGCTCGCGCGGCGCTACCACCCCGACGTGAACAAGCAGAACCCGGACGCGGCGAAGCGTTTCCGCGAGATCCAGGAAGCCTACGCGGTGCTCTCCGACGAGAAGAAGCGGCGTCAGTACGACCAGTTCGGCACCGTCGACGACGGCGCGGAGCAGGCGCGCCGGCGCCCGACCTGGCGGCCGCAGCCGACCGGCTTCGACTTCCGCCAGGTCGGCGGGTTCACCGACCTCGGCGACATCTTCGGCGACCTGTTCGGCGGCTTCGGGCGCGCCGGGGCGCGGGCGGAGGCGCCCCTGGAGGCGGCGGTCGAGCTCGACCTCGGCCAGGCGGTGCGCGGCGCCAGCGTCGTGGTGCCGGTGCGGCGCGAGGAGCCGTGCGACAAGTGCGGCGGCGAGGGCACCGTCCGCGGCAAGACCTGCCCGCGCTGCCACGGCAGCGGCGTGCTGGTGCAGACCGACCGCCTGCGCGTCAAGCTGCCCCCGGGAGTCGGCGACGGCGACCGGGTGCGGGCGAGCCTGAAGGACGGCTCGAAGCGCGAGGTCGCGGTGGTGGTGCGGGTGCGCCCCCACGCCTACTTCGAGCGCCGCGGCGACGACATCCACACCGTCGTGCCGATCACGTTCAACGAGGCCTACCTCGGCGCCGAGGTCGAGATCGGCACCGTGCACGGGCCGGTGCGCGCCAAGATCCCGGCCGGGACGCAGTCGGGGCAGCGCTTCCGCCTGCGCGGCAAGGGGGTGCGCAACGTCCGCACCGGGGTCAACGGCGACCACTACTACACCGTGCAGGTGACGGTCCCGCGGGTGGTCTCTCCGAGCGGGCGCGACGTGGCCCGGAGAGTCAACGAGCTCTACGGCGCCGGGGCCGACCCGCGCGCGGGGATGCCGCGCTCGCTCGACTGAGGCGGCGAGGGCGCCGCGCCGACCGGACGTCGAAGGCGGCGGGATCGCTCCCGCCGCCGTGAGCGCTTTCGTTCCAGGGGTGTCCTAACGCGCCAGGTTCTCGACCAGCGGGATCGCCTGGTCGATGCTGAGGCCGTCCGCGACCGCGAGCTTGCGGATCGGGCTCCAGCCCTGGTCGCCGTACGTCACGTACGACACCAGGCTCCCGTCGATCCGGTAGGCGACGGGCTGGAGGTTGCTCCCCAGCATCACCCGCGTCCCGTCCATGTCGAGGTCGCGATCCATCGGGAAGACCTTCATCAACCCGAAGATGGGGACGCTGCGGCGCCGCTGCGTGCCGACCGGTACGCCTCCGCCCGTGGGCGGCGGCGCCGGCGCGGCGAACTGGACCTCGAGGAGCAGGAACAGGCACTGGCGCTGCGAGCCGAAGAACAGCACGGCGCGGTCCGCCGACGCCTGGTTGGCGAAGATGGGGTGCTCGAGCGCCGCTGGCGGGACCGGGACGTTGCACGGCAGGCCGAGCGTCGAGTAGCCGTCGAGGTCCTGCTCGAGCAGGGCGTCGCTCTCGTCGGGCGCGGCGGTCAGGCGGAGGAGGGCGTAGGTGCCGTGGCTCTGGTCGGTGCCCTCCCACCACACCACGTGGAGGAAGCTGTCGCGCAGCGTGACGGTCGCGGTGGGGTCGTCGGGATGGTCGAGGTCGGGGACGGCGATCGCATCGCTGGTGAGCTGGATCGCGGGGTTGCGCGGGGACGCGGTGAGATCCTGCGAGAGGTGGTCGATGCGCTCCCAGCTCCCGCCGTTCCACACCGCCAACATGATCTCGGAGGCGCTGTCGTTCCAGTTGCGCTGCCAGACCACCGCCACCTTGCCGGTGAGCTCGTCGGCGGCGACCTGGATCTGGGTGTCGGACGTGCCCGGCATCGCGAGCGGGAACGGGACGACGCTGCGCACGACCTCGGCGCCGTTCTGCTCGCCGGTCAGCACCAGCCCCTCGGCCCCCGCGGTGCCCTTCCACAGCACGCCGTTGCGGTCGAGGTAGTACGGGTTCGCGGCGAGCGCGGCGGAAGCGCCGAGGAGCAGCAGGCAGGTCAGGAAGGCTCTGCGCATCGCTCCCTCACGCTTTCAGGTTGATCACTTCCCGCACGTTGAACGCGCGCAGGAAGGACTTCATCCCGCGGAAGTCGGGGTAGTGCTCGGCGAGCGACTGCAGGTAGTGCTCGCTCGCCTCCTCGTCGCCGGCGTCCATCGCCGCGTCGGCGAGGAGCATGAGCGTGTTCCGCGCCACGGTCGGGTGCTTGAACTGGTGCGCGAGCTTGAGCGCCTGCTCGCCCCAGGTGCGCGCCTCGTCGAAATCGCCGCACTGCAGCGAGCCGTAGCAGAGGTCCTGGTAGACCTCGGCGAGGTACTGGCGGGCGCCGACCGTCTCGATCGCCGCCGCGGCGTCGCGGCAGAGCGTCATGCCCTGCTCCGAGCGGCCGGTGCACATCATGCAGTAGCCGAGGTTGTCGCGGATGATCGCCCGGCCGATCGCATCGACGTGGTCTTCGCCCGCGAGCGTGAGAGCGAGCTCGAACTGCTCGCCCGCCTCCGCGAAGTGCGAGTCGAGGAGGGCGAGCGTGCCGTGCTCGTTGGCCGACGCCGCCATCGCCCGCGGCTCGGGGCAGGCGCGCGCCAGCTCGGTGGCGCGGCGCGCGTAGGCGAGGGCGCGGTTGATGTTGCCGTCGGCCTTGTAGACCTGCGCGGTGTAGTACGCCGCCATCCAGGCGGTGAACGGGTCGCGCACCCGCATCAGGACCGACTTCAGCTCGCTGACCGCGCCGTCGAGCCGGTCGAGCTCGAGGAGGACGACGCAACGGTTGCAGAACGCGCGGTCGGACAGCTCGCGGTCGCCGGCGCGCTTGGCCTCGTCCTCGGCGGCGGTGAACAGGGCAAGCGCCCGCTCCAGCCGCCCGTGCGAGAACGCCCGCTGGGCGAGCCGGGTCAGACGGAGATAGCGATCCGTGGCGCCTGTCACTGGCCGCGCTCCCTCTGCCGGTTGCGCTTGAACTCGACGAACTCGACGACCTCGTCTTGCTCGGCGCGAGGCAGGATGCGGAACGATTCTAGCAGGTTCGACTCCTGCAGGGTCAAGCCCTGCTGGACGAGGTCGCCGAAGAACTGCCCGAGCGACATCTCGAAGGCCTGGAGCAGGCGGAAGAGGACGTCGAGGGAGACGCGGTACTCGCCCTTCTCCATCCGCGACAGGTCCGACTGCTGGATGCCAATTTGACGTGCCAGCTCGGTCTGTGTGAGGTTGCGCTCCTGCCGGTACTGGCGGACGCGTTGACCCACCGACGCGGTGGGAGGCAGCGAGCGGTTCAGACCTTTCACGGTATCCTTGTCGCCCTCGGCCTCTTCTGCTAGTGTTCGCCGGGGACGTGGCTCTATGCTAAGGCCCCATAGAGGTGGTGTCAAGGGAGTGACGGGCGCACCGAAGTGATGGAAATCCCACGGCAGGTGTGGCGCTGGCGCCGCCTCGTCGGAGAGCTCGCAAGGCGGGACTTCAAGGCCCGTTACGCGGGGTCGGCGCTGGGGGCGGCATGGTCGGTTCTCGAGCCCCTGGTCCAGTTCGGGCTCTACCTCACGGTGTTCTCCTACTTCCTTGGCATGCGTCTTGAAGGGCGGCCCGGCGTGGGAATGTTCGGGCTCTACCTCATCAGCGGGCTGGTGCCGTTCATGGCGTTCCAGGAGGCGATCGGCCGGGCGACCGGCCTCGTGCGCGAGCGCGCACAGCTCGTGCGCCACGTCAACGTGCCGCTCGAGGCGCTGGTCGCCGGCACGCTCGCGGCGGTGTTCGCCCGCCACGGGGTGGCGCTGGTGCTGATCCTCGGCGTGGCGGTGGCGTGGGGGACGGCGACACTGGCAGGGCTGCCCTGGCTGCTCGCCGGGCTGGTCGTGCTGGCGGTCGGCGTCTTCGGCCTGGCGCTCGCACTGACCGTGGCGGGCGCGTTCCTGCCCGACCTGGCGCAGATCGTCGGCACCGCCACCACGGTGCTGTTCTTCCTCACCCCGGTCGTGTACGAGGCGAAGGTGCTGCCGCGGTCGCTGGCGGGCTACGTCGTGCTCAACCCGATGTGGGGCGCTCTGCGCTGCTTCCGCGTCGCGCTCGTCGGCGAGCGGCCGGACCCCGCCTCGTTCGCGGTCGCAGCCGCGACCGCCGTGCTCCTGTTCGCGCTCGGCTCGGTCGTGTTCGCCGCGCGCCGCCGGCAGGTGCCCGACTTGGCCTAGGCTTGAACCCTCTGGCGAGCGCCAGAACGGAGGAATCGTGATGAAGCACAGGAGTGCAGCGCTGTTCGCGGGAGCGATGCTGTTGCCCGTCCTCGGGCTGGCGCAGGCGATCCAGAGGCCGCCGATGCCGCCGCTGCCCGGCCCCGGCGGGACGCCGGGCGCCGGCCAGCCGCCGCAGGGGACGGCGCCGATGACGGCGCCCGACGGCTTGCCGCAGACGCAGTTCCGCACCCAGACCTACGAGGACTGGCTGAAGTGGTACTACCAGATCTACAAGATCCCGAAGAAGGACGCGATCCCGCTCGGCGGCCGGCGCGTGCACCCGAGCCGTCTCCTCGAGACCGTCGTCGAGATCGTCGACGAGGAGGGCGACAACTACCTGGTCCGCAACCTCCCGCCCGAGGACCCGCAGGCGTCCGGCCACCCGGCCTGGCTGCGCAACGAGAAGAACCAGATCCGCCTCCTGGCGAAGGCCGAGTACCTCAAGGACAAGTACCTGATCGTCAACAACCCGGTGATCCCGCCGCCGTTCACCGACAAGCTCGCGTTCGAGTCGCGCAGCGAGGGGCTGCCAAAGGGCGGCCGCTGGCAGGTCTCGTTCGACGTCGCCGACATGAACGGCGACGGTCTTGCCGACATCGTGTTCGGGCCGCAGCGCACCGGGGCCGCCAAGCTGTGGGTGTACTTCCAGCAGAAGGACGGGTCGTGGCGGGTCGCGGACGCGAGGTGGCCGACCAACATCACCAAGCTCGACTACGGCAGCGTCCGGGTCGCCGACTTCGACGGCGACGGCAATCAGGACATCGCGATCGCCTGCCACTTCTCCAAGACCTACGTCCTCTACGGCAACGGCAAGGGCGACTTCACGCGCTGGGTCGAGATCCCGCAGACCAACCCGGCGATGACCGCCCGCGCGCTCGCGGTCGCCGACTTCAACGGCGACGGCCGCCCCGACATCGCCTCCTACGCCGAGCTCGACGTCAACATGCTCAACGCGAAGCGGATCGAGAAAGGCCTCGTGAACATCGCCCTCAACCTCAAGTCCGGCTGGAAGGCCGTCGGCGGCGACAGCTTCCCCGCCTACCTGATGGGCGACGAGCTCACCGTCGGCGACGTCGACGCGGACGGCGGCCAGGACCTGCTCATCACCACGCACGCCTCCAATGTCATGGACCTGCTCTACCGCAACGTCGAGGGAGGGGAGAAGTGGCAGGTGTTCGGCACCGCGCAGCAGCCGGTCTACGCCTACGTCCTCGCCAACGCGGTGGGCTCGCTCGACCGCTTCAAGCAGCCCGACCTGCTCGAGTGCTTCGAGCAGCACAACCCGTGGGAGAGCGAACCGCCGACCCAGGCCTGCGTCATCTACCGCTTCCACGACGCCGGCGGCAAGCCGAGCCAGACGCCGGAGCGCACCGTGCTGTTCCAGGAGAAGTCGGACACCGTCAACTACAAGGCGGCGGCGATCGGCGACCTCGACGGCGACGGGCGCAACGACATCGTGATCGGCAGCAACACCGGGCGCGTCCGGGTCTTCCTGCAAGCTCCCGACGGCGGCTTCTACGA
>Ga0335081_10017454_pt1 | contig 11619 bp, 8 predicted proteins | sample Lox_Sample_35_FD_206713 | JGI IMG/M metagenome (GOLD analysis project Ga0335081, IMG submission 206713) | Soil microbial communities from Loxahatchee National Wildlife Refuge, Florida, United States - Lox_Sample_3.5 | ecosystem: Environmental > Terrestrial > Soil > Wetlands | place: USA: Florida... | reverse complement strand
GCCAGCGAGATTGACTTCGATCAGCACGGCCATCGGCGGCGCCGGACGCAGACGGTGGAGCGCCGCCGCCAGGCGCGCGCTGTCCAGCGTCTGGATCAAGTCGAAGATCTCGATCGCGGCCCGCGCCTTGTTGGTCTGGAGATGGCCGATCAGATGCCAGCGGATGTCAGCTTTCGCTGCGAGCGCGGCGTGTTTGGCCGCCGCCTCCTGGACGTAGTTCTCGCCGAATTCGCGGGCGCCGGCCTGATAAGCGGCGACGATCGCCTCGGGCGGCTGGGTCTTGCCGGCAAGCACGAGACGAACCGAACCCTCCGCGCGACGCGCGCGGGTTGCCGCACTGGCGATGCGGGCGCGCACATCGGCAAGGCACGCGGCTATGTCGGGTCCGTTGGACACGGCGTCCTAGTCATCCTTATGCTGCCGGCGCAGCGCGCGCAGCACTTCGTCCACCGGCAACCCCATTACGGTGTCGCGCGAACCGTCGACCGCGGAGATAAAGCCGCCTCCGGCATCCTGGATACCGTAGGCCCCGGCCTTGTCGAAGGGGTCGCCGCTTTCGATATAGGCCTCGACTTCCTCCGGCGCGAGCGCGCGAAAGGTTACGCGGCTGGTTGCCACCGCGCTTTCGACCACGACGCCCGCGCGCGCCAGCGCGAACGCGGTTACGACGACGTGAGTATTTCCCGACAGCAGCCGCAGCATCCGCCGCGCGTCGTCCGCGTCCACCGGTTTCTCCAGGATCTCTCCGCCGCATTCGACCACCGTGTCGGCGCCAAGCACCAGCGCCTCCGGGCGGCCCTTCGAAACGCAGACCGTCTTGTCGCACGCCACGCGCAGAGCGAACTCCCGCGCGCTCTCGTGCGCCCCGCGGATTTCGTCGACGCCGCTCTCGACCACCTCGAATTCAACTCCCGCGGCGGCGAGCAGGCTCTTGCGCCGGGGCGAACCGGAGGCGAGGATCAATTCAGGCTGGTGCATCTTGCGTGTAAGCTGGGTGTAGACGATTTGTTGCCAGAGCGCGCGGCGTCCCGCAAGGGCCTGCTGCGCGGTTGGGGGATGGATGTGGCGGATCACAAACGCAATGCACAGGTTGGAGCCCCGCGGATGGCCCGGCGATTCCGTCACGTAGCGCGCTGGCGCGCTGCCGCCCTTGTACCAGCCGCCGCGATTCTCGCATCGATCGCGCTTATCCCGCGCGTCAACGCCGCCGGCGCATCCGGCCGCTTCACACTCGCGCAGCTTCTTCCCTTCGAGCGCAACAAGGTCGAGCCGCTCGATCTCCATAAAGCCTTCGTCGAAGGCTACGAGGCCTACCGCCGCCGCGACTATTTCGAGACCGTCGAGCGGATGCAGTTGGCGGCGAAGACCCTGCCCGGCCTCGCCGACTACGCATTGTACTACCTGGGCCAGGCCGAGCGCGCCAGCAGCAACAGTGCCGACGCCGCGCAAGCGTTCCGCCAACTGATGCTGGATTATCCGCAAAGCGTGCTGGCGGACGCCGGCGCTCTCGAGTATGCACGGCTCGAGCTTGATTCGGGCCGCCCCGACCTCGCGCTCGCGGCGGCCGCTGAGGTTGCCGCGCACACCAATGTGGCGGCGAGTGCGCAGAATGCGCGGATGCTGATTGCGCGGGCGAGATTCGCGGCCGCTGACTTCCGCGCCGCCTACGACGAAGCTCAGCGGCTGCGCGATCAATTCCCAGGCGGAGCCGACGACGCCGAGGCGCGGACGCTTGCCTACCGCATCGTGAGCGATCATCCGGGGATCGTCGACACCTCGTCTCTCCGCTACCGGATGGCCGAGGCGTCTGTGCTGTTGCGCGAGGGCCAGCCGTCGCTGGCGCTGGCGCAGGTCCGCTCGGCGCTCGCGATGGGACCGCCGCCGGCGGCGCGAGCGGAACTGATCTGGCTCGAGGCCCAAGCCTCCCGCGCCGACATCGGCAAGGGCAGGGCGGCGCTAGGGCGATACCTCGCACTGGCGCCGGCCGGGCCGCATGCTCCGGCGGCCCTTAACGCACTCGCGCATTCGTACTGGCGCGCCGACGACACCGCCCAGGCCCGTGTGTACTTCGGCCGCATCGTGCACCGGTTCCGCACCGGCGCGGCCGCACCCAGGGCGCTGTTCGAGCTCGGCCGTACCTATGAAGACGACGGCGCATTCGAGTCCGCCCGCGGCGACTACCTTTCGGTGATCAAGCGTTATCCCACAAGCGAGGCGGCGGCGGACGCGCGCTTCCGTGCGCCGTTCATGCTCTACATGATCGGGCAATACGACCTGGCGGCGCAGGAGTTCAGCCGCGGGCGCGCACGGACGCATGACACCTCGGACCGCGACATGTTCGGTTACTGGGAAGGCCGGGCCCTCGAGCGCGCCGGCGACTCGGCCGGTGCCCGCGCGGTTTTGAGCCTGGTCGCCGCGAGTATCGACAGCAATTATTACCCGGCGATCGCGGCAATGAGGGTCGGCGCCGCGCCGCCCGCTTTTCCCGCGGCGATCGCACCCGAAATCGTGGCGGTAAGCGCGCCGGCAGTCCAAAGCGGCTCCGCGCAATTCCATCTCCAACGTGTGTCCGCCCTGCGTGAGATGGGCCTGCGCGAACTCGAGCCGGCCGAACTGCGCGCTCTGGAAACCCACGCCGGCAACGTTCCCGCGCTGCGCAATTTCGTGCTCGCGGAGCTGACGGATGTGGGCGCGTGGTACGACGCGCTCCAGATGGCGCAGCGGATGGTGAAACGAAACGAACTCGACCCGCTGATCGCCGAGCGCCTGCGCTATCCGCGCGGCTTTTGGGATCTCATCACCGGTGCGGCCGGCCGCAACGAACTCGATCCGCTGCTGGTTGCCGCCCTGATTCGGCAGGAGAGCCTGTTCAATCCGCAGGCGCGATCGGTTTCCGACGCGCGCGGCCTGATGCAGTTGCTGCCGTCGACCGCCGAACGCTACGCATCGGCGGCGGGCGTGATGCCTTCGCCGCTCGATCTTTACGATCCGGGCGTAAGCGTGCAGATCGGCACGACCTACCTGCGGCAATTGATGGTGATGTTCAACGGCGACGTGTTCAAGGCGGTGGCGGCCTATAACGGCGGCGAGCACGCGGTCGCGGGATGGATGGCGAAGTATCCGGGTGACGACGATCAGTTTGTCGAGAATATCGGCTTTCACGAGACCCGCGATTACGTCAAGAAGGTGATCGGCGGCCTGCGCGAATATCGCCTGCTTTATCAGCCGCGCGCGTCGACCGCGGCGAATCGTACCGCGTCGAATTCGCAGGGCTAATTCTGCCGCCAGACCGCCGGCGCCTCGTGCCATCTGAAAATTTCCGCCGCGTTCACCTGGATCCGCGCGCTGCGATCGCGGGCGTCGACGTCGGCGAGGACTTTCTCGACCTCGCCATCGTCGCCTCCGGTCGGCGGACCCTCGACCTGAGGCGCATCCGGCTCGACGAAATCGCTGCGACCGGCGGGGATTCGGCCTGCCCGCCGGGCGCCGGGACCGCCTCGAGCGCAATTGCGGCGATCGTGCGGTGCCTTCGCGCGCAGGCGCCCGCTCTGGCAAACGCGATCGCGATCGTGGATTCTCCCCGATGGCCCGTCGATCTCGACCTCGCGCGCGCGGGCGCGGTCGGGCGCTCCGGGCCCGTCCGCGGCGGACGCGAGATCGATCGCCGCCTGCGTCTGATCGTGGCGCAACTGCGCGGCAGCGGCGCCTATCCGGCGCTGCGGCCGCTGGCGCTCTTTCCCACTCCCGGCCTCGACTATTTTGCCCGCCGGATCGCGTACGGCGGCTGCAAGCCGCATCTGCGCGCGATTGGCCGGGAGCTCTTCGGAGCCGCGCTGAAAGGATTGCCGAGCCAACTCACCGGGGGAACCTTCACGCGCTTCATGATCGCCGGGTTCGCCGCCTATCGCGCGCTGGATGCGCTCGGCGCCGCGGTGTACGAAGGCTACCCCGACCTGCAATTCCGCCTGTGGTGCGCCGCGCCGGACCTGCCTCCCAAGCGCGGGCGCAGGGCAACGTCCGGACGGCCGCGCGTCACAGCGCCCCAGGCGTTTGAGCGCCGCCTGCGTGTCCTCGAGCAGCTGGCGCGGGAAACCGCGATCGAGGGTTGCGACCGGGTGAAAACGCTCGACGCCGCCGACGCCGCCGTGCTCGCTTTGAGCGCGGCCGCCGCTCGCCGCCGCGGATCGATCCGCGCAATCGAAGTGCCGGCCGAGGGCCGCTTTTTGGTGGCGATGCCGGCGGCCGAAACCGATCGAATCGCAACCGGACTTGCAAATTGAGAACTGTCACCGGCGCCGTTTTTTTCGTCGACACCTCCCCGCTCGGTTGATTTGAACCACTGATGAATGGAAGCTTGAGGGGCACGTCAGAGAGAAGGAGGTCTGGAACATGGCAAACAAGCGAAACTGGTTGTACGCGATGCTCGCACTGACGGGCGGTTTGATTGGTGGCATGCTCGCGGCCGAGATGGCGCCGACGGCCGCGCTGGCGGCCAGGGGATACTCCCGCACCGTCAAGGCCCAGCAGTTTGTTCTCCTCGACAAGGACGGTCATCAGCGCGGCGTGATGGAGGTGACGAATCGTGGTACCGCCGACCTCGGGTTGATGGACGGCAGCGGCCGCAACCGTGCGGAATTCCGAGTCGCCAAGGACGGCGGCGGCGCGATCGCCTTCTATGATAAAGACGGTGCACGCCGCGTGGTGGTTGGAGAACCTGCCAGCGGGCGCAGCGGCATCGCCATCTATGCACCCAAGGGACGGCAAATCGCAACGCTATCCGTCGATGAGGGCGGTGAGTCCAGCCTGACGCTTTACGATCCGACTACCGGGCGTGCCCGCGCCGGACTCGGTGTAACGCCCGTCGGACAGCCGGCTCTGGTGCTGTTCGACCCCAACGGCAAAGACCGGCTGGAATTGCACATCGGGGCCAAGGGAGAACCCGGAATCGCACTCGCCGACGAGACCGGCAAGACCATCGCTGGGATGCCCGAGCGGCCGGCGCCCGCACCTCAGCAGTAACAGGTTGAGAGCTGGATTAAACGGGAGACCCAGGAACTAGCGCGCAGGAGGTGGGGAAGTGCCAAAGCTCACGGAACTGCGCCCGGCGCGCGTTCTTCGCACTTCGAGGGGATTGGTTATGCAGTCAAAAGGTACAAGGCTGGTTGCGATCATGATTGCGGCGGTGATGGCGCTGGCGGTGGCCGGATGCTCGGGGCAACCGCTCAGCACGCGTGAAAAGGGCACCGGCATCGGCGCTTTGGTCGGCGCGGGTACGGGTGCAATCATCGGAGCGGCGGTCGGCGCGCCAGGGGCTGGCGCCGCGATCGGTGGCGCCATCGGCGCCGCCGGCGGCTTCGCCGTCGGCAACGAGATGCAGAACCGCGAGGCCGAACAGGCGCAGACCCAATCGCAGCTCAATTCGCAGCAGCAGCAGATCGAAGATCAGCGCCGCCAGATCGAGCAGCTCAAATCGCAATCCGAAGTAGAATGAAGCCCGCAAAAGCGTGCTGACCGCGATGCGCTCGCCCGCACGCCGCGGCGGCGGCGAATCGGCGGCTGCGCTGCTTGCATGAGCAACGGCGCACCCGCCGCGCCCGCCGCGGCGATTCAAAAGCTCACCGCCTCCGAAGCCATCCACACCCTGGTCGCGAGCTTCCTCGGCTGGACGCTCGACGCGTTCGATTTCTTCGTCCTGGTCTTCGTCCTGCCGGCGATCGCCGCGGAGTTCCATCGGTCGGTCGCCGATATCGCCTTTACGATTACCGCGACCCTGGCGCTGCGCCCGATAGGAGCGCTCATCTTCGGATGGCTGGCGGACCGCTACGGACGGCGCGGCCCGCTGATGGCCGACATTGTCCTATATTCGGTGATCGAGTTCGCCAGTGGTCTGGCGCCGAGCTACCGCTGGTTCCTGATCCTGCGCGCGATCTACGGAATCGGGATGGGTGGAGAGTGGGGTGTGGGCGCCTCGATCGCGATGGAGGCGATTGCGCCCCGATGGCGCGGACTGTTCTCCGGGATGCTGCAGGAAGGTTACGCGGTCGGCTACCTGCTGGCGGCCGCCGCGTATTTTTTCGTCTTCCCGCATTTCGGATGGCGGCCGATGTTCTTCATCGGCGGCGCGCCCGCGCTGCTGACGTTGTATATCCGCACCAAGGTGCCCGAATCGCGCGCGTGGGAGCGGATGCGTCCCGCGGCCGGCGCGATCTGGAGCGCGATTCGGCGCAATTTCGGGCTGTTCGCCTACCTGGTCGTACTCATGACGATGATGAACCTGATCTCGCACGGCACGCAGGACCTGTATCCGACCTTTCTCGAGCAGGGGCGCGGGCTCGCGCCGCGGACAGTCGCGCTGATTGCGATCATCTATAACCTCGGCGCGCTTATCGGCGGCCTCGTCTTCGGCTGGCTCTCCGACCGCGTCGGCCGGCGGCGCGCGATGGTCGCGGCGGCGCTGATTGGGCTGATGGTCGTGCCGCTTTGGATCTATCCGGGATCGATCGTGCTCCTGACCGCCGGAGCCTTCCTGATGCAGTTCATGGTGCAGGGCGCATGGGGCGTGATTCCCGCCCATCTGGCGGAATTATCGCCTGGTGCGGTGCGCGGACTGTTTTCGGGGCTCGCCTACCAGCTCGGTGTGCTCTTCGCGGCCAATGCCGCCTATGTCGAAGCGATCGTCGCGCAGCATCTCGGCTACGCGACGGCGCTGGTGATCGTGGCCGCGGCGGTTCTGAGCCTCGATGCTGTGGTGATTGCGCTGGGCCGTGAGCATAAGGGGTCCGACCTGCACACGGCCTAAGCCTCGTGGTGCGGCGTGTACCCGTCGGGCGGCTTATCTAGAGGGGGACTTGCCACCTCCCGTGGGCGGGACTTTCCCTTCCGGCCGGATTGCGGTAAACCACCCTTAAAGCGGGAGGTAACACGATGAAATTTGGAATCTTCTATGAGATCTCCGTCCCTCGCCCCTGGGACCGCGAGAAGGAGAAGAAGGTCTTCGACAACTGCCTCGAGCAGGTTCAGCTCGCCGACGAACTCGGCTTCGACTCGGTCTGGTGCGTCGAACATCACTTCCTCGAGGAATATTCCCATTGTTCCGCGCCTGAGATTTTCCTCACCGCCTGCGCGATGAAGACCAAGAAGATGCGGGTGGGTCACGGGATCGTTATTTGTGTTCCCGAATTCAACCATCCGATCAAGATCGCCGAGCGCACCGCCACCATGGACATTATCTCGGGCGGCCGTCTCGAAGTCGGCACCGGCCGTTCCGCCACCTGGAACGAACTGGGCGGCTTCCGCGCCAACCCCGACGACACCAAGAAGACCTGGGACGAATTCGTGCGCTGCCTCCCGAAGATGTGGACGCAGGAGCGCTTCGGCTACCAGGGCCGCTCGTGGAGCATGCCGGTCCGCGCGATTATCCCCAAGCCCTACCAGAAGCCGCATCCGCCGATGTGGGTCGCGGTGACCAGCCCGGGCACCGAGATCGACGCCGCCGAGCGCGGACTCGGCGCGCTCGGCATCACCTTCGGTTCCTTCAAGGAGCAGGAAGACAAGGTCAAGGTCTACCACAACATCATCAAGAATTGTGAGCCGGTCGGCTCGTTCGTGAACGACAAGGTCAGCACGGTGAACTTCCTGTTCACGCACGAGGATACCGAGACCGGCAACAAGGTCGGCCGTCGGCTGCTCGGGACTTTCAACTTCCTCGCCGCACAACTTTTGGCCGCGCGCGAGGCGGTCCCGACCAGGTCGTATCCGTCGCTCGGACTGCTGCCCGCGCTGCGCGAAGAGGCGGCAGGGCCCGGCGATGAGGCGGGCGTGCCCGAGGGTATCGCCATTGGCGATCCCGAGCGCGTGCTGCGCGCCTGCAAGAAGTGGGAAGCCTGCGGCGTCGATCGCGTCAACTTCCTTTTGAACGCGCTCGAGACCGTGCCGCAGGAACAGGTGCTAAACAGCCTGCGTGTGTTCGCCAAGCATGTGATGCCGCACTTCCAGGATTCGAGCTCCCAGGTCGCCGCGGCGGGAGGAGGTGGCCGCTAATGCCGCGCTCGGGAAGAATGGTGGTCGAGCCGTTCGCGGCCAAGACCGCCCGCGAAATTCACGGCTTCAAGACCGAGGCCTGGACGCTCAAGGGCGCCCAGATACTCAACATTCTCTACGAGATCGACAACGACACGGTCGAAGACCTGGTCCCGGTCACTATGCGTCCGGCGATTCCGGCCTACGCGATGTTCAACGTGACGCGCTATCCGGAGAGCCCGGTCGGCCCATTCACGATCGCCGAGGTCCGCATCGGCAGCCGGGCCGGCGTGCGTCCGCGCGGCTTCGTCCTGCGCAGCTACGTCAGCAGCGAGGCGGCCGCCAGCGAGTTGGCCAAGCGCTGGGGCTATCCGACAGTGGCGGGCCAGGTTTATCTGCGCGCGTTCCACGATCGCGTGGTCGCCAACATCACCACCGCCGAGGGCAGGAAGGCGCTCGATATGGAGATGATCGACCGCGAGTTCATCTCCGGCAACGACGTTCAGTACGTTTCGAGCATGCATCTGGCCCGCAACAAGGAAGACGGCAAGCTGGTGGTGGTGCAGGTCGATCCCGCGTGGACGTTCCACAAGGCCGAACGCGGCCGTCCCCATATCATTTCGTTGGATTCGCAGTCGTGGGGCGCCGGCGACATGCTACGGGCCGACTATCCGATCTCGGCCAGCTTCACCACTTGCGACGTCACGCTGTCGAAGATTCGCTACTACTGCGACCCCGCTCAGGACGCGTTCAGAGGAACAACCGCCGTGGCTGCCTAGATCGCCACGATCAGACTTCAATGAAACGGCCGGCGGGGTTACCTGCCGGCCGTCTTCATTTCAGAGCATCGTCACAGTGTATTGAGAAAATCCAAAAGGTTTTGTTGCTGTCGTGCCCTGAGAGCTGCGAAGGCCTGTGCCGCCGCTTTGCCCTGCCCGTCATGCAAAGTGATGGCGGTGGGAATATCGCTCGCGCGCCCATCATGCAAAAAGACTTCGCGTGTCCGAATGCCCCAAAGCGGCATCGTCCGCATGAGCCTTTCGTCATGCGCAATGGCGGGGTCGTCGTTGACCCCGTCGCCAAGCGAGCCCATGTCATGAAGCAGAAAGTCGCCGTACGGCTGATAGGTGACGCTGGCCAGTGCATGTGCAAGGCTCGACGTTATCGGGGTGCCGTTGACGGTGGGCACCAGGAATGCGGCTGGATTGGCCGAGGTGGTAATCGATGGTGTATGGCAGCCAGCGCATCCAATCAGGCTGAACAACGCTCGCCCCGCCGCGGCGGAGGGAGTCAGGGCAAGTTGCGGTGGCGGCTGTAGAGCCCGCATGAAGTCCGTAAAGCGGTCGATGTCGGCCCGCCCGGTGGAATCGACCGTGTCCTCAGGGTCGTCCGCGGTTTGCAGTGTCGCACCGAACTGGGTGGCGCCCATTGCACAAGTGGTATTGGGCTGCGAGTTCAAATCACTGGTGATGCCGATCTCATTTAAGTAGGCGTCGGCGGAGAAACCGATTAGCGTTACGAAATCGTCCTTCCATCCGAAGCGTGCGACGTGCGGCGTTGCAAGCGCGGCACGCGTCGCAGTGCTTACTTCGCCAGCCAGCCCATCGAAGTTATCCAGGTCGGCGACCATCCGTACAACACCTCTGATCGATGGCGCCTGCCCCGCGGCTATGGCCGCAAAAGTTGCGTCGTCAGTGGCTTCAACCAAGCCATCGCCGAACAGGGGCAAACTCTGCCGATGGGCGACACAAGTGGGGGTTCCGGTCAGACCCGTGTCGTTGGAACTGTCCGCCACACAGATGGGTAGGTTCGGGGAAAAACCTCGCGCCAGTTCCACCTTTTGGCAGGTGGAAGGGTTATTGTCGGGCACGCCAATCTCGGCGCCCAGAGGAGGCGCAACTACCCCATAGGGGAAGATCGTGCCCAAGGCGGCCTGCGCCTGAGGCCCACCAAACAGCATGTGATCGACAGCGAAAATTTTCACGGGTGGCCCGCCCGTCGACAGGCGCTGCTCAACCAGAGTTAAACCATTACCGCCTCGCGCTGGATTGCTGTGGCAGGCCGCGCAAGAAGTGCCGTTGAAAAGAGGGCCCAGTTGTCCCGCCGGTCCTGAACCCGCGTCTGCTGGACTAAGCGTTTCCGTTTCCTGGAAATTCAGGAGCCCGTTTCCGAAGTTGGTGAGATCGGTGGGGTTGGTGGCCACACGAGGCAGCGGATCGCCGATACCGGTAAAAGGGTTCACCGAAGTTACGCGACCGTCCCTGTTCCGGAAATGCGAACCTGCTCCACTACCAAAATGCGAAGGCTGCGCGTTTGCGAATTGTCCCGCGCACAAGGCCGCAACTACCGTTGCCACAAAAACCGCTCGAACTGGAAATGCAATCTTCTTTCCGCGCATGTGACCCTCCATACCGAATACTCACTCCCGATAGAGTCAACGATGCGCCGTGTCCCGATACGCCTCAACCCCTTTTTCCCTTGATAACAATCGCCGAATAAACACGCTTCTCCCCGATGACTATCGATTGAATTAGCAGAGCCTTTACAATCGCGGGCAAGGGTCAGCCATCTGTGATGCCTTTCGCATCAAAATGCTCGTTATGAACGAGTAGCTATTCTCACCGAGAATGACGGGGTCTATTGAAAGCTGTCCGGTTTACAGTGACCGCCTTGCCTGGCGGCAGAACGATCGCACCGAGCGGAGCGCAGGCGACATGCTACGGGCCGACTATCCGCCGGGCTTTGCCTGGCCGGCCGTTTTAATTCGGGTGGTAGTGAAGGATTTCACCCTGCACAGCGAGGCTAAGGTGTGAGATGCTGCGTAGGATGGGCAGGTGGGGGAGCGCTGGCCTGCGAGGGTTGTCCGGTTGTGGTCACCGCACATTGGGGACCGATAATTGGGAGCGGTTTGGGAATCATTATCTGAGGCCGGCGCCGATAAGATCGTTCCGAAAGCGATCGATTCGCGAAGGTAACGCTTTGTGAAGCAGGCTGGCCGTGGGGAAGACGCTATCGGCTGAGGCCTGAGGGTTTAGCCTGAGAACTTCCGCTACTTCCACGCGCGCTGCCGCGTGTTGGCTCATCTCGGTATAACTGACGGCCAAGTAGGCGTGGGCCCAGAAATAGTCAGGGTAATACGCCAGAGCGCGTCTGAAAGCAAAGTTCGCTTCCTGCCAGCGCCCAAGCAGGGTGTAGGCCACGCCGGGCTGAAGCAGAAAAGACGGAGATTTCTGCAAGCCGAGACTACGGGCTTTCTCGATCGCGATCAGGGCTTCTTCGGGCTTCCCCCGATCGTTCATCAGGACCGCCAGCCCCACATAGCCAACACCAGATTTGGGGCTAAGGGCGATGATTCGTTCGATTTCAATGGTTTCGGCCCGCGCGTTCTCCTCATCGCCCAGAAAACAGTAGTCATCGCCGAGCCAAACGTGAGACCAGAGATGATCCGGATGAAGAGTCACTGAACGTTTGAAGGCGGGAATCGCCTCTTGCCAACGTCTTAGAAAGGTATAGGTAAATCCTTCTTCAAAGGCGTAACTATCCGGGTTACGAGGATCAAGGAGTATTGCTCTTTTTACTGCCGCGAGAGCTTCGGCGGAC
>Ga0335081_10017453_pt1 | contig 11619 bp, 11 predicted proteins | sample Lox_Sample_35_FD_206713 | JGI IMG/M metagenome (GOLD analysis project Ga0335081, IMG submission 206713) | Soil microbial communities from Loxahatchee National Wildlife Refuge, Florida, United States - Lox_Sample_3.5 | ecosystem: Environmental > Terrestrial > Soil > Wetlands | place: USA... | reverse complement strand
CCGACGTTGATCCTGACTGGCAGCGAGGATGGCGCACACCCGCGCGCCGCGGCGCTCAAGGCCCGCATCCCCGGCTGCGAGATGAAAATTCTCCACGGCGCCGGACATGCCTGCCAGATCGAGCAGCCCGGGCTGTTCGACCGCTACATGATCGAGTTTCTCAAAAACTGCGGCCTGTTTCCGTCCGGCGCCTAATCGCGCTAGGCTGGCTCTCTGCCGGGTCCATCGCGTTCGCACCGAGGGGCCAGATCATGACCGTTCCGCGCCGTCAGTTTCTTCGCCTTGCCGCCAGCGCCGCTGCGCTGACTGGAACGACGCCGGCGCGCGCAGAGACCTATCCGGCCCGCCCGGTCCGCATCATCGTCGCCACCACGGCGGGAGGTTCGACCGACATCGTCGCGCGGCTGATCGCGCAGTGGCTGACGACGAAGCTCGGCCAATCGTTCGTCGTCGAGAACCGCTCCGGCGGCAACAACAACATCGGCAGCGAATTCGCCGCGCACGCGCCGCCGGACGGCTACACGCTGTTCATGGCCAATTCGGTCAATTCGATCAACACGGTGCTGTACAAGCACCTGAACTACAATTTCGTCACCGATTTCACGCCTGTCATTCACGTCATGCGCTCGCCGCTGTTCATGCTGGTGCATCCGGCGGTGCCGGCCAAAACCGTGCCGGAATTCATCGCCTACGCGAAGGCAAATCCCCGCAAGCTCGCCATGGGTTCGGGCGGCAGCGGCTCGACCGGGCATCTCGCCGGCGAATTATTCATGATGCGCACCGGCGTGCGTATGATCCATGTGCCGTATCGCGGCGAGTCGGCGGCGATCAGTGACATGCTGGGCGGCCAGCCGCAGGTGCTGTTCTCAACCACCGGCTCGGCGATGTCGTTCGTCAAGGCCGGCACGCTGCGCGCGCTCGCGGTGACGTCGTCGACGCCTCTCGACGGCCTGCCGGATGTGCCGCCGCTTTCGCAATTCGTGCCCGGCTATGACGTCAACGGCTGGAGCGGCCTGTGCGTACCGAAAGGCACGCCGTCCGCCATCGTCACGCTGCTCAACACACAGATCAACGCTGCTCTTGCCGATCCAACGATCCGGCAGCGCATCGCCGACATGGGCGGCGTTGCGCCCGGCGGCTCGCCGGCCGCGTTCGCCGCCTACATCAACGATGAGATCGCCCGGTGGGAGAAGGTCGTGGCGTTCGCCCACATCCAGGTGAATTGAAAACATCCGCAACTTGCCTCAGCTGCGCGATGTCCCGCGGGGCAGGGGCGGCGGTCCAAGCGACACGCCGCCGAGCTCCGATGTCAGCCGCCCCATCATGAGCCGCAATTCGAGGTCGCGAAACGCGTTGAAGATCGTCGCCACCCAGTCGTGGATTTCGGTCGGCCCTGACGCCGGCTTCACCAGATAAGTGCCGAACGAAAAACTCGGCCGGTCAACGACGCCGCGGACGATCGGCGACAGGCGTGGAATGCTGATCGTACGAAACTCGGGGCGTGACGGCGGGAAGTCTTCTTTGTCGAACGAGACCGATACCGACTCGTTATGCACCGGGACGAAGGCGACATTGGGTAACTGGCGCCGCAGCGTGCCATAAGCGCGCACGGTCGCGGGCGCGCGGTCGGCGACGAACAGCACGACCGTTTCGACCCCGCGCCGGCGCGCTTCATTGGCAAAGCCGATTTCTCCCAAAACCGAAAAGAACTGCTCGAACGCGCCATAACCCAGGTCGATGACGGTGCTGACCGGCTTGTCGGCGATGAGCCGGTCGAACAGTTCCATCTGTCCGCGCGTATCGGTGATATCGACCGTAAAGACCCAGCGCGGGAAATAGCCCGCAAAAGTCGGCTCGCGCGGGTTGAGGTCGTAGCCGAGCAGCTGTCTTTTCTCCGAGTGGAAAAACTCGATCAACAGCCTTGCCAGCAGCGTCTTGCCGACGCGCGGATGCGGCGATGCGACGATATAGAGCGGCGTCTGTTGCAATTCTCGTAGCCTGGACGTTTCAGGCGCCAAACCCGCCGCGATGCTGCCGTCAGCGGACCGCCTGCACGCGCGGATTGGCTGGCGTAGCGGCGATGATCTCGTTGAGCTTGATACGGTCGTACTCGGCCCACACGTTGCCGAGCCAGTGGCGGACGTAGCCGCGCAGCACAAACGAATAGTTGGCTGTGTCGCCCTTCGGCCCCTTGTTGGCAACGAAAGTCAGGAACGGGACGGACGCCAATTCGACCTGCTCGTACGCCATTTCATTGAGCTTCGGGATCGAGATCTCGACGGCGTCCTTGAGCTTCTTGAAATAGTTGGCGTGGGTGGCCTGATCCCATTCGAAGAAGGTGGTGTTGTTGAAGTAGTTTTTGACCAGGAAGTATTTGGCGTCGGCCGTGAACTGTGAAGTGTCCTCGATTTCGTTGAGCGAGGCGATCGAGGAACCGAGGATGTGAAACAACAGGAAGTTGAACTGGCCCTTCTTCACCGCGTCGAGAAAGCCGATGTCGCGAAGCGCGCGCAGCGTCGGCGACAGCAGCCCGGCGCGCACATCGATCACCGTCACGGCCGCATCGGACAGCGTATCGAAGATCCGCATCTGGTCGGGTATCGACGTGACGTCGACCACCTCGGTGATGTCGGGATGAAAGCGCTTGAGCGTGCCTTTCGGCGCCTCGGAGTCGAAAGCGCGGGTCGGGACCTGGTGAGCGGTGAAATAATCCAGCAGCGTGCGCGAAACGGTGGTCTTGCCGACGCCGCCTTTGTCCGCGCCGACCAAAATTATCGCTGGTTTCGCCATGGCTCTCCCTCGCTGACGCGCCGCTGTGTCATTGGGAGCCCCAAACCCCGGGCTTCAACGCGACCAAACCGGATGCGTCGTGTCCCTTGCACCGTTCTTTGTCTTGTACACACCCGCCGCGGCGTTTGGAAGTCCGCCGCAACCGGTCGCGAACATGTCGGTGCGTATCTCACCAGCCCGCGCGCGAATTGTGACGCGATTGCGGCTAGCTGCCGTGCGGTCCCCACGGACCTGGCGGTTGATTCGGTGTGGCGGGGCTTTCTTGGTCCGGCGCCGTCGCGGTATCGGGCTGCGCCGCCGTGCCCCAGGGCCCGGACGGCGGCGGCTGATCGGCCTCGTCGTCGTTAACCATATCCGATTCATTTGAGTCGGACGATTCGGGCTCCGGCAGCGCGATCGGGCCGGGATCGTGGCCGCCCGCATATTTGACCAGCGCGGCGACCCGATTGTCGACCGTCGGATGGGTGTCGAACAGCTCGCCGAAGCCTTCGCGCGGATTGTCGACGCAAAGCTCCATGACGGCTGAAGTCGCTCCCGGCAGTTCGCCGCGGCCCTCGATCTTGCGCAGCGCCGCAATCATGGCGTCGGGATTTTTCGTCAGCTCGACCGAGCCGGCGTCCGCCAGATATTCGCGCTCGCGCGACAAGGCGAGCCGAATCAGAAACGACAGCACGTAGGCTATGACCAGGAGCGCAACGGCGATCAGGATGGCAATGCCGGCGCCGCCGCCACCACCTTCGCGGTCGCGCGAACGGCCGAAGCCAAAGCCGTTATAGAACCACAGCCGCGCCACCAGCTCGGCGACGAACGCAATGGCGCCCGCGATGATGACCGCGATGATCATCATACGCACGTCGCCGTTGCGGATGTGTGTGAGCTCGTGCCCGAGAACCGACTCAAGCTCGGCGTCGTCGAGCAGGGCGAGCAGCCCGGTCGTGACGGTAATCGAGTATTGCTTCTGGTTCATGCCGGACGCGAAGGCATTGAGCGCGTCGCTGTCCATGACCTTGAGCTTCGGCATGGTAATGCCGCGCGAGATGCAGAGATTTTCCAGAAGATTGTAGAGGCGCGGCTGCTCGCTCCGCGTCACCTCGCGGCCGCCGGTCAGCGCATCGATCATGCTCTGATGGAAATAATAAGCGATCGCGATCCAGGCCAAGGTGCCGAGCGTCGCCACCGGAAGCGCGCGGATCAGATCGTTCCACGCGAGCCGCATCAGCGTGTCGAGGTCGGCATTGACCGAGAGCGCCTCGGCCACGAGTGCGCCGGCATAAACCAGCACATAGACAAGCAAAAACAGGCCGGCGAGCAGCGCGATCGAACGGCGCCGGTTCGATTGGATGTGCGTATAGAGACCGTAGGCGGCCATGACTGCGGGCGAGCTGCCTTAGAACTTCACCTGCGGTGCCTGCAGCTCGGCTTGGCGGTCGGGGCCGAGGTCGAAGAAATCCTTTGGCGCGAAGCCGAACGAGGCGGCGAACAGAGCCGCGGGGAAACGCTGGATGCCGGCGTTGTATTCCTGCACGGCGCTGTTGAAGAAACGCCGCGACGCCGCGATCTTGTTCTCCAGATCGGTCAGCTCGTTCTGCAATTGCTGGAATTCGGTATTGGCCTTCAAATCCGGATAGGCTTCCGAGAGGGCGAACAATTGCCGCAGCGCGCCCGACAGCATGTTCTCGGCGGCCGCCTGCTGTGCCGGACCCTGCGCCGCCACCGCAGCATTGCGCGCCTTGACCACCTCGTCGAGCGTGCCGCGCTCGTGCGCGGCATAGCCTTTGACCGTCTCGACCAGGTTGGGCACGAGGTCGTGCCGCTGCCGCAGCTGCACATCGACGTCGGCAAACGCCTGATTGACCCGTTGCCGCATGGTGACGAGGCCGTTGTAGACGCTGATCGCCCACAGCACGAGCACGACGATCACGACGAGAATGACGATTGCCGAGGTACTCATAGGGGTCTCCTTGGGGCCTTGGGGGCGGCCGTGGGTCAAACCATAGGGTCGAAATATGACGGCGGCGGGCGTGCTCGAAAACCCTCGTTTTCGTGCGGAACGGGGATAAATGGCGCCCCCCCATATAGGAGGGCGGATGGTCGCCGTTAAGGTTAGCGCTCGATCAATATCGCGTTGCGCCCCCCGGCCGTTTAGGAGTTTGGTGAACCAAAATAGGGTGGCGCCATGCCGAACATCGACCACGGCGGCCAGCCGTCCGGCGGCTTGGACGGCGAAGCTTTGAGCGAAATTCGCGCCTTCGAATTTGCCCTGCGTGACGGTCCTCGCGAGGCTGACGATTCCGCCGCGCCCGGCCAGGCCGATCAACTGGAGCGCGATCTGGCCGATATCGAGCGCGCCGCCGCAGCTTTGCGCCGCGCCCAGCCGGCGCTCGAAGCCTGGAGCAGCCCGCGGGCGGACGACCGGGCTCCGGTCGCGACGCGCAAGCCGCGCCCAGTGTGGCTCTTGATCGGGCTGTTGTGGTTTTCGACCGCTCTGGTGACGGTCGGCGCCGTGGCCGCCATCGCGCGGCTCGCCGGTTAGCGCCTTATCGCCGCGCTTGCGAATAAATCTCAATACGCATTGCGGTACGCTGCGGGCGACAGCACTGTGCGGGCGATGATCTTGAGGTCGAGCCACAGCGACCAGTTGTCGATATAGAACAGATCGTATTCGACGCGCTTGCGCATCTTCTCGTCGGTGTCGGTGACGCCGCGATAGCCGTTGATCTGCGCCCAGCCGGTAATACCGGGTTTGACGTTGTGCCGGCGGGCGTAGAGCGAAATGCGCTGTTCGTATTCGCGGTCGTGCGACAGCGCGTGCGGGCGCGGGCCGACCAGCGACATGTCGCCGGTGAGCACATTGAACAGCTGCGGAATCTCGTCGATGTTCCAGCGCCGCAGCCAGCGCCCGATGCGCGTGAGCCGCGGATCGTCGCGCACCGCCTGCGGCACCACCGCGCCGTCGTCCAGTGTGCGCATGGTGCGGAATTTGATGATGCGAAACGGCTGCTGATTAAAGCCGTAGCGGCGCTGGACGAAGAATACGCGCCCCGGGCTGTCGAGGCTGATCAGGACGGCGACCACGAGCAAAAGCGGCGTCAGCGCCAAGAGCGCGACGGCAGCGAATACCAGATCGAACACCCGCTTTTGCACCACTTCGAACGTCGTCAGCGGCATCCGGGTGAGCTGCAGGCTCGCCAGCGGGCCGAGCTTCGACAGTTCGACATCCTCGAACTTGTGCAGGATCCGCTCGGGCCCGAGGTGGATTTCGACCGGCAGCGTCAGGAAGGCCTCCGCGCAGCGTTCGATGGTGGCGGTCGCCGACCACGGCAGCAGCAGGAAAATGGCGTCGGGTTCGACGCTGCGCACGCTGGCGCTCGCCTCGGCGAGATCCTGATCCAGCGCGGCGCGGCGCTCGGCGTTCGTGGCGGTGGCGGCGACCGGTGTGATGAAGCGGGCGCCGACGATATTGATGCCGAGCGTCCACGGTTCGTAATAGTTGATGAATGCGCCGATATGGGCGCCGGTGCCGATCAGGAAGATGCGCTGCGCGGAAACCAGCCCCGCCGCGCGCGCGTGCGCGGTGATGCGCACCACCAGAAAGCGCTCGAAAATCAGGACTACGAGTGTGGTGGCATAAAACAGCACGATCCAGGCGCGCGAATACTGGGCGCTGATCTGAGTCAGGAAGCCGAGCAATAGCAGGCAAATCAGCGTGACATTCCACAATTGGATCGTACGCCGGGCATGCGGTTTGACGGCGAAGAAATTCGGCAGGCGGTATTCGCCGCGGAAAACGTTGGAAATGGCAAAAATGCTTGCCGCCAGCACCCCAACCTGGACGAATGCATACACGTTGCCGGTATTGCGATAGGCGAGGAGCGAATAGGCAAGCCCGGTGGCGCACGACATCGAAACAATGAGCACGACGTCGAGCAGGAAGATCGTGCTGGAAAACGTGCCGCGCAGCAGCAATGCCCACAGCCGCAGGAAGCGGCTGGTCTGCGGTCGCGACGCCAGCGTATAGCTCGAAAGCGTATTCATCGGCCGCCCGGCAAAACTCGCTCGATCGCGGACAGGCACGCCGCCGCTGCCCCGAATTGGGACACCGGCTGGCCTCAAGGCGTGAGGTCGCGAGAAGCGTGCCAGCCGGTCCCGGGAAAAAGCGGTGCTGCGTGGCGCGCGGCTGGCGTCGTGTTAAGATTAACCAGCGGGCGAAAGGCCGCGCGGGGAGGAACGATGCAGGGCAAGATTGCGCTTGAAGAACACTTTGCGATCCCGGAAACCGCCGCGGATTCGATGGGCTATTTTCCCGAACCGGTGCGGGCGGAAGTCGCCGAGCGCAACGCCGACATTCACGGCCGGCGGCTGTCGCTGATGGATCAGTACGGCATCGAGATGATGCTGCTGTCGCTCAACGCACCGGCCGTGCAGGCGATCCGCGACAAGGCCAAGGCCAACGACATCGCGCGCAAGGCCAACGACTACCTCGCCGCGCAAGTGCAAAAACGCCCGGCCCGATTCCAGGGACTGGCGGCGCTCGCCATGCAGGATCCGGACGGCGCGGCGCGCGAACTCGAACGCTGTGTCAAGGACCTCGGCTTCCGCGGCGCGCTGGTGAACGGTTTCTCCGAGGCCGGCGACGCGGACAACGTTCTCTATTACGACCTGCCGCAGTACCGGCCGTTCTGGGCCACGGTCGAGCGGCTCGATGTGCCGTTCTATCTGCACCCGCGCAATCCGCTGCCGCGCGATGCACGCATCTACGACGGTCATCCGTGGCTGCTCGGACCGATCTGGGCGTTCGGCCAGGAGACCGCGGTGCATGCGCTCCGCCTGATGGCGTCGGGCCTGTTCGACGCGCATCCGCGGCTGCAGATCATTCTCGGGCATCTCGGCGAGAACCTGCCTTACGGCATCTGGCGGGTCGACAATTCCAACGCCTGGATTCCGAACCGCAACAAATGGCCGGCCAAGAAGCCGCTTGGCGAATACTTTTCGGCCAATTTTCATCTCACCACGTCGGGCAATTTCCGCACCCAGGCGCTGATGAACGCCATGCTGGAAATCGGCGCCGACCGCATCATGTTCTCGACCGACTGGCCGTTCGAAAACATCGATCACGCCGCCAACTGGTTCGACGCCTGTGCCATCAGCGAGAACGACCGGCTCAAGATCGGCCGCACCAACGCGCGGCGGCTGTTCAAGCTGGCGAATGAATGATTACGGCCGCAGTTTAGAGTGACCTCATCCTGAGGCGGCCGCGCATTGCGCGGCCCTCGAAGGATGGGCCCCGGCGAGCCGGTCTCGCGCTTTTTATCGAAAATGCTGCGAGAATTTGGCCGGCCCTTTTAGGCGGCGCGCAATGGACGCCGTGTAGGCGTATTGGCGCCAAATGGCGCCGCCGCGCGCCGACTTAAGCCCGAAACCGGAGCCGTACATTATGAGTTCGTTCGAGACCGGAACGAGTTCGCTCAGCCCCGCAGCAGGAATGAGTTCGCCGGCCACGGAGGAGCGCCGGCGCAGCCCGCGCGCGCGGCTCGGTCGCCTCGCGACCATCAAGCTCGGGATCGGCATGGAGCCGCGCTACGTCCTAGTCACCAACGCCTCGGAGGAAGGCGTGCGGCTGCAGCTCAATGGCATCGAGCCGCATGACGAGTTCGTGCTGTTATTTCACGGCAACGGCGGGCCGGCGCGCGATGGCACCTACAAACTGATCTGGCGCCACGGCCAGGACGTCGGCGCCAAGTACATCAGCGACGTGACGCAGAACGTGTGACGGTCTAGGCATTTGCGCTATCCCGCCAGCATCAATGCTTGGCAGGCGTCAAAACCGAAACCGGATGCGATGAATAGCGCTGTCAGGATTAATCCGAGGGCGGACCACAAGCAGGCAAGCTCCAGGTCGACTGGGATAGCCCTTGCCTTGGAGATGTCGGTTGAAAATAATCTCAGGCGCTGAGGCGCATTCATATTCGCCTCCAAGCAGCTATTGCGGGTCGTGCGGCTGACGACAGCTGCTGCTACTCCGGCTTAATGTTGGCGGCACGAATCACCTTCCCCCACTTTTCTGTTTCATTGACGATCAGCTTGCCGAAATCGGCCGGTGTGCTCGCCTGCGGTGTTGCACCCAAATCGGCAAGGCGCTCTTTGACTTGGCGATCGCCAAGGGCTGCATTAATTTGAATATTGAGCTTGCCGACGATATCGGGCGGCATGCTCTTGGGCGCGCAGACGCCCCAATGATTGCTCGCCTCGAAGCCCGGAACGAACTCACCGACGGTCGGTATCTCCGGCAGCGCTTCCGAGCGCATGGCGGTCGTCACGGCAAGCGCACGCAGTTTACCGCTTCTGATGAACGCGAGTGCCGTCGACAGAGTGCTGAAGTAGACTTGGACCCGGCCGGCAAGCAGGTCGGTCAGCGCCGGCGTATCGCCGCGATATGGCACGTGCAGCATGCTCACGCCAGTCATCGTCTTGAACAGCTCGCCGATGACGTGCGGCACGCTTCCGATACCTGCCGATGCCATCGTAACCCTTCCGGGATTTGCCTTGGCATAGGCGATGAACTCGGGGACGGTCTTGGTCGGCAGTGATGGATCGACCACCATCACGTAGGCGCCGTAGGCAACACTCGCGACCGGTGCGATATCGCGGATGATGCTGAAGTCGAGCTGATCGTCCAGCGTAACGCCGGTAAAGGCCGACGAGCTGACCAGCAGCAGTGTGTAGCCGTCTGGCGGTGACCTCACGACTGTTTCGACGGCGAGGTTGCCGCCGGCGCCAGGTCTGTTCTCGACGATGAACGGCTGACCGAGGTGCCCCGACAGCCATTGGCCGATCACACGTGCGATGATATCGGCCGGACCGCCAGGCGGAAAGCCGACAATGATACGCACCGGCCGGGCCGGGTAGGCGTGCGCCCAAGCGAAACGCGACACGGCCGGCAATGCGGCGATATCGGCGGCGAGATAAAGAAAATGCCGACGGGAATGTTTCATGGAGCCGTCCTCTCTGGCCGACGGACGCTGGCATCTAACGCGCAAGTTTTCGCGAGCGCGGGCGTAAAATATGGCGAGCCGCTCTCGGCGAATAATGCTATGTTTTGATACGGGTATATCAGTCCTGCAATGGTGCCGAGATGCAGGTGAGCGATCGCATCGGACTACGGGTGAAGCTGCGCGACCTTCATGTGTTGATGGCCGTGGTGCAGGCCGGCAACATGAGCAAGGCGGCCGCGCTCCTCAACACGACCCAGCCGGCCATTTCCAGGTCTATCGCGGAATTGGAACGGACTGTCGGTGTGAGATTGCTCGACCGCAACTCGCAGGGCGTCGAGGTCACCGAATATGGCCGGGTTCTGATCGACGGTGGAACGGCGGTGTTCGATGACCTTCGTAAGGTGGTAAAGGATATCAAGTTTCTCGCCGATCCCACTGCCGGAGAGCTCCGAATCGGATGCAACCACTTTATTGCCGGCGGTTTTGTCTCTGCCGTGATCCAACGTATTTCCCGACAATATCCCGGAATTGTGTTTCACCTCGTCACCGCACAAGCGGAATCCCTGCATCGGGAATTGATTGAGCGTAACGTCGATCTGCTGATTGCGGCGCGATGGCGCTCGCCGATGGACGAGCGGTTTGAATTTGAAGCGCTGTTTGATGACAAATATTCAATCGTGGCAGGCGCCCAAAATCCGTGGACCCGCAGGCGCAAGGTCAAACTTGCCCAGTTGGTGAACGAACCGTGGGTGCTGTCGCCGCCTGGCAGTGTCACCGCATCGCTGGCATTGGAAGCCTTTCGCGCCAGTGGGCTCGATTACCCCCGCACAATTGTGGTCACCGAATCTCCGCAGGCCCGATTCAATCTTCCCGCGACCGGATTGTTTCTGACGATGTTGTTAGCATCGGCGTTGAGATTTTCCCCTCGGGGCAGGGAGGTCAAGGTCTTGCCCGTCCAATTACCGATAGCCCCCGTGCCTGTCGCAGTTGTGACCCTGCAGAACCGTACGCTGAGCGCCGTCGCGCGACTCTTCATCAAACACGCCCGCGAAGTCGCCAAGCTCTTGGCGGAGCGAAAATGAGTCAAGCCTTATCGGCTATGGTGGCCCAAAGCTGGCTTTCTGATAGGCGCTGCGGCTATCGACCCATGAGATGCGAGAGACGCGCCGCGTGATCGACTAACACACCTGCCGATCGCTACACGGCCTCGCGCAGCTTCACCGCGCCTTCGAGATCGACCGAGACGAGCTGCGACACGCCGCGCTCCGCCATGGTGACGCCGTAGAGGCGATTCATCCGCGCCATGGTGATCGGGTTGTGGGTGATGATGATGAAGCGCGTGTCGGTCGAACCGGTCATCTCGTGCAAGAGGTCGCAGAAGCGCTCGACGTTGTAGTCGTCGAGCGGCGCGTCGACCTCGTCCAGCACGCAGATCGGCGCCGGGTTGGTGAGGAACACCGCGAAGATTAGCGCCAGCGCGGTCAGCGCCTGCTCACCGCCCGAGAGCAGCGACAGCGTCGCCGGCTTCTTGCCCGGGGGCTTGGCCAGGATTTCGAGTCCGGCTTCGAGCGGGTCTTCGCTCTCGATCAACTGCAGTTCGGCGGTGCCGCCGCCGAACAGCTCGGTGAACAGCTTCTTGAAATTCTCGTTGACGGTGGCGAACGAGGTCAGCAGGCGCTCGCGCGCCTCGTGATTGAGGCTGTGGATGCCCTGCCGCAGCCGGCGGATCGCCTCGACCAGATCGTCGCGCTCGCCGACGAGTTTCTGATGCTGCGCCTCGACCTCTTCGAGTTCCTGCTCGGCGCGCAGATTGACGGCGCCGAGCCGCTCCCGCTCG
>Ga0335081_10017452_pt1 | contig 11620 bp, 7 predicted proteins | sample Lox_Sample_35_FD_206713 | JGI IMG/M metagenome (GOLD analysis project Ga0335081, IMG submission 206713) | Soil microbial communities from Loxahatchee National Wildlife Refuge, Florida, United States - Lox_Sample_3.5 | ecosystem: Environmental > Terrestrial > Soil > Wetlands | place: USA: Florida... | reverse complement strand
AAGAATATCCGGCTGAGCGCGCCTATCGCGACGCCCGCATCAACCGCATCTTCGAAGGCACCAACGAAATCAACCGTCTCATCATCACCGGATTTCTGCTCAAGCGCGCCATGAGCGGCCAACTCGCTCTCATGCCCGCGATCAAGAAACTCATGGACGAAGTCCTCTCCGGCCCATCTGCCGGCGAAGACCTCGAGGGCCCGCTTGCCGAAGAACGCAAGCTGGTAGATCAGGCGAAGAAACTTGGCCTGTTCGCAGCCGGAGCAGCTACGCAAAAGTATATGCAGGCCATTCAGGACCAGCAGGAAATCATGGGCGCCATTGCTGATATGACAATCGAAACTTACGCCATGGAATCAGCCGTGCTTCGCGCGCAAAAAATCGCCGAGAAGCAAGGCGAATCCGCCGGGGCTTTGCCTATCGCCATGGCTCGCGTCTATCTCTCCCAAGCCATGGAGAAGATCGAAGCCAACGCGAAAAAAATCATCGCCGCGGTTGCCGACGGAGACATGTTGCGCACTCAGCTTGCGATTCTGCGCCGCCTGGCCAAGTACGAGCCTTTCAACACCATCGAACTTCGCCGGCAGATCGCAGAAAAAATGATCGAGCGAGGAAAATACTCGCTCGCCTAAACTTGCCACGTAGGGGCGGACGCCCTCGTTCGCCCCCGTTTTTCCTCAGTGTTCCTTTGTGCCCTTTGTGGTTGGAGATTCGGAATTTCTTTTAAACCACAGAGGGCACAGAGCCGGAAACCGCCTCGCGTCGGTCCACCCGGCCAACCGCAACCCCGTCCTCTTAGCCCCAACTCCTTGGCCATTCAGCCCATTGGCTTTAGCCCTGCCGTGACCTACGCCTCAAGTCCCAAATCGGGAAGACTTGATCTCGATGGCCCGCGATGGTAATACATCCATCTCAGTGGTGAGTTCTATGAGTTTCCGCAGGCGTATAGCCCTCCCCTCGGTTTTGTTCTTGATTTGCCTGGCCTACGCCTGCGGCAACAGCTCCATGCCTTCGGACTCCGCTGCGCCTTCGATCACAACACAACCCTCGGGCCAGACTGTCGCCGTCGGGCAGACCGCAACCTTTACGGTCGTCGCCGCCGGCACCGGACCGCTGAGCTATCAATGGCAAAAGGGCACAACCAACCTCGCCGGAGCAACCTCCCCCAGCTACACCACTCCGGCGACCACCATGGCCGATAGCGGCAGCAAGTTCCAGGTTGTCATCACCAATGCCGCGGGCAACGCCACCAGCAATCCGGCCGCCCTCACCGTTGACACGCCGCCCGGCATCACAACTCAGCCGTCGAACCAGACCGTCACCGCCGGCCAAACCGCGATCTTTACCGTCGTCGCCTCCGGCACGGCTCCACTGAACTATCAATGGGTAAAAGGCACAACGAACATCTCAGGCGCAACTTCCGCGAGTTACACGACTCCGGCAACTTCCGCGGCCGACAATAGCTCGAAGTTCAAAGTCGTCGTCACCAATGCGGTTGGAAACATAACCAGCACCCAGGCCACCCTGACCGTCAATTCACCGCCCAGCATTACGACTCAGCCGGTGAACCAGACCGTGCTTGCCGGCCAGACCGCGACTTTTACCGTCGTCGCCGCAGGCATGGGAACGCTGACTTATCAATGGCAGGAAGGCGGGACCAATATCTCCGGCGCAACTTCAGCCAGCTACACCACTCCGGTAACATCTTCGGGTGACAGTGGGTCGAAGTTTCAGGTCGTGGTCACAAATGCTTTTGGCCATGTAACCAGCAATCAGGCCACGCTGACTGTGACCATATCAACCAGCAGCGTCGACGTCGTCACTTATCACAACGACGTCGCCCGCACCGGCCAAAACACAGGCGAAACCACACTCACCCCCACCAACGTGAACGAGGCCACCTTCGGCAAAATTGGCTTCCTCTCGACCGATGGCCTGGTCGACGCCCAGCCGCTCTATCTTTCGCAGCTCAATATCCCCAGCCAGGGCGTGCATAACGTTGTTTACGTGGTCAGCGAGAACGACACCGTTTACGCCTTCGACGCCGACACGGGCGCCACCCTATGGCAGGTTTCCGTTCTCGGCTCCGGCGAGAGCGCCAGCGATAACCGCGGCTGCGGCCAGGTCTCGCCCATCATCGGGATCACTTCGACTCCGGTCATTGACCGCGCGCATGGCGTGATGTACGTCGTCGCCATGTCGAAGAACGGTTCGACTTATTTCCAGCGAATTCACGCGCTCGATATCACCTCCGGTGCGGAAATGTTCGGCGGCCCGGTGACGGTCCAGGCGACATTTCCAGGAACGGGTGCAGGCAGTTCGGGCGGCAACGTCATCTTCGATCCCAAGCAATATAAAGAGCGTGCGGCCCTCCTCCTATTGAATGGCACGCTCTATACCACCTGGGCCTCACACTGTGACGATGGCCCTTACACCGGCTGGGTCATGGCTTACAACGCCAGCACGCTCGCGCAGACCGCGGTCCTGAATCTCACGCCCAACGGCAATGACGGCGCCATCTGGATGGCCGGCGCCGGTCCTGCCGCCGACTCCTCCAGCAATATTTATGTCCTCGTCGGCAATGGCACCTTTGATACGACACTCAATGGCAGTGGTTTCCCCGAGAACGGCGACTACGGCAACGGCTTCGTAAAGATTTCAACTTCGAGCGGATTAAGCGTCGCCGACTACTTCACCATGTCGAACACGACAAGCGAGTCTAACGGTGACGTCGACTTGGGCTCCGGCGGCTGCATGGTTTTGCCCGATGTGACCGACAACAGTAATCAGGTCCATCATCTTGCCGTCGGCGCGGGCAAAGACGCGAACATCTACGTTGTCAACCGCGACTCGATGGGCAAATTCAACTCCAGCAGCAACAATATTTATCAGCAGCTTTCCGGGCTCGGCGGCGGCGTCTGGTCCATGCCCGCGTACTTCAATAATGCTGTCTATTACGGCGCGGTAGGCGATCACATCAAGGCCTTCACCATTTCCAACGCAAAGCTCTCGACTTCGCCTGCCGGCCAGACCAGCAATACCTACGGCTATCCTGGAGCCACGCCCAGCATCTCGGCCAACGGCACCGCGAACGGCATTGTTTGGATCGTCGAGAACAGTTCCCCCGCGACCCTGCACGCCTTCGACGCAACCAATCTTGCGACCGAACTCTACAACAGCAATCAGGCCAGCAGCGGCCGCGACCACTTCGGAAGCGGGAATAAGTTCATGACTCCGACAATCGTTGATGGCAAAGTTTTCGTCGGCACGCCGACCGGCGTGGCCGTTTTTGGACTGCTGCCGTAGCTTGATACTGCTAAAAAACCTCAACTAATTCCTGAAAAATCTGAATCCATAAGGTTTTCCTTCGCGCACGGTAGTGTCCTTGGTGGTAAATGTCTTTCCAACCGCAAAGGGCACGAAGGTTTCACGAAGGAGAACCGCCCTGCGTGCAATCGCCCGCAAGATGCAAACGCTCATCCCTTCTTCAACTCCTCCATCACGCTCTGCACCAGTTCCTTCGCGTCCGCCAGATTCTTCATGATCATCTGAATGTCCATCACCGGCTTCCCCGGCCAACGCTGGCTCTGGCAATACACCCCGTGTTGCCCAACCAGGGCCATCGCGTCGGTAATCATATCCATCGTGACCGCGAGCCGCCCACGCGGCACCCCCATCATGGTCTCGTAATGTTCCAGCTCTTCCTGTTTTTCTTTGAATACCGGCATGGAGAGGATTGTACCGTGGGTCCGGGTTGCTATCCTCCGCCCCGCTCTGTAGTCTAAGTTTTCGCAACCCATACTGAATTGATTCGTAGAACGGAGACCTCCATGCAAAAACGCCATATGTTTCTCCCGTTGTTCTTGCTGATCATCGCCGCCGTTGCCTGCGCACAAGACAAATCCAAACGTCCAAGTCCGCCTGAATCCGCCACTTGCAAATTTTCCGACGGCAAGACCATCCACATCGACTACTCCAGCCCGCGTGCCAAAGGGCGCGAGATTTTCGGCGGACTTGTGCCTTACGGTGAAGTCTGGCGCACTGGAGCAAACGAGGCTACGACGTTCGTTACCACCGCGAATCTATCCGTTGGCGGCAAAGACGTTCCCGCCGGAAACTACACCATTTTCACGGTTCCCAACCCCGACAAATGGACGCTCATCGTGAACAAGAAAACGGAGGAGTGGGGTATCCCATACAAATATGAGGCCGACGAACTGGTTCGCGCGGAGATGAGCGCATCCAAGACCCCGAGCACGGTCGAGAACTTCACCATTGCCTTCCATCAGTCCGGCAACAAATGCGCTCTCAGCATGGAATGGGAGAACACTCGCGCCTGGGTGGACATCATGGAGAAATAAGCAGCCGAGGATGGAACAAGCGGCCGCCGCGGGAAAAAGCGGCTGTGCCGCTAGCTGGTAGGCATAATCCGCTGGGAGTTTACCGGTGGAAGTACATGTAAGCTGCCAGGGCCAGCAGACCCACCGTAATCACCCACAGGATTACCTGTCTGCCCCCGCTTTTGGCTTCATCCATTGCCTTAGCACATCGCAAACCTGCTTCCCTGTCAAGTGTCCGCCCGGAGACCTGCAAATGGCCGGTTGGCCAATCGATCGCATGCAAATTTCCTTCGTGTCCTTCGTGGTTGGATGCTTTTTGAAAGTTACTTCCTCTTACTGGCCAATTCTTCTGCCGCCCGTTGCGCCTCCTGGAAATCGGGAGCGATCTTCAAAGCCTCCTGATATGCCGCCATCGCCTCCTGTGGCCGGCCCGCCTTCTCCAGCGCTCGCCCCAAATACAGATATCCCTCCGCCGTCGGCCGCAGCTCAACCGAGCGCGAATAATTGGCGATCGCGTCGCCCACCTTTCCTTCGTGCTCCAGCAACTGCCCCATCCCCAGATAGGCATTGAACTGCCCCGGATTCAGCCGCAGCGCGTCTTCGTAGGCCGCCTGCGCTCGGGTCGAATCGCCGAGCTCCCGATATGCCGTTCCTTGGTTGGCATACGTCGAAGCCAGTAACCCGGCATCGGACGTGAGCGAGATCGTCGTGTTGTATTCCGCGATTGCCTCCTGCGAGTGTCCGTGTTCCTGTAAATAAGTTCCCAGGTTTGTGTGACTCATCGGATCCCGCGGATTAATTTGCGCCGCAGCCTGAAAGTGCGGATACGCTTCGTCCGTTTTCCCGTCCATCAGCAAAGCCCCGCCCAGATTGTCTTCCGCGATGAAATTATTTTTCGTGACCGCGAGCGTGTGCGCCCAAAGATCATAGCTGCTGTCCCAATACGCCAGTTGTCGATGAGTCAGCAGGGCCAACGCCAAAACCACACATGTCGCCACGCCAATGCACGCTGGCTCCGGAATCTTTCGCACTTCTGCGCCATCCGCCGCCAGCCAGGAAATCATCACGAATATCCCGATCAGCGGGATATACGCATACCGGTCGGCCATGGCCTGATCTCCCACTTGCACAAGGCCGATCACCGGAACCAGCGTTCCCAGAAACCACAGCCAGCCCACGAGTAAATAAGGCTTCGAACGGAATCGCAGAACGAACGTCGAAATAACCAGCAAAACAACAAACGACAATCCAACCTGCCAACCCGCCAGCGAATCTCCCGGATGCGGATACAGTGGCGCCAGCCGCGCCGGCCAGACTGCCTTCCATAAATACATCGCATAAGCCACAACCGCATTTTCGAGCCTCACGCCCAGCGAAAATTGCGTGACCGACCGCATCGCTCCGCCCGAACTTTGGGCCAGCATGGTGACGATTGCGCTCGCCGCAGAAAGCACCAACAGAGGAATTTTCTCCGCGACGAGCTTGCCCCACGTTGTCTGCGGCAGGCCTGAAACAGCCTGACTGCTTCCCCTTGCCCTCCCCAGCGGCCAGTAGTCCAGCAGCAGCAAAACAAACGGCAGCGTGATGACCATCGGCTTCGCCATCAATCCGCACGCGAAGAAAAACACAACCGCCAGATAGCGCTTCCAGTCCGGCTTCCGCGCATACCATCCATAAGCCCCAATTGCCATCAAAAAGAAAAAAGTGCATAGAACATTTTTCCGCTCCGCCACCCACGCCACCGATTCCACATTGATCGGATGCAGCGCGAACAGCGCCGCGGCGAACAAACTCGGCCCGGCGCGCCCAGTCCCGTACGCCAACAGCAGAAAGAGCAACACTGCATTCGTCACGTGAATCATCAGGCTGGTCAGGTGGTGCCCGCTCGCATTCAAATGAAATAACTGGCAGTCCAACGCATGCGACAGCCACGTCAACGGATGCCAGTTCGCCTGCTCAGTAGAAGCAAACGCCCAGCGAATGGTCTCCCAGTTCACCCCCGCGCGTACATGAAGATTTTCCGTCACGTACCGGTCGTCGTCGTAATTGACAAACGGATGCTGATTGACCGCGTTGTAAATCACCAGCGTAGCCACCGCCAGCAATAGACTGAGCACAACATTCCGTTTTCCCGCCGACGCAAACAGTCCGGCATTCTCTTTGATCACCGGTGTCGTTTTCCGCGCTGGACTCGCCACTCTTACCTCATCAAAATCTAATGCGCGACCAAACCATCCGCTTCCTGTTCAGCCCTTGGCAAATCACGCGACAAACTTTCCGCCTGTTTCCTCGCCGCAGCGGCTTCCGCGCTCCGTCCGCCCTGTTCCAACGCCCGCGTCAAAAGAAGATACCCAACATCAGTCGGTTGAATCGCCATCGCCTGCGAAAAGTCTGAAACCGCTTCCGTGGAGTCGTTCATTTTCAGCGCCAGCACGCCCATCTGCACCAGCACCAACGGATTGTCCGGCACCAGCTCGAGCGCCGCCCGATAACTCTCCCGCGCATGCGAATAGTCACCCATCGCGCGATACACCGAACCCAAATTGTTGTACGCATCTGCCTGCAATCGCGCGTCCGACTTCATCCCCAGCATCGCCCGATACCGCCGCGCCGCTTCTTGCAAATTTCCCGTCTCTTGCGCATGCGCCGCCAGATTGAAATTTCCAATCGGATCTTCCGGCGAAATCTCGACCGCCCTCTGAAAATGCGCCACGGGATCTCCCGTTCGCCCCGCCTGGACGAGCGCCACTCCCAGGTTGTCCTCCGCTACAAAATTTGGCCCCGTCACCTCGATCGTATGCGTCCACAAATTCACGTTGTTTTTCCAATAGTCGATCTGGTGGTGCGCCGTCACTGCCAACACGACCAGCACCGCCCCCGGCGCCACCGCCGCCCATCGTGAAAGCCGCAACTTCCCGGCCAGCTCCGCGCCGCCCCAGCTCACCATGATGAACAATCCGATGAGCGGCAAATACGCGTATCGATCCGCGATCGCGATCGCGCCCACCGTCACCAGCCCGATCATCGGAACCAGCGTTCCCAAAAACCAGAACCATCCAACCAACAAATATCGCCGCCGCGCCGCCAGAACCCACGCGGTGACGGACGCCACAAACAATCCTGCAACTAGAACCTGCCATCCCGGCAATGAATTTCCCGGATGTGGATAAAACGGCGCCAGATGAGCCGGCCAGAATCCCTTGAGCACATACTCTGCATAGGCCACCACTGCATTCTCCAGCCGCACGCCCAGCGGGTATTCCAGCGTCGTTCGCACCGCCCCGCCCGCTGCCTGGGCCTTGATCGTCACCACCGCGCTCGTGATCGACATCAGGAGCAAAGGAATTTTTTCCAGAATCAAATGCGAAACCGGCTGCGACTTTGCGCCCGCTCCCATCCGCTTCAGCGGCCAATAGTCCCAGAGCATTAAGACAAAAGGGAACGTGATCACCTGGGGCTTCGCCATCAGTCCGCACGCGAAAAGCAGCGCCACACCGATATAGCGGGAGAGCTTTGGCTTTCGCACATATCCTGTGTACGCTCCCAGCGCCAGCAGAAAGAACACCATGCTCAGAACATTCTTCCGCTCCGCAATCCAAACTACCGACTCCACGTTAATCGGATGAAAAGCAAACAGCGCCGCCACCATCCAGCTCTTCCACCGGCATCCCGTGGCCACGTTCAACAGAAGAAACAACAGCGCCACATTGGTCGCGTGCAGCAACACGTTTACATAGTGGTGCCCCGCCGGATTTTTCCCGAACAACTCCCAGTCCATCGCGTGCGACAGCCATGTCAGCGGATGCCAGTTCGCCGCGTCAAAAGTCGCGAACGCCCACTCGACCGTCTGCCAGCGCAAGCCAGCCTGCACATGCCAGTTTTCTGTGACATAGCGCTGATCGTCGAAAGTAAGGAAAGGGAAACCAGAAACTGGGTTGTAGAGCGCCAGCGTGGCGACGACCAGAATCAGGCACAGGACCGTCGTGCGCTGAGCGGGGGTCTCAAACATCCCGCCCTTGGCGGCGGGCGATACTTCCGGCAGTTGGAGCTTTTTCTTGGGTGCGGAGGCCACTACCGCGATTTAACCACAGCCCGCGCGAGTCTCAGATTACTGAAGTAAGTTCTTCTCGCCATGGCGAGGATCTCGCGTTCCACTTCGGTTGTATCAGGGCACGGCTTCAGCCGTGCCAAGCCAAACTCCTGCTCATTGTCATTCCGGGCGTGCTTTAACACCGACGAATGTGCTTCTTGGCAGGTACAGTACCCACCCTTCGCGCCTTTTCTGAAAGCAGGGAAAAATGTTCACGGCTTCCACCTCAATACCGGCTTCCTCGCCGCCGCCGTCTCATCCAGCCGCGAAATCCGCGTGGAATGCGGAGCATCCAGCACCACCTCCGGCTCTTCTTCCGCTTCCTTGGCAATGGACTTCATCGCCTCAATAAAGAAATCCATCTCTTCAACCGACTCGCTTTCCGTCGGCTCAATCATCATCGCACCGGGAACGATCAGCGGAAACGCCGTGGTATAAGGGTGAAATCCGTAGTCGATCAGCCGCTTGGCAATGTCCATCGTCTTCAGGCCTTTTTTGGCCTGAATCCGGTCGCTGAAAACCACCTCATGCATCGTCGGCGTGGAATACGGCAAGTCGTATGCGCCCTCAATCCCCTTGCGAATGTAATTCGCGTTCAGCACCGCGTCTTCCGTCGTCCGCCGCAACCCATCCGGCCCATTGGCCATAATGTAGGCCAGCGCCCGCACAAACATGCCAAAATTTCCATAGAACGCCCGCACTTTCCCGACCGATTCCGGACGATCGTAATCAAACGCCAGCGTACCGTCGGCTTTCGTCACCACAACCGGACGCGGCAAAAATGGCTCAAGCATTTTTTTCACCGCCACTGGTCCCGAACCCGGCCCGCCGCCCCCATGTGGCGTAGAAAATGTCTTGTGCAGGTTCAAGTGCATAAGGTCGACGCCAAAATCTCCCGGCCGCACCTTGCCCACCAGCGCGTTCATGTTCGCGCCATCCATGTAGAGCAACCCGCCCTTGGCGTGCAGGATTTCCGCAATCTTGCCGATTTCCTGCTCGAACACGCCCAGCGTGTTGGGGTTCGTGAGCATCAGCGCGGCCACTTCTTCGTTCATCTGTGCTTCGAGCGCCGCAATATCCACCATACCGCTGGCGTTTGACTTGAGGTTCTCCACGGCATAGCCCACCATGGCCGCTGTGGCAGGATTCGTTCCATGCGCAGAATCCGGAATCAAAATCTTTTTCCGGAACACGTCTTTCGACTCGTGGTACGCCCGTACAATCAGCAATCCCGTCAGCTCGCCGTGCGCGCCTGCCGCCGGCTGTAGCGTGATCGCATCCATGCCGGTAATTTCAAGCAGGCACTCGCTCAGCGTCTTGATAATCCGCAGCGCCCCCTGCGAGACCCGCTCCGGCTGATACGGATGCCCATTCGCCAAGCCATCCAGCCGCGAAACCACTTCATTCACCCGCGGGTTGTACTTCATCGTGCACGATCCCAGCGGATACATGCCCAGATCAATCGCATAATTCCACGTGGAAAGCCGGGTGAAATGGCGGATAATTTCGATCTCGCTGACTTCCGGCATGTGGCCAAGGTCTTTTCTTTCGGCGGTTCCCAATAGCTTGCCCGTGTCCACTTCCGGCACATCGAGCGGTGGCAGCTTCCACGCCGCTTTTCCCGGCGACGATTTCTCGAAGATCAGTCCCTCGTTTTGGCTGACGTGGCGCGTCGCTTTCCGGGTGACAGTTTTCATCGCGCAAACTCCTCGACGTCCGCCTCTTTCGCTTTTGCCGATCTCTCGCTGTCTGCGACAAACCCGGCCGCCGTGTCGATCGCCGTCCGAGTTGTCAACTCCGTGCAGCACCAAAGCGAGGCATTCCCCAGTTCGGGATAAAACTTCTTCAGCGGAAACCCTCCAATCATTTTGTGTCCAAGCAGCCGGCTGTTGATGGCATGAGGGTCTTCGCTGGTTTCAATCACGAATTCATTGAATCGCGGGCCCTTTTGAAACAGCACTTTCGCATGTTTGCCAAACTGGTCAGCCGCGTAAGCGGCCTTGGCCAGGTTCTGCTTCGCTAATTCGCGCAGCCCGACTTTGCCATACACCGTCATGAAAATATTGGCCATCAACGCCACCAGCGCCTGGTTGGTGCAGATATTCGACGTCGCCTTCTCGCGCCGGATATGCTGTTCTCGCGTCGCCAGCGTTAGCACAAATCCGCGCTTGCCTTTCTTGTCCGTTGTCTGTCCCACCAGCCGTCCCGGCATCTGCCGCACATACTTCTCTTGCGTCGCGATCACGCCGCAGTACGGCCCGCCGAACCCTAGCGGCACGCCGAACGACTGGGCTTCCATGGCCACAATGTCGGCCTGGCGAGGCGGCTCGACAATGCCCAACGAAACTGCCTCAGGAATCGAAACCACCAGCATGGCCCCATGTTTGTGCGCAATTTCAGCGACTGCGGGAATATCTTCAATCACTCCCAGAAAGTTGGGGGATTGAATCAGGACACACGCCGTCTCGTTCGTGATCGACTTCTCGAGCGCGGCAGGATCGATCCGGCCGCTCTCCGTGAACGGGACCGTAGCCAAATTCATTCCCTGGTGCAGCACATAAGTCGAAAGCACCACGCGATATTCCGGATGCACGCTCCTTGCAATCACTGCCGACTTACGTCCGGTGAGCCGCACCGCCATCAACACCGCTTCTGCTGCCGCAGTCGAGCCGTCATACATGGAAGCATTCGCCACTTCCATGCCGGTCAGTTCACTCATCATGGTTTGGAATTCAAAGATGGCTTGCAGCGTGCCTTGCGAAATCTCCGCCTGATACGGCGTATAAGCTGTGAGAAACTCCCCTCGAGAGATCAGCGCATCAATAATTACCGGACGATAGTGGTAGTAGGCTCCCGCTCCTAGAAACGTTGTATAGCCATCTCCGTTCTCCCGCGCCCGCTCGCGGAACCAATCCACGATCTCCGACTCCGCCATCTGCCGCGGAATCTTGAGATCTCGGTTCAGCCGGTATTCCGCAGGAATGGGCGCGAACAAATCATCAATCGACCGCGCGCCAATGGCCTTCAGCATGGCCTCACGGTCTGCAGGTGACTTCGGCAAATAGCGCATAGGAAATTAATTCGATGAGCTTGCTTACGTGGCGGATTCTTCCGGTCCCTTCACGGTCTTGCTCTGTGCTCCTCTGTGCCCTCTGTGGTCAAGCCTTTCCGCCCTGTTCAGCAATAAATT
>Ga0335081_10017451_pt1 | contig 11620 bp, 8 predicted proteins | sample Lox_Sample_35_FD_206713 | JGI IMG/M metagenome (GOLD analysis project Ga0335081, IMG submission 206713) | Soil microbial communities from Loxahatchee National Wildlife Refuge, Florida, United States - Lox_Sample_3.5 | ecosystem: Environmental > Terrestrial > Soil > Wetlands | place: USA: Florida... | reverse complement strand
CAGTTCATGCTGTCGCAATCGGCGTTGGAGCTGTATCAGGCGAAGCTGATGGTGCTGCATGCGGCATATCTCATCGAGAACAACCTGCCGTTTCGCCATGAAGTCTCGATGACCAAGTATCACGTCGCGAACATGCTATGGCGCATCCTCGATCGCGCGATCCAGATTCATGGCGCGCTCGGATTTTCTTCCGATACGCCGCTGGAGGACATGTTCCGTCATGCGCGGTCGGCGCGGCTGGTCGATGGCGCCGATGAGGTGCATCTCTCACTCATCGCGCGCAACCTGCTCGATTGGTATCAGCGCGACGGCAGCACCCGCGCCGCTACCGGCGGAAGCGAGCTTCTGTAGCTTCTTTCTCTGATCCCCCTTCCCGTGCGGGAAGGGGTTAGGTGTCTGATGTCCGCAATCGAACCTTTTCGAGTCGAAGTTTCCGATGCCGTGCTGAAGGACTTGCAGGAGCGCCTCGCGCGCACGCGCCTGCCCGACGAAGTTCCGGACACCGGATGGGAATACGGCAGCAACCTCGCCTACATGCGCGAGCTGCTCGACTACTGGCGTACCAAGTATGACTGGCGCAAGCACGAAGCGGAGTTGAACCGCTTCAAGCATTTCACCGCCACCGTCGATGGGCTGAAGGTCCACTTCATTCGCGAGGATGGGCGCGGGCCGAGTCCGAAGCCGCTGCTGCTCGTGCATGGATGGCCGGGATCGATCTACGAGTTCATGGAAATCATTCCGCTGCTCACCGATCCGAGTTCGCATGGTGGAGACGCGCGCGATTCTTTCACGGTCATAGCGCCTTCGCTGCCGGGCTACGGATTTTCGGGACATCCGACCGCGCGCGCGATGAACATCCAGGCGATCGCCGATATCTTTCACAAGCTGATGACCGAGGTCCTCGGCTATAAGCGCTACGCGGCGCAGGGCGGCGACTGGGGTTCGGCGATCGTCTCGCGTATGGGTGAGGTGTTTCAGCCGAGTCTGTTCGGCATCCACCTTAATATGGTGGCAGCGGGTCCTGCCGAAGGTCGCAGCGCGCCCGACCTGACGCCGGAGGAGAAAGTCTTCCTCGGCGACATCGAGAAGTTTCGGCAGGCGGAAACGGGCTATCAGTGGATTCAGGGGACCAAGCCACAGACGCTCGCCTATGGGCTGAATGATTCTCCGTTGGGCCTGTGCGCATGGATCGTCGAGAAGTTCCGTACCTGGAGCGACTGTCACGGCAATCTCGAAAGCAGCTTCACCAAAGATCAGCTCCTGACCAACGTAATGATCTACTGGATCACGCAGACCGCGAATTCGTCGACGCGACTCTATTACGAATCGCGCCATCATCCGTGGCGGCTGAAATCCGGCACGCGCATCGAAACGCCGACTGCGATGGCGATGTTTCCGGGCGAGTTGGTGCGTCCGCCGCGTCATTGGGCGGAGCGCATCTACAACATCCAGCGCTGGACCGTGATGCCGAAGGGCGGCCATTTCGCCGCGATGGAAGAACCGGAGCTCCTCGCGAAAGACATCCGTGCGTACTTCCGCGAGCTGAACTGAACGAGAGTTACGTCGCCGGCTGCATCGGCAGCGGGTTGAGCGCGCCCGATGCCTTGGGCTGCTGGACGAAGCAGGCGCGAGTACCCATGTCGAACCATTCGAGGCCCGGCAAGCGCGCGATCATCGCGTCCATTTCCATCAGGCGCGCGCGGCCTTCATCGCCGGGGAAAAGGAACGCGCAGATGCGGCGGGCGTCGGCATCGCCGCGCACCGGACTTCCGACCGGGGTCCAGAAATGCTTCACGATGAATGACACCCTGCGCCGCGCACCGCGATCCTGCAGCATCCGGCGCGCCTGGTTGAAGTAGAACGAAAAGTGCCGCCGTTCGTCCTTGATGATGCGGCTCAGCACCGTGGTCAACATCGGATGGCGCGTGCGCTCGATCACCGCATGATAGCCGGTCAGGGTCGAGAGCTCGTTGATAGCGCCCCAGGTCATGTGCACGGCGGGAAAATGGCGCGTGAAGTGCGAGGCGAGGCCCGCGAGCTTCTCGGCGAATTGGCGCGAAGCTCTACGCCGGCGCAGCTCGGCGAAGCGCGCGTCTTCGATGGTGAGTCCCTGCGTCTCGAGAAAGCGCTTCAGCACCTGCGAATGAAAGAATTCCTCATACACCCAGCAGGAGAGGAACGCGGTGATCGATGGGTCCTCGGCCACCGAGGTTGAGAGCAGCTCTTTCATGTAGATGACGGTGTGCGATTCGATATCCATCATGTAGCCGAGGCAGAAGAGCGCTTCGTCATCGAGGCGGGGGCCCGGATCGGACCAATCGAACGTCTCCGGACGCGTCGCGCCGGAAATCCGCAGATACTTTTCCAGATCGAAATGATCGTTGAATTCGTTCAGGCGATTCGCTTCGTTCACATCTTCCATCGCGCCGAGGTCCTCCGGCGCGCCCCGCTCGATTGCCGCACTATTCCCGATCGGGCGATCCCTTGAGGTACATGGTTCCCGAGGGCTTCGCTACCCCGCCGGCCGGTTCGAGGGTAATCGCGCTGGCCATCACGCGCTCACCCGCCGGGGGAGCATCGACCTTTGCGATCGCCTCTCTATCCGAGCCGGTAGTGAAGATTCCGGCCCGCTCCGGTCCTTTCTGCTTGGTAATCCACCATAGCTCGTAGATTTTCCCTTCGGGAGCAGGCTCGAGGCCGTTGACGCGTACCACCGCATTGCCCGAAGCTTTGCTGACCACCACCAGACCCCGTGCTTGCGGCGCCGGGCCGAGCGGAATCAGGCGCGTGACCTGCAGATCCGGCGCGTCGAGGATTTGCTCCAGGCGCACCCGCTCGGAGAGCACCTTCGATAGCGCGTCGATCCTGGCTTCCGACTGCTTCGCTTCCTGCTCCAGGGTGTTGAAGCGGTTCTGCAGATAAGCCAGCTTGTTGCCGCGGTCATCATAAGCAGTCTTCATGTCGATCAGCCGCGACGTAATAGCCGCGCTGTATAATGCCAGAATGATCGCGGCTGCGAGCGCGAGCCGCGGTACCAATCGACTGCGACTCGCCTCGCGCCGCGTGGGCTGGTTCGGTTGCACCAAGGGAACCGGTTCACGCGACGGTACCTGCGCCGGACGCGGCGGCGCGACCTGGGCCGGGGCGCTGAGACGCGCTTCGAGCTTGCGCGTAATGCGCTCGGCGGCTGCCGGCGCTTCGAGCGCGAGCGGCAGCAGCGACAGGGTATGCTCGAATTCGCGCAGTTCGGCGTCGCATTCGGTGCATCCTGCCAGATGCTCGCGTAGCGCCGCGACCTCGTCAGGCTCGAGCCGTTCGAGGGCGGCGAGAGGCAGCAGCGCTTTGAGCTCGTCGTGCGTCATGCCGTTACTTCAGCCGCCTCAGCGCATCGCGCATTTTGACCAGCGCGGACCGCATCCGGGTTTTCACCGTCCCCAGCGGGATACCGACCTTTTCGGCAATCTCCGCCTGCGACAAATCCGAAAAATAGGCGAGCTGCAGCAGCTCACGCTCCTTTGCTTCCAATCCATCCACCGCGGTCTTGACGATTTTGGCGCGCTCGGCGGCTTCCAGGTTCGCGAGCGCATCGGCGACCGGTGCCGGCTGCGGCTGCGGACTATCCGGTGGACGGCGCGACTTGGCGGCGCGAAAGCGATCGATGGCGCGGCTGCGGCCCAGCATCACCAGCCATGCGCTGACCGAACTGCGCGAGGGATCGAAGGAGCGCGCATCGCGCCATGCCTGCCACAGCGCATCGGCGGCGATTTCCTCCGCATCCGACTGGTCCTGCACGAAGCGGTATGCCAACGCGCCTAGCATACGAGCATAACGCGCGCTGAGTGCGCGCAACGCGTCGGCATCGCCACGCGCCATCGCGGCGACGAGCTCGCGGTCAGAAGACTTTTGCTCCGTATAGTTGGCCACGTCACGCCCTAGGTACGAAGGGCAGTGGTAGTCGGATTTTAGGTGGGAGACAATATGCTTGCTGCGCGTCGAATATCGCTCGTTAGAGCCAGTAGATGGAAATGGCCCAAGTCGAGACCGACTCGCGGCGGATTAATCCTGAATTCCTTCCGGCCGGCACGATTGGCATTACCCGAGAATCTTTGTAGCCTCGCATCCGTCCGCTCGGTGTCAACAGTGGTCAACCGCCCGGATGGATGCGCGCTATGAAGACGTCGGACGTTTCAAAACGGACCGCGCTCGCCGTTTCATTTGTCCTCATCAGTATTTTCGCGTCGATTGGAATGGCCGTCGCGCAAGATGATCAGGCGTTTCCGCGAAGACTGGCGGGACACGCGCTCGATTCCAAGACGCGCGAATTGGCGCGCGGTCTGGGCGCCTATTCAGGCACCCCCTTTTCGATTGGCAAGTGGGAACCTCCGGGCAATGTTGGGTATCTGGAGTTTTTCCCAGCGCCGCTGGAGTTTCCCTCGGACATCCTATCGAAGATGTCCAGGGATCTGGCACAGACCGCTCATTGGAAATATGAGCCGCGGCGATGTTTGCCAATGACTCCCCGAAGCGGAGTTGTACTGCTTACCCGCATTCATCCCGACCGCACGCTCGATGCCAGGGAGTGGCGGGCATACGAGGCAGCGCAGCAGCTTCGATGCTACCTCTTCGCGCAACTTGGAGTCTGGCCCGCTTTGCAGAAAGCAACCGTCCTACCGGAGTGTCCCGGCTTGCCGCCTGACGGCGTGCTGATCGAGATCGGTTCCGATCCGCCGGAAAACGACCGCTTGCCGAGGATTTCGGATCGCGGATTCGAACGATGCGCTGATGAACTCCAGGGGATTGCAGGGCAATAGGCGGTCGCCGGTTAACGCGCCTCGCTCGCAGCCGACCCGGTTTCCGATTCAATTTTTTCCAGCTCGGCATACAGTCGCTCGATCTCGCGTTCGAGTTGCTGATAGCGCGCGATGAGTTGATCGGCGTCCTTGCGCTGGAGATAGAAATTCGGATCGTTCATCTCGACCGCGAGGCCCGCGCGCTCGGCTTCCTTCGCTTCGATGCTTCCTTCGAGCTGCTGACGCCGCTTCAGCATCTGGTCGCGTCGGCGTTTCGCCTCGCGATCCTCGACCCGCTTCGCCTGCTCGAGGTGCTTCTCCGGCTTCGCCACGCCATTGAGGTTTGCTTGCGGCACGCCATTCGTCGCTGCGAGCACGGGAGTCTTCGGCTTCGAAGCCGGTTTGGTCGCGGCGTTCACTAACTCCATCTCGGCCTTCTTGCGCAGGTAGTCGTCATAGTTGCCGAGGTAGCGGATCGCATGCCCACGGCCCACTTCCAGCACCTCGGTCACCAGCTCATTGAGGATGAAGCGGTCGTGGCTGACGAGCAGAATGGTTCCGGGAAAGCCTTTCAGCGCTTCGAGCAGCGTGTCCTTCGCGACGATATCGAGGTTGTTGGTCGGCTCGTCCAGCAGCAGGGTGTTGTTGCGATGCGCGAGGACCTTGGCCAGCGCCAGCCGCGCGCGCTCGCCGCCCGAGAGCACGCCGACCCGCTTCTCCGCGTCATCTCCGGAAAAAAGCATCGCGCCGAGCAGGTTACGAATCTCGGTGGTGCTCATCGCGTCGGTCGCGTCGCTCAGTTCGCTGTATACGGTCTTCGTGTAGTCGAGCGTGTCGGCGAGGTTCTGCGCGAAGTAACCGATCGCGACGTTGCCGCCGACATAGCGCTCGCCGGCCGTCATCTCCTCGATGCCCGCGAGCAGCTTCATCATGGTGGATTTACCGGCGCCGTTGGGACCGACCAGCGCGAGGCGCGCGCCGCGTTCGATGACCAGGTTCACGCCGTCATAGACGGTCAGGTCGCCATACTTCTTGACCGCGCCGGTAAGTTCGAACACGCGCCGCGCGCTCCGCTCGCATTTGGGGAAGTGAATCGCGGGCGGCTTCTCGCTTCCCGCGGGAGGTTCGAGGCGCACGACTTTCTCGAGCTGCTTGATGCGCGACTGAACCAGCTTGGCTTTGCTCGCCTGGTAGCGGAAGCGACTGATGAACGCCTCCATGTGCTCGATCTCTTCGCGCTGATTCTGGTAGGCCGCCATCTCCTGCTGGAAACGCTCCTCGCGCTGGATCAGGTAGCGCGAATAGCCGCCGACATATTCAGTCAGTCTGCCTCGCGAGACCTCGACGGTCCTGGTGGTGATGCGATCGAGGAAGTAGCGGTCGTGCGAGACCACGATGATGCCGCCGGCGTATGACGAGAGATAATCCTCGAGCCAGTTGCGCGCCTCGATGTCGAGGTGGTTGGTCGGCTCGTCCAGCATCATGAACTCGGGCTGGTCCAGCAGCAGCTTCGCCAGCGCGATCCGCATCCGGATGCCGCCGGAGAACTCCACGACATCGCGATGCAGATCGGCTTCGGAAAAGCCCAGCCCGAACAGCACCGCCTCGGCGCGGCTCTCGGCGGTGTAGAAGTCGCGATGCTCGAGCTCGCTGAGCACGTCGCCATACTCGTTCATGGCGGCGTCGTGGGCCGGACCCTCGCTGGTCTGGGCGAGGATCTTTTCCAGCTCATGGCGGCGGCGATCGAGCTCTTGGAGGCGGGTCAGTGCGGAAAGCGTCTCGGCCAGCACCGAGCGGCCGCCCATTTCCGGTGACTCCTGATGCAGATATGCCACTCGTGCGCGTTGCGGAAGTGAGATGCGGCCGGAATCGGCGGCGGTCACACCGCCGATGATCTTGAGCAGAGTGGACTTGCCGGCGCCATTTAGGCCGACCAAACCGACCCGTCCATCGTCGGCCATTGACCAACTGACGTCGGCAAGAATTTTGCGTGCCCCGAAGGACTTCGAGATGTTGTCGAGACTCAGCACGTCGAAACCAGCATCCTATCAGCCGCATCGGATGGAACAAACCAGAGAAGCTAATGGCCGCGCCGCACGCGGGTTGGGCGCGCAAACCGACTGCGCGCCGCGAAAAGGTCAGTTATCCTACAAAAAGTTGCATAATAGCTCTTCTAGTATATCTACCCTCATGTTAGGATTTTCTACTGTATGACGCATTTTGGGCCGCCCTACGCCTTGCCGCGCAATGTCGAGGAACTTCGCCGCCTCTGCCTCAAGCTGCTCCGCCGCCATTGGCAAATACCCAGCCTCGAACGCTTCCAGGAGTCCGGCGAGCGCGAGCTCGGGATCGATTTGATCGAGGTCAGCGGCCGGCCCCGCCTTTCCGCCGCGCGCTGCGACCTGCGCGACTTGCGCGAGTCTCCCGGCCTGAACGAGCTGCGCAAGGCGGTTGAACGCGCTTCCAACCTCGGGCTTCCGATCGGCCACTTCACCATCGCCACCACCGCGTGGCGCTCTAAGGCGCTCAAGCGCGCGGTCTTCGAGCTCAACCTCGAGAATCGGGTGCGCAACCTTTTCACTGTCGGGGTGCTGTGTTGGGACGATATCGAGGAGCTGCTCGATGAATATCCCGAGGTGTTGACCGAATTCGAATCGAGCCCGAAGCGTCAGGCGCTGACCAAGGCCAATTCGCAATTTCGACTCGATCCGATCTGGCCGAGTCTTCCGTCCGCGACCGACGATGCCTTGTCGCGCGAAATCGATGACGCCATCGCGCTGATCGATCAGCGCCATCTGCAGATGGGCCGGCTCAAGCTGATGCAGCTGCGCGAGCAGAAATGGGAATACCTGAACCTCGAGCAGCGCATGGCGGTGCTGGCCAACCTCGCTCGCGCATGGCTGAGCGAGGGCGAGGTCCGCAAAGCCTCGCGCCTGTTCATCGCCGCGCGCTCGATTCGTCCCGATGACGAAGCGGCCTGCACCAACGAGGTCCTCGCCTATGAGCTCTTGGGCGAGCGCGCGCGCGCGTGCACGATGGCCGAAGCGGTCTGCGCGAAGTTTCCGCGCAGCGGCCGCGCTCACGCGCTGCTGCTCAGCAACATGGCGGCGAGCACGGCGCTGGCCGAACTCGAACGCCGCACGCCGCCGCTGGTCAAGATGCATCCGGAAGTTGCGATGGTGATGACGCGCCGCTCGATCGCGGACAAGGATTACGCACGCGCGGAACGCTTCGCGCGCAAAGCGACCGAGGCGCTGACCGAAAAGTCCGAGCCGTGGCTAGTCCTCGGGCAATCGATCCTGCTGTTCGAGATCGAGAGCAGCTCCGGTCCGATTCGTGAGGAACGCATCCAGGAGGCCGAGGCCTGTCTGTCGCGCGCGATCGCGCTCGCACAGGAAGAAGCCTCGAGCGCCAATCAGGTCCAGGCGCTGCTCGCCCGCGCGCAGGCGCGGATCGCGGTCCACGAGATCGAAGGCGCCGGCCGCGACATCGAAAATGCCCACGCCCTCGAGCGTGAGGACGGAAACGGCTTGTGCGAGTATGCGATCCTGCTGCGCAGCCGTGGCAATCTCAGCCAGGCGGTCGATGTGTTCCGCCGTGCGGTGAGGGTCGGCGGTCGCGAGGACGCGGAATTTCATCTCGGGATAACCCTGCGCGAGCGCGATATGCCGGGCGATCTGCACGAGGCGGCCGAGATTCTGCTAAGCGCGGTGCACAATCCGGCGACGATTCCGAGCGGCGACTATTTGTTCGCGGTCGGATGCACCGTCGATGCACTATCGCGCCTCGAGCGATGGCATCAGGCGGAAGCGCTGCTGGCGGAATTACCCGCAGAGCGAATTCCGGAGGCGGCGCGCTACACACTACATGGACGGCTGGAGCTCTCGCGCGGCGATACCGCCAAGGCTTCCAGTCTCGGGGACACCGCGCTTTCGGAATTGCGCTCGGAAACCAGCGCCGATGAGCGCCGCAACCTGGCCGCGCTGCTGCACGACCTCGGGCGCTATGGCGAGGCGCTGGTGCTCTGGGAATCGATCATCCAGATTCGCGGCTTCGCGATGCCGGGCGAAATGGCCCAGGTCGGCGCCACCGCCAGCGACACGCGACGCCTGCTTGAATGCGCCACGCGCCTGGGGCGTCATGAGGTGGTCCTCGAAGTCTGCCGCAAGATGCGCACCGATGGCGCGCTACTCGAAGGCGCATTCGAGTTCGAGCTCGAAATCCTCGAGCGCCATGACCTCACGGCCGCGCTGCGGCTGATGGACGAATATCTCGCCGTGCATCCCGCCGATCGTGTGATGCGGCTGCGGCGTTCGGCGGCCGCGCGCGCGACCGGACATCACGATCAGGCCGCCACCGATCCCGATGCGATGCCGACACCGCGCGAGGTGTTGCCTTCGCTCGGCCGCATCGCGGTCAACCTGCTGCGCGAGGCCGGCCGCCCCAACGACGCGCTCAGCTATGCCTACGAGCTTCTGCGCCGGCGTCCCGACGATCCCGATGCGCATCGCGCGTTTCTGTCGGCGCTGGGCCCGTTCGGCCAAATGCCGGTGGTGCCCGATTTCGAAACTGCGCAGACCGGATGCGCGGTCTGCTTCGTTGAGCAGGACAGCAGCCTCGAGTCGTGGGCGATTCTGGAGGATGCGCCGGACGCAGATGAGGCGCTGGGCGAGTTCGGTCCGGCATCATTTTTGGCGAAACAGTTGCGCGGGCGGCGCTTAGGCGACAAATTCCAGCTCGCGGATGGGCGGGTCAGTCGCAAAACCGCGGTCATCAAGCAGCTCATTTCCAAATACGCCTACCGCTATCAGGACTGCCTCTATCACTGGGCGCGACGCTTTCCCGGGCTGCCTGAAATCGAAATGATGCGCGGCGATCCGAAAGCCGAGGCCGAAGTTCCGTACAACCTTGACGTGGTCGCGCGCGGGATGAGCAGCGAAGAGGTTCGCGACAACGCGCATAAGTTCTACGCGCTCACGCCGCTTTCGATTCATGGCTATGCCGAACGCGTCGGTCTCAACGACTTGCATGGCGCGCTCTCGCTGGCCGGCCGGCCCGACGCGATCATCAAGTGCTGCCAGGGTTCCCAGGACGAAATGGAAGCGGCGCTGGCGGCCTACAATCGCACGCATTCGATCGTGCTCGACCTCACCGCGATCGCGACGCTGAGCCTGCTCGGCCGCCTCGATCTGCTGGAAAACTGGCCGCGCCGATTCATTGTGTCGCAGGCGACCTTGCAGGAGCTGCGCCGCTTTCAATTCGAACCGAATGCCGCCTTTGCCGCGAGCGCGAACCGCACCGGCTCGGACCTCGCGACGGTCGATCTCGAACTGCGAGGCGTCGCTGATGCTATCGCCGAGGTTTGCACCATCGTCGACGGGGCGGTGCTCTCGACCTTATCCGCCAATCAGCGCGAGGAGCTCGTCACGCATTTCGGACTTCACGGCGCGGAGAGTATGTTGCTCGCCTCGATGCCGGGTCATGTGTTGTGGACCGACGATCGGGTCGTCGCGAATGTCGCGCGCAACGAATTCGGCGTGCGGCGCATCTGGACCCAAGCCGCCCTGATGGCGCGGGTGCAGGATGGCAGCCTCGATCCTTCGGACCTCGCGACCGCGGGCACCAAGCTCGCCGGCTGGGGCTACACTTTCACCACGCCCAGCCTCGAAAACCTGATGCGTGCGGGCGCGGTGGCATACTGGGATCCGGATCAATTTCCACTCAAACAGGCGCTCGATCTGTTCGCGACCGAGAGCGTGCGGATGCCGGATGCGGTCATCCTCGCGGCCGAGCTGATCGTCAACATCTATGCCGACTCACACCTGCGCGCGACGCGCGAGCAGGTCATCGCGCGGCTTTTGGATCGTCTCGCCGCTCGTCGCGGCGGGCGCGCGGCGATCGAAGCGTTGCCGCGCTCGCTTCCGATCAGGTTTGGGCTGGACCTGATTGGTGCGCGCGAGCTGGCCGACGCGATTCGCGGTTGGATGTCTGCCAACACCGACAACGAAGTCGAGGGCTCCGGCGACACCAGTCATCTTCAGCACGCGACCAGCGCTTGAGCCGCGGCCCATTTCGCCCAATTGCCTCGTCCAGCGGATGACGTAAAATCATCGCAAGCGCAGCAGCGGGGACGGAGGGCGGCACGATGGCGATATTCAGCAACGGTGACAGGATCCTCGTCATCGACAAGCGTCTGTTCAAGGACGACAACACGCGGCTATTCGTCGGGACCGTCGAGGGCTTCGAGCAAGAGGTGTTGCGCGCGCGCGGATTCTCCTTTCACGTCAGCCCCTATGAGGTGAGCGGGGCCGAGCGGCGCGGCGAGGAGCGCGTCCGCGTCATCACGCTGGCCGCGGGCGACATCATCTTCCTGCTTCCGCGCGAACAGGACCTCACGCGGCTGCAGCTCAAGCGCTCGCCCAAATCGATGCAGCTTACCGATGGGGCTTTCGCGATGGACCTGAGCGACTTTATGCTGCGCGCGTAAGTATCAGCCGACCCCAATCTTCTTCTGTTCCACGAACTCCACGATCGCGGCCGTGGTCGCTTCGGGATTGTCCAGCGGCACATGATGGAAGGCGCGCGGGACCAGCTTGAAGACGGAGCCCTTTACCTTTCGATTCATCCGCCGTGCATGACGCGGCGCGACCAGCGTACTTTCCTCACCGCGCAGAATCAGCGTCGGCAGGTTGATGAGGCTCAAATTCGGACGCTGCATGCGGCCGCGATGTTTGCGCCATGCGCGCGTTTCCGGATCGAAGCGGTAGGCCCAATGACCATTCGGCAATTGCAGCGCACCCTTGAGCGCGAGTTGCTCGAGCTGCTCGTGC
>Ga0335081_10017450_pt1 | contig 11620 bp, 10 predicted proteins | sample Lox_Sample_35_FD_206713 | JGI IMG/M metagenome (GOLD analysis project Ga0335081, IMG submission 206713) | Soil microbial communities from Loxahatchee National Wildlife Refuge, Florida, United States - Lox_Sample_3.5 | ecosystem: Environmental > Terrestrial > Soil > Wetlands | place: USA... | reverse complement strand
CTCGGCGAGGCAGGCGAAGGCAAGAACATCACCCACCAGCAGAAGAAGTTGAACGACGAAGAACTGGAACTGTTCCGCTCGCGCTTCGGCATTCCGATTCCCGACGACGAACTGCATGAGGCGCCTTTCTATCGCCCCGCCGATGACAGCGCCGAAATCAAGTACATGCAGGCGCGCCGCCAGCAACTCGGCGGATACATGCCGCAGCGGAAAGTCCGCGCCACGCCGCTGAAGCCTTTCCCAGAATCGCACTTCGAGGAGTTCTACAAAGGCACGGAAGGCCGCGAAGTCTCGACGACCATGGTATTCGTTCGGCTTTTGGCAAAAATGTTGCGCGATCCGGAGCAGGGCAAGTACATCGTCCCGATTGTTCCTGACGAAGCCCGCACCTTCGGTATGGAAGCACTCTTCCGCCAGGTCGGAATTTATTCCAGTGTCGGCCAGAACTATGAACCGGTCGACATGGATACGCTCCTTTACTACAAGGAAGCGAAGAACGGCCAGATTCTCGAAGAAGGCATCACCGAGTCAGGCTCGATGTGCTCGCTGATCGCCGCCGGTTGCGCCTATGCCAACCACGGCATCAACACAATTCCCTTCTTTATTTACTACTCGATGTTCGGATTCCAGCGGATCGGCGACCTGATCTGGGCCGCCGCCGACATGCGCTGCCGCGGCTTCCTCGTCGGAGGCACCGCCGGTCGCACCACACTCGCCGGGGAAGGCTTGCAGCACCAGGACGGCCACAGCCATGTGCTGGCGCTGCCGGTTCCGAACCTGATGGCATACGATCCTGCGTTCGCGTACGAGATCGCCGTCATCATTCAGGACGGCATCAAGCGCATGTACATCGATCAGGAATCAATCTTCTATTACCTGACCGTCACCAACGAGCCTCTCCCGATGCCTGAGATGCCGGCGGGCGATCACGTGCGCCGGGGCATTTTGAAGGGCCTGTACCGTTTCAAGACCTCGTCAAAAACCGACGCCAAGCTCCGCGCCCAACTGCTAGGCAGCGGCACGATCATGTTCGAGGTCCTCAAGGCGCAGCAAATTTTGGAAGAGAAATATGGAATCGCCGCCGACGTGTGGAGCGTCACTAGTTACAAAGAGCTTTACCGTAACGCCAACGATTGTGAGCGCTGGAACATGCTGCATCCAGGAGAGTCGGCCAAAGTCCCCTATGTGACGGAAACTTTGAAAGACGCACAGGGCCCGTTTATCGCGGCGTCCGACTATATGAAGGTCCTGCCGGAAAGCCTGAGCAAATGGGTCCCCGGACAACTGGTATCGCTGGGTACGGATGGATTCGGACGCAGCGAGAATCGTGCCAGCCTACGCGACTTCTTTGAGGTGGATGCGAAACACATCGTGTTAGCCACGTTAGGAGCATTAGCGCGCGAAAAGAAAATCGCCAGCGACGTGGTGAAGCGCGCGATCGGAGAATTGGCAATTAATCCGGAGAAGCTGAATCCGGCAGTCAGCTAAGTCGGCTGTCCGGTTGAGGGCGTCATTCCGAAGCCGCGCGTTTTGTCGAGCGCGGCGAGGAATCTCTGAGTATGCGCTGCGGTGAGATCCCTCGCTCCGCCTGAAAAGCGGCTGCGCTCGGGATGACGCCTCAGAAACAAATATTTTCAGCAAACCACGAGGGAAATTACGCGGTGATCGAATTTAAACTTCCGGAATTAGGCGAAAACATCGAGCAAGGCGACTTGGTCCGCCTGATGGTGGAACCGGGCGCGGCCGTAAGCGCCGGCCAGTCGGTCATGGAATTGGAGACCGACAAGGCCGTCGTCGAAGTGCCTTCCTCGGTGAGCGGCACGGTTCAGGAAATTCGCGTCAAGGAAGGCGACAAGATCAAGGTTGGACAGGTGATCTTCACGGTCGATGGCGCCGAGTCGAAATCAGTGCAGGCTCCTGCCACGGTTTCGACTCCAACGCCCGCTCCAACACAAAAGACACCACCGGCTCCCCCGGTCACGCAACCAGCTCCCTCCACACCGCCCCAAGTCCAAGCAACCGCACCGAGCGGCACGCCGGGGGGAGCCACCGAATTCACACTTCCCGAACTGGGTGAGAACATTTCGCAGGGCGACCTCGTCCGCCTCATGATTTCTCCAGGATCCAAAGTCGCCGAAGGTCAGCCGGTGATGGAGTTGGAAACGGACAAAGCGGTGGTCGAAGTTCCGTCGTCCGTCAGCGGAGTTGTGAAAGAGATCAAGGTCAAAGAAGGCGAGAAGATCAAAGTTGGGCAAGTGATCTTTACGTTGGAAGGCGGCTCACCTGCACCTCAACCCGCGCGCTCCCGAACCGCACCCGTCGAACACGTTTCCGGACAGCACGGCGCCCGTCTCGCGTTCCAGGCTGCGATTCGCGCTGAAGGCAAAACCGAAGAACAAGCGCTTCCCCCCGATCAGCCGCAACAGGCTGCCCCGGCCTTCAGCATGCCGGCTCAACTTGGGAAGGTTGCCGGGACTGAACATCGGCAACCTGTTCCAGCTGCGCCGAGCGTGCGACGACTGGCGCGGGAAGTTGGCGTCGACATTTACGAAGTGAAAGGCAGCGGCCCCGGCGGACGCATCAGCGAAGAAGATGTCAAAGCGCACGCCAAAACACTGATCTCTGCGGCGGCGACCGCGCAGGCCACTCCGCGCGCAGGCCACTTCGCGCAGCCGCAGCTCCCCGATTTCGGCAAATGGGGCAAGATCGAGCGGGTGTCCATGCGCGGCGTTCGCCGCAAAACGGCGGAACACCTCGCCGAGGCCTGGAACACCATACCGCACGTTACTCAGCACGATCGTGCCGACATTACCGAACTCGAACAACTGCGCGCGCGCTTTGCTCCCAAGGCCGAAGAAGCCGGCGGCAAAATGACCGTCACAGCGATTGCACTGAAAGTATGCGCTGCGGCTCTCAAGGTCTTCCCACAATTCAACGCCAGCATCGACATCGAGAAAGAAGAGATCGTCTACAAGCAGTACATCAACATTGGCGTGGCCGCCGACACGGATCGCGGCCTGCTCGTTCCCGTGATTCGGGATGTAGACAAAAAGAACATCGTGGAACTGGCAGTGGAACTGTCGCAGCTGTCCAAGAAAGCGCGCGACAAGAAGCTGGCTCCCAGCGACATGGAAGGCGGCACCTTCACCATCACGAACCTCGGCGGAATCGGCGGCGTGGGCTTTACTCCTATAGTCAATTTCCCCGAGGTGGCAATCTTGGGCCTGTCGCGTTCGCGCATGGAGCCCGAGTGGATCAATGGCAAGTTCGAGCCGCGGCTGATTCTGCCGCTGTCATTGTCCTACGACCATCGCTTGATCGATGGCGCCGACGCAGCCCGGTTCCTGCGCTGGATTTCCGAAGCGTTCGAGCAGCCATTCCTGCTCTCAGTTCAGGGATGAGAATCAAAATCTTGAACTACGAAGGACACGAAGGATCACGAAGGAAATTCGAGTTGATCGGGTTTTCCTTCGTGAACCTTAGTGCCCTTCGTGGTTGAAAGCCTTTCATGTCCGAAACCTCGAATCCGAACATCGCAGTAATCGGTGCCGGTCCCGGTGGATACGCCGCAGCATTCCTGGCCGCCGACCTCGGCATGAGCGTCACACTCATCGACCCCGAACTCAATCCCGGCGGTGTCTGCCTTTATCGCGGATGCATTCCGTCAAAAGCCCTGCTGCATGTCGCTAAGCTTCTGGAAGAAGCGCATCAGGCGAAGGATTGGGGAATCGAGTTCGCCGCACCCAAAATCGACCTCAACCGGCTGCGTTCCTTCAAAGAGAACGTGGTCAAGAAGCTCACCGGCGGATTAGGCGTCTTGTCTAAGCAGCGCAAAGTGAAATACATGCAGGGACGCGCTGCTTTTGAAAACTCGAACACGCTGAACGTAACCAAGCTTGATGGCTCGCGGGAATCTCTGACTTTCGACCGTATCATCCTCGCAACTGGCTCTCGCCCGGCGGTCGTTCCAACTCTGAAGCTCGAAACGCCCCGCATGATGGATTCCACCGGCGCACTGAATCTCGAGGACATCCCTGGCAGCCTGCTGGTGGTCGGCGGTGGATACATTGGCCTCGAACTCGGCTCGGTCTACGCCGCGCTGGGCACACGCGTCACGGTTGTCGAAATGCTTCCCGGACTCTTACCGGGCGCCGATCGAGACTTGGTGCTCCCACTCCACAAACGTCTGGAGAAAATGTTCGAAGCGATCCTGCTGAACACGACGGTGGCAGCGGTCAAAGACGAAGGCAACAGCATCCGCGCGACGCTGAAGGGACAGGACGGAAACGCGCAGGAGAAGATTTTCGATCGGGTGCTGGTCTCAGTCGGACGTAAGCCGAACTCCGAGATCCCTGGACTGGAAAAGACTCGCGTGCAAGTCGGCCAGCGCGGTTTCATTCAGGTCAATAAGCAATTGCAAAGCGATGATCCGTCGATCTACGCCATTGGCGACGTGGTGGGCGAGCCGATGCTCGCCCACAAAGCCTCGCATGAAGGACGTGTCGCCGTCGAAGCGATTGCCGGACATAAAGTCGCCTTCGAACCCAATGCGATTCCCGCAGTTGTGTTCACGGATCCGGAAGTTGCCTGGGCCGGACTGACCGAGACGCAGGCGGAAAAAGAAAAGTGCGAGGTCAAGGTCGCGAAGTTCCCGTGGGCGGCATCCGGCCGTGCCGTCACTCTGGACCGCCCCGAGGGCATGACCAAGCTGCTCATCGATCCGCAGACCGAACGTCTGCTTGGAGTGGGCATTGTCGGGGCGGGCGCGGGAGAAATGATCGCCGAAGGTGTACTTGCGATTGAAATGGCGGCGCTGGCGAAAGACGTCGCGCTCACAATACACCCGCATCCGACTCTTTCAGAAACCGTAATGGAGTCCGCCGAAGTCTTTTTCGGCACCAGCACGCATATCTATCGACCGAAGCGAGGATCACTGTCCCCATCGTGACGCATGCAACGCGATGCAAAGCGCGCACCGCGACTATTCTTTTGGTATGTGGCCCGCATCAGCGCACGCGGGAGAGGATTATGCTTTCTTTCCGCAAGAATCGGCTTCCATTCCTTCTGTTCCTCGCGAGCGCCGCAGTCGCGTCCGCGCAAATCTCAGCGCTGCAGCCTTCCACTACTCCTGCGACTCCCGCCGCCCCAACCGATCCGCTGGGGCGAAATACGCCAACCAATACCGTGCTCGGGTTCCTGAAAGCCGCGACCGCCGGGGATTACAGCATCGCCGCACAATATCTCCAAATGAGCCCGGCGCGCCGCCAGGCGGAAGGCGAACAAACCGCCGCCAAGCTGAAATACGCTCTCGACAAATCTTTCATCGGAAATTACAGCCGCTTCAACCAGCCGGAAGGAACGCCGCAGGAAGGCGTCGCGCTCGGCCATCAAAAGCTCGGCACGATGTCGGCGGGCGATGTCGAAGTCGACCTTGACTTGGTACGGGTATCCGATTCCAGCGCGGGGAAAATCTGGCTGATCTCCTCAGAAACCCTGGTCAAGCTTCCCGAACTCTCCGACCAGGTCGAGGCGCGGCAGGTCGAAAGCAAGCTCCCCACTTTTCTGGTCAAACACCAAGTCGGCGGGATGCCGCTCTGGCAATGGCTGGCGTTGTTGCTGGCAACGCCGATAGCAGCTGGTCTGGGATGGCTGACCCTCGCGCTTCTAGAAGTCCCGGTTCGCTGGTGGGCCCGACGCCGCGGCCAAATGGACGCCGCGAACTGGAAAACGGTGTCCGGCCCAGCATGGCTGCTGACGGGCACTCTGATCCATCAGGTATTCGTCGTCTACCTGCGCATGCCGCTGCTGATGCGTCATTACTATTTCCAGATCACTTCCATCGCGCTGATCCTCAGTGCCACCTGGATCTTCTGGCGAATCGTGCGCTGGTCGCTCTATCGCGTGCGGCTCCGCGCCCTGGCGCACGGTCACGTCGGCACCGGATCGGTCATGGTGCTGGGCGAGCGCGTCCTGAAAGCCATCATATTTGTCCTCGGCATTCTCGCGATCCTGGGCAACCTCGGTTTCAACATGAGCACCGCGCTCGCCGGCCTCGGCATCGGAGGACTGGCGATCGGTTTCGGTGCGCAGAAAACAATCGAAAATCTTTTCGGCGGGGTGTCGGTCTTAGGCGACGAAGTGTTCCGCGTCGGCGACGTTTGCCGTTTCGGCGATCGTACCGGCGTAGTCGAAGATATCGGACTTCGCTCGACCCGCATCCGCACCGAAGAGCGCACTCTGCTTGCAATTCCTAACGGCACAGTCGCCACCATCAACCTCGAGAACCTGAGCCGCCGCGACAAGATCCTGTTCAAGACGAGTCTCAACCTGCGCTCAGAGACGAAAGCAGATCACCTTCGCTTCATCCTTGCCGAAGTGCGGCGTCTGCTTTACAGCCATCCCAAGGTTGAAAGCACCACGGTGCGGGTGCGCCTGATTGACATTGCGGGCGCCGCGCCGAATGTCGAAGTTCTGTCCTACATCCTGACGCAGGATTTCAACGAGTTTGCCGCGGTTCGCGAGGATGTTCTGTTGCGGATGATGGATATCGTTGAAAGTTCGGGCAGCGGCCTAGCGCTCCCCTCGCAGACCCTGTACATCGGGCGCGACGCGGGAATGGCTCAAGACAAGACCGCGAGCGCCGTTCAGAAAGTCGCGGAACTGCGCGATGGCAAGAAGTTGCCGTTCCCCGACTTTCACAAGGATGAGATCTCATCTTTCAAAGGATCGATCGAGTATCCGCCCGCCGATTCTTCGGTGCGTAATCCGAAGTCGGGCGCTTGAGAATTTTCCCTGCTCACTCCGATGGAGGCGCTTGTGAATCTTAAGCTCACACTTGCCCTTGGGCTGGTGATATCGATGGCCGTCGGATCGCTTGCTCAGAATCCTCCTTCCGACGACGGCAAGGCGAAAGAACGGGAGTTGGTCAGCCGCTTAAACGAAAAACTTTCGCAAGCCAAGGCCGCTCGCGAGGCTGGGGACTTGGATCGATCCATCGCGATACTGAATGAAGCCATCAGCATCGACCCCTCCCGCGATTTGATCTGGTTCCGGCTCGGCGAAGACTACCGCTTGAGCAAACGGTACCAGGAAGCGATCGCCGCTTATAAACGGGCCATTGCGATCAAGCCTGTTGGACCCTATTACAACAATCTTGGGGAAGCCGAGTCCAAGCTTGGAGACCTCCGCAGCGCCGAGCAGGCGTATCGGACCGCCGCGCAAGTAGACCCTTCCAGAGCTGCGCAGTATTACTTCAACATCGGAGCGATCGAGACGAACGCCGGGGTTCTGGATGCGGCCAATGCAGCGTTTGACGATGCGATTCATGCAGATCCCACATTCGCGAACGCTTATTACTTCAAAGCCACGAATTTACTGAGTGACTCCAGGATCACGGAGGGCACAGCGGTTTTTCCTCCGGAAGCGTCGACAGATTCTCAGAAATATCTGGAACTCGCGCCCTCTGGGCCGTACGCCTCGAAGTGCCGACAGGTTTTGGAGTTGATCGGACGACACATCGTCACCACATATACCCAGAGGAACGGCACCAATCCGACCTCAGACAACTGGGAAGAACCAGCAACGGAATATGTGCCACCGATCAAGCAGGAGCAATACATCCTTCGCAAGGTGATGCCGATTTATCCGGAATTGGCACGAGCCGCCAGAGTCGAGGGAATTGTTGTCCTCGCTGCGGTGATTTCTCCCGACGGAGATGTCTTCCATCTGGAAACTCTGTCGGGGAATCCATTTCTTGTAGAGTCCGCCATCGATGCTGTCAGGCAATGGAAATACAAGAAATTCACCGTCAAGCTCCAGCCTGTCTTTCTGCAAACGGAGATTACTGTTAATTTTTGGCTGGAGTCAGAGAAACAATCGGACTCCAGCCAGAGAGAGCTTCAACTACGCGACCTTCTACAGCTCCTGCGAGATCACGTATCTTTAGCCGAAGTCGCCGATGTAATTCGTGCGAACAAAGTCTCGTTCGACATGACAGAGGCCATGGAGCGCAAGATCCGAGAAGCGGGCGGCGACGATGCGGTCATTCAGGCGGCGCAGGACAGTCGCGAATGATCGTGGATAGACCGATCAGGCGCTGTTTTTGTTGGGCCGTAGCCAAGAACGCGCGACGAACTTCAGAACTAAGTGCGTCGGAAAATAAACGAATGCCGGCACTACGATTAAGTAGCCCAGCAGGTACGCCCACCCCGGCATCACGTGCTGCTCGTGGAAGAACGGCCCGCGCGCCCAGTTCACGTCGTGCTCCGGGCGCCAGAAATAATTAATCGTCACGACAATCCAGGCCATGAGTGTCTGCAGTTTCCATCCGCCATCGTCATATCCCAGCCGCCAGATCGCCCACAAGAGCAGAGGAGGTGTTACCACGTGAAACAGGCTGAGCAGGCGAATAAAAAATGACAGGTGCGGATCGAACATGTACTCCGTGCCGCCGATGATGTGGTGTCCCGTCAGCAGCGCTCCGGCCAGATCGATCGTGTAGACCGACTGCAACAATAACAATCCGCAAGCAACCCACGAGAAGATCAGCGAGCTCTCCAACCACAGTCCGATACCGATCAGAATGTTTCCGATATCACAGAAAAAGAGAAGATTCTGCGCGCCGTATTGCCGCCAATAAACGGGCGCCCAGACGGTCAGCCACAGTGTCCAGCCGATCTTCAGCCAGAGTGGGACGCGCGAGAGCATGGACCGCTATTCTATGCGATAGGCGCCACGCAGTCTGGTTCCCCTCCGCGAACAAACGTTAGTCGATTACCACTCGGCTTTGACTCTCTTGCCGGATGCAGTCGAGAACTCGACAGATCTCCTCCTGCGAACCTGCGTGGAATCTACAGGTGGATCTATGACGCTTTCCGGCTTCTGGTTCAGCACAGAGCAAGGTGGATTCACGTCCCCAATGGGGACCGGGAGAAGACGAATCGGATGCCAGTCGCCGCAGTCCAAGACAGGTGCGCCGTTCTTCGCGGACACGAGATACGTCTCTGGTCTGCTGCCGTCAGTCCTGGTAATCAGCAAGATGTTCCTCTGGGCGTTCGCATGCATGTATCCGCTGGTCTCGCGCCCATCAACGGTCACGGAACCGCTGACACGGAAGTACCAGATCGTGTATCCCTTCGCGGTTGAATAAACCATCGCCACGGCAAAAAAGATACCCGTCAACAAGATCACGCGCCCAACGATTCCAACTACCCTCTTCATCACGTCTGCCCGCACAATCATAGACGCCTGAAGAAAATCCAGCTTCCCGAAAACGACTATTTTCCCAAGAAAACACTGGCGGAAAGCCTTCCGAAACGTGAATTACCTGCGTAACTTGATGGTCCTCACACGCGTACCTACATTACCTATATGGGTTACCTAGCTCTTCTCTTCTGTCCCGATGACAAGACTGCTCGCACGGTAACGCAGGTTCTGAGCGAGCTTGATTTCACCGTCGAGGCCTGCATCGAGCCTTTCGCTGCAGTTAAGAAGCTGATGGGCCAACACTTCGACGCTGTTGTGGTGGACTGCGATAACGAGCAGAATGCCACCCTTTTGTTCAAGAGCGCGCGCAATTCGACGTCCAACCAGACCTCGCTTGCCGTCGCCGTCGTGGAAGGTCAGGCAGGGGTCGCCAAGGCATTTCGGATCGGCGCCAACCTTGTCCTGACCAAACCCATAAACATCGAACAAGCCAAGGGAACGCTGCGGGTTGCGAGGGGACTGCTGCGCAAGAGCGACCCGACCAAGCCAGGCACTGCCACGGGTACATTCGCCATACCGACAGCGCCGACAGGACAGCCCATCTCGGCACCCGCGACGGCCGCTGCACCCGCTCCTGGAAAGCCTGCAGTATCCAGACCTGCGGCAGCAGCGAAACCGCCTGCTCCGGCAGCGCCAAAACCCGTTGGACCCACGGCCACAGCGACATTCAAACCGCCACAAGCTCCAGTGAAACCGGCTGCTCCGGCCACACCACCGGCCGCATGGCCTTCAGCCACGGCGCAAACCAAGACGGCTCCGGCCGTTCAGGAGACCGCTTCCGCAGCCCCGGTCGCAGAAAAGTCCGTTGCGCCTCCGGCCCCAGCCACCCCAGCGCCTCTGTATAGCGCGACGTTGGCTACGCCGGTACCGCAGAAGCCGATTGCTCCGCCCGCGCCCGTAGAAGCCAGGCCGCCCGTGGTAAGTTCTCCCGCGGCTAGCGGAGCAGCAAGCGCTCCCGCTCCTGCCCTGGAACCACAAGTTTCGAAAGTCGAGCAGAGACCGGCGGATGCGGCGGTCGCGGAAGCGCTCTTTGAGAAACCCGCTGAAGCCGCACCCAGCGAATCTCCCGCTTATGTCGGAACTGCCCCGTCCTTCACCTTTGGTGGATCGGCAGACACTGAACCCGGCGGCGGTGGAAGCAAAAAAGCTTTGATCGGAATCGCGGCCGTCGCACTGATTGCCGCGGCCGGCTACTTCGGCTGGTCTCATCTCAAGGGATCAAGCAGCTCTTCGCCGCAGCCGGTAGCTGTATCCTCGCCATCTGCTGCTCCCGCGACCAACGCCAGCACTCCAGCGTCGGCCAACGTCACCGCTCCGGCGGGATCTCCGACCGTAGATTCAGCGAAACCCTCTGCCGCGTCCCAGCCCGACATCACCCTGAGGACAGCTTCGAATCCGTCGAACGAAGAGAGTGAACCTTCGCCGAGTGCCACCAGTTCGCGGCCTTCTACGAATTCCGCAAAACCGGCCAACGCCTCGTCTGCTCCCGCTAAGTCCGCGGTCGAGGAGAAGACTGATGTGACAGACGAGCCCGCGACACCCGCTCTGGTGGTTAAAGGAGGCAAGGAGCCTACCGTCGCAGCAAAGGCTGCCCCGGCACCAGATACCCCGGCGCCGAGCATTGCCGGCATGGGTGCGCCGCCCGACGCGGCGCTGCCGAACCTTGGAACATCCAGCGCCAGCGTGAAGCCGATGCTCCAGACTGTGAGCGTCTCGCAAGGCGTGTCGCAGGGCCTGCTCTATAAGAAAGTCGCTCCCACATATCCGCAGAGTGCGCTCCGTATGCACATCGAGGGCACGGTCGAATTGCAGGCGACAATCTCCAAGACGGGTGACATCACGCACATCAAAGTCTTGAGCGGCGATGCGCAGCTGACCAAGGCCGCCAGCGATGCCGTCAAACAATGGAAGTACAAGCCATATCTGCTGAACGGCGAGCCGGTCGAGATCCAGACCGGCGTAACGGTCAACTTCAAGCTGCCTCGCTAAAACATCTGGGGACTTCAAAGAATTCGGAAGCGCGGCTCTCCAGCCGCGCTTTTTCATTCCAATCAGAATGAATGTCACATGAATAAGAGTTGAGATTAAGGCGCGTGCACTTTGTCGGATGGACCTATCGGGGCTTCTGCGTCACTGTGATTCAGCAAAAATCAGTTGAGTGGCTTGAATGGCAGCTCATGATTATCGGCGAACAGCGCCAACTCAAGGCGCGTCGAGACGCCCAGTTTGTCGAAAATGTTGCCGAGATGATGCTTCACTGTATCTTCAGCAATCTTGCAGTGCTGCGCGATCTCTTTGTTTGAATAACCTGCAACAACCGTCGAGACAACCTCCAGTTCTCGAGGCGTCAGACCAA
>Ga0335081_10017449_pt1 | contig 11620 bp, 10 predicted proteins | sample Lox_Sample_35_FD_206713 | JGI IMG/M metagenome (GOLD analysis project Ga0335081, IMG submission 206713) | Soil microbial communities from Loxahatchee National Wildlife Refuge, Florida, United States - Lox_Sample_3.5 | ecosystem: Environmental > Terrestrial > Soil > Wetlands | place: USA... | reverse complement strand
AACTGCACCGCGACCGACCCTTCGCCAACGCCCGAAGCCACGCGTTTTACCGACCCGTGCCGTACATCGCCCACCGCGAAAATTCCCGGAACGTTGGTTTCGAGAAGGAACGGGTCCCGGTCCAGCGTCCATCCCCTCGGCCGTTGGCCGTTGCGCATCAGGTCAGGGCCGGTCAAAAGGAAGCCGCGGTCATCACGTTCGACCACGCTGGCCAGCCAATCGGTGCGCGGCAACGCGCCAATAAAAATGAACATCGCGTTAGCCGGCACGCGCTCGGTTTTGCTCGTATCGGAACAGACCACGGAAACCTCTTCCAGATGTTTCTCGCCATGCGCTTCCGCCACACTAGCGTGCGCCCAAACCTGAATGTTCGGTGTCTCCTTGATCTGGTCGATCAGATACTGCGACATGGTGCTGGCCAGCGAATCCCCACGCACCAGCATGATCACGCGCTCGGCATACTTGGCAAAATTCATCGCTGCCTGGCCCGCGGAATTCGCCCCACCCACTACGTAAACGATTTCGCCTTTGCAGGAGAGCGCTTCCGTCGCGCCGCCGCCGTAGTAAACGCCGGCGCCCCTCAGCCGGTCGATTCCCACCGCCTCCAACTTTCGCCACTGTACGCCGGTCGCGATCATCAGAGCGTGGCAGGAAATTTCGTTCCCATCACCAAGCTTGATGATGCGGTAAGGGCCTTCAATCCGTACGCTGCTCGCTTCCTGCGGCGATAAAATCTCCACTCCGAAACGTTGCGCCTGCACCACCGCGCGCCGCGCCAGATCGCCGCCGCTCAGCCCGGTTGGGAATCCCAGATAATTCTCAATCCGCGAACTCATTCCCGCTTGGCCGCCGGGAGCTTCGCGCTCGATCATCACCGTGTGCAATCCTTCCGAAGCTCCATACACCGCAGCCGCCAGCCCCGCCGGCCCTCCGCCAACGATCGCGAGATCGTAAAAACTCGTTTGCGCGCGCGTTCGCAAGCCAACTTTCTGCGCCACATCCGCCGGTCCGCTCTCCAGAAGTTTGGTTCCGTCGGGAAAAAGCACCACCGGCAGACTAGTCGCCTCCGGCCCCAAGTATTCCATCAGGCGCTTGGTTTCAGGGTCGTTCGCCGTTTGCTCAACATCAATCCACTGATAAGGAACATGGTTCCGCGCCAGGAAGTCGCGCAGCTCATAGCTCTGCGGGGACCAGCGGGTTCCCAGCACGCGAATTCCTTCATAGGCAGGTTTATACGAGGCCCGCCAGTCATCCAGCAGGTCATCCAACTGCGGATACAAATGCTCCGCCGGCGGGTCCCACGGCTTCATGAAGAAATAGTTGATGTTGGCTTGATTGATGGCGCTGATCGCGGCGTTCGTGTCGGCATACGCCGTCAACAGGGCGCGCTTCGCATCCGGATAGATCTGCATCGCCTCCTGCAGAAATCCCACCCCATCCATGCGCGGCATCCGCTGGTCCGCCAGCAGCAAAGCGACCGCGTCGTTGCGCACTTTTAATTGCTTTAGAATCTCCAGCGCCGCCACCGGAGAATCGCTTCCGATCACCCGGTAGTCAGCCCCGTACTGCGATCGCAAATCGCGCTCGATCGCCCGCAGCACATTGGAATCGTCATCCACGCTCAGCAGAATTGGCTTGGCCATTCGAGTCTCAGGCTAGAAAGAATAACGGGTACTCTCTCTCGCGCCGGGCGTCTTGGTTAGATACCAGAATTCGGTTTTGGTTGCACAATTATGAAGTTTACACTCCCGGCTGCAGCTATACGGGTTGCCAAACGCCCTTCTTCGCGGCGACAATCGCTTCGTGCCCACTTCGCACTATTTGCTCGGAAAGAGTCCCTTTCCGCCGGGCTCTGTTGTCATCGTCACGCTTGCGAATCCGCGCGAAAAACTCTGGGGCGCCGTAGTCGCTCTCCTGCCCGAAGGCCTGAGCCTATGCGGAGTCGAACTGGCCTCGTTCGACGATCTGCTCTCCATGGTCAAGGAAGGCGAGTCCGTTTCTCCGAGTGTGATTTTCTTTGCCATGCATCGCATCGAGCGAATCGATCTCGATCTGCCCGACGGCAATCTTCCCTCGCTCTCGCAACGATTCACCGCCAAGACCGGTCTCGACCCCGTTGCTGTCCTCACCGGCTCGCTTTCCGCCGCAATCCCGGCTAAAAAGCCGCCGCCCGAGGCTCAACCGTGAAGCTCTCCCAAATTCTCAGTGCGCCCAATCAGCTCACGCTGCTGCGCATGATTTTCGTTCCCTTCATCGTGATCAAGATTGTCGAGGGCAAATTTCTCTGGGCGCTGATTCTTTTCATCCTTGCCGGTCTCAGCGATGGCCTCGACGGCTTGCTTGCCCGCCGCCTGCATCAGCAAACTTTGCTGGGGCAATATCTCGATCCCATCGCGGACAAATTTTTGCTCAGCACCATGTTCCTCGTGCTTGCCATTCTCCGCGATATTCCCTGGAAATATACGGTGCTGGTTTTCAGCCGTGATCTTGCGATTCTTAGCGCCAGTGTCGTCCTCTACGCCATTGCCGGTCTGCGTGACTTCCGACCCAGCATCTTCGGCAAAGCCAACACCTTCGCTCAAATCGCCGCGGTATTCTTCGCGCTTCTGTTCGAGGTCGACCGTCTGCGCTGGATCTGGATCGCCCGCATGACTTTTCTTCACGCTACCGCCGCGTTCACCATCGTCTCCGGCGTCCACTACGTCTTCCTCGCCGGACATCGCATGCGTGGGCACGGCCATCCCGTGACTTGAACTGCCCTGTGTCTCCGTGACTCCGTGGTTAAAGGCCTTTGCCTGCCCCTTCCGTGTCATTGACCCCTTTTCTCCCAGCCCCCTACAATGAACCTTCGACCCGCGCCGCATGGCCCTTCGCCTTTACAACACGCTTTCCAACACAATAGAAGAGTTTCATCCTTTAGAAGACAACCAGGTCCGCATGTACGCCTGCGGCCCCACCGTCTACGACTTCGGCCACATCGGCAATTTCCGCACCTTCGTCGCCGTCGACATCCTCCGCCGTTTTCTACTGCAAAGCGAATTCCAGCTCCGCCACGTCATGAACATCACCGACGTCGACGACAAAATCATCCGCAACTCTGCCCGCGACGGCGTGAGCGTTCAGCAATACACGGCAAAATATATTGAGGCTTTTCTCGAGGATTCCGCGCTGCTCAACATCGAACAGCCCAAGATCGTTCGTGCTACCGAACACATTGAAGAGATGGCCCGCTTCATCGCGGAACTGGAAAAGAAGGGATTCGCCTACCGCGCAGACGACGGCTCGTACTACTTTCGCATCGCCAAATTTCCCGCCTACGGCAAGCTTTCAAAGAAGGATTTTTCCGGATTGGAAGACGGTGCGCGCGTCGATGTCGATGAATACGACAAGGACAGCGCCCGCGATTTTGCTCTGTGGAAGGCCCCGAAGCCCGGCGAAGCCTCCTGGGAGACTAGCATCGGCCCCGGCCGTCCCGGCTGGCACATCGAGTGTTCTGTAATGTCAATGGAGGAATTAGGAGACACTTTCGATCTGCATGCCGGGGGAGAAGATTTGATTTTCCCGCATCACGAAAATGAAATCGCGCAGTCCGAATCTCTCACCGGAAAGCTTTTCGTTCGCTTCTGGTTTCATCCTCGTTTTCTCTTGGTCGAGGGCCAGAAGATGTCAAAGAGTCTGGGCAATTTCTTCACTCTCCGCGACCTCGTGCTGAAGGGCTACAAGCCCTCTTCCATTCGCCTGCTGCTGGCTTCGATCCCGTATCGCCATCAGCTCAACTTCACTTTTGACGGCCTGGCGCAAGCCGCAAGCAACATCGAAAAACTGCGCAATTTTCACCTGCGTCTGTCAAGCGGTAATTTTTCGGCAGGCTCTTCGCCTGCTCTCGCACAACTTGCCCGCGAAACTATGGAACGCATGCGCTCCGCGCTCGAAGACGATCTCAATACCGCCCAAGCCCAGGCCGCCGTTTTCGAAATGGTTCGTAAAGCCAACGCCGCATTCGACGCCTGCGAAATCAAGCAGGAAGACGTCCGACCCTTGCTTGAGGCACTGCAAAAATTCGACGAAATCTTCGCCGTGCTCAAAGACGACGACGGGCCCAAGATGAAGAAGATTCTCGACTGGGCGAAGGACTCAGGAAGGGGGGAAGAGATCAGCCCCGAACTGCTGATTGCAGTCGGTTCTGGGGCCATGTCAGACGACGAAATTCAAACCAAGATCGACCGGATGCAATCCGCACGAAAAGCCCGCAACTTCTCACTTGCCGACTCTATCCGCGCCGAACTCACCTCCGCCGGCATTCTGATCGAGCAAACCAAAGACGGCGTCCGCTGGCGCAGAAAGTAAACCCGTGTGGCGCGAGCGCCCTGGCTCGCGAAAGTGTCTACACGGTGCTCTTTCGCCACTTCTGCTTCTCCATCCCCCTCCTCTGCCTTCTACTGCCCTGCGGAATCTTCATCTCACCCGATCCCGCCGTCACCTGCGTCCAGCCTTTTTTCGGATCGAGCACGCCGATATACCCTCCCGCTGCCAGCTCCAGCGGCTTCGCAACGTGCTCTTTGAAATCCACCCGGTCCGCCTCCGTCGTTTCAAACCACCCGGGCGTCACGAAATCCGAAACCAGCACCCCGCTGATTTCATATCCCAATTCATCCGCCTCTACTGCATCACAAACTTCCAAGGCATAAATCTTTCCGTCCAAACCTTGCGCACACCAGTTAATCCACGGATCAGCCAGCATTTCCAGCAGTTCATGGCTCAACGTCACCGTCCACGAAGCGCCGCTCTCCAGCTCCAATCCCGCAAACACTTTGCCCAGCGGCGCTCCGCCGCTCGTCATCTCGTGATAGCCTAACGCTCCCGCCTGATCGGGATCGTCCGTTACCACAATTTGCCACCACCCCGCCGGCAATTTACTTTTTTCGTCTTGAAACGCCAACGCGCAATCCAGGTCCCAATACGCTCTGAAATCCTGGCTCACCTGCTGTTGCAACATCGGCAAAACCGCCTCCACCTGCGTATCGGTCAGGCAGGTGGAGGCATTTGTCACCGCAATCACCGGAACACTCATCGCAACCTCACGCATCTGAGAACTGAGGACAGAGAACTGCCAACCGACAACTGGTTTTTTAAATATGGCGAAGAGGTGAACTGCGAGAGAATTACCGCAAAAGGCAGACTTGAATCGCTGCATTCAGGGCGCCGTTTCCGCCCGGCCCGCACACTTGCTCGTTCCACTGCTTCTTCAAATCTTTGGCGTGCGGTATCACTGGCTTCACGGTTGCGCTCTTTCGTGATGCCGGTGCCGCGCTCTGCGGAATAAGCTGCGCAAAGCTGTCCACAGTCGTAACAATCAAATTCACCGCCGCCGTCACCCGTGCGGAAAGCGTCGGATCACTCACATGCGCCGCCTGCAGCAGCGCCGGAAGGTTCTGATTGATGTCCCCAACCACGCTTTCGATCTTCTGTAGAGCGCTGTTGTCCGGGCTCACCTTATATTGGCTGTAGAGCGTTTGCAGGAGCGTCAAGTCTTTGCCCGCTTCCGCTGAAATGTTCTGGATTGCCGCTGTCTCGGCTGCGCTGAGCTGCTCGCCCGAGTCCAGCGTCGCCACCAGCGCCGCGATGTTCAACGCCATCTGCGTCAACACCGGCAGATCCGCCAGCGCCACGCTGATCCACTGCGCCGTGCATCCTGTCGCAATCAGCGCGACCGCCAGCACGATCGCCAAAATACTTTTCTCCATAAAACGTAATTGCATATTTCCTCCATTTGAGTCTGGGAACTGTCTGTCTGAGAACTGAGAACTATTTGCTGAGAACTGGTTTTCAATCACGTCGTATCAAAGCAGACAAAAGAATCGGGGCGGACTTTTCGTCCGCCCCGCTTGAACTTGCTTAGAAGCTGTCTTCTACCTTCTTGTCATCCCGAGCGAAGTGCGAAATTTCGCTGGCGAAATCTCAAGCGCAGTCGAAGGACCTTATGTTTGAAGATCCTCGATGACAACGATCACTGCACGCGGCTACGCTCATACGCATTCGCCACGCGCAAAATCGTGCTCTCATCGAAATGCTTGCCCAGAATCTGCATCCCGATCGGCAGCTTATCGTTCGTCTCTCCGCACGGAATCGAAATTCCCGGCACGCCCGCCAAACTCGCGGTCACGGTGTAGATATCCGCCAGATACATGGCCAGCGGATCATCCACCTTTTCGCCCAACTTAAACGCTGCCGTCGGACTGGTCGGCGTCACAATCGCGTCGACTTTCTTGAATGCCTCATCGAAATCGCGCGCCAGCAGCGCCCGCACTTTTTGCGCTTTCAGGTAATACGCGTCGTAATATCCCGCGCTCAGCGCATACGTTCCCAGCATGATGCGCCGTTTCACCTCTGCCCCGAAACCTTCATCGCGGCTGCGCCGATACATATCCGAAAGCGTCCGCGCACCCGCCGCCCGGTATCCGTAACGAACGCCGTCAAACCGCGCCAGGTTCGCCGAAGCCTCCGCCGTCGCGACGATGTAATACGTTGGAATCGCATACTTCGTATGGGGCAACGAAACATCGACGATCTCGCAACCGAACGACGCCAGCTTCTGAATCGCGGCCTCAATCGCCTTGCGAACTTCGCCGTCCAGCCCTTCGCCAAAATATTCTTTGGCCACGCCAATCTTCAATCCGCGCACCGGCTTTTCCAGTTCCGCCACATAATCCGGCACCGGCACATCGGCGGAGGTCGAATCCATCGGATCGCGTCCCGCAGTCGCGCGCAGCACAATCGCCGCATCTCTCACCGTCTTGGTCAACGGCCCAATGTGATCCAGCGACGACGCAAAGGCGATTAACCCGTAGCGCGAAACTCGCCCGTACGTCGGCATCAAACCGACAACGCCGCAAAACGACGCCGGCTGCCGAATCGATCCGCCAGTGTCCGATCCCAGCGCCGCCACCGCCATGTCCGCCGCAACCGCTGCCGCCGATCCGCCCGACGACCCTCCCGGCACCCGGCTCAAATCGCGCGGATTGTGCACCGGCTTCCACGCCGAATTTTCATTCGACGAGCCCATGGCAAACTCGTCGCAATTGGTTTTGCCCAGCACCATCGCGCCCGCCGCTTCCAGGCGTGCGACCGCAGTGCAGTCATAGGGCGGAATGTAATTCCCCAAAATTTTCGATCCCGCAGTCGAGCGCACGCCGCGCGTGACCATCACGTCTTTGATCGCCACCGGCACTCCGCCCAGCGGAGGCAACTCCTCGCCCTTCGCCGCCAGCGCGTCCATCTCCTCCGCTTTCGCCAACGCCCGATCTTTGGAAAATGTCAGGAAAGCGCCGATCTTCGCGTCGTCCCTCTCGATTTTGGCGTAGTGCGCCTTCACCATCGCGAACGCGCTGGTCTTGCGCTCCTGAACGGCGGAGCGCGCGCCATCGATTGTGAGTGAAGTCAGATCCACAGTTCAGTAGCCAGTGGTTAGTGGTTAGTGGTTAGTGATCAGATTCTAGCCACTAGCCACTAATCACTATCTTTCAATCACCTTCGGCACTTCGAAAAACGTTCCATCCGAATCGGGCGCATTGGCCAGCGCCACTTCCTGGGGCAGCATTTTTCGCATCCCTTCGAGGATGTCCTCGCGGCTGGCGTAAGCAAACCGCTCACTGCCTTGCTTCGATTCATCAACGCCGTAGCGGTTGGAAACCTGCGCCATTGCAGGCACATTCGACGTATCCAGCTCATTCAGATTGTCGATGTAGCCCAGAATCGAATTCAGATCGCGCACCATGCGCGCTCGCTCGTCCGCAGTCAATTCCAGATTCGCCAGGTCAGCCACATGCGCCACGTCTTGTTCGGTAACTTTCATTTTGCGACCACAAACTCCACCCGCTTCACATTCTCCGCCACATAGCGATTGATCACCGCTAAGTATCGCGGTGCCAGCGCCTGCAATTCGGCCCGCCATCCGGCGTCCGGAACTTCCACCCGCAAAACCCCGTCAGCGAAACCAACCGCCCTGGTGCGCTCCGCGACTCTCGTCCCGCAAGCCAGCGGCCAGGCCAGCAACGGCGCTTCACCCGCTCCGGCACGGCGCAAACTTGCAGCCACGATCTTCTCCAGCCCCTGAGCCACGTGTTGCATTTGGCGGATCATACTCTGAAAATCGTCTGAAAATCGCAGTCTGCGAACCACCGGGCGGGAGTCAGGTCAGCCGTCCTTTCGGCTTTTTCTACCCTCTACTTTCAGAATAGCAATTTCACCGGGGAAAATGGGACATGGTTTCTAGAAATATTTTTGGTTTGAATTCAGAAGCTTACGAAAAAATCGGCCCGTCAGGGGGCTTGACAAGATTTTGGCAGCGTTGCCGAATCGCCGGTTTCAGGCTTCCAGGGGAAACCGCTGCCGCACCAGATCCATCGCGCTTTCGCGCGACTCTAACCTCCCGTCAAGCTGCGCATCTTCCACTGCTGAAAGGATTTCCTTGAATCGCGGCCCCGGCGCATAACCCGCCGCAATCAAATCGTCCCCGGTGAGCAGCGGCCGCGGACGGATCTCCGCCTCCGGCAGTGCGCTCATCTTCTCGCGCGTGAAGTTGTACGAAGCCAGATTGCCGTGACTGCCCAGGCAGTCAAGCTTGTGCAGCTCAAGATGTTCCTCGAAGTGCGGCATGCGCACAAACTTCTTGAACGTCGACTCGCTCATACGGGTGGCATGAGCAAAGCGCATGTGGTTGTCGACCAGCGCGAGAATCTGCTCCGTGTCATCGTTTGAAAATCGCAACCGGCGGCAAATTTCCTCCGCCATCTTCACTCCAACGTTGACATGGTCATCAAAACGAATGCGGTCTGGAGCTCGGCGAAAGGTCGGCGGTTTGCCGACATCGTGCAGCAGCACGCCCCAGGCAAGCGTCGCTGGGCAAGGATGCGGCAACTTTTCCAGCATAAGCAGCGTGTGCACAAACACATCTCCCTCAGGATGAAACTCCGCCGGCTGTTCCACGCCCTTCATCGCGGCGACCTCGGGCAGGACTTCTTTCAGCAGGCCCGTTTCATCGAGCAGAAGAAACGCTCGGCGCGCGTGGCCTTCGGTCAGCATGCGGGTAAGTTCATCGTGCACCCGCTCGCGCGAAACCTGATGAATCTGCGGGGCTAGCTCTTGAATTGCGTGGAAAGTTACAGGTTCAATGGTGTAATTGAAGCGCGCCGCAAATCGCACCGCGCGCAGCATGCGCAACTTGTCTTCGCCAAACCGGTGCTCCGGCTCGCCGATCGCGCGGATGATCCTGGCCTCCAGATCGCGCCGCCCGCCGACAAAATCGAGCACGCCGTTTTCCAGCGGATTCTCTATCAACGGGTCAAGCATCATGCCGTTGATGGTGAAATCGCGCCGGCGGACGTCTTGCTCCGGATTGTTGGTGAACCGCACTTCGTCAGGATGGCGTCCGTCGGAGTAGCCGATATCGGAACGAAACGTTGCGACTTCAATACATCCTGATTTTGTTCCTCTGTGCTCCTCTGTGTCCTCTGTGGTCGCGCCTCTAACCACAGAGGGCACGGAGAACACAGAGGAAGTCGGCACTAAAACAACCCCAAACTGCGCGCCCACTCCGTAAGCTTCCGGGAAAATGCGCATGACTTCATCGGGCGTGGCGGACGTGGCAACGTCATAGTCAGCAGGTTCGCGTCCCAGCAGCAGATCGCGCACGCATCCGCCCACGAGATAGGCCTGATGCCCATGCTCGCGCAGCGTGCGGATGATCGAGATGGAAAAAGATTTCAGCATTCGGCAGTCAGAATCGTCCCCCTTACGCGCGACCGGACAGTCGAGGGCAACTGTCGCCACATGGCCAACTTACTTTTCCTGATTGGTATCTGTCCGCAACTTTGCCCGTTCCTCATCGCTCATCGTGAACCACGATTCTGCAATATCGCGCACGCGTTCCAGTTCTTTCTGCATTTCAGCGTGCTTGCGGGCCATTTCCTCGGCGTCAGCATCCTGCGGAACATGAATCAGTGGCGCTTCCACCAGCACCGCGCGCGTAAACGGATACGGCACGTGCATCAGGTCCCAGGCTTTGGCGATTGTGTAGCCACGATCCAGTCCAATGTGAAAAACGTAAATAGGCCTGCCCGAGCGGCGGGCAAGCATGACCGGGCCGGGCTTGGCCACGTAGCGCGGGCCGCGCGGGCCATCGATGGTGAAGGCGACATCAAGTCCCTCTTCCAGGCGCCGGGCCATGACCGCCAGCCCGCGCAGGCCGCCACGCGTGGAGCTGCCTTGGGCGGTGCCGAATCCGAAGTGCTCGATCACTTTGCGCGTCCATTGGCCATCGAAGTTGGTCGTGTTCATGACCACGACTCCCTGATTACGCCAATACCAGGTCGACGGAATGATGCAGCGGTGCCAGAAGGCGGCGACCACCGGCACTCCTTGCGCGTGGTTCGCCGCGTAGTAGCGGCCGACGGTCTCAAAGCGTAGCGTTGGGCCGAGCGCGTGAATGACAGAGATGACCGCAGAAGAAATAACCGGAATCTGCATGCGCCGCCAGACCGAGTATTGCGGCAGGCGCGTGTCGTAATGCGGATTGACCGCGTCGGCTTCGGGCTCGGCCACGTTGGCGTGAGCAGGATCGCTCTGCATCAAGGGTATTGTAGGGCGAAGCGAAATCTTGCGACAGGCCAGCGGGAACCGAAATTCATTTACCACAGAGGACACAGAGGATGGACGAGCGAGCCGCCCGCCCCCACACGGCCTTCCTTCGTGAACCTTCATGTCCTCTGTGGTTAATGAGAGCACGGGTAATGCTAAATTTGTCCACTACAGATGCCAGTCTGCACAAAACATCGACGTAGGCCTTATCCTGATGGCACTCGGAGAAGGGCGCGCAAGGAGTCAGCGAATGCAGGATATTCTTGGAATAGCAATTCTCATCACTCTGGCTGTTTGCTTTAGGCTTTGCTTCCATTCCACCACATTCGTAGTCTTCACTTGGCGCGACGTTGGTAGAGTTGTTGGATTCAACCTCATTGCCTTTTGGGTTCTACTGGCGACTGCTGGCCTCTGGTTCCTGTTCGCCACTTTCGCATTTGCACTTCGTCCTCGGTAATAATCTGCGGAAATCAAACTGGCCACTACCAACGTTCGTAGTCCTTTGTGCCCTTCGTGGTTCATGAGTTACTGGCCTCCGCTCGGCACTTCCACTCCGCCTTCGATCTTCGGGATGCCGAAGTGTCCGCCGAGATGCATCAGGTCGAGCGGGCTGATCGATCCGGCTATTTCGATGATATCTACCTCTCTCGACCTCGCAGAGAGGATCGCAATGTTGCTGATCGCGTTGTGTTCAAAGCGCACCCAGAGGTCAGTCGCGCCCGGGCCTCCGTTTTTTTCGTGATTGTTCACCAGGTGTTTCCATCCGCTTGTGCGGTATTCGTCCTTCACCGCGCCCAGCGCGCCGGGATCGTACATGCCGGCGCTGCGAAAACGAAAGCTGTGCACCGAGACCCCGCTCACACCTGCGATCACGCGGCGAAGGCTGTCGTCGTCCTGGTCGAGCTTGGAGGCGAACACCAGCATGGAGTGGTCAAGAGTGAACTCGGTCTTCGAAGACGCGGCCTGGCGCAGGGCGTCAAAGCCC
>Ga0335081_10017448_pt1 | contig 11620 bp, 10 predicted proteins | sample Lox_Sample_35_FD_206713 | JGI IMG/M metagenome (GOLD analysis project Ga0335081, IMG submission 206713) | Soil microbial communities from Loxahatchee National Wildlife Refuge, Florida, United States - Lox_Sample_3.5 | ecosystem: Environmental > Terrestrial > Soil > Wetlands | place: USA... | reverse complement strand
AGAAGTGGACTCGATCGTCTCAGCGCTCGACAAAAACTTGCAGCGCGGCGTCATGGAATTTCGTGCCAGTCTTGACGAATACTTCGCCGCGCATCCCCCAGCCCAATCCGCGCCCTAGAGCACTGGTCGGAGTTTCTTAGTCGCCTCAGCAAATGTAGGGGCGGGCTCGCGTTGTAGGTCCCGGCGGGAATGATCCGCTCAGCATAAGCGCGGCTTACATAAATCCTGGCGTTACTTACTCCGACCGGCGCAGTGTGAGCAGCGTAATGTCATCTTCCAACTCCGCAGCGCCGCGATGCCTCTGCACTCCCTCCAGCAGGCGCGCGGAAAAATCCGGCAGATGAAGCGGGCTCGGCAATTCTCGCAGCGTGTTCTCCGCCAATCCTTGAAACCCCGCCGACGTCAGCTGCTCTCCTTCGGGGGAGGCCGCCTCGGTGGCCCCATCTGAGAACGCAAGAATCATGTCGCCCGGACGCAAGCAAACGCTTTGCTCGTTGTACATTTCACCGGTCACAAACCCCAGCGGGAAATTTTCCAGTCCGTCGCCAAGCTGGTGAAACTTACCCTCGCGAGCACGCCACAGCAGCATCCGCGGATGCGCAGCATATGCGAAATTGAACTCGCCGGTCGTTCCGTCAAACGTTCCCGTCACCACGGTGGTCAGCCGCAGGGGTCCTTGTGCGTTCTCCGACTGCAACGTGAACTCGTCATTCAGCGCCGCAAGCAAACTGGCGGTGTCGCGAATATCCTGGTGTTTATGCAGCAGCCGATGAACGTGGCGTGCGACCTCGCTGGCTACGTAACCGTGTCCGACGCAATCCGCTAACACGACGCGCGCGATATTGTCGCTGCACGAAAAAACCGCCGACAAGTCGCCACCGCTGTCGGCGCCCGACGGCACCGCAATCACGTCTGCTTGCAAACCAGCTAGTTCCAGCGAGCGATGCGCGCGCTCGTTGCCGGCCCACAACTCCATGCATCCAAATGGGCGCAGCGTTGAGGTCGTACACGCAATACTCGCCGGATCAATCTTCTTGACCTTCATACCACTCGTTTTGATGCAGCAGTCGAACCAGCCGCTACGCGCGATCTGGCGACTAAGGTTTCAGCTTGCCGGGCCCCAGAAGGCGGCGCGCATCTTCTGCACTCTGAACAATCCCCGTTGGAGAACAAATATTGGTCCGGTAAATCCCAAAGCGTCCCTTTTTTGCGAAGACGAGTAGTTCATTTCCGACTTTAAGATCTTCCGGCCAGAAACCGTTGCAATCGCCTCGATCCCCTCGTCGCCATTCAACCTCTACTTCCGCACCCAGACTTCCTTTCCACTCCTCGCGTACGCGAAAAACCGCCATCCCATTGCGATGAGCAACCAATTGGCCCCGAAAAACGATGTCGGCATATCCCAAAGCAGTTTGGAACGCAAGAGTCTCCTGGCCGGGGATCGGCGGCGCACAGGTGCACGCTCTGTTCACAACCGGCCAGCCGACAAGAAGCCCAATCATTCCCACGAACCGTAAGGCATTCATCTAAGTTCTCCAGAGCCAATCTCCCGCTAGGGCAGGCGATGGTAGCGTGCACCCGAACAGCAGGCAATCATGGATCTGCAACATATTTACGCTGCCTGCATTCTCTGCCGTTGCTTAAATCGCGGCAGCGCACGGAGGCGGGCGTTCCGTGAGTAACGCTGCTTGTTAGACTGAACCATAGGAAACACGTCCGCAGGCATGAGTCCCCATGAAACGGATCGGCGTCATCTCGAGCGGCAAATCGTCTTTGCCCGCCCCATCGTCGTTTTTCTTTCGCTTCTAGCGAGCCTCCAGCAAAACAATCCCAAGGGCGCACAACGCACTATTTCGTTCTTAATCGCTTATTTCGTCGTGGCGTTGGCAGTGATTGGCGCGGAGCGACTGCTCCGCAAACGGGGCTGGCACCTCCCCATCGTCTGCGACCTGCTGGCGCTCTTGGTGCTGGTGTACATCAGCCCCACCTCTGTCCCGGTGTGGTTTCCCTACTTGTTCCTCTGCTGGGTTTCCGGACTGCGGTGGGGATTGCGCGCGGCGATCCCGCTGGCCGGAGCGTTAGCACTCACCATGGTGCTCCTCACCGCGACGAAGGGCGAAATTGGCTGGATGCGCGTTCTCGCCTGGGTGCTGCTGGTGGGCGGAACCTTCGCTGGCGGCGCGGCGCTGGCGATGTTGGCCGACCGCAGCCGCCATTTCGCTTCGCAAAACGATTTCTTCTCCAAAATCACCGCCACGCTCCAAGTCGATCAAGGCCTGGCGGAATCGCTGCGCCTCCTGCTCGACGAACTCACGCAGGCCTTCGATACAGAAACCGCCGTCCTTGCGTATCGCGATGCGGACCTCGAGCGCATCTTCCTTTGGCGCCTCAAGAGAGGCGAGAGCGAGCGGCTCATCCCTGAAAGCGTGCCCATCGCGCGTGCTGACGGCTTCCTGCTCGACGACATGGACGCCACGCTCTGCTGGAACACCCTGGAAGGCCCCGGCAAAGGCTTTGGTTGGGATCGCCGCGATGGACGCCGGCTCACCAGCCTGCCGCGCCTGCCAGGTCCCACCCAACAACAGCTCGGCGTCCGTTCGATGATCACCGTAGCCTTTGAACAAAGCGGCCACACCGCAGGGCGACTTTACCTGATCAACGGAAACAAGCCCTTCGAGCGCCCGGACCTCGCTTGGCTCGAGCGCATCGCGCGCCACATCGGTCCGTCACTCGAAAACATTTTTCTCCTTCGCCATATTCGCGCCCGCGCCATCGAAGGCGAGCGCAGCCGCATCTCCCGCGACCTGCACGACGGTATTCTGCAGACCCTGCTGAGTATCGAAATCCAGCTCGACGTGCTCAAACGCCGCGTCGCCGCGTCGCCCGACCAGGTCGAAGCCGGCCTCGGCAACCTCCAGCAAACCGTCAAAAACGAAGGCGCCGAGCTCCGCCACATGGTCACGGACCTGCGCCCTCTGCGCGTGCAAAGCGCCGATTTATACGATTTAATGCGTGGTTTTGCAGAGCGCTTCCGCAACGAGTCGCCCCTGGCGCTCGATTTGCTCATCGAACCCGCCGAATTACACGCCGCCGACCGCGTCTGCCGCGAGATTTTCCAGATTTACCGTGAAGCACTCAACAACATAAAAAAACATGCGAAGGCTTCCCATGTCGTGGTAAAACTGACGCAGGATGACAGTCGCATTGTTCTCGTAGTGGATGACAACGGCGAAGGCTTCAGTTTTGCCGGCAAGTTCACCGGTGATGAATTAGACCGGCTGCGGCTGGGACCCATATCCATCAAGGAACGAACGCGTACCGTGGGGGGCGTGTTGACCGTCGAGTCTAATCCCGGCCATGGAGCGCGACTGACCGTAGAAGTCCCGCTCGATTGACATGGCCAAAACAAAACAACAAATTCGTGTCCTCCTGGCGGATGACCACGCGATTTTTCGCGATGGCCTCCGCAAATTGCTTGATTCCGATGATGAAATCACCATCGTCGGCGAAGCGCAGAACGGCGCGGAATGCATCAAGATGCTGGCGAAGCTCAAGCCGGAGATCCTGCTGCTCGATTTGCGCATGCCGGACAAAGACGGCCTTGCGGTGCTCGAGGAAGTCAATTTCGACACTCTTCCCACGCGCGTTATCGTGCTGACCGCCGCCGAAGATGATCGCGATGTAGTTCGCGCGATGCGCCTCGGAGCACGCGGCGTCGTGCTGAAACAGTCTGCGACAGATCTACTGGTGAAGAGCATTCACCGCGTCCATGCCGGGGAAATCTGGCTGGACAACCGCATGACCGCCGAAGTCATGAAGGCTTTCTCGAAGTCCAGCGAATCCGGTCCGCGGCGCGAAAAGCCGCTGCTCAGCGATCGCGAAAAAGAAATTGTCCAGCTCGTCGCGCAAGGCTTCCGCAATAAGGAAATCGGCGAAAAGCTGTTCATCAGTGAACAGACGGTTAAAAACCACCTGCACAATATTTTCGACAAGCTGGGCGTTTCGGATCGGCTGGAACTGGCGCTGTATGCCATCCACCACCGGCTGATTGATCAGACCTAGGTTCTGGCAAGTTCTTAGGTTACGTTCTGCTGTCCTGGCTCTTCGTTCACCTCCCCGGTAAGACTCATGCATATATTTCCCTGCAGAGCCTACAGCAACTCTGCTACAGCCCCCGGGCGTTTGCCCGATTCCGGCCCGCAACCTCGACGCGTAGTGTAATCCCGTCCAAAACCCAGCGTCGATCGTCCGGGGTGGCCGCGCAACCACTCGTGAACTGACTCGAAGCTAAAACAGAGGAGTTGTCCATGCTCAGCAGGATTGGTGTCTTCGGGTGTGTTTCTGCACTACTTCTAGCGGCCGGATGCGGCGGCGGTTCCAGTTCCACGCCACCACCGCCACCTCCAGCGATTACCATCACGATGACGGGTGCACCCCAAAGCTTGTCGGCCGGCGCCACTGCCACGCTCACGGCTACCGTAGCGAACGACAGCAGCAACGCAGGTGTGGATTGGACTTGCGCGCCCGCGGCTTCTTGCGGCAGCTTCAATCCGGCGCATACCGCTAGCGGCGCTTCTACCACGTACACCGCGCCCAGTGCTGCGGCAAGCGTAACCATCACCGCGACCGCAACCGCTTCGGCGACCGCGATGGCCACCGCGACGATCACCATCAACGCAGCGGGTCCGCAGATTACCGTCGCCATCAGCGGCGCTCCCGCGACCTTGGCGCTCAATGGCACCGCGCAGCTCACCGCTACCGTCACGAACGACAGCACCAACGCAGGCGCAGACTGGAGCTGCACGCCGGCGAGTACCTGCGGCACGTTTAATCCCGCACATACGGCCAGCGGTGCCGCCACCACGTACACCGGACCCGGCGCCGCGACGAGCGTCACCATTACCGCGGCAGCGACGGCGCAAAACACTGTGATCGCCACGGCAACAATTGCCGTCGGCACCACCACCGGCGGCGCCACGCTGGGAGCCGGTCAATTCGTCTTTTCCTTGACAGGAACTGACGCCACTGCACATTCCTATGCTCTGGCTGGTTCCGCCACACTTGACGGCAACGGCCACGTGACGGCTGGCGAGCAGGATTACAACAATGGGCACGGCACGGTGTCTCCTGCGACTGGTGATGTAATCACCGGAGGGGCTTACACCATCGGCGCCAACGGAATGGGCACCCTCAGCCTGATCACCAACAACGCCGCTCTCGGCACAGCTGGCACGGAAAATTTCAGCGTCACCGTCGTCAACAGCAAACACGCTTTGCTCACGCAAACCGATGCCTCCGGAACTGCCGGCGGAACAATTGACTTCCAGACCCTCCCGGCCAGCAATCAGGTGACAGGAAACTTCTCTTGGACCGTTGCCGGTGCTAGCGGAAACAATCGTGAGGTTTTCGGCGGCGTACTTACCTCCACTGGAGCGGGGGCCTATCACGTCGCCCTTGATTCCAATAGCGCCGGTACCGTGCACCTGGGCGGGAGCAACACCACCACCATCGCCGCGGCGGATGCCGCCGGTCGCACCAGCATGTCCTTCGGCGGCGACACCTTCGTCTTGTACATCGTTGGTCCCGAAGTTCTACGCATCATTGTAACCACCACTGGCGAGACCGATAGCGGTTCTGCCTACGGCCAAGGTGCCGGGCCCTTCTCGCTCGCCTCCCTTACCGGCTCCTTTGTCTTTAAGGAGAGCAGCGCTATCACCGGTGCCAACTCCTTCGTTGCGGCCGGTCAATTCACTACCGACGCCAATGGCAACATCACCGCCGGCTTTGCCGACGGCGACGCCGCTGGAACCGTTACCAGCGCCGCTTTCGGCGGAACGTACACGCTGGCCGCTAATGGATATGGCGCCGCCAACATTACCGGCAATTCGCAGTTGGCTGGCGCATTCGGCCTCTATGCCGTGGATCCCGCGTTGAACATTCTCGATCCCAACAACAGCAGCAGCGGTGGAGGAGGCGCGCTGCTCCTCGACCTCACAGCGACGGCGGTGGGCAGCGGCTTCCTTATGCCCCAGGCCGCTTCCCCTAACTTCTCCGGGAACTACGCCGTCGATTTCCGCTGCTTTACCCCGGGTGGTATCGAGCAAAATCTTGATGGGAGCATCAGCGTCGCGGCCGGCAACGTTATCACCGGCACCGGCGACGCTGCCGACCTCCAGACCGGTTCGCCGCATCTTGCCGTCGCGATCTCCGGAACCGCTACCGCTGACACGGCTCATCCCGGGCGTCTTACCCTCCCGTTCACCATTGCTCTGGGAGCTAATCCGCCCGTCCTAAACTTCGTGGTCTACCAGGCCAGTACCGGCCAGTTGCTGTGGGTCGAAACCGACACCGCACAGTACGTCTCGGGCAGCATCGAACAGCAACAGTAAAACCTCAGCGGCAGCGCCGCATAATTTCACTCCACCGCTTAAGGCGCGGAACGACAACCTCCCCGTTCCGCGCCTTCGGCGTTTTTCAACAACCGCACATCAACCGTAAGGCTATGCGTATCTATCTGCGCTCTTTTTGCGCAAGAACCACGCCTCGAGATTTACGGCGAAGCGATGGCTACGTGCTTAAGTCGGATGCCGACAAGGATCTCGTAACGGCTGGGCGCGTCATTCTCGGCGGCGCACGCTTTTGCCATTCGGAAGCGGTGCGCGCGCGCAGGCCAGCGGATGGACCTAGCGAGTCGGTAAGACACGCGCTGGGCTCGGCTTTTTGTCCAACCGGGCGAATGATCCTTCCAGCTTGCGCATCTTTGCCTGAATTTCTGTTTCCTCCGCGGTAGTCACCCAGACATTTTGCAGATAATACGCCGCCGCTTCGTAGGCCCTCCGCGCATTGGCGCGGTTAATCTGCGCTCGCTCAGGATCCCGCGTCGACTCTGCGATTTCGCAGAAGGTGACGGCCAAGCTCAGCTCGGACAAGATGAATTGCGCTTTCGCTTCTTCAAACTTCCGCTTCAGCTCCCGCGCATCGATACTGGCGCTGCCTGAGGAAAACTTCCGTTTCGTCATGACGCACATCCAGGCCGTTGGTTACAGCCGCGATGCATGCTTCTTAGCGACGCCGGTCGCGAGCCGTCGCCAGTATACGGCCTGTTTCGCTCCGATACACGTGACGGCCGACACCGGACTACCGGATTCCAGCGCTCGGGGCCCCAAGAACGATGAGCCCTGAATCGTCCTGTCTCGGCATCCAACCGGAGTGAGTGCCCGCGACACTATCGCAATTGGCTCTTCGTCGGGAGGGCTGCGTGCCGTCCGCGTTGCTCTTCGGCATGCTCCCGGGGTTTGCCGGCTTCCTTGTTCGTCGTCCAGTACAGCATGCGTATGGACCGGCAGGTTGGCTGATATTTTGGGCCGCGCTGGTCCGCCCAACCACGCGAAAAAATCGCCATTAAGCGCCGGCTCGCCAAACGCGTGCGCGCCGAACTGGAAACGGCCTCCCCGAAAAGCAGGGTGGTCGGCACGCCTGACTCTCCTGTAGAACACACTTCGCCTGTCCTTTTTGATTTTTGCATAGCTGCTCGACAGCTAAACGCGTTTGTACTAGCCCTCTTCAAACTTGTCAGATATTATCTGCGTACATCGCTCTGTCGAGCCCGATGCAGTTTTCACCTCTTCCGTCGGGGAGTCTTGTATGCGAGCAATAAGAATCGCCGTCATCACCTTCTTGCTGGGTGCATCATTCGCCGCCGCACAATCCAAGCCTGACGAGGCCGCCATTCACAGCTTGCTCGAGGAAGAGATCGCCACTTCGAACCACGGCGACGCGGATGGCTATTCCAAACACTTCGCAACCGACGGGACCTTTACGAATGTACGCGGACTGTTCTATACCGGCCACCAGGCATTTCGCGACCGCCACGAAGTCATCTTTAAGGGACCGTTTCTCGGCACCAAGCTGCAGCTCCAGGTCGTTTCGTTGCGGTTTTTGACGCCGGACGTCGCCATCTGCGAGACGCTGAGCTGGGTTTCCGGCTTCAAGAGCGGGCCGCCTCCCAATCTCTACGTCGACGCGAAGGGCCGCCTCCGCACCCGTCTTCTCCTGGTCCTCGCGAAACGTAGTGGTGAGTGGCAGATCGTGGTCTACCACAACGTTGACCTCAAACCCGACGTCGACGCCCCCGAACCGAAATAGCCTCGCTCGCAGGCTCTCTGCCAACATGGTGAACTCAGAGTTTTCTGACATTCGCTTAACACTTTGATTTTAGATGGTTTACTTCTGTTCGCAGCGGTGGCGTCTCATTCTGCCTTCAGCGCTTTTGCGGGTTTTCCTCCTCACGGAATGCGAAAAAGGCTCGTGAGGCTTGTCCTAGTACCCTCGTACTCCGCAGATTTGAAACGATTTTGTATCTACCGTCCTATTGTCCAGTAGACCTCCTCCATATACACTTTGCCTTCAATCAGGAGGATTCCTTGACCGCTTCCGAACGCCGCACCACCCAACGCTTTCAAATGCGGCTGCCGCTGACCGTCCGCTGGACGACCGGCGCCGCGGTCGGCGAAACCAGCACCGAGTCCCGCGACGTCAGCTCCCGTGGCGTGTACTTCTTCCTCTCCAAAGACGTGCGGGAAGGCTCCCCGGTGGAGATTCTGCTGACATTGCCCAATGAGATTACTCTGGCCGGCCCCGTCCGCGTGCGCTGCCTTGGCCGCGTGCAACGCACGGAACCGCGCGACGAAGGTGCCATCGGCGTGGTTGCCGCCATCGAACGCTACGAATTTTTGCGCGGCGAAGAGGAAGCCAAAGCCTAGTTCGCCACAACCGGTTTTTCACGAGTTTCTTGCTCGCTCACTGCGGAGGCGGGCAGGATAAGAGCCAGGGTCCCTCGGCCCCTCAGCGGAGGCCCTGGCTCAGTTTTTTGTTCCTATGTAGCGCCGCGGCTTTGGCCTGGCATACCGCTTTCGGCGCACTTCTCGTGCCCACTCTCGCCGCGGCGCAATCGAATCAATAGCCTCATCCCTGCCCCTGCGCGTATCCGATTCCCATTTCCTTGCCTGACCCCGCAAACAGTCGCCGCACTGGTTACACGCGCAGCAGGGGCGTCGAGCAGGTTGGATTTTCGTAGGCGCGATACCAACGACAAGTTCGCTCCGCGGTTTCCGCAAAGCTCACCGCGGCGCCCATTCACTTTCTTCATCGCAAAATGGCGCAAACAACCTAAGCCCGTCGACCTTGCTGCCGACTGCCAGACGCTTTCCGGAACGGCATTAGCTGTTTCGCCAGCGGGGCGGCAACGTTCGTGGCGATGCCGCGTTGCGCTCCTACAATGGACTGAGATGCTGAAGAGAAGCTAACTTGCTTGCATTCCTCTCAGCCAGACAGATGCGCTGCCCCAAATGCCAATTCGATCATCCGTTGCAGACGACTGAGTGTCTGAAGTGCGGAATCGTGTTTTCGCGCTACCAGGCGGCGCTGGAAAACGCGGCGAAACTGGCCGGTGCCGAGGCGGCGCAAGAATCGAGTGCCGGAGTTGCGGTGGCTGCGCCCGTTTCTTGCGTCGAGTCCGCACCTGCAGAACAGCGAGATGTTCTCAGCCGAAGCGAGGCGCTCAGCGAATTGAAGTACCGTGCGCTCGCGCTCCCTCTAGCTTTGCTGGTGGCGCGCTTGGTGGCGGGCACGGGCTTGCGCTTGGCTTCCGGCATGCTCGCGATGGTGCTGCACGAAAGCGGGCACGCCATCACCGCGTGGCTTACGGGCCGTTGGGCGGTACCTTTACTGTGGGTCACGCCGCACGGCGAAACGCGCTCGTGGGGCATCGTTCTGCTCGTTACGGCGGCGATTTGCTTTGCGGGATTCGTGGCATGGAAGATGGAACGCTGGGGCTGGGTACTTGCCGCCGGCTTTGTGCTCCTGCTGCAACTGATCGTCCTCACCATGCCCGTATCTGTGCCGCCGGGATCCCTGATCGTTTTCTTCGGCGACGGCGGCGCGCTGATTCTCGCCACGCTCCTCATGGCCACGTTCTACGCGCCGCGCGACAGTCGTCTCTACAAAAGCTGGGGCCTGCGCTGGGGATTGCTGGCCATCGGCGCGCTCGCCTTCATGCACGTTTTTCTCATGTGGAAAGGGCCGCTCGAAGATCTCCCCTTCGGCGAAATCGAAGGTGTGAACCTCTCCGATCCCAGCCTGCTGACCGAAATGTACGGCTGGACGGTCCTGCAAATGGTCGACCGCTACCTCCACCTGGGCGAGGCTTGCCTCCTCGCACTCCTCGCGCTCTATGTCTGGGGACTCGTTTCCGCGTACCTGGAATTACGTCGCACCGCTTTCTCGTGAACCACGCGTAGCACGCGCTCGTTCTGCCGATGGCACGCGCTAAACCTGCAGCCGCCCCCAGCACACAATCTCAACGCCTCTACGAACCGCCTAGTTCCCGGGGGCCGTGCAAAAACGAGAACTTAGCGGGCCGTCGCGCGATTCTTTTCCGCGAGCCGTTGGACCACTCCTTCGAGATCGGGATAACCTGCGCCAAAACCTCGCGTAAGCCAGTTTCCGCCTCGCTCGACAATCTTTTCGCCGTCCGCCAGCACATCAAACTGGCCGATCTTGCCGGGCGTACAAACCGCATCGATATTCAGTCGCTGCTTGATTAGGGTCACGAGACTCGCAACCTTCGCACCATTGTTGTGTCATGTTGGGCAGTGAACAATCTCCACTTTCATGCGCTCCTCCTGCTTCGTACTACGCACTGCAAAGCCGATCCTATCAGCAAGATCGTTCGATCCCGAACGGCGTCGGGCGAACTGCCCTCCTTTGGGGCCGGATTTTGCGGGCTGCAGGCTGAAGCCGAGGTTCGACCTGCCGGCGACGATTACGGCCTAGCAGCGATTACCGGCCGCAGCTTTCCCGCGGCCAGTTCTTCCAGAGCGCGCAGCCGTTCCTTCAATTCACTCGCCTCCAGGCGCTCTTCGCGGAACAGCCACCGCAGGAAATCCTCCGCGCTCTGCTCACACTTCTGTGCATTGCACTCCGCGCAACTGGCCACCAGGTTGCGGTACGAGTTGCCCCCGCCTCGCACCTGCGGAATCACATGGTCAATGCATCTCGTCGCCGGTCTGACCCGCCGCAGGCAATAAAAGCAGCGTCCCTCTTCCCGCGCATAAATCGCCTCCCGCAGTTCCCGCGTCTCCAGAAAATCAGTGCTCTCCAGCAGGTCGGGATCCTGACCATCCACAGCTTTTCCCGTTGCTTTTACGGTTCGTACTTCTCGCACCTCTTCCGGCAGGCGCACCTCAATCAAGTGCCCTCTCTTCGTTCTCTCCGCCAGCCGCAGCGCGCCTTTCGCCACCAGGCTTCTCACGGCTTTGCGTACCGACCACTCTGTAATCCCCGCGCTACCCGCGCACCACTTGATCGAAAACCGCAGCCGCTGCTTCCCTTCCAACCGGCTGTGCCGTAACAAATGCGAGTACACCGCCCTCTCCATCAGCGTCAGCCGCAAGCACGGTATGAGCAAATCCTCGACCTGCTTCCAGATGAGCATGCCGTCGATCTTGTTGTCGAGTGCGGCGCCTCGCTTGCGCTGAGCGGAGCGAACGTGACCCCGCTTTTCTTTCTCTTCCACTTCGCCCTGCCGGAATGGCCTGGCTTGCTTCCCCTGAGCCGCAAG